>Ga0209458_1000640_pt1 | contig 10378 bp, 6 predicted proteins | sample WorMetLIZAISLAND_FD_187411 | JGI IMG/M metagenome (GOLD analysis project Ga0209458, IMG submission 187411) | Marine gutless worms symbiont microbial communities from Max Planck institute for Marine Microbiology, Germany - Inanidrilus manae... ...
CAAGTGCCTCACTGGCAGCCTGCCACTATTGCTTCATGATGGATGATTATATATGAATGTTATGTTTGTGGCAAATAAATTTCTCTCTCTCTCTCTCTCTCTCTCTACCTGTATATTGTTGTTGCAACAATAATAAAATCATTTGAAATCATGTTTGCGTATTTTAATTGTATATTTATTTAATATTTATGTTACGAACACAAGCAAAGTAAGCAAATTACAAAAAATATAGGCATACAGTTTTTAAAAAGGAAGACAAATTCATGGCTGTAGGTAGGCATATGTCATGGATTTTCAAAATGCTCTCAGACTGCAGATTTAAAAGCAGTTTGCAGTTAGGTGATAATTAACGTTGCTACTTTGTGCAATGTCAGTGTCAGAAAGCTAGCGAGAATCTGAAAATAGATGTTGCGATTACAAAGTAGTGTCGCTATGCATACATATAAAGCAGATAGTGACGCAGCTATAGGGTGCCAGGCATTTGAGGTGTGGTGGAATTTTCTGTGATATGTTTGCTTATGGTGAAAAATAAATTACGAAAAGCTCTCTTGTTCATGCTGCAGAGTTCTAGGCCTAAGAAAATCGAGGAATAAACGGTTTAGGCCTATTTATTATAAACCGCATCCATCTCTCATTATTATAACTTTGGCTTCACACCACTTGTTTGCTTGTAGTTTATACGTGCCAATAGTTAGCTTGTGTCCTATACTGTGGCGTAGTGATACTGCGGCGTGGGGGTTCTGCGGCACCCGGGTTCTGCGACACGGGTTCTGCGGTAGTACCGGTCAACCCGGGGTGCCACAGAACCCCCACGCCGCAGTATCACCACGCCGCAGTATAGGACACAAGCTAACTACTCGTGCCAAAAATTTCATCGATCCACTCAATTTTAACACATGATTACTTAGTCCACTCTGTAGAGTGACTTTAGTATACGCTGAGAAAATAATGCCAATGTTTCTGTAGCCGACTTTGAATTATGGCAATCCTTGCGTGAAAACGGAAAATCCGTGGATCGGTCGATGCAATTACGATGCCGCCTACGAACTTCTCAATCATATCTACGGCAACTTGACGGTGATTAACGTCGTTATCTATCCATACGTGTCAAACGAGTTAACACACGACTAATATTTCTGAATTTACACGTAGAACCAATCAGGAATAATAGGTTACTGTGTTTCAAAGTGTTGAAGCTGTTTTAACTTTCGCTTGATCAGTTTTTAGCGTGACATACTGTATCGTATGTCCAGTTTATGCTACGAGCATGACGTCCGTCCATCCGACTGTCCGTCTGTCTGTCTGTAACGTTGGTTGATTGTGATCACATAGTGCAACAAAAATTATCAATTGGCACGTAACAGCATAGATCGGTGTCTTGGCTACCTGCTTGCCTAAGCCGACCCGGATCGTAGCGTCCTGTGATCCTGAATTTTACTGAAGAAAACTAGTGGTGGGTATGGAATAATGTGGAGTTTTGCACTTGACGGCATGCGTCCAACGGTTCGCAGGTAGCGCTACCTCAGCAGTCAGCATGTGCTGAACTGAGCCTCTTGTTAGTTTTGCTCTATATTTTATTTGAGAAATAACGCGTTACTGGCATTAAGCCATGTTTTCGATACTGAATTCTTCAAGAAGCCGTGGAGATAAATACCAACTGCCTCACATTGAACCTAATTTGTTCAAGAACTCCTTTCTTGATAGATTGTCTGTTTTCATATATTTAGATTATAGTGTTTTATCATTGTTGTAACTTGTACACTGTGATGTGCTACTGTTTACTGGTTGATTTGCATGTGTAGGATATAATGTGTAATGTTCATGTGTGCGATTGTCACGCTCTTAATAAAAGCAACTTACTTACTTACTTACTTACTTATGTTTCTTTTCCTCCCTATTCCCTAACCTTTTAACGCTTATTGCTGCATTTGTTCTGTGTGTTCGTGTGCAGAGACCGGACGAGTCCACATCTTTGAAGGGCGACGTACGTATGCATGGCGCTTTTGAGAAATTTTAGTTTCTACTAGTAACTTAATTCTCAGGAACTATTTCTAGTTAAACTATTTAAATGAACTGCCAGCTATCATTGCTGTCAATATTTGTTTATGTGACCGCCCAAATGCATGGAATTTCATATTGGTCTGTATGAACAAACACAGTTAAGCATGTCTAGGTTTGCAAAAAAGTAATAGTAGCCTATGTCGCAGGCACTTGGACTGTGTTGTAACTCAATACATGTCTCTCTACTAAACATTATATTTACGACACATTTCAGGGTTTCAGGTAGAGTACTTTGCTTAGTGTGTTTTTGGACAATAGCTTTTGAATGAAGTGAACTGATCGATTTATTTGGCGTGTTGGTTAATCACCTTACTTAGGTCAATTTAGAAGTCAAAAGTCACATCTCAAAGTTTACACAGGAAAACAGGATGAAAAATGTTCCCTTTTGGTTAATTGTTTGTGGAGTTTTTGTGCTAAGCTGGTCGATCCGACCTACAGTCAGGGCTCTCTAGTTGAGTGGTTGAGTGTGAATTTGTGAATTTTTCAGTTAATATTTTATTCATATTTTTTCAAATGTCCTAAACGTGCCCCATATAACAGGCCTATGCGTCTACGTATTGCAGTGTGCTATAATTCGAGTCACATAGGCTCATAATGTGTATGACCACGGTCACTACTGATTAGTCTTATTAGATGAAGAGTAAAATTTATAAAGTGTCTTTGAAAACCGTCGAAAATCTCACTCGAAATTTTCACGCTGATAAAATTTCGTGAGGATTAAGTTTTATTTTTTCGTAACCTGTTCTTGGTTTTTGTTTCCGGTTTTATTTCGGTTAGTTTTAAAATATTTGCTGCTGTTGACGACGTGCTAATAACATTTCTTACGCACGCCGGCGGCAGCCTAGGCGTGGGTAGCGTGACGAGTTGCGTCTGTCTGTCTATCTGTCCGATTGTCCGCGCTCATAAAAGGAAAGCTGCTCACGCAATCAACACCAAGCTCGGTACACAACTACACATATGTAGTTCATAGCAGGTACTTGTCATGCATTGAACCTGGGGTCAGAAGGTTAACGGCCAAGGTCAGCCCAGCGTGGGTCTGCACGTCGACACGACTGCTTAGGTTTTCTCGTTAACTTACCTGTTCACTAGTTAACTTACCTGTATATTTCGCCGTGTGTGTGTGTGAATGCGGTAGTTTTACGAGTTTGAACAAAGCGAGTTTTTCCCGGGCACTCCGCCGAGAGACTCGAGCATGGGTGACCTCGGCTACGTCTACGTGCCGTCCGGCTGCGTGACGGCCAACAAAAGTACGTCATTGATACGATACGCCATCTGCAATTGCATCGCTCATCATACCCCTCCCCTCCAGAGGCGCGGGAACATAATGGGCATGTATGCCATGTAGGGCAAATGCCCTACCATAAATAGGATTCGTAGGGCAGAATATGTTTTGCCTGCCAATGATATATTCTCATACACAGTAGTGACAGTTGGTTAAGATGTGCTCAGAATGCATCAAAATGCACCATTTTGAAGGAGAAAATACAAAAATTTTTCTGGGGAGGGGCACACCCCAACCCCACTCGGTATCCCCTCCCCTAGTATAAAAACTAGCAAAAAACCCCTACCAGGGTTTCACCCCTGGACCCCACTGGGGGCTTTGCCCCCAGACCCCCTTTGTTGCCCTACCGAACAAAATTTTCTTCCCGCACCCTGCCCCAACCTAGTTATGTATTCTAAGTTTCATCGAAATCTGCGTTCAGGGGTTTCGATGGAGCCACGGGGGCTTGAAAATCGGTTGTCTCCATTACTTCGGCTGTTGGCTTTTACAACAGCTACCGTGGTCAGTGAAATGTTTATAGTGTGCTAAAAAGCTGACTGAGTCAGCTTCATCTACCGAACTGAATTACAAACATGGAAAAGAAGGGGAAAAGAAACTGAAAACAAAAACTGGTGTTACTCAGAAAAAAGTGGTACTGGTCAAGAGTCCGTGGAGTCAAGTCAGTTCGGGGCCTCCAACGGCGGGGGGTATGCCATGGAACAATTGGCACAATGGTTAATCCAGTCCTGGATACGTTACATTGCGCCGCCCATTTCACCTCCAAAAATTGCCGCCTTCCATGGGGAAGTTGGATCCCCATCTAATACATGGTACCTTTGGCCAACCCGACCCACCACCCAAAACTGCATCTCTATCGACTCGGCCATTCGTGTAAATGTGTGAAATTATATATTTAAAACTGAAGAAAAAATCTTGTTCTGTTTGTTTGTGTGCAGCATGCAAATTGCACATGGCTCTTCATGGATGCCTACAAGGAAAGTACGGATTTTTGGCACGATATATTACACAAATTACCGGTAGGGTCTACCCATTTCTTAGCAACAAATGATGACACATAGAATAATTTCAGTCACATTAAGCAGCTAAATGTAAACTAAAACTAAAGTATATCTGACTCAAGTACTTGAGTTTAGTTTTAGAAGTTAAATTTAGAACTAAACTTAAGTATTTCAGTTAGATATAAGAAACTTGGGTCTACTACTCCAGTTAGAGATATTACGGTTGTTGGCTACCGGCGCATTCATCGTAACTTCGTAAGGTCCGAGTCATAGTCCATATGGGAGTCCTTATTGGTGGGAAGCATCAAGCATGTAAAAAACGTGGGCTTTCAGCCATGAATGAAAGAGTGACGACATGACAGAATTATTAGCGCGTTGCTCTCTATCAGCATAGCGAGCGAAGCGCTCATGTTAGGGGCCTGTCGCCTAGCCCATCTGTCTGTTGGTCTGTCTGTCCGGAAAGTGTACTGTGGCAAAACGGCTGATTGGATCCGGATGCCGTTTGGGATGGTGAGTGGGGTGAGTCAAGGGATGGGCGTATTAGACATGGGTGGTGATCGTCGAAGGGAAAGGGGTGGTTTTGGGAGTGAATTTGGGACGTCCCATTGTAACCAATGAGGCCTTTTCGACGCGCTCTTCTCAAATTACTTTGAGGACTTGTTTAGCCTGTTGCGCTGCATGCGTAGGTATCTACTGAAAGATAAGTTTGCTCGTCACACCGGCTACAACGAGGTCGGAGAACTGAACAACATCATCATCGTCTACCCACAAGCGACTGCTATCATCGACAACCCATTGGGATGCTGGGACTGGTGGGGCTACACCGTCAAATTCTATCGTAAGTAACAGCAAAAGCAGAAATACTTTTGAGCCATATGCGGATTGTCGCGGACTTCTCTAGTGGTCCTGGTAGAGAAATCGGTCGTTTATGTGTGTGTGTCCGGACAATAACTTTTCCACTAAATGATCTATGACCTAAATATTTTGCACGCTGGTTCATTCTCTTACCCTATTTATAGAATCTAGGTCAAGTTAAAGGTCAATGTCATAAGTAAAAGTTCACGTCACAGGATGAAAAATGTAGTCGTTTTTTCGGCTACTGCAATAATGTACGTTACAGGAAGACATGTATTATAAGGATGTGGATTAGGCCAACGACCTGGCGTCTTTTGGCTGTCTGTTGATTTCTTTGTGCTAAAGTAGTCGGTTTGGACAAACGTGAGAAAACTAAACGTGAGACACTAAAATTTCTGAAGGGAGAGAAAAAGACAAATTTAGTTGATGGGAGGATAGATTTTTCGTACCCACCTCTAAGAATTTATCCTTCAAAAGTACAATTCTCTGGACGAAAGTTGCTGAAGGCATGATCATTAACTGGCTGAGAAAATATCAAACACTTCTCAGTAGGCCTACTTGACCCACATCATGGTGGCAAAACAGCTGACATAGATGTGGAATAAGTTATAGTTAGACCACTGTCTACTGTGGAATACACGGGCATAGCGAGTGTTTTCCACAGTAGACAGTGGTCTGACTAATTTAATTAATTACTGTTGTAGTTGTACTTTGTTCACACTCTCGTCTGTGAGCAGTAGTGCATGTTCACGCTTGGCTGGATGTGTCCACTCATGCGTGAACAAGCCAGGCGCGAACTGGAGAGTGAGTTATGACTCGTTAACTCACTCTAGACTCTATTGTAGAGATAGGGTGAAAAAGTAGGTCATGAATTAAAAAAAGTAAGTGACTGTATAATGTGTGCAGTTGTGTGTGTGTGTTGTTTACAGCGACAAGAGTTGCTAATCAACCTCTGGCAATGTGGGGAATGATCAAGAAAGTTGCCTTCTAGTACGGACATTCTCAACAGATACCATACTTTATGCACTGTTAGTGTGATAATCACGCAATGCGAATGGATATGTGTATTCGATGCATTTCAGTAGGCCTAGGCTATCGGTTTACGTACTGTTTGTTGAAGCTGAGCTGAATCCATATGTGTCAAATACTGTCACTGCTGTCACAGTGCTGTGCAAGTGGGATCGAATGGGCATGGAAACAATCTGTTACAACTTGCGAGGACGGGTGGGTACTTGAACGGAAGTTGAGAGTCGATAGTTGGGTGCGTGTGTTAGGAAATAATGGTAAAAACCTGCCCGTTACAAGCTTAAAAGCAACAAAATCATAGCGCTAAAACAGCAAAAATCAAAATAATTGCTAAATTATAGTGACGAAGCACACTGCACAAGCGCTATGATATTTAAATCAGTCAGTGACCAAATTTAAATGTAAAACCCAGCACATGTTTTGTGATTATAATTTAGGCCTAGCAATTATTTTGCTTTTTGCTGTTTTAGAGCTACGATGACTGTTGCTCTTACACTCGGTTGTAAACTGGCAAGTTTTACCATTAATATGTGCTGTTTTATTATTAAAATTTAATTGCAAATGTCCGTCTTCATCTGTGAAGTTTTAAATTAAGTATTGGACTAAAGCCGTCGTCATCTGTCTGTCCATCTGTCTATCACACGCTGCTATTGTGTGAAAACGGCTATGTGTAGAATCAAGAAAACAACGTCACATGATAGCCCAGGAAATATAGTTTTCTTACGCCAAATATCTTGGCGAAATTAAAACGAGGTCACCCCCAAAGGGCGCCAAATGCGAGTGGGGTAGGTTAAAATTGGCAAGTTTCTTTTATCTAACTCGAAAAAGGTACAAGATAGACATAGTTTCTATTAAAGTCAAACAGGAAATTGTACGTGCTCTATCAAATGGTTATGTTGCCGATGACCTTGTGTGACACGACCTCCCAAAACCACCCTACGCACTCAATACCATGTTGTGTTTGTGAACGATGTTAACAAACGAAGACATTTTATCATTTTTTATCAAATAAATATATTTGATTCCCACGGGAAGGGAAATGACATAAAATATAAAAGTAATAATGACTGTCAGAGGTATAGCAACTGTTGTGTCGTGGTACAAAACTTCAAAATACTCAAAGAAAAGACTCAAATGCCGCAATGTGGTAACTAATGCAGTATCCTTCCCTTCCACTACCTAGTTTTTGGTTCAGAACATGTCACATACCCTAAACTGGTGCTAGCCAACTGCCAAATGATACTGTGACCAGTGCCTTCTGCAAAAATAGCCTGCACTGCAGCTGCTGCAAGCCTACTGCCCACTGCAACAAATCAAGTGACCCTAATGCTCTATTATGGAAGCTCTGCCAAATATCACGGAACTTCACAACTTAACATAAACGAACAGGCTACCCACCTACACTTCAATTCTGCTGGTGAAGTTTAGATGATGCTTATAAATGACATTTATAAATGACATTTAAAAACAGTCACTTCGAAACTGCCAACACTTTCACCTGTTACACTTACTGTTTTACAGTTAATAACTTTTACATTTTGAGTATTATTATAGACGGAGCATTATTTGCAAAACTTTTTCACCAAGTTTAAAACAATATACAAAACAAAATATTAGCTAGTAACAAAAAGTCGGTCTCCAATAAACAAACCATCTAATTAAGACTTTCCATTCCATCAGTGACAATCACTGTATATAAATACATACAATGAAAGAGATGCAAAATACCGCATCCAAAACAACTGCAGATCACATCATACAAAAATTCACATATCACATAAAAGCATGCTATAAATTAATTTAACCACACAGAAACAATGGTTTGACTAACTTGCTGTAAGCACACACACATACACAATAAATAGTTTACATGTTTACATCAGTAAACACCTTCATAAAATTAACTGAACAGAGTGCTCTCAATGCCGAAAGATGTATGCTGTCACATTTATCAAAAAGGCATTAAACATGCTACAGATCACACAAGTGGCTAAATTTATGGTACATATTCATTATAGGTTTAGTAGCCATTTTCAGCAGCAGATAATGCCAACTTATCCCAGTTTCTGCTGGCGTACCATAGAAAACTTATTATGATAACAGTACAAGAAGCGAATGCAGGTTACAGCCATGTCGACTTTAACGAGTGCTGAACTCAGTAGGTGCCCAAGGCTATTTGAGGCATTTGCAGTCATCGCCGCAACACACCAATGGTTGCATTTGACTGGCAATGACTTCCTATTAGCACTCTATAGTAACCTTAGGTTTAGATGGAACCATTGTCAAATTATAAGCCATAAAGTTAGCAAAACAATAATCCCAAGGAGGTGACGGGGTATCTAGAGATGCTTTTTTACACAACATAGCTAAAAACGAAATGACTACATACCAATGATCATGAACATCTATTGAATAAATACTGGTTTTTACATCTTAATGGCCAACCCAATAAATGTGGCATATCAAGACTGCATTAAATGTATACAACAGAACAATGCAGCAGATATTTTATGGTATACAGATAATGCAGCACTTTAGTGACTCTTTTCATATGCACTCTGGTCAGGCAGTTTGTCACCGATACTGAGGAATACCTAGTGCAAAATTGTGTATGGCTAGATATATGAAGTGGAGTGGAGTGGGGGATCTGGACAGACAAACCAGTATGTGTTCTTTGGACCTACAACAGTCTATATCCCAAATGCTACCTCAGTTGGTTCATCCATTTTGCACAGCTCAGTGTGCCCAACACAGACACACAGACCATGCTACATGCAACATATGTATCAACAGACTGCATTATGTACTTGGTGCAGGTGATGCAGCCTCATAATAATACATAAAATAGAAGATTACCGATAACAGTTTTGTTGGTGTGAATCACACACTTGTTTGAAACACAACTTCATTAACATTGCTACTAAAAATCTGCCTAGTGTTATAATTATCCATGTCGGCATAGCCAATGGGTAGGATAGGTTGATGAGTGGCATCTGTGACTTTGTGTGTGTGTGTCCACATTCTAAAAGAAAAATGGCTTGAGCTGTCAACACCAAACTTGGTACACATATACTCTATAGTGATCACTCAGCATGCATTCAACCCAGAAGTCAAAATGTCAGCGGTCAAGGTCATATGTTACAAAAACTGTCATGGTCACATGGCTGCTAGTGGATGCTGTGGCTGTTGTGCTACTACTGCCAGCTTGGGCTGCATGCCATCTGACTGCTTAGGTTTCTAGTTAAGTACTGAAAACAAATTAGCTGCACATAACTTCCATTTGAAACCTCTCTAACTCCAACACCTCATAAAATACAGCATGTATGTGCTAGGATATATTCACAAATGAACTGGAAAATGTACATGACTACAACCTTAAAGATCATATCCAAACCGAAGATAGTGAAGGATTTCTTAGTTTGTCACATGCAGTCTTGTATGCTGAAAAAGTGTCATATCTTGGAAATGATGCAAGGCAGAAACACTGTTACTGCAGACCACTAATACGAAATGACATATAATAATATCAGAACAATTTCTATCGCATCATAGCATAGCAGAAGCTCTTACAAAAGCACATATCTGGTTCATCTAGTGGACGCAGAGAGCACCAGGTTGCTGCTAACACACAGACCAAGCCAACTGACTTGGGCTGTGAGTCCGCTGTTAGGCTGCCACCATCCACGACCACCATCGCCATGTATTACAGTCTACTCAATACGTGTAGCACAATTTCCAATGACCTTGAATTACCTTTAAGGTCATTCACATGTTGCAATTTATTAGTGGTCCCGGCAGAGCAGCCAGACCAATGTGCATGCATGTCTGTATCCAGACAATAATGCTGAATTAAATAAACTCTGATGCAGACATCTGGCACGCTGTTTCATGTTAGACTATCTAGAAAAAGTTTGAAGGTCAAGATCATAAGATAACAAGAAAGCCCATAGCTAACGCTAAGTAAATGCGCGACAGCATTGTGTAGTACGGTCTCACTGAAATGCTGGTAATGCCATCTGGCGAACGACAATGTTCCATGTTGTAGCCTCCTAAACACGCGAAATTCCGAAAGAATTCGACCTTACAGCAGTTCAAGGTCATCCAAGGTCATCAATCTTGGTGTCAATCGAAAGCCCATATGTGACTTCCTATTAGT
>Ga0209458_1000641_pt1 | contig 10378 bp, 12 predicted proteins | sample WorMetLIZAISLAND_FD_187411 | JGI IMG/M metagenome (GOLD analysis project Ga0209458, IMG submission 187411) | Marine gutless worms symbiont microbial communities from Max Planck institute for Marine Microbiology, Germany - Inanidrilus manae... ...
TTGCCGGGCAACAGCCCTTCGACGCGTCGCCATTGCCGCTCGGACAGCTCGTAGCGCTTGGCCATGCCTCATCTCCAACTGCGATTCAGTTGGAGATCCATGAATCACACAATACCCTCAATGTGAAGCATGAATGTCGATTGAACCTAGTGGATCGACCGAGACATTTGAATCCCGCCGTCGTGACCGAGGAGTCTATTATAAGTCCTTCAAATGTCTCGATAAGTTGATCCATCAAAAAGAGAGCCGGTGGTTCGAAGCGTCCGATTCGATCCACTGGGACTCACCGCCGACGACGGCGTTTACACGCTCCAGCCGCCTTGTTACAGTCCGGCGCGCTCGTGGGGGGAGGGACGGTCTCTTAGCGACTGTCGATCAGGGGAACCCCCGAAAGACACCGATCCCCCCGACGGCGGAGGCCCCGCGATGAAAATCGTCGCCTGCAACAGCAATCGGCCGTTGGCAGAGGCCATTTCCGCCTATCTCAACCTGCCGCTCGCCAAGGCCTCCATCCGGCGCTTCTCCGACATGGAGTGCTTCGTCGAGATCCACGAGAACGTCCGCGGCGAGGACGTGTTCGTCATTCAGTCGACGTCGTACCCCTGCAACGACAACCTGATGGAGCTGCTGGTCACCCTCGACGCCATGCGCCGCGGCTCGGCGCACCGGATCACCGCGGTGATGCCCTATTTCGGCTACGCCCGCCAGGATCGCAAGTCGGGGCCGCGCACGCCCATCTCGGCGAAGCTGGTGGCCAACCTGATCACCGTCGCCGGCGCCGACCGGGTGCTGACCGTCGACCTGCATGCCGGCCAGATCCAGGGCTTCTTCGACATCCCCGTGGACAACTTGTTCGCCGCCGGGGTGTTCACCAAGGACATCGAGCAGCGGTTCAACGCCGACGACATCATGGTCATCTCGCCCGACGTCGGCGGCGTGGTCCGCGCCCGCGGCCACGCCAAGCGCCTCAACGCCGACCTGGCGATCATCGACAAACGCCGCGAGCGCGCCGGCGCCTCGGAGGTCATGCACATCATCGGCGAGGTCGAGGGACGGCGCTGCATCCTCGTTGACGACATCGTCGATTCCGCCGGCACGCTGTGCAACGCGTCGACGGCCCTGATGGAAGCCGGCGCCACGTCGGTATCCGCCTACGTGACCCACGGGGTGCTCTCCGGCGGCGCCGTCGCCAGGGTCAGCGCCGCGCCGATGGAGCAACTGGTCATCACCGATAGCATCGCCGCCACGGAGGCCATCCGTGTCTCGCACAACATCGAACAACTGACCATCGCGCCGCTGATGGCCGAGGCCATGCGGCGGATCAGCGAGGAGTCGTCGGTCTCCAGCCTGTTCGACTGAGCCTCGCCGCGGCGCCAGGGTTCCCCAGTCCCGGCGCGTTTCACTGGAACACGCGCCGATGATCGGCTCAGAGCATATTCCGACCATATTGAATCAATTCTGACCGAGGCGATTCGGGTCCGGGGCAGGAGAGCCGCGCGGCGCGTAGCGGTGCCTACGGGCAAGCGGCTCGACGCCCCCTGGCCCCGAATGGCCCGGCCCCGCAGGGGTGGCCCGCGGCGGGCGCCCGCGGCGTCGGCGGCCCTCGCCGATGCTCCAGCATCGGCTTCGCCCCACCCTCCTGGCGGACCGCCTCGCCGCGGAGCCATCAGATGCTTCAATATGGTCGGAATATGCTCTACAACGGCGCTCCCGCCGGCACCCCTGGAGGCTGGCGGTCGTTTTCGCACAAGGAGCTTACGAAGATGGCAGAGTTTACGCCGATTGCCGCAGAGCGGCGCGAGCGGGCCGGTAAGGGGGCAGCCCGCGCCACGCGGAGGGCCGGCCGGGTGCCGGCAGTGATCTACGGGAACAAGCAGGATCCGGTGATGATCTCGGTGGATCCGGTCGAGCTGAAGAAGCTGATCCGCGGCGGCGCGTTCTTTTCGCGCGTCTACGAGATCGACATCGACGGCAACAAACACCGTACCCTGGCCCGCGACCTGCAGCAGCACCCCGTGACCGACGCGCCGATCCATGTGGATTTCATGCGCTTCAGCGCCACCACCCGGGTGAATGTCGATGTGCAGGTGGTGTTCGAAAACGAGGAGACGTCCCCCGGCCTCAAGCTCGGCGGCGTCCTCAACGTGGTCCGTCATCAGATCGAGCTGATCTGCAAGCCGGACGCCATCCCCGAGCAGATCACCGTCGATGTCGGCGAGCTGGAAATCGGCGACAGCGTCCACATCAGCGACGTCTCCATCCCGGAGGACGCCGAGCTGACGATCACCGACCGCGACTTCACCATCGCCACCATCGCCCCGCCGTCGGCCCTAGCCGCCGAAGAGGAAGAAGAGGAAGCGGCCGAAGGCGAGGAGGGCGAGGTCGCCGAGGGCGAGGCCGAATCCTCGGAAGAGTAGGGTCGGCGGGGTTTCCCGGCGATGTCCCCTCTGCTCGTCGCCGGCCTCGGCAATCCCGGCCGGTCGTATGCCGGCAGCCGGCACAACATCGGCTTCATGGTCGTCGATGCGCTGTGCGAACGTTACGGGTTCGGGCCGTTCCGTTCGCGGTTTTTTGGTCAGGCGGCGGAAGGCACCGTCGCCGGCCGCCGCGTGCTGGCGCTGAAGCCGATGACCTACATGAACGAGTCGGGACGGTCCGTCGCCGAAGCCCGGCGGTTCTACAAGGTTGAGCCCGCCGACGTGATCGTGTTCCACGACGAGCTCGACCTCGCCGCCGGCAAGCTGCGGGTCAAGGCAGGCGGCGGCACCGCCGGGCACAACGGCATCCGCAGCATCCGCGACCATATCGGACCGGAGTTCCGCCGTGTCCGCGTCGGCATCGGCCACCCCGGTGACAAGGGACGCGTGGTCGGACATGTGCTCAAGGACTTCACCAAGGCCGACCGCGCCTGGCTCGATCCCCTGCTTGACGCGGTGGTCACCCACTTTCCGCTGCTGGCTGGTGGCGATGGCGCGGCATTCATGAGCAAGGTTGCGCTCACGCTCAACCCGCCGCCGCCGAAGCCCCCGAAGCCCGAGAAGACGCAAGCGAACTCGCCCGAATCGACCGCGCCCGAGCCCACAACGGATCGCTCCGAATGAACCTCAATTGCGGGATCGTCGGCTTGCCGAACGTCGGCAAGTCGACCCTGTTTGTACAGGTACAGTATTCACCTGTTCAACGCGCTCACCGCCACCCAGGCAGCGGAGGCGGCCAACTTCCCGTTCTGCACCATCGAGCCCAACGTCGGCCGGGTGGCGGTGCCCGATCCCCGGCTCCCAGAGGTCGCGGCGGTGGCGAAATCACCGAAGGTGACGCCAGCGCAACTGGAATTCGTCGACATCGCCGGGCTGGTCAAGGGCGCCAGCCAGGGCGAGGGCCTCGGCAACACCTTCCTCGGCTACATCCGCGAGGTGGCGGCGATCCTCAAGGTGCTGCGCTGCTTCGAAGACGACAACGTCGCCCATGTCGCCGGCAACGTCGATCCGCTGCGCGACGCCGAGGTCATCGCCACCGAACTGATGCTCGCCGACCTGGAAAGCCTGGAGAAGCGGGTGACGCCTTTGACCAAGCGCGCCCGCGGCGGCGACGCCGAGGCGAAGACGACGCTGGAGCTGGTGGAGCGGGCGCTCGGCGTGCTGCGCGACGGCCGTCCGGCGCGGCTGGTGCCGCTCGCGCCCGAGGACAAGAAGCCATTCCGCATGCTCCAGTTGCTCACGGCGAAGCCCGTGCTCTACGTCTGCAACGTCGACGAGGCCTCGGCCGGCGGCAACGCGATGACCGAGCGGGTCGCCGCGCACGCCCAATCCGAGGGCGCCGAGACGGTGATCATCTCGACCCGCATCGAGGAAGAGATCGCCCAGCTCGCGGATGCCGACGAGCAGGCGACGTTCCTCGAAAGCCTCGGCCTCGCGGAGACGGGGCTGGCGCGGGTCATCCACGCCGGCTACCGGCTCCTCAATCTGATCACCTTTTTCACCGCCGGGCCCAAGGAGGCCCGTGCCTGGACCATCCGCCGCGGCACCCGCGCGCCCCAGGCGGCCGGCGAGATCCACACCGACTTCGAGCGCGGCTTCATCCGCGCCGAGGTCGCCGCCTGGGACGAGTTCGTCTCCCTCGGCGGCGAGGCCGCGGCCCGCGACGCCGGCAAGCTCCGCGTCGAAGGCCGCGACTACACCGTTGCCGACGGCGACGTGGTGCGGTTTCTGTTTAACGTGTAGCGGCATGTTCGAGACCGGCGGCGGACCTGTGGGGAGGGGCATGTCGAACACGATCGAACGCGAAGACATACTGTTGGACGACCATCGCGATCCGATCCTGCGGCACTTTCCGGTCAATCCGGGCCCCAACCCGTTGCCGAGGCGCCGCCGTTCAGTTACTGAGTAGTCTGATCGGTCTGGCCACGAAGGGTTCGCCGTGGGTACCGAAGGAAATCCCCGCGCTGAGGAGACGCCGGACTTCCGTGCGCATCTCCTATCCGGGCCGAAAATTGGCGGTCTGGAGATCGACCGACCGCGGGATTCGGACCGCGAGGTGGATTTGCTCGCGGGCGTCCCGATTTTTGATCCCTGGACGGGACGGCCGTCCGATTAGATCGATCACTCCAGCCGGAAGTGCGCGTGCGCTGCGGCGACGAGCTTTGTGGGGTCGTCCTGCCAGGCCTCGACGCGGACGTTGGCGATACGGCGGCCCTGGCGGATGACGACGCCGCGGGCGAAGGTGTCGGTGTCTTGTGCCGGGCGCAGGTAGTCGATGGAGACGTTGATCGTCTTCGGCACCACCGCCGCCGGCGTCTCGGCGAACAGCTGCATGATCGCCGCGTGCTCCAAGAGCGCGCCGATGACGCCGCCGTGGACGGCGCGGAACACGGTGTTGCCGATGTTGGTCTCGCGGCGCCGCAGCACCGTCACCAGCCCGCCCTCATCCTCGAAAGATTCCAGGCCCAGGGTCTGCGCGTAGGGGATCACCTCGTTCACCGCCGGCACCCGGTCCGCCTTCTTCAGCTGCGCGATGGTCTGCTTCACGGGCGTTTGCCCGGATGCTTCTTCGCCGCGTCGGCGAGGGCGAACCCGGCCGGTCCGAGCATGAACGTGCCGACGCAGGTGGCGATGGGGTCGCCGACGTGGTCGTGGTAGGCGAGGCCGCGGGCGAAGGCGACGTTGGGGGTGCGCCTATAGCAATCGGCGGTGGCACGGATGGTCTCGCCGGGCGTCGCCGGGCGCAGGTAGTCGATGCGCAGGTCGAGGGTCGCAATGCCGGTGGTTTCCGGCACCGCCGAGATCGCCGCCAGCCCGCATATGGTGTCGAGCACCGAGGTGATGACGCCGCCGTGGATGTGCCCCGTGTTCGGATTGCCGATCAGCCGCTCGTCATAATCGAGGTTCATGAAGCCGACGCCATGGCGCAGCTCGATGACCTTCATCCCCAAGTCCTGACAATGGGGAATGGTCTCGAAGATGGCGATGAGGCGGTCGAGATCGGGAAGGGCTTCGGTGGCGTCTGGGGTCACGGCATCCTCGAACGGACCGGGGATGGGGCTGGGCGGCGCCAGTATAGACGACGGACATCCAAGGTGGGCGACTTTATCGACGGACCCGGATTAATATGGCGCCCGCAGACAGGGGAGGACACCATGGGGGCGTTCATTCGTCTGACGGCCTCTGACGGCCACGCCTTCGACGCCTACCGCGCCGAGCCAGAGGGCGCGCGCAAGGGGGGCGTCGTCGTCGTGCAGGAGATCTTCGGCGTCAACGGCCACATCCGCGACGTGGCCGACGGCTACGCGGCCAAGGGCTACGCGGCGATCGCGCCGGCGCTGTTCGACCGGGAACGGTTAGGGGTCGAGCTGGACTACAACGCCGAGGGCGTCGAGCAGGGCCGCGCGCTCGCCACCGCCATCGGCTGGGATTTGCCGATGCTCGACATCTGGGCCGCCGCCCAGGCCCTCGATCCGGCCGGGCGGGTCGGCGTCGTCGGCTACTGCTGGGGGGGATCGTGGACCTACCTCGCCGGCTGCCGGCTCGATGTCGGCTGCGTGTCCTGCTACTACGGCCGCCACATCGTCGAGCTGCTGGACGACCGGCCGCGAGTACCGATGATCCTGCACTTCGGCGCCGAGGACGCGTCGATCCCGCCGGAGACCGTCGAGGCGGTCCATGCCGCGCTGCCCGACATTCCCCTCCACGTCTACGCCGGCGCCGGCCACGGCTTCAACTGCGACCGGCGGGCCGACTATCGCGCCGACAGCGCCGCCCTGGCGCTGGAACGGACCCTGGCCCTGTTCGCCGAGCACCTACGGTAAGCATCGCGCCATGGAGGGGGAAGCAACGCGGGCGCCGCGGGCCGTCGAGATCGCGCCCGGCATCTGGCAGGTCGGCGGCCCGCAACTCACCGCGCCCGAGGACGCGGCGATCTACCTCATCGACGGCGGCACCGGCGCGGCCATCGTCGATGCCGGCTGTGGCGCCGGGCTCGACTGGCTGATCGCCAACGTCAACTCGACGGGCGTGCCGACGGAGCGCATCGACACCCTGTTGCTGACCCATTGCCATTTCGACCATGCGGGCGGCGCCCGCGCGCTGAGGGACCGGCTCGGCCTCACCGTCGTCGCCCATGAACTGGACGCCCCCTACATCGAGGCGGGCGACATCGCGGTGACGGCGGCGACCTGGTACGGCGCCCGGCTGGAGCCCTGCGAGATCGACCGCTGGCTGAGCGGTTCCGAGACCGTCATCGAGGTCGGTGAGCGCACCCTCACCGCGCTGCACATCCCCGGCCACTCGCCGGGATCGGTGGCCTACGTGATGGACACGGACGGCCAGAAAATCGTCTTTGCCCAGGACGTGCACGGTCCCCTGCATCCGAGCCTGAAGTCCAACTGGGTCGACTACCGGGCATCGCTGGAGCGGATGATGGAGTTGGAGGCCGACGTCTTGTGCGAGGGGCACTACGGCATCTTTCGCGGACGCGACGAGATCGATCCGTTCATCCGATCATTCCTGGTGCGCGTCTGAGGCCGGCGCACCGACGAACCGAAGGGGACAAGCGATGACCACCTTCACCGCCGCCGTCGTCCAGGCCGCCCCCGTCGTCTTCGATGCGGAGCGAACCCTGGAGAAGCTCCGCAACCTCGCAGCCGACGCCGCCCGCCGGGGGGCCAGCCTCGCGGTGTTCCCCGAGGCCTTCGTCTCGGCCTACCCTAAGGGCCTCGACTTCGGCGCCCGCGTCGGCATGCGCGCGTCCGAGGGCCGGGACGACTTCCGCCGCTACTGGGAGAGCGCCGTCGAGGTCCCCGGTCCCGCCACCGAGGCCATCGGCGCCGCCGCCCGCGCCGGCGGGCTGCACCTCGTCGTCGGCGTCATCGAACGCGACGGCGGCACCCTCTATTGCACGGCGTTGACCTTCGGGCCGGAGGGCACCCTGCTCGCCAAGCACCGCAAGCTGATGCCGACGGCGATGGAGCGGCTGGTCTGGGGGTTCGGCGACGGCTCGACCATCGCGGTCGCCGACAGCCCCCTCGGCCGCATCGGCGCGGTGATCTGCTGGGAGAACTACATGCCGCTCCTGCGCATGGCGATGTACGCCAAGGGCGTGCAGATCTACTGCGCACCGACCGCCGACGACCGGGATACCTGGCTTCCGACCATGCAGCACGTGGCCCTGGAGGGCCGGTGCTTCGTGTTCTCGGCCTGCCAGTATCTGACCCGCGGCGACTGCCCGGCCGAGTACGCGGCCATCCACGGCGACGACCCGAAGGCGGTGCTGATGCGGGGCGGAAGTTGCATCGTCGGCCCCCTCGGGCGGGTTCTCGCCGGCCCCGACTTCGAAGGCGAGACCATCCTCACCGCGGAGATCGACACCGACGAGATCGCGCGGGGCAAGTACGATTTCGACGTCGTCGGCCACTACGCCCGGCCCGACGTCTTCCGCCTGCACGTCAACGAACGCCCCATGCCGGCGGTGGTGTCGGCCGTATCGTCCACGGCCGATCCGTCCGAAGACGGTTGAACGCCTTGCGCCTAGGCGGCCTGTGGCGCCGCCTGCAGACGCTCCCGGCGACCGCATCGGCGACCTCTCGCTGGTCGGCCGTCCGGTCGCCTTGGCGCGGTTGAAGATCGCGGTCAGCGTTTCGGGAATCCGGCGCACGCGGGCCATCACGCTGTCGGCGTCGTAGTCGCCTTCCGCCTCGGCGGCGACGTTGCACGCCGCCGGCGTTGACCACGTAGTCCGGCGCGTAGAGGATTCCCCGCTGGGCGAGCGCCAGGTCCATGTCAGGGGTTGCGAGCTGGTTGTTGGCGGCCCCGGCAATGGCGAAGGCCTTCAAGCCCTCGACGGCGCTCTCGTCCAGGGTGCCGCCCAGGGCGCATGGCGAGAACACGTCCATCTCGCACCGGATTAGGGTATCGGGCGCGGCGGTCTCGGCACCGAAGGCGTCGGCGGCCCGCTTCGCCTTGTCGGCGTCCAGGTCGGCGACGATGAGCTTTGCCCCGGCGCCGTGCAGCTTCTCCGCCAGTTTCCAGCCGACGGACCCGAGCCCGAGGACGCCCACCCGGATGCCGGTCAGGTCTGCGACGCCGCGCGCCGCCTTGGCCGTTGCCCCGAGGCCGAGGAACACGCCCTCGGCGGTAAACGGCGACGGATCGCCGCTCGCGGCCGCACCGCTCGAACTGCCGACGATGTAGGGACAGTGGCGCCGCACCGCGTCCACGTCGGCGACCGTCATGCCGACGTCCTCGCCGGTCAGGAACAGGCCCCCCAGGCGGTTCAGGGCCTCGGCGTACGCCCGCCAAAGCGCCGGCGACTTGTCGCGCGCCGGATCGCCGATGATCACCGCCTTGCCGCCGCCCCAGTTCAAGCCGACGACGGCGTTCTTGTAGGTCATGCCCCGCGACAGGCGCAGCGCATCGCTGATCGCCGCGTCCGTATCGGCGTAGCGCCAGAACCGCGTACCACCCAAGGCCGGACCGAGCCGGGTGTCGTGTATGGCGATGATAGCCGTCAAGCCCGATGCATCGTCGTGGGCGAAGGCGACGTGCTCGTGGGCATCGAAGTCACTATGATGGAAACACACTGTTCCTCTCCCTGAAGCGCAATCCGTCGCGGGCCCGCGTCTGCTGCGCGCCGCCGCGCGTTGACGTCTGCCTGGAGCCTCGCTTCGAAGTATGATATCATGGTGAATCGGGGCTTTTGTTCCCAATCGTCCCGTACTGGGGCCAGGGATGGGAAGATCGATCTCGAAATGGCCAGAAAGCAGAAAGAAATTGTCCTCGACAGGTGGGAGATCAAGATCCTCCAGCGGCTTCAGCAGGATGCCGATGTGTCCATCGCCGAGTTGGGGCAGCAGATCGGCCTGTCACAGACGCCGTGCTGGCGGCGCATCCAGCGGCTGAAGGATCTGGGGGTCATCCAGCGGACCTCGGCCATTCTCGACCGCGAGGCGCTCGGGCTCGACTTCGTCGCCTACACCTTCGTCAAGCTGGCGCTGCCCAGCCGCCCGAACATGGTGGCGTTCGAAGAGGCCATCATGACCTGGCCCGAGGTCGTCGCCTGCGAGAAGGTGACCGGTGCCGTCGACTACCTGATCAAGGTGGTGTGCCCCGACATCCACGCCTACGACGACTTTCTCCGCGACAAGCTGCTGGCGTCCGAGATCGTCGCCGACACCCAGTCCCGCATCGTCGTCTCGACGGTCAAGAACGAGACGTCCCTGCCGTTCGAAGCCGACGCGGACTGACCGCGCCGGGGCATTACCCTTCGAACTTCTTGGCCACCAGTTTCTGGATCAGGGGATAGGTGCGGGCGAGCCACGTCGACCGGCCCCAGTCGTAGGCCACGATCCGGCCATCCACGGCAACGACCCAGCGCGGCGCGCCGGCCCGAATGTTCAGGGTATCACGCACCCACCGCAGGTCCTTCGGCCAGTAGCGGTCCTCGTCCGTCCGCCCGAACTGGGGGAATTCGAGCGCGTGGAACTGGACGTGGGGATACTCCTTGGACTGGAGCCAGGCCGGATGATTGGCCTTCCTGTAGGCGAGACAAGGCGGGCAGTCATTGGCGCCGATGTAGACGACGAGCACCTCGGAGGATTTCGTCACCAATCGAACGGCGTCGTCCGCGCGCGACGTTTGCGGCCCCTTGGCGCCCGGAGTTTGACAGGCGGAGAGAATCAGGATCGACGCGACAATGAGGAAGTGCTTCATGACGCCTTCGCCTTTCCGATGATCGGAACGCCCATGAACGGGACTCGTCGGCGCGAACCAGACAAGGCTAGAGCGGTCCTGACTTAGGCGGAAGCGTATCCGGCGTTTTTGAGGTAAGCGGCGCATTCGTCTGGTTTGAAACGATCGAGGATTCGTCCGATTGCCGTGTTGACCTGGTC
>Ga0209458_1000642_pt1 | contig 10362 bp, 8 predicted proteins | sample WorMetLIZAISLAND_FD_187411 | JGI IMG/M metagenome (GOLD analysis project Ga0209458, IMG submission 187411) | Marine gutless worms symbiont microbial communities from Max Planck institute for Marine Microbiology, Germany - Inanidrilus manae... ...
CTTCTTTTGAAACGTCAAATCCGACATACTCACCCATGGTCACTCTCCTCGTTGGTCTGTTGGAACGCGGCCTCGCGTCCCTGCATTGTCGGCTCGGGAGAGTGGCCGCCGGAATTACGCTATGTGTTCGATCGAGCGTTCGGCCAGCAGAAATCCTCCGCAGGCGGGTATTTCGATGCTGCGATCGGTCTGCAGATCGCGGTTGACCTTACGCAGGAACCCGAGATTGATTCGGGTTGCGTTGACGCCTTTCGAGTAACGGAGGTCGTCGGGGCGGTTGACTAGGGGGCGTCGTTCGATCCGCAGGTTCGCGGACACGGGGGAAAAGCCCTGCCAGCCATTTCCCCATACACGAATGTTGATCCCTTCACGGGCCAGCCGGTTGACGCAGGCGCCTCGTTCCGGCGCGAATGAGCCGATAAATCCGACATCGGCTCCGTATCTCCGCCTTTCCTCTTCGTCCAGGTTGAGAGGCTTGTGCTGATCCGGGTCGAAAGCTTTGTCAATTGCAATACAGCTTTTAGCGCCCAGGGACGGCAATTCGCCGGCGTCGGCATTGAAAGTCTTCGTGACGAAAACGAGATCGTACTCGGGTAGGGAACGGGTGTAAGCACGGGTCCGGTTCAGCGGGTTGAACATGTCGTCGTCGGAGTAGGAGATAATTCTGGTTCCGGGTGAAAGGTCTCTGACCTTTGCCAGAGTGCCTGGCGCCACCATGTTGCCCTTGTCGATCCAGAGCAGATCGGGCTTCTCCAGTTCGACGACGCTAGGGATCTTCGCGTTCACGTGTTCGGTATCGAGATGGATGCCGAGCTTCCAGGCGATGCGGAAAGCTAGGGAGAAATCGGGATGGCCCACGTCTTCACCGCCGATTGCCGTGTGCGATAGGGCGGTCACCGAATGGCCGAGGGATTCCAACGCGCGAACCCGCGAGGAACCCTTGGCATAATAATTAAGGTCGCCGACGTAGACGATTTTGGCGGCATCGCTCATAGGGCCATCAACGGGTGCAAGGAGTGTTTTGTCAACCGTGTGGGGGGATGGGCGGCAAGCCGTGGCGGGGACGGGGCTTCTGTGCTTTATTCTCGGCAACCGGTGGTTTATCCCCAGGAGACAAGGCCGGCCGGCGCATGGTGAGCACGGGGAGCAGCCGAATACGATGTGTGGGATCGCAGGAATCATTGCGAAAAGGCCGGTCAACGTCACCGCCGTCAAGCGCATGACGTCTGTGATCCTTCACCGGGGACCCGACGGCGAAGGCGTATGGGACCGACGGCACCGGAAAAGTCGTCTTCGGGCATCGCCGCCTGGCAGTCATTGATCCGACACCGGACGGCGCCCAGCCCATGGTCGACGCCAGTGAGCGGTTCGTACTCAATTTCAATGGCGAGATCTACAACTACAAGGAATTGGCGAGTGAATTGAGAAGTGAGGGCATTGAGTTCCGCTCGCGTTCCGACTCCGAGGTATTGCTCGAGGCTTACAAAAAGTGGGGTGAAGCCTGCCTGCAACGCCTCAACGGCATGTTCGCCTTTGCCATATTCGACATGCATAAGCGGACAGTATTTTGCGCCCGCGATCGGTTCGGTGAAAAACCGGTCCTGTTCTCCGAGCAACCGGAATTCTTCGCTTTCGCTTCCGAGTACAAGGCGTTGCTCCTGCTCCGAGGCGTTGGTCCCGAAGTCGATCACATCAAGCTAGTCCGCTTCCTGCATGAACCGAGGCAGGGACTCGACGATGGCCGCGAGACGGTTTTTTCGAGCATTAAACAGTTGCTGCCCGGGGAGTGGTTGCGCCTTGATATAGACTCTCTCGAATTTGAGATCGGCCGGTATTGGGATGTCGAACCCGACGAAGATGTCGCGGCCTTGTCGACGGAGGACGCAGCGCACCGATTTCGAGACCTACTGGTCGATTCGGTTCGAATTCGCATGCGGAGCGATGTGGCCGTGGGTTCCTGTTTATCGGGCGGTTTGGATTCGAGCTCCATCGTCGCCATCAATCGCCAGCTCATTGGTCACGCTGCGCCCTACCACGTATTCACCGGCCGTTTTCCCGGGACACCAGCGGATGAAGGCGAATTCGCCGACCCGGTCATCTCGAAAACAGGCGTCGTAGCACATCAGACGCAACCGTCGCCGGTACGGTTTCTCAAGGAACTTCCGGAATTCGTCCGGTTCAACGAGCTCCCTGTCGGCAGCACCACCCAATATGCTCAGTGGTGTGTCTTTCGTCTGGCCGCTGAAAACGGTGTCACCGTCCTTCTCGACGGACAGGGCGCCGACGAACTGCTGGCCGGCTACGAGCAGTTCTTCGGGCCCTACCTTAAGGCGCGAGTCGGACAGGCGGAAGGTGCGGTTTTGGCTGCGGAACGACAGGCCATCGAAAGGCGCTACCCGCTTGCGTTGGCCAGCCGGGCTGGATCATGGAAGACGCGGCTGCCGATACGCCTGCGTTGGGTACTGGCAGATTCGACAGGTAAAGGCAGCGACCTTTTGTTTGGAATCGACAAAGGACTCGCCTTGGATGCTTCGGTAGCCAACCACAGGGAATTGGACCAGCGTTTTCATGCCCTCGGTGCAGCCCTCAAGGACGAGGCCTTGCATGCCCACCTCCCGACACTGCTCCGGTACGGCGACCGCAATTCCATGGCTCACTCCCGGGAGGTCCGTCTGCCATTTTGCGATCATCGATTGGCCGAGTTTTCGCTTTCCCTGGCACCGCAGGTGCTGATGGGAAATGCAGAAACAAAACACCTTCTGCGTAGTGCCATGGCCGATCTCCTGCCCGAGAAGATTGCCACCCGTTGGAACAAACAAGGGTTTCTGCCACCGCATGAGGATTGGTTCTCCGGCCCGCTTGGCGATCGGATGTCTGCTGTCCTGGCTGGATCGGCTTTCCGTTCGCGCGGCATCTGGAATGTATCGTGGTGGGAGAAAGTGTATCGACGGTTTCAGGATGGCGCCGGCCACCTGTCCTGGGTATTGTGGCGCCCCTTGATGACGGAAGCTTGGTTCGAGCATTTTGTCGACCGTGTGGCTGACGGCGAACGTATCAATCCGCTGGTAGGGGCGCCTCGGTGAGGGCGGTTTTCGTCAACCACTGCCATCCAGAGATGGAGCACGTCTGTGCGCTACGCGCACGATCCTTCGCCGAAGCGATGTCCAGTCGTGGTCATCATGTCGTGCTCCTGACCGAAGCCCTTCCCGGGGGCGGTCCGACGGACAGGGATACCTTGGTTTCCTCGCTGGCCGGCCACGATTGGTCACGGCCCTTTAACGTCGCCGTCCAACCTTTGCCCGATCGGATGCTCGATGCGATCCGCCAAGGACAGTTGCCTTGGGGTGTCCGCCAAGGGGCGATTGCCTACCGGTATTCGAAAGACGCCGGACTCTTCAGCGATTGGCGTAAGGCCGCTCGGCCTTATGTCGATACGATCGCACAGGCTTTCGAGCCCGACGTCGTATGGGCCACCTTCGGCAATACGGACACATGGAACATCGCTCGCGATCTGGCCCAGGCGGCTTCCTGCCCCTGGGTCGGCGACATCAAGGACAATTGGCAGAATTTCATCCCGAACGGGTTCCGCCGTAGCCTGGCCGACCGCTATCGCGATGCGGTTCACATTACAGCATTCTCCGAGGGTCAAATGCGGGAAGCGAACCTGTGGTTCGGTCAGGAAAAGACCGTGCTTTACAGCGGTTTCGATGAGGCCCTGTTGGCAAATCCGGAACCGCCGGCGGAGACAGGATATCGGGTTGTTCTCACCGGATCGATTTATCATGAGGAAAACTTGGCGGTTTTGGTTCGCGCGATCTCCACTTGGATCGGGACCGCCGATCGGACCGGTACCGGCCAAGTCACCTTCGTTTATGCCGGGAACGAAAAGGAGAGGGTGGAACGCTTGACGCTGCCGCTCGAGGGGAATTGTCGTCGCGAGTTGTACGGATTTCTCCCGCTGAAGGGACTTTACGCACTGCAACGGGGCGCTTCCATAAACCTTTATGTCCGCATGCCGGGAGCATTCATTTTTCATCACAAGCTTTTTGAGTTGCTGGCCGCCGGGCAACCTGCCGCGTGTTTTCCGGAGGAAACGGGTGAGGCAATTCGGTTGGTGTCGGACGTTGGCGGCACGTTCCATTCTTGCCGGGACGAAACCTCCATTTGCCATGCCCTTGATGCCGTGCTTTCGGGAACACGCGACCAGCCCAACCTCGATCGCCTTCGGCAGTATTCCTGGGCCGGTCAAGCGGTTATACTGGAGCGGGTATTGGGAATGGCGAGGGGCGCCAAGTGAAAGCAACCGTGTCCGTCCACGGGCGTTACCTTGCATTCGAATTGGCCTGCGGCCTCCAAAAAAGAGGCGCTCTCCACCGGCTGATCACTACCTATCCGGAATTCGCCGTACGCCGGGTCATAGGAAATCGATTGCCGGTTGTTTCAGCACCAATGCTTGAATTGCGCCGCCGAATCTATGATCGGACCGGCTGGGGCGGGAAACCCGATCTCACCATCGCCCGATCTTTCGGAGAGTTCGCCGCCCGCAACATCCCTGATGGAACCGACCTTTTGGTCGGCTGGAGTTCGGCCACGCTTGAGGCCATCGCGCCAGCGCGGGAAGCCGGGTGCCGGGTGGTCATCGAACGGGGCTCGACCCATATCGGCCACCAAACGGATGTCATGAAGGCGGCCTATGCGGAGTTTGGGCAGGCGTTCGACGCGACGGATCCCGAGATCATTGAACGCGAACTTAAGGAATACGAGCAGGCCGATGCCATCGCCGTCCCATCCGAGGTCGCGCGCAAGACTTTTGTTGATCGTGGCGTGGCACCCGACAAGGTTTACGCCAACCCGTTGGGAGTCGATCTAACGGTCTTTAAGGCTGCCGCCAGACGGCGGAAAGGGAATCGGCCGCGGATCGTTTTTGCCGGCGGCGTCGGCGTCCGAAAAGGCGTTCCTTGGTTGTTGCGCGCCTTCGCCAAACGGGAGAGCCGGGCCGAGTTGCATATCTTCGGCCCCATGGAGCCCGGATTCGAATCGATTTTAGAGAATGAGCCGACGGAAGGCGTCGAGTTCCGCGGCGCCGTCGATTGGGAGACCCTCGCGCACGCCTACGCGGCGGCGGATATCTTCTGCCTGCCGTCGCTTGAGGAGGGGTTCGGACTATCGGTCTTGCAGGCCATGTCTTGCGGGCTTCCGGTGATTCTCAGCGATGCCGTTGGGGCAACCGATCTAGCCATTCACGGTATCGACGGGCTAGTCGTTCCGTCGGCCGACGACGTGGCACTCGCGGCTGCGTTGAACCGGCTCATCGAAGACGTCGAGTTGCGTAAGAGCATGGCGGCGTCAGCTAACATGCGGGCGAAACAGGCCGGCAGTTGGAATGACTACGCCGATAGAGCCGTCGCCACCTATGAAACCATTCTAAACGGCGACACTCGGCGATCGGCCTAACCCGTTATCCAATGGTCGTGCCAGGCGGCAAGATTGAACAACGACCAAAGATGCAGTGCATGGTCGGCCTTCAGTTCACGATGCTGGCGAAACATTTCGGCGATGTGCGCCGTGTCGAATAAACCCGTTTCGAACAGGCTTGAACCAAGGACGCTTTCTTGCGCTTGACGGCCGAAATCGGCGCGTAGCCACTCGGCGACGGGTGCGGCAAACCCCATTTTTGGCCGGTTGATGATGTCTTCCGGAAGCAAGTCGCCGACCGCCTTCTTGAGCAGGTACTTCTTGACCCCACCGCGTACCTTCCAGGTTTGTGGAATGTCCTGGGTGAGTTCGACGAGTTCATGATCGAGGAAAGGCACGCGGCCTTCGATCGAGGTCGACATGCCGATCTTGTCGACTCGCATCAACAGTAGTTCAGGCAGGCGAAGGCGAAACTCACCGTAGGTCATTTCATTTAATCGGTCGACGTTCGGGACGTTTGATCGGAGCGTGTTGATGTATCCGGCAGAAACGGCACCGCTGTCGTTGTCGGCCAGGCCTGTCAGATCGAGCCCGGCATCGGCCAGGGCCTGCCAGCGCGAAGATGAATTGCATGGCACCGGTTCCAAATAGCGGGACTTGTGGACGTTCCAAAATGCGTTGGCGCCGCTGATGAACAGCGGTGTTCCCGTGCCCGCCCGGCTCAACGCTTCGGCCAGCTGGGCGCCGACGGCCCGTTTGTCGGGTGCCCAGGCCGCCGCCACCCGGCCCGCCAAACGCCTCGCGCCCGATGGCACCAGACGATGGTAGGGGTCCCAGAAGGATCGGAAAAACCGCAAATAAGTTATCCAGCTATCATATCCGCAAAACTGTTCGTCCGATCCTTCACCGACCTGAACGACCGTTACACCGGAATCGCGGGCCAGTTTCGATACGAAATAAAGGGGAACACAGACCCAGTCGGCGATGGGTTCATCCTGCGAATGCACCAACCGTTCCAGGTAATCCAGCATGTCGACCTCGCCGATCATCACCTCATGGTGGTTGGTCTTGAACTCAACAGCGATACGGTTGGCGTATTCCAATTCGTTGAGGCGGTCGTTGTCCTTGAAGCCGACAGTAAAGGTTTCGACCGGTCGGTCCGTGAGGCGGCTCATCAAGGCGACGTTAGCCGATGAATCTATTCCACCCGAGAGGAACACGCCGAACGGCACGTCGGACATCATGCGCTTGTCGACCGCCGCTTCGAGCCGCCGGCGGACACCGTCGATATAAAAGGTCTCGCGTTCGCGGTCGTTCATGCCGGCTATTTCGCCAGCCGCGATTCCGTTACCGGGCAACGCGTCCCAATAGCGCTGGGCCTCGATCCGGCCATCCCGTCCGATTTCCATGATATGAGCTGCGGGTAGCTTGAAGACGTTCTCGAACATGGTCAGCGGTGCCGGCGCGACCATGAAACTGAGATAGTGGTTCAGGGCGTTTGGGTCGACCTTGCGATCGATCGCGGGATCAATCAGCACGGCCTTGATCTCGGACGCGAAGCGGAAGGTGCCAGATACGGTCGTAAAATAGATCGGCTTGATGCCGATGCGGTCGCGCGCCAGGGATAGCTTTTGGCGCTTGTTATCCCAAATGGCGAAAGCGAACATGCCGTGCAGACGTTCGACGAGCCCCGCGAGGCCCCATTCCTTGTAGCCGTGAACCAGGACTTCAGTGTCTGAATGATCGGTGAAAAAACGGTGTCCGGCACCTTGCAGTTCGCGCCTCAAATCCAGGTGATTGTAGATCTCACCGTTGTAAGTGACTCGCACGTCGCCAGTATGGTCGGCCATGGGTTGAGCCGCATCGGCGGAAAGATCGACAATGGCAAGCCTTCGATGGGCGAGGCCGATCGAGCCACTCTCGTGCACCCACACACCTTCGCCGTCCGGATCCCGGTGGGCCATGATGGCGTTCATGGCTTCGAGCCGGCCATTCATTTCGGCGGGCGGACGATCCGCCGCATCCGCGAAACGCAATACTCCGCCTATGCCGCACACGGGAAAACCAACGATCTTCTGTAAGGTCTGGACATCGTTACCACGGTCGTTTCGAGAAGGCTTCAACGTTTGTCGGAAATCGCCCTGTCTGTCCAGGGGCCGCGTCAAGATACAAAAAAAGCCCGCGCAGCGGGCGGGCTTATTCGGATCGAAGGGAGGCCAATTATCGTTTGGAAAATGGGGCCGTCAAAAACGTGCCGGGGACCATGACTAGGGATACATGAGGTGCCGTTACCGGATGGGTCCGGCGCGTCAATCGTTTGATGGCGCGAGCCAGAAGACGCACAGGCATGACGACGAAAAAACAGATGATGTCCATGGCTATGGGCGTCATGACGTCGCTGATGCCGACGACGGCATGGGCGATGGGCGGAAGGGTAGGTGTCTGTTGCATATCGGTTTCCTATTAAGCCAGGCCGGCGGTTTGGTTCCTGCGCAACAGATAATCGAACATTCGCCAAATCGGGTACGCAATTTTCGCGGTCGAGCATTGCACCGTTCGCATGGGTCTACCAGCAGGGGAAATCGCGATGGTAGTTGTCGCATTTGGAAAAGTGGTTGCGACGGCGACGGTCTTAACGTCTGATTTCGTTGCTTTTACGGGTTTGCCTCGCGACGAGGCGCCGTGCTAACGTTCCGTTGCCGGGCTCGATGAGGCGCGGTGAACCGCCGAACAAGGTGGGAAGAACATAACAAAGAAATAACTACAGGGATGGATTTACATGTCGGAAGATAACGACGTTCTTGTTCGTTTTTCCGAGGTTCAAAAAAGCTACGACGGCGAAACGCTCGTCGTGAAAAACCTCAACCTCGACGTCGCTCGAGGCGAGTTCCTCACCATGCTCGGTCCGTCTGGCTCCGGCAAGACGACCTGCCTGATGATGCTGGCGGGATTCGAGCCGGCGACCCATGGCGAGATCTACCTCGATGGTCAACCGATCAACAACGTGCCACCGCACAAACGCGGCATCGGCATGGTGTTCCAGAACTACGCGCTGTTTCCCCATATGACGGTCGCCGAAAATCTGGCTTTTCCCTTGGAAGTCCGCGGCATGGCTAAGGCGGAGGTCGAAGAGAAGGTCAACAAAGCGCTCGATATGGTGCAGTTGGGCGGGTTTGGTGGGCGCCGCCCGGCACAGCTCTCGGGCGGCCAGCAGCAACGCGTCGCCGTCGCCAGGGCGCTGGTCTTCGACCCTGTGCTCGTCCTCATGGATGAACCGTTGGGGGCCTTGGACAAGCAGTTGCGTGAGCAGATGCAATACGAGATCAAGCACATCCACGAGAACCTGGGCGTGACCGTGGTTTACGTCACCCACGATCAGGCGGAAGCTTTGACCATGTCGGACCGCATCGCCGTGTTCAACGACGGCGTAATCCAGCAGTTAGCTCCGCCGGACGACCTTTATGAACGTCCTGAAAACGCCTTCGTCGCCCAGTTCATCGGCGAGAACAACCGTCTGACCGGAACCGTCAAGGCTCTCAACGGCAGTTCCTGCACCGTCGAGTTGGACATTGGCGGCGAGGTCCAGGCGTTGAAGGTCAACGTCAATGAAGTCGGAGAACGCAGCCAGATGTCCTTGCGTCCCGGGCGGGTCGAGGTAGCGCCGCCCGAAGGCAAGTACCCGAATGTGTTCGAGGGACGGGTCGAGGAACTGATCTATTTGGGCGACCATATCCGGACGCGCGCGTCCGTCTGCGGCCACGATGACTTCATCGTCAAGGTGCCGAACGCCTCCGGGCATGTGCACCTTAAGGAGGGAGAGACGGTGGAATTCGGATGGACCATCGAGGATTGCCGGGCGCTCGATGCTTGATGCGGGAATGCCGCGCCATGATATCCCGGCCGTTGGCGGACCCATCGTTCGCCGGACCGACAACTATTCGAAGATTTTGACTTAACCAACAGGGTGAGAACTTGAAATGACCACAAAAGTGACATCGATCTTGGCGGCTGGTGCCGTCGCGATCGGGACGACCTTCGCTCCGAACGCTGCCGATGCGGCGGAAATGACCATCGTATCCTGGGGCGGCGCTTACTCGAAGTCTCAGCTTCGCGCCTATCACGAGCCCTATATGAAGAAAAATCCGGGTGTGAAGATCATTAATGATGAGAGCTCCGCCGAGGCCGTCGCCAAGTTGCGCGCCATGGCTGAAGCCAAGAACACCACATGGGACGTGGTCGACGTAGTCGCCGCCGATGCTATTCGCCTGTGCGACGAAGGTCTGGCCATGCCGATCGACCCGGCTAAGCACCTTGCCAAGGCGCCGGACGGCACGTCGGCCGCTGACGACTTCGGCAATCTGCTGGTGTCCGAATGCTTTATTCCGCAGATTGTCTACTCGACCACCTTCGGACCAACGTCAAGGAATGGGGCGGCAAGGAGCCGACGAACGTCTGTGACGTATTTGACACCAAGAACTTCCCGGGCAAGCGGAGCCTGGAAAAACGCCCGATCAACAACGTCGAATGGGCGCTGCTCTGCGACGGCGTGAAGCCTGACGACGTCTACAAGGTTCTCGGAACGCCGGCTGGCACCGATCGGGCCTTGAAGAAACTGGGCACCATCAAGGACGATGTCATCTGGTGGTCGGCTGGTGCTGAAACGCCACAACGCCTCGCCGACGGCGAAATCGTAATGGGTTCAACCTATAACGGGCGTCTGTTCTCGGTTATCGAGGAGCAGAAACAGCCGGTAAAAATGCTGTGGGACTGGCAGGTCTTCGATCTGGACGGCTGGATTATCCCAGCCGGTCTGTCGGACGAGCGTAAGAAGCAGGCGCTCGACAACATAGCGTAATTCCGGCGGCCACTCTCCCGAGCCGACAATGCAGGGACGCGAGGCCGCGTTCCAACAGACCAACGAGGAGAGTGACCATGGGTGAGTATGTC
>Ga0209458_1000643_pt1 | contig 10336 bp, 13 predicted proteins | sample WorMetLIZAISLAND_FD_187411 | JGI IMG/M metagenome (GOLD analysis project Ga0209458, IMG submission 187411) | Marine gutless worms symbiont microbial communities from Max Planck institute for Marine Microbiology, Germany - Inanidrilus manae... ...
GTACTAATAGATAACAACACTGAGGTAAACAAACCCTCTCGAGATCTTGACGGAGGTGAACAAACATCTTCATACGAGCAATTAACGTGTCTTCACGCTGTTTTGTCAGCATCTCAACCTCCTCCGTCTTCGGCATCAGCAATGGCCGATCAAATCCCACCTGTACAGGTACCGTAAAAACATTCATTCTCTCATGCTGAGCACACACTAGAATATCTGTCATTAACTTCGTTCATTTACTACAAAGGTGACTTGATAGTCTAGTGGTTAGGGCATCAAACTTCAATCGTCACAAGTTTGAGCCCCGGCTGTCGAATAACAACCTTCGGCAAGTTGTTGACAGCCATGTGCCTCTGTCACCAAGCAGCATAAATTGGTAACTGTCAAAGGGCAGTGACATTCTGCAGCTGAGAAGGTAACTGATGGCCCGGCAGAGAGTACTGGCAGCCGACACCAGGGTACACTTGTGTACATGACTAATGTCACTGCAGGATGACTTCCCATGAAACCGCAAATCAGCACCAGCCCTATGTTAGTGAGTGACTACGGGACTCCTTTACCTATTTAGGCTCGCACACTTACAGTGTGAGATCTTCCGTTTCCGTTGCTGTGTCTGTCATCTGTCTGTCCTGCGTCAGATCTCGAATACTAAGCAAGATAGGCGCGAAATTTTGTCGCCTTTACAGGAAAATGGGGTCGCCAAGCAAGAATATCATTTCACGTTTTGCATCAAAAGTAGCTAAATACCCCAAAAGAAGCCCCAAATTCCAAAATAATGTGCAAGCCTATGTCTTGCTCCGTTAGTGATGCAGCTTGTATTATTTACTACAGTCCATAGTATCCTCCTTCTTCAGTTACTGAGTCCAAGAGTCTTTTTACACAGCTAAACCCAACACAACATAAACATTTATTTTGCTCTGGTGGAGGTTTTCACATTTTTAGTGCTTTTTTCAGTTAAAACACGTGTACACAGCAAGGTAATCATCGGCAACAACAACAGTCACAGTAAGAAAAAAATTACAAGCACACTAATAAAATAAAGAATTAACAACTTACAGTATGGCAGACATCAGCAGAAGATCTGATTCAATTGATTTTAACTACTACCACCACTACCACTACCACTACCACTACTACTACCACTACCACTACCACTACTACTACCACTACCACTACCACTACCACTACTACTACTACTACCACTACTACCACTACTACCACTACTACTACTACTACTACTACTACTACTACCACTACCACTACTACAACTGTTTTATGGCTCTCTGGATTTTGTCCAGACTACCGGTACCAGAAAGATAAAACCAATCTGGATTTACTGGAGCAAGAGAGAGTGAGAGGCAGTGGCATCAGCTGGGCCATATGCAAATCTGCACCTCACCCCTGAGAGATTAATACGCCAGCATCCCACCACTCATTTTTCACAGGCCGGATGCCCTTCCTGCTGCCCAATTGATTTTAAATTAAAATATATTATACATTCGGTCATATAAACAAATCAACTCAGCATAGTACAGAGAACCGTAAAACGGTTGCAGTAGCAGTAGTCAGTATAGTACAAAACCAGTTACCAGTGATAAGTAAACAAATACCGGTACAGTAAATGCATTCCAAATATCCATGTCAGAAAACCAGTGTAAAGGTTGTAGTAACTGTCCCAGTTTGTAAAACTAGAAAGAAAGAGGTCAAGTGTGTGATTTGCACTGGCGGGCATCACTCCTGTAAAATCCATCAGTACCCTGACAATGTTGGTTGGGTGATTGGAAAGGCATCTAGTCGAAAAAATCTTGTCCAATTATCTCCAAAGGTTCTCTTTTGAGGGTAACAACAACAACAAGCACTCCCCCAAAGTAATCTGGGAAGAGCCGTATCGCCACCCATCATGGCAGAAAATGAACTCGCCCGCTGTACATGCTAGCTGTGCAATGCCCACTGCAGATGAATCCAGTCACTGGTACACTACATCCATGCCAAAGACACATGATGACAGCATATACTGCGCTAGCATAGTGTTACACAATAAAAATATACCAAATTCAAATATGGCCAATATATAGAGCAAAAAATCAAGCAGTACATGCTATCACCCAGGTGCCACCAAGTAATTTGTGAAGAGCTGTCTAACCATCCCTCATGCAAACAATGGACTCGCTGTAAGAATACCCGCTTATGCTCTATATATTGACTACAGTGACGTGGCTAATAACATGTGCATAACAGCCTCTTTTCCAGGCCAACCTGGGTAAAAAGGCAATAAAAAATAAATTAACCATTCTGGATTTTAATGAAGCACGAGATGATAGATGGTAGTGGCAAGTCAAACAAAATTTGAGAACGCAGAGTAAATGTTACCTTGCGTTTAAAGACCCAGTAGTTGTACATGAAGTCAACAGTGTCCAGGTCGACATCAAGGAAGTCAGCTACTTCAGCCGGGTCAACGTGCTCATAGAATTCCTCATTTAGCTTCTTCAGCCTGCAAACGTGCCACAATCACAGCATAGCATTTCACTCATATCCACACCAGCAACATATATCGTCAATCAGCAAGGAAAACACATCTGGTCCAATGAATTGGATATGCATATCCATTTTACGGCCCTCTGGAATCCATTCGGGATTACCCGGGTGAGCCGGAACCAGAAACAATCGGCCTTTTATTGAAGCAAGAGACAGTCAGTGGCAGTGGCATCAGCTGGGCCATATGCAAATCTGCACCTCGCCCCAGACAGATGGCCCCATCAGTACTTGCTGACTGGTTTGCCAGTAACCAAGTTTCCAACAATGACCTTGGCAAGAGCTTCAGAAACTTGTTGAACAGAAGGATGCGACTCAGGTTCCAAATTATGAATGTTTAGCACAGGCCAAACAGCACTGCAGCAATAAACAATCCACAGCATGTAACTGACCGGTGTGATCTCAATTCAGTCCTTTCTTCGTCTGTCATCGAATCATCGATGTCAATGCCATTTGCCAACGATCGTCGGTCGTCTTTCTTCGACGAATGCTTCAGACAAAATGCCTTGTGAAACAGCACATAGTTGAACATCAATTAACACACGATACTGGAAATTCATCCTAAACAACTAGTGCACACAGCACTGCATATTAATGGGTAAACAATTTTACGAACACTGCTTTAAAATATTTATGTATGGTAAGTAATCAAAATTTGACGAAACACATATGATATTCAAACCGCTGCCTAATCAGAAAAGATATGCAAATCATTTGCACCACACTTCAGACAGATAACCATGCCAGTATCTCACCACTCAAGTTTTTACAGGCCGGATGCCCTTCCTGCCACCCCAACAACAGTGTCAAAGCACTGAAGGCAATTAACATTGTTAACGGGCAGCTTTTCAGTGGTTAATCCAGGTTCGCCTGGAAAACAGACACAGAGATTGCTGATGTGATGACTAGCTATTCCAAAACTGACACATATATAAAAAATAACAGCTAAAGTGACACAAAAATCACCTTTAATTGCACGTCAGTACCATCATCGTCGAAAGTAGTTTTGAGGTCAAGACCATACTGGAAAGCACAGGTGACGTGAAATGAAGTCTTACAGGCTTTAACGGAGCACTGGATGCATGCGCCGACACGATCCCGGCACAGTGAACACACCAACGCCCAGCGACTCACCTAAACAAATACATCATGCACAACAATGCTGATCGCCAGCTAAATACATCATGCACAACAATGCTGATTGCCAGCTAAATATCATTCAGATAATGTTCAATCATTCCGGTTTACACCGTGAGATGTTATATTCAAGCTAGAATACTAGTGTCTGTGAGACGGCAAAAAGCAAAGATCGACAGATAACACCATTGGATGATTTTAGGTTACATGATTGGAGTCAATGTTACGAAAACAAAGTTGTCTCCAATGAATTGCTGTAATAGACATCTTCGTGCACTTCTGTTCGACGGCTGTAACTAAATAACTTAGGCAGTGTCGACGTGCAAAACTCACTGGTATCTGTGAAATATTTGTGATTGGTTCCATCTTGTCAGGACAGTCAATGGTCACCTCTGGAATCCACAAGGCACAGCTAATGTGAGCCCATTTAGTCCCACTTCTGCACAAAAACACCAGCACATCATCTACAGGCATTTTATCAATTAAACACACAGTGCCATTTTCCACTAGCATGCAGCACATATAATTTTTAAAAAGATAGCATTATTTCTTTTTATTTCGGTTGCCCAATTCAGAGTTCTGACCGACTTCATTCATAGCTTTGATGCAGATGATTGAGAAAAAAAGTAGCAGCAGAGATAAAGAAACAAACATTTAAACAGAGCAATGCTGAATTGTTAAATGCAGCATGAACAGTAAGAATAGCATCCACCGCAGAAGAGAAAACCAAACTGCAGCTTACTTTGTACTTTTCATGGCACCTCCAGTCTTTGGACAGAGCAGACATCGTGGCCGTATGTTCAGAGCACAGGTTCGACACAACCAGTTGCCCTCGGGAATATTCTGAATACCGTAGCATGCCTGACGAAACATTACATCCATCAACACCATATAATAAACTACCATACATTGCTTGTTATACAGCAGCAGTGAAGATACTGTTACAATAGGCTAATCAGCAAGGCTATCTGCTATATCATCTAATAACAGCTTCAACAGACTGAATTCTCAATTTTAAGTTCTACATAATAACAAGATACATTTAACATTGACTGCTTATAGATAACTCCTGATGCCACATTAGCCAGTGAATTATCTGCCAATGCAACAAATGCCAAACACTATGACAGCTATCAGAATATTACACACACAAATTGAAGATGAAATTCATTAATGGCAAAAGGATTCAGATGACAGTGATTACCTGATGAACACAAATATCGCACGCATCACAGAATACCATTTCGTTGCTGTCTTCACCATCAGGCTGTAAATGCAACAGATTTTAATTTGTTACTATTGCTACAATGCTTTGACAATAAGCATAAATTGAAAATTGACTTATTTGCATTGACAGAAGGGCAGTCGGCCTGTGAAATAAATTGCTCAACAACTTTAAAACACATCGGTTAAAATAGATGAATGCTCAAGTCATAACCAGATATGGTCTTAGTAGTTTAAATGCATGCAGGAAAACTTTAGCAAAAATTTACTCCATAAATCTCAAAAGTTTCACTACGGGAGAGTGAGACCTAGCATGATCTACAGAACTCCAAAGACGAGGCCAGTTAAACAACAGCCAAAGGTGGTAGTAGAAGTAATACTTAACAAAACTCATTATTTTAGGTTTCATTTTATTCTCCATCATTTTTCTACTAAGCCACATAATACATCTATGAATGCAACTGGAACAAACCACAACCACAAGCATTCAGTGATGATAATGCTGGGACAATAACAATGGCAGGTAGCCCTATCTTTAATTATTAAAGATAATTTAACCTAAATCTCAGGCCATCATCAGGAATAACTTCTGGTTGCTGACGTCAGTATGTAACAGCTTGTCCTATATGTGGCTCAGAGAGGCCAAAATGACAATAAACGGTACGTTGTTTTTGGTTGGAGATAACTAATTAACTATAGTTTACATATCAATGCAATGAAACTTTAACAGAGTTGTACGTACCGATCGGCAGATATCACAGACGACATTCTCATCATACTCAATGCCGAGTCCGTCGACCGTGCGAATGGCTTGCTGTATGTTGGCATGACACTGCATCTCAAATGCCTCCAGCATTAACTCCATCGCCGACTCACTTACCTCAGCCTCACCTTCAGCATCAGACAACACACAAACTAGAAACCTAAGCAGTCGTATGACGTGCAGTCCCACGCCGGCAGCATCAATTCCACTGCCAACTCACTCACCAGAGCCACACACAAACCAGAAAACCCAAGCAGTCCTATTGACATGCATAGTGATGCCTGCAGAGCATTTGATAACCACTGTGAACTTGACCTGAGTGGTGGGATGTTGGCGTGGTTGTCTGGGATGAGGTGCAGACTTGCATATAGCCCAGCACTGCCACTCACTATCTCTTGCTCCAGTAAATCCAGATTGGTTTTAACCTTCCTGGTTTTACCTTTCTTGTTTCTGGTACCTGCTCACCCGGGTAGTCCCGGACATATTCCAGAAGAGCAGTAAAACGGTGTGTGTGTGTGTTGACCTTTGACCTTTCGACCTCAGGGTCAATGCATGCTGAGCGACTACCATGCAATGTATTGTCTGCCAAGCCTATTTCGCCCATTTTGACCCTAAATTGATTGCTATGGCAATCTCCCTTGAGCGATCAAAAAAGCATCAGATCAGTAATCTACGGTCAAAGATGCCCCCCACACACACGAAGTCACAGGCGCCACTGTTCACCCTGCTCATGCATCATCTACCGCGAGAGTGAGTAATCAGTAATATTTAAATAATCAGGACATTAGCATCTACAGTAGTTTATAATGAACCTTTCCATGATAAGATATCAAATTATGGTGCTTATACCTTACAGACTGATGTAGTAGTAGTGTAGTGTAGTAAATGACCTTCAACCTAGTTCAAGGCGAACAAGCAAGTCACATCCTTGTGTGAAGGTAATAGGTCAAAGTTCATGGCCTGTTAAGAGGATGACAAGCATTCCTTTTAAAACTTCGGATGCATGTTACAAGGTGGCGTTATTTTACAAGACCTTGTTTATAAAGTACTTTGTGTTAAACTAAAGTTATGACAATCTTCACTCTTAACCTCCATATAAACATCTCAGCTCAGATGCTCTCTACTGGAGGGCAGGGGGTACACCTCCTGCACTTGTCTACTGATAGGACACCTATAGTTCCGCCAACATACAACAGATCTGGTGACAAAAACTTTCGTGTTGCGGGACCTCGTCTGTGAAACAGTTTGCCTACTAATCTGTGACAAGTGACATATGACTAGCAATGAACAGTTTAGGCGATATCTGAAAGCTCAGGTAAATGGGATTTGAGAAATCACAGCACAGTGTGACATTTGACCTTGCTGTGCTATATAAATATCGTCACTTACCTACATAGCAAAGCATGTGACAGTTGTGACACTCACCAGCTGCTTGTCGCAACTTGTTGTACTCAGTCAGCCATGTAGTGTCCAGCTCATCAAGGTCATAACGGCAAACATTCTCCGTCTTGTGAGCTGAATCATACAACTCATGAACCGCGGGTTTAAAGTTGTCATCATCAGCACTTGAGTACAGGAGTTTCTTTGGCCTAGAACCAACACACAACCTAAATCATTACCTCATACAAACATGATGAATAGTCCAGTTCTATATTCCAAACTGCAGTCCAGTTTTGGTTGACATATTAAATAGGCTCCACTTATATTGCCATATTTAGCCAATAATTATCCAACTAGGTAACCACAACCAAGATTTTCTAACTGCAGTCTGAGGCTGGTTGAATGCTAGTTACCATGGTTACACTTGGTAATGTCCCAGATGTCAACATTGTTTGTTTTGGTTTGGTTACCGAATCTGGTTGGTTGTGTGACTACATAGCTAACCACTCAGTCTGGTTAAGAATAGAGAATGGGCCTAATATTCTTCAGCTGGATACTGACAATGGATATGATGACCCTCACGAATGTCTCATCGACCTTAACAAATACCACTATTTGGTCTGTGGCTGCATTGTGTTTGATTGCAGATGTACGGACGTATGGACGAATGTACGTATGGATGGACGTACTGACGGACATTTTTACCAGGTTTATTAGGTCATCTCTCAGGAGATTACCTAAAAAGTCTGCGGATTCAGTTTAGGTTTCAAAAAATGTAATAAGAATGCTCTTCTATCGCAGACGGTCCATGCAACATGCCACGTGGGTCAAAATGTTGTCATTATTGGAGTGTTATTGTATGAAAAATCCCATTTGCAAAGGCTGTCAATGTGTGAATGATGACACATTTTGCTGTTTTGACAGAACACCGACATATAACTGTCAGATGAATAGGCAGACAAACTTGAAACCATGTACTGTGCTAGCACTGCATTGTGTACTAATAAAAAGTGCAAACATATATGCAAGAAACTAACTGTAAAATGTTCCTGTGAAATTAACATGAAAAGACCTGCCAAAATGGGACTGATTTAATTTATCACAAAGCCATCACCATCATCGCCATTTAATGGCCACAGGTGAGTCTATGTAAACCAGTTCCCCTCAGTTTACTTCCTTCACGTTTCAGAAAGGAATTTTGCAGACCATAATAAAAACTTAAATAATAGATGAGATAACACTTTACTGCAAGTAGTAACAATGTTTCAATATCATTAATATAGCGTGACAGCATCAAATGCATACTTACAGTGTAAAGGCATTATCATCATCTGTATGATTTTCTGCAGCATCTGGCTGCGACACACATCTAAACAGCAATATAACATCAACAATTCACTAGAAGAAATGAAGAATAGGAGAAATTCACTCAGCGACACAAAAAGCACAGGCTTTACTGCTTAAATACTACTTGCACAGCAACAAGAAGGGCAGCTTGCCTGTAAAAAACCTGCTCCATATGTCCTAAGGGGTTCTCTTCTTGTAGTAACTCCAGGAACAGAAGACTGGTTAAAGAAAAATTTAAAAAGAACAGCTGCAATGGGTGTGACGGGGTCCTCTACAATTATGGCCGCTGATGATTCTAAAAACTAGTAATAATTAAATGCCATTAACACTGGACCAAGTATCAGAAATGGGTTTCAATGGCTAATTTGTCACCCTCATTTACATAAAGCCTTCCTTCCTTCCTTTAGTCTTCTGCTGCAGAGCAGGTTCTGGATATCCCTATACTGTATCACCACATCGTCCTTTCTGCAGCTGTTTGCTTGAGTGTAACGTAGTCACTGTTCATGGTCAAATCATGAAGCATCTGCATTCGCCTTCTGCCTCTAGTCCTTTTACCCAGCATTCTACCTTCAAAAATCCCTAGTAGAAAACCGTCATGTCTTAGCATGTGACCTATCCATCTGTTTTCATTGCCATATTTCCTTCAACAGACTTCTTTCTTCATTCACTCTCTTCAACACATCAACATTGGTTATTTTTATTTTATCTTTCCAGCTGATCTTCTCCATTCGTCTCCAAATCCACATCTCAAAGGCTTCTATCTTCTTCCTATCTACTTCTCTTAAAGTCCATGTTTCTGCTGCATACGTTGCTACAGACTAGACCAGACACTTAACGATCCTCTTCGTTAGTTCCGGATTTATTTTCCCTGTAAATAACTTCCTTCTGTCCTGATATACTTTCTTTGCCATCCCAATTCTGCTCGCAATTTCTTTATCACAATATCCATCATCTGATATCAGACTGCCTAAATGCCGAAACTCTAGCACTTGCTCAATTTGTTGTCCATCTATATATATGCTTACTTTGGTCCTTCCTTTGTTTGAAATACACATCACTTTTGTCTTTCTTGCATTGATCTTCATACCGTATTCTTTTGTTACTCTGTTTAAATTATACATCAGTTCCTGTAGTCCTTTCTGGGTATCACATACCACCACTTTATCATCAGCATATCTAACCATGTTCACTGCTTGACCTCCCACACGTACACCACACTCTGAATTACTGGTGGCTTCTTTCACCATCGCTTCATCATATATTATGAACAACAAGGGTGACAGCGAACACCCTTGCCTTACCCCTCTACCAACTGAACACGCACCAGATTGTTCTTCACCTATTCGCACATATGCTTTCTGTCCATTGTACAAGTTCCAGATTAGTTTCCTATCCCTCCAGTCTACTCCCATGCTTCGCAGTATTGTCATCAACTTGTACCAGTTGACACAATCAAAAGCCTTTTCAAAGTCGACATAGCAAACATAAACCTTTTTATTATGCTCCAGACTTCTTTCATACATAACTCTAAGTGCTGCTATAGCATCCCTTGTCCCTCTGCCTTTTCTAAAACCATACTGATCTTTCCCAAAAAACATCTCCGCTTTGCTTTCTAATCTGCAAGTGAGTATCTTCAGTACAATTTTTGAAGCATGTGAGACCAGACTAATAGTTCTAAAATCTACACATTCTTGCACACCACTCTTCTTTTCATAAAGCATACATGTTTAATGTGAACATACATACATACATACAACCGTTTTACTGCTCTGCTGGAATCTGTCCGGGACTACCCGGGTGAGCAGGTACCAGAAAGGTAAAACCAGGAAGGGTAAAACCAATCTGGATTTACTGGAGCAAGAGATAGTGAGTGGCAGTGGCATCTGCTGGGCTATATGCAAGTCTGCACCTCATCCCAGACAACCACGCCAACATCCCACCACTCAGTTTTTT
>Ga0209458_1000644_pt1 | contig 10336 bp, 14 predicted proteins | sample WorMetLIZAISLAND_FD_187411 | JGI IMG/M metagenome (GOLD analysis project Ga0209458, IMG submission 187411) | Marine gutless worms symbiont microbial communities from Max Planck institute for Marine Microbiology, Germany - Inanidrilus manae... ...
GCTTCAACAAGCTTAAGCACTTCCGCCGCATCGCTACGCGCTATGACCGCAGAGCGGTCTACTTCCTCGCATTCATCCACATCGCGTGTTGCATGCTATGGATGCGATGAATGTCGATTCTGCCTAGCCGCTTCGCCGCGACGCTGCGGTCATGGTCGTAACTGTGCTGGTAGATCTCGGTGTGGTAGCGCTCCCGATACCAGAGTTCGAGCCCAGAGGCGTCCATCTCCACGTGCTGATGCATGACGCCGCACGACCGGCATTGCCGCATGGGCAGGCCATAGGCTTCGAGCACGGCGAACACGCGGCCGTCACATTGACAGCGCTCGATCAACGGCATCGGCGAACTTGTCCTCGAATTGGGTGATGGTCTTGTCGCAGGCGTGGCGCACCGTCCGGCAGGCACGGCAGAACCGGTCGGGCTCCACTGTCGCCAGCCTGACCCGCCCCATGGACGGGTCCGTCAGCTTGTCGAGCGTGTTCCATTTGGCTGCGCCGCCGTAGATCACGACGTGCGGCACGTCGTAGGCGATGGCCGCCGGCACCGTGTAGCCGGGCCCGGCGACGATCAGCGCCGCGCCCGACAGAAGGCCCATCAGGTGCGGCACGGGCATGCCCTGCCATCGGGGCTCGTCAACCCGCGGCGGGTCGCCGTCGAACCACTCGTCAACATCGATCTTGGTTACTCCGACCGTCGCGAAGCCCATGTCTCGCAGCATCGCCGCCGCCCGCCGGACGTAGTCGGCGCGCGGGTTCCGTGCCGGCGCCCAGAACTTCGCCCGCAGGGTCGGGGGCCGGATAACGGCGTATCGTCCCTTCGGCGCTGAAAAGACCGGCAGGTCGGGCCGTAGGTTTTCGAGCGGCGGGAAGAACCGCCCGACGACCCGCGGAATATTCAGAAGCGCAAGGTCTTTGGTGTCGTACCGGGGCCGGATGTCGGCACCCGTTGCGTGCCCGACGTCGGGATAGAGATCGGGCCATCGCGTTTCGACCGTTGTCGCGAAGGCTTTGACGAACGGCCGGCAGTAGATTGCATCGCCCAGGCTCGGCATGACCTGGACGCGCATGGGAGGAGGAAAGGGCGGGACCAGGGCCCCGCCCGTCTCCTTAGTCGCCCGTGGCGGGCGTTGCAGACAGAAGATCGTTCGATAGATCGACGTCGCCCGTGGCGCCGACCTGCATCACGATCAACTTGCCGACGTCCGAGATCGTCCCGGTACGCACCGCCGAGGACCACACCACGACGTCGATGATGTCGCCGACCGCGAGGTTCAGGTCGTCATCGTCGTTGTTCATGTAGCCGTCGCCGTCAACCGTGGTCAGGGCGTCGGTCGTGTCGTAGCGATACAGACCGAAGCCGTTAACCGAGCTGATCAGGGCCAGGTTCGAAGCGTCAAAAGCCATGTCTCAGCCCTCCTCTTACGACGTCGGCAGCGCGGCGGTGTCGTCGAGGTTGCCCTCGATCACGCCGGCGTCCTCGATCAGGCACGCACCGCCCGACATCATGTGGTTGACGAAATGCGCCGCGCGGTCGCCGTGCCAGGTGATGTCGGCCATCACCGCGTTGCGCCCGGCGACGTTGCCGGCCGCGCCGGCGATGGCGTAGCCGACCGCCGACTTGTGGTAGGTGAACACCTTCGCCGTCGAGGTGCCCTCGCCCGGCAGTCCGGTGATCGCCTGCCACTTGCAGCCGTTCCAGTCCTTGAACCGGCCGCGCATGGCCGCACCCGTGCGGAAGGTCTGACCGTCCGCCCCGACGTAGTCGGCGGACGAGAACGACTCGACCTTCATCGCCATGGCCCAGGCCTTGGTCGTCAGCGCGCCGTAGATTTCCCCGTCGTTGGGGACGTCGTTGGCGTGCAGCGCCTGGATCATGGTGAGCAGCGCGTTTTCGATCCCCGGAATGCTGATTGTCCACGAGACAATGGTCTGGCCCGTGGCATCCAGCTTGGTCGCGATCTGCTCGTCGACCTTGCGGCCCAGCGCAAAGGCGCCGCCCCGGGCGACGGCCTGCTGCTCGTTGATGTTGAGCTTGGCCTCGTCCAGCTTGTCGACCCAGTCGCCCGCGTAGAAGTCCTCGAGCGTACACTGGATCGCCGTGTGCTGCTGGTTCATCGGCGTGATGGTGCCGTGACGCGCCTTGGTCGTCGCGGCGCCCTTGCCGATGCGCTGGAAGTTGGTTTCCTTGCCCACCACGCCTTCCTTCACGCGGACGGTGTCGCGCAGATACGACCCCTCGCGCTGGAACGCGTCGTGGACGTCCCGTTCGTGCTGAACGACGAACGAGGCGCTAACGGATGTGCTCATGAGGAAGCACTCCTCTCCGATTGGGTTTCGGGGTGAAGCGCCGTCCCTCGGGAAGCCGCGGACGCTTGGGCGGGAAGGCCCGGCCGGGGCCGGGGGCCGCCAATTGCGTCACGCGGGGCTTTGGGAATGCGGAACGCCGGAATGCGGGGCCTTGCGGGAAGCCGCCCCCGGCGAGGCGCCCTCGCCGAAACAAGGCGAAGGCGGGTCAGAAAGACCTAACAAATGAGAGGGTTAAGAAAGGGTGGCGTGGAACCGGCCTTGACCGCCCCTTGCCGTGCGGTTTAAATGAACCTATTATACGGTTTATTTGAACCGGAGAGAATTCATGGCGCAGGCCATCTCCGCCGCCAGATCCCGCGATGCGCCGGAGACCCCCGACTTGGCCGACACGGCAACCCGCGAGCGCCTCAGCCCCGCCGCTATCACCGCCTTAATCCGGCTGGCCGACGTCTGGGGCCTCAGCCGCGAGGACATGTGCGCGCTCCTCGGCGGCATCTCCATCAGCACCTGGAACCGGATGAAGAGGAGCCCTCGGGCTCTTACTCAGGACGAGCTGACCCGCGCCAGCGCGCTCATCGGCATCTTCAAGGGTCTGCGGCTGCTCGTCTCCGAGCCCCTACTCAATGACTGGGTGACGCGGCCCAACGCCAACCCGCTGTTCAACGGCCAGCGCCCGCTGGATGCGATGATCGCCGGCGGCATCCCGGTGATGCTGGCGGCCCGGGGCTACATCGATGCCGTCCGCGGCGGCGCTTGATCTTCCCACCGCGTCCATCGCCCAGACCGCCACTGTCCGGCTAGTCGCCTCGGCCCGGTTGAAGGAACCGGCCCTCGCCCCCCTCGCCGACGGCGACGACGACCTCGACGCCCTGGTCAGCCTGGAGTACGCGACCCACGGCCGCCTCGCAGCCGAACGGCGGGGCCTGCCGGACCTGGACCCGCGTGAGCTGGTCGCCGGCGTACCCCATGCCGCCTTCATCAACGCCGCGTTCACTTACACCCGCCTCGGCGGCAACCGCTTCAACAACGCAAACCGCGGCGCCTGGTACTGCGCCTTCGAGGTCGAGACGTCCCTCGCCGAGGTCGCCTGGCATCTCACCCGATTCCTCGCCGAGACCGGCTCCTACGACAACACGACCGACTATGCCGAGATGCTCGCCGACTTCATCGGCGCCTTCCACGACCTCCGCGGCGTCACCCCGCCGCCCGCCTGCCTCGATCCCGACACCGCCATCGGCTACCCGGAAGGCCAGCGCCTCGCCCGGCGCCTGCGCGGCGACGGCAGCAAGGGCCTCGTCTATCCCTCGGTCCGCCGCCCGACCGGCACCTGCCTCGTCGCCTTCCATTCCGCCTCGGTGCAGAACGTCCGACAAGGCGCCCCCTGGCGCCTCACCTGGACCGGAACGTCGGAGCCAGTCGTGACGAGGGTGTAGTGGTGCTGGACGGCAGCACGTGGGTCACCAAAGATTTCGAGATCGGAAAGCGGCGGCGGGGAGTCAATCCATGACGGCGATCGAGTTCTGGTTGGAACTTGGCAGTACTTTTTCCTATCCGGCGGCGAGGCGCTCCCGCCTTCGCTGTGCGCGAGAGAAAGGGGTTTCGTCAAAAAGTGTGTCGGAACAATTGACAGACGCGGCGAGCACTTACTTCCAAGCTGCAAAAATCCCCAAATAATAGAAATAGTTAAGTGTGCCGATAGCGTTCGGCGCGGTTCTTGCGCCCCAAAATTGCGGCGCTAGCCGGTATTTGCCACCAGCGGCATCGAAGGAAGACGCTTCATGAAAAAGATAATGTTCGTCGTTGCGCTTGGAACGAGTTGGTTAACCGTGGCTGGCGGTTCCGTTGCCGCCCCGATCACGGCGTTTCCCACGTTGATCGATAACGACTGGTACACGACGGACACGACTCAGCAGATCGATTTCCTCGATATCGACACGCCCGAAATCCAGGCTAAGACCCGCGCATTTTTCGAAGGTGGGTATACTCATTCAGACGGTTCGGAGTGGCGGCTGGCGACCGTGAACGAGGTGCTTGGTTTCTGGAATCAGGCTCTCCCCGCGGTTCACGATACCGGTTTTGACATCACCTTTGATCACGAAGAAGTGGTTGCCCCGATCTTTCTGGACCTCGTCGGGCGAACCTTTGACGACGCAGATATATCCCAAGCCGTGGGATGGATAGCCGAGCAACGAACCCCGGACACTTGGTGGGACGCCTTCATCAACGAGTGGCACCGGATGCCAGACGATGTTGACATCTGGTCAACGGACGGTTTCGGGAGCGCAACTTCGGAACTGTCGGCTTGGCTGGTCCGGGACACGGTCCAGGTACCGGAACCGGGAAGCGTCACCGTATTCGGCTTGGGGCTGATCAGCCTGTGGTTCACACTGAGGCGCTGCCGTCGGGCCAGCGAGTTCCGTGCCACCCGATCCCTATGTGCCAGGACCTGAAGACGCAGCTTTCGGCCCGATTGGTGCAGACACCATCGTCTACAGAGTTCCCAAACCTTGACGCAGGCGCGCCGGCTGCCGAGGATTTCTCGGGTTTCGGGCCATAGCCGGGGCATCACACCATGACGGCGATCGAGTTCTGGTACGAGTTCGCCAGCACCTATTCGTACCCCGCGGCGATGCGCATCGGCGACGCCGCCAAAGAAAGAGGTGTCGGCGCCCGCTGGCGGCCGTTCCTGCTGGGACCGGTGTTCGCCGAGCTCGGCTGGACCACCTCGCCGTTCAACCTGCAGCCGGCCAAGGGCGCCTACATGTGGCGCGACCTGGAGCGGACCTGTCAGCGCCTGGGCCTGCCGTTCCGCCGCCCCGATCCGTTCCCGCAGCACAGCGTCAATGCCGCCCGCATCGCCACGGCCCTCGCCGACGACGGTCCCGACGGCGCCCGCGCCAGGTTCAGCCGCGCCGTCTACCGTGCCGAGTTCGGTGACGGCCTCGCCATCTCCGACCAAAACGTCCTCGCCGGCCTCCTGGAAGCCGAAGGGCTCGACCCCTTCGCCGTGACCGCCCAGGCCTCCGCCCCCGAGACCAAGCAAGCTTTGCGTGAGTCCACGGAGCAGGCCAAGGCCCACGGCATCTTCGGCGCGCCCAGCTTCAGAGCCCCCGACGGCGAGCTCTTCTGGGGCAACGACCGCCTCGACGAGGCGATGGATTGGGCGTTGGCTAACGCCGCGTAACGAGGGCCGGCAGGGCAATCCTTGACGAAGTTATCATCAGATGATAACTATTAGGCACCTGGTCAGCCGGACATGACCCGGAAAGCCAAAGACCGCACCCTGGAAACGCTCCTGGACCTGCATGGGACGGTCTACGAGATCGGCGGCGGCTACTGGGTCAAGATCACGGCGCACCAGGTCGAGCCCGATACCCAGAGGCCGCATGGCATCGACTATTCGCTGACGCTGCACGCACCCTCCGGCGAACGGATCTTAGGATACGACAACGCGCACCCGGTGGACACAACACGTGGCCCGGGCCGGAAGAGGACACGGAAGCGCGACCACAAGCACGATGGATCGATGGTCCGGCCTTTTATACCTACACGGACGCGGGCGCCCTCCTGGAAGACTTCTGGGCCGACGTCGAGCGCATCCTGGAAGAAAGGGGCATCCCATGAAAAACGGCTCGCGGATCCTGAGGATCGGCATTGCCTCCAGGAACGACATCAAGGCCCGGACTATTGCCATCGCCAAGGGCGAACTGAAGCCGAAACCGAGCGATCCGAAAGTCTGGTTCACCTCCCTCGAATCCATGGCCCAGGTGCTCAACGCGAAGAACCTTTTGCTCCTTGAGCTGATCGCCCAGACGAAGCCGGCTTCGCTGGCGGAACTCGCCGAAACCTCGGGGCGGGCGAAAAGCAATCTCTCCCGCACGCTCCGGACGCTGGAGCACTACGGCATCGTCGAGCTCAAGAAGGGCGAGAACGGCCGCCTCGTCCCGCGCGTCGTCTACCGCAGCATCAAGCTGGACCTGCCCCTGCTGGCCGACGCAGCTTGATCGCGATCGAACCGCGATCGGCGTGAGCGCGTATGCTTTCGCCCCCTAAACCACCCGTCCCCCGGCGCCGACCACCGGGCCGCTGCCGTGGAGCTTGTCGTAGAGGGCGGCTTGGCGGCGTTGGAGGTCCTGGGCGCGGGCGGTGTTGCCGGCCGCCAAGGCACGGGTCTTCTCGGCCTGCAGCTCGTCGATCTCGGCGGTGAGCGTCTGGCGGTGGCCGTCGCCGGCGTCAGGTTGTGGCGGTGAAAGACGTCGAGGAACTTGGCCTGGCGCGCGATGCCGCCGTTTTCTTCCGTCGGCAGCAGCGCCACCGGCACCCCTGGCGGTGGCGTGACGGCATAGCCGGGGGACCTTTCGGGGACGCCGATGCGGCGGCGGAACTCGGCCCGCTCTGCCTCGCTGGCGTCGTCCCCCGGCACCACCGCGCCCGACGACAGGCGTTTTCTGAGGTTGATGTTGCCCTGGATCAGGTCGTCCAGCGAGGCGAAGCGGTCCGCGTGCTTGCGCAAGCCGTCGTCGCGGATGGCTTTCCGCCAGTTGACGGTGGGCGCACCGGGGAGCGGCGCGGCCGGATCGCCCGCGACCGTCTCGCCCCGGTTCCGTGCGCCAACCGCCGGTGCGACCTTTCCCGATTGGGGAGCCTGTTTGGTGTCCTCGGCGGTCATCGCGGTCCTTTCGAGTTGGCCCGTGTCGGCCGGTCCTGGGGCTCAGCCTTGAGGAGCCCGAGAATCTGCCGGGCGACGTCCTGGCGGGCGACGGCGCGGGCCATCTTCAGCGGATCCGCGTCGAAGGCATCGCGGAACATGCCCAGCCGCTCCAACAGATCGGCGAGCACGCGGCGTCCCTGGTCGGTGCCGAGTAACGCCGCCCGGTAGTCCCGGGTCCGCTCGGCATCGCCATAGCCGGGATCGGGCTTGGTGCCGGTCAGCGCAGCGACAATGGCCGCGGCGTCGGCGTCCAGGGCCCGGGTGCGGCTGAACAGGGTCACGCCGGCGCCGCGCTCGACCAGGTCGGCCATCTGCATGGCCTGGGTCTGCTGCTGGCGCTGGCCACGCATCGCCTCCACCTGCTCGCGATCGACGGCGATGCCGTCGGGCAGGTTGCGGGCCTCGATCCAGAAGCGGGCGATGGCATCGACGTCGAAGTTGTCGAGGATCTCCGGCCGCGCCTGGGAGAGCAGCAGCGCTTCCTCGAGGGTCAGGCGGATGGCCGCGGCCTCCACCTCCTGGCGCACCCGCTTGACCGGGCTCGCGTAGCGGAAACGGATCGCCTGGCCCTGCAGCGACTCGGGGATTGGTCCGAAGGCGCCGGCCCGGAGCAGGATGGCGAAGGTCCGCTCGACGAGCGGCGCGGTGTAGTCGGACTCCAGCCGGCCGAACACGGCGCCTACTTCGCGGATGAACTCCTCCTTGCGTTCGATGACCTCGGTGGCAGTCATCTGCGGACCGTCCACGGGCAGGTTCAAGACGTTCCTGAAGAAGGCTGCGAACACCTGCTCGCGCAGATCGCGCTGGATGTCGCGGCCGATGGGGAGATTCGTTCCGACGTCCATGGGCGCGACGGGGATGCGGCCGAGCGCCTTGGCCAGCTCGACGTCGTAATAGGTCAGCCCGCCGGGGAAGGTGTTGGCGGCATTGAACGCCCCGTCGTCGGGGACGAACAGCGGCGGATCGGCGGCCCGCTGGCCGCTTTCCAGCAGCGTCTCGCCCACCGCCTGAAGGGTCAGCGAATCCGGCAGCGCGATCATCCCCGGCCCGCGGCCGTAGATCTCCCCCGAGGTGGTGTCCCAGCGGAAGAACACGAAGGGGAACTCGCGGAAGCCGCCCTCGGCGACCTGGGCCTGGCTGGCGACCTCGAACCACCAGGAGCCCCAGGGGAAGTTGCGGGCTCGCGGCCCTCTTCGCGGCGCAGGACAATGTGGGCGTATTCGAGCCGGGTCTCGACGTCGTTCCGCTGCAGGAGGTCCCGGGCCCGCTCGCCGATGTTGGCCTCGCCCAGCTTGGCCGCGGCCTGCGGTGCGGTCAGCCAGCGCCGCCGGAAATGGGCCTCGGGCTGGCCGTCGTCGTCGAACCTGACCCAGGTGTCCTTGAGGTGCTGTGCCTGATAGAGGAGCCCGCCCAGGTCGCCCCGCTCGCCGACGAAGATGTCCGCCGAGCCGAACACCGCGGCATCGAAGTCGGCCTCGCCCGTGGCCCGGCGGAACCGCGCCTTGGGGTTGTCCATGGCCGCCATCTGGCGGCGCTCGGCGGCGGCGAGCCAGTCCTTGGCCTCCTTGTCCGTGTCCTCGACGCGGTCCTCGGTCTCGATGAAGAACCACTGCTGGCCCTCGGGCCTGAGAAGCCCGCCGGTGGCATTGGCCAGCCCCCGCGCCGCCTGCATGGGCGTGCCATCGAAGCGTTCGTCGCCGCGGCGCTCGCCCTCTGACTGCTCGGAGGTGAAGCCGAGGCGGCCCGGCGCCATCACCCCGGCGAGGTCCTCGTAGTGCTGATCGAACGACCGGCGCGCGCCCTTGATGGCCGCGTACTGGCGCAAAAGGTCCTTGGCCGACGGCATGGCGGTCCCCTAACCCTGCGTGGTCTTGGTCTCGCGCAGGCCCGGACGCGAGACGTTGGGCGAGCCCAGGGCGTCGTCGCCGCCACTGGTGAGGATGGTCGCCGCCCGGCCCCGGCGGCTGAGCCGCGCCAGGCGCTCCTTGCGCTTGCGTTCGGCGACGGCGGGGTCCTCGGGCGTGGGGAGCGGCGGTGGCGGCGTCGGGGCCGGCGGAGACGGAGCGAATTTACCCATGATGTCCTCGTCTGGTCAGAGGGTTCGACACAGCACCGGGCCGGCATCGCCGTAGCCGGCCCGCTTCATCAGGTTGACGAACAGGCGTTGCTCGCGCATCTCGAGGCCGGCGGTGGCGGTGGAGAAGATGTGCGAGCAGCCCTGGTCCCGCGCCCAGGCGGCGATGGCGTCGAGCACCAGCCGCGCCGCCGGCGTGCGCCGGCCGGCGGGGGCGACGAAGAACTTGCCGACATAGCAGAAGGGCCGGACCTGGAACTCGTGCGAGGCGAAGACGATGGCGCCGCCAATGATCTCGCCGGCCCGCTCGGCGACCAGGATGTCGCTGGTGGGTGCGGCGATGGTCCGCCAGAGGAAGTCCCAGGCCACGGTCGGCTCGTAGGCGACGTCGTAGGCGGTCTCGGCGACGAACACCTGGACGACATCCAGGATCGCCGCCATGTCCTCGGGCGTCGCGGGCCGGACGCTGACCGGCGGGGTCAATGGCGGCGCCCTCGTCGACGGCCTCGCGCAGGGTCGCGATGGCCGAGGCCGGGCCGATGCGCTCGATCACCTCGTCGCATTCGAAGTCGGTGAGCGGCCGGTCCAACGGCCGTGCCCTCTGATGCGCCCGGCGGGTGATGGCGCGGAGCCGGCACAGGTCGTGGATGTCGAGGTCGTCGACGAACCGCGCCGCCACATCAATCAGCGAGCGGATGCCCTTGACCTCGGCCTCGCCGACCAAAAGCGCCGGGTCCTCGCCCCGCCAGTCCGCGGGCGGGTCCGGCACCCGCTCGTCGCCCGGTTTGAGCTCGGTGAATCGCACCAGCCCGAACACCAGCCCGTCGTCGGCACCGGTCAGCGCGAACACGTGCTCGATGGCCCGTCTGGCCTTGTCCTTTTGGTCCGCGGAGCCGGCGGCAAACCACATCGCCGACTCGCGCACCTCGCCGATCCGCGTCATGTGCGTTACCTCGATTTTGGTTAACCGAGATTGGAGCATAGGTGCTAGCCGCGAGCGGCCAACTTCGCATGGGCCGACAACAATGTCGTCTCATTGACGCGGCAACGGCACAAACAAGGCGCAGTCACCTTGACGGACAATGACGGGGACTGTACTGAGACGGTATTCACCTGAGAGTGGGCTTCACTGAGAGGTGTGGCCATGCCGCCCCTGGAGGGGTTGTAAGATGAGGTTTGCAAGCTTCATCGCAACACCGACAGGAGACGAGACATGACCACGAAGGATAAAGTAGCACGACGCA
>Ga0209458_1000645_pt1 | contig 10320 bp, 9 predicted proteins | sample WorMetLIZAISLAND_FD_187411 | JGI IMG/M metagenome (GOLD analysis project Ga0209458, IMG submission 187411) | Marine gutless worms symbiont microbial communities from Max Planck institute for Marine Microbiology, Germany - Inanidrilus manae... ...
GCCATCGAAGCGCGAATGCGCTCTTGCATATAGAGCGCGGTGGGTTGCGTCAATTCAAGATCACGGGCAAGCTGATAACTGGAGAGGCTTTTCTTCGCATTGACCATCAGGCCGATGCCCAGGAACCACTTTTGAAGGGGAATCCGAGTCTTTTGGAAGATTGTCCCGGAAAGGACATTGAAGCTGCCCTTGCAGGCATGGCAGTTCCAGCGGCCAATACGGTCGCCATCTGCCTTGCGAGCTACATGCAGGCTCCCGCATAACGGGCAGGATGGCTCATCGCCGAAGCGAATGTGTTCAAGATGCTCGATACAGGCTTCTTGATCGGGGAAGCGTTGGAAGACGGTTAGCAGGTTCATGGCATTTCCTCTCGACTTGAGAACATTGTGCACCCGTCAAGCGGAAATGTTAAGCCCATAATTTATCATTCCGAAAGTTATTGAAGCATCAACCACTATGGACTGAAAGTCCATAGTCTGGAGGACTAAAGTCCTCATCCGTGGACAAACCACGGACTGAAAGTGAAGGGACTTAAAGTCCATAGTTTCAACTATGATGCGCTTCGCGCACTAAAGTTATTGAAGCAATGAATAAATCCTGTCAACCCTGATAATCCTGTCAACCCTGATAATCCTGTCAACCCTGATAATCCTGTCAACCCTGATAATCCTGTCAATCCTGTACAATTCGGAATATGGCCCAGCTACGCCACTAACCGGACAGATTCTCAAACCCGGAGCAAATGCTCCCGGTAGTGACGCAGCTCGGCGATGGACTCTTTGATATCCTCCAGGGCCAGATGGGCGCTGTCCTTGGTGAAGGCTTCGGCCACCTGGGGCGCCCAGCGCTGGGCCAGGATCTTGAGGGTGCTGACGTCCAGATTGCGATAATGAAAATAGGCCTCCAGGCGCGGCATACAGCGCGCCAGGAAGCGGCGGTCCTGGCAGATGCTGTTACCGCATAGCGGCGATTGCTTCGCCGGGACACGCCGCTCCAGAAAGGCCAGGGTCTCATCCTCCGCCCGTTGCTCATCGTAATCGCTGGTCCGCACCCGCGCGAGCAGACCCGAGCCGCCGTGGTGTTGCCGGTTCCAGTCGTCCATTGCGGCCAGCACATGCTCGGGTTGCTGGATGGCGATCACCGGACCCTTCGCCAGTATCTCCAGCTGATCGTCGGTGACAATAGTGGCAATCTCGAGGATCCGGTCGTGGAACGGGTCCAGCCCCGTCATCTCCAGATCCAGCCATACCAGATTATTTTCGTTCAGGGACATCGCCGGTAACCGGAAACCAAGGTTACGGCGAGTTTACCCCGAATCGCCGTCGGAAGTCGCATTTACGACCGATCGGCCTGTATCCGCAGATTGCTTCGGTGGCACGCCTGGATAATGCGGCCTTGCCGGGAGGATCTAATAGACAGGATTAATAGGATTTTTTTATTTGCTTTAGGGGCAGGGGAACACTCTGTGTAATCTGCCGATAAGACTCGAAGCCCCCAACATCACGACACGCATCAGGTCGGGTGCGGATGCCCATAAATCTTGTCGAAATAACTCGCTTTCATCGCCGCCTCGAACGCTTGGTTGGAGGGATACTCGAAACCGAACACCGGCCGCCACAGGCGCTGGTTCTCCATGCACAGATAGAAGAACACCCGTTCGTGCCAGGCGGCTAGGCTGCGGTAGGCATGTGAGAACAACGCCAGCTTGATCGGGTCGGGATAGGAGAGCTTGCCGTCGCTCGGGGTCAGGGGCATCTGCAGGATTCGGGTCTTGCTGCCGCTGGTGCGGATGCGGCGAATGACGGATTTGGTGAAGGTCAGGGTGCCGAACGAGACCAGCGCCACCTCGGCGGGATCGAATCCTTGCCCGACTCGGGATAGGAGCGCCGCGTAATCCGCCTCCCAATCGGCGTAATGGATCATGGGGTGGAGATGGAAGCCGACGATGATCCCTCGGTCGGCCAGGCGGCGGGCGGCGGTCAGGCGTTCATCGAGCCGGGCGGTCTGCTGCTCCTCGTGCGCGATAATGCACTGCGGGTTGAGTGACCAGGTACAGATGAGGTTGCGGGGGACCGGGTGCTGCAACAGATAGGCGATGTTCTTGGATTTGGTCTTGAGCTCCAGGATAACGTTGGGGTGGCGGCGTGCAAAATCCATCAGGGCGTCGAGCACCCCGCAGCGATTGCCCCACATCAGGGAGTCGGACGCCTGGCCGGTGCCGATGTGATAGGTGCGTTCGGGATCGAGCTGTAGGGCGCCGAGCCGATCGGCGAAACGGCTGTCGAAATGGATCTGGTCGTCGTGGTAGAAGGAGCGGACGCTACAGTAGCTGCAATCGAAGCCGCAGTTCTCCACCGCATCCAAGGTCAACAGGTTGCAGCACCGGGTACGCTCCGAGGCGACGGGACAGCGGCCCAACCCGAGGTGTCCGCGCTGCCGATCGCGCACCCGAACCCGGTAGCTTCGCGACCCGCGGGTTGTGGCGGGCGTGCCGTATCGCCTCGGGGTAGCCCGCAGGTGTTCTATGTATCGGTGCAGCGCACCGACGACCCGGGCCCGGCGCTCCTTCGGCGGCAGATCCGCCGCGGGTGCCGCGGGCCAGATCGCGATAAGCGAAGGCGCGTTCCACATCGCCAGCTCGACGCCGATCTCGCCGATCCGGCGCAGGTCCTGCTGTGAGAAACGGTATTCCAGAGACTGTCGGCGCAGAAATGCTTGCTGCTCAGTCGCCAGACGACCGAACGGTGTCTGCGCGACGATGCGAGAGAATTTCTGTTCGTAAGCCGAGCGGCCCTTCATGTGGAATAGCCTGTATCCATCCTCTGCCAGGCGGGCGCAGAAACGGCCCTGCTCCGGCGTGGAGAACAAACAACTTGGAAGGTGAGATAGTTTCGATCATAACACGTGCAGATCATCACCCCGATTGTTCAGCCCCGACCTCGTCATTCCGGCAGGGATTGCCGGAATCCAGGTGTCAGGGGGGGTGAGGGGGACCAATGGCCTTGGTTTCGATCCGGTTAGCATGTGTCGTTTGAAGATTTTGGGATAACCAGATCGGTGCCGGCGGCGAGCGCATATAAATTTGTTGTCGATTAACAGGTTGCTGCCAGCTTGGGGTCGTCAGCCGCACCTGCGGTGGTTCGCCATGACCGGTAGGCGCGGGCTTGCCCCGCACCTATCGCCGTCGACCGACCGGGCGGCAGCGATAGGTGCGGGGCAAGCCCGCGCCTACGAGCCTTCCAGCGGCGGGAAAACCAATCCGGCAAGCGGTAAAAGCCGAGATCATCGCGAAAGATGGATCGGATCGGTATTGGTAATTGAGCGTATCGCGCCGACGGGTAGGAGGCATGCCGCTTTCAAACCGAGCCTTGGCTGACCAACCTGGAGGAACAAAATGACCATGGTCGTTGCGGCCGAGACGCCACCTTTGGTGGCCGGTGCCACCGGTGTATTTCACGTGGGCAAGACGCGCGTGACCCTGGATACCGTCGTCGGGGCCTTCCAGAATGGAGCAACTGCTGAGGAGATCGCCGAACAGTATCCGACGCTATCCCTGGGTCAGGTCTACGCCGTCATCGCTTATTACCTTGCCCACACTGCCGAGGTGAATGACTATCTCCAGGTCCGAGAACAGCGGGCGGTAGCGGTGAGACAAGCAAACGAACGGCTTTTCAATCCCACCGGGATACGCGCACGCCTGTCGGCGCGCCAAGCCGAACCGGGCTCGTCGTGATCCGGCTGCTCGCGGACGAGAACTTCAACAACAACACCGTTCGCGGGGTTCGTCTTCGAGAGACTGGCATTGATCTGGTCCGGGTTCAGGACATCGGCCTCGCTGGTGCAGATGACCCGAGCGTGCTGGAGTGGGCGGCTCAACAGCGACGGATTTTGCTGACTCACGATGTCAGCACCATTACGGCCTTCGCCTATGACTGCGTGCGGCGGGCAAGCCCATGCCGGGCGTCTTCGAGGTCGGCCGCACGGTGACGCTTCGGTCGGCCATTGATGACATCTTGCTCCTGGCAACCTGCAGCGTGGATGGAGAATGGGAAGGTGAAGTGGCTGATGGCCTTCTGATACTCTCCCAAGGCGTTACAGGCCAAGCCAAGGCCATGAGCTCGGCCCTGCTTACCGCCTTTTCCACTGCTTCTTCCTCGGCGACCCTCCCCATTACCATAGAGTGCGGGGAGAAGATTCGTCCTTGTTGACATCTGAATGCGGAGATTTGCGCAATCCCAACGGATTATGTCCGCAAAATCAACGGGTTGTGATCTACAGCCGTTACGGCTACAGAATTAATTCACAAAAATGTTAGGATGGGATCTTCTTCCAAGATCTGTGGATTTTCAACTTGGGAGCTAAAAACTACAAACTTTTGAAAATCAAATAGTTAAAGATTTTTCTATGGAAAAGGGTCTTTTCGATCCAGGGTACAAATGGGATGCTAGTGTGTGCCAAAAGAAAGGCCCGGTGATGAGCCACCATCACCGGGCCTGGTTCCACAACTCGGCCAGCGAGTGTGGTCAGTGCGCTTGATAAACCATTCCAAGAGCACAGTCGTCAGATTAGTCCGTAATGGTCTGACACTCAAGCAAAGTGACATCGCACTCGCTGGCCTCCTGCTGACATTTAGGAGGTCCAATGGCTCAGCAAATCCAGAAACTAACAGACTTCTTCACGTCTGTTAGCCCATTTACCGCAGTGTTCGTACTGGCCCTCGGTGCCTTGGGTGTTGCGGGGCTGGCGCTGTACGTCGTTCTGGTTGTACTCAACAAGGTAGGTCCTCGGAAAGGCATGGGTCCTAGGGCCGGCAGGCGCCTCCTGGGCTCTTGGGAGGCGCCTGCCGGCGTCCTGCCGTCTCTAAAGGAGTCCTAACTTCGGCTACGGACTCCCCGATGACCTCCTACGTCGGCTCCATCGGCGCGCCTACAGCACAACTCACTGGGTTGGACCTGGCGGTAAGCGCCAGTACCTTTTCCCGGTTCGCTAACGCGCTACGCGCATTGACGTGGGCCTTTGCTCCAACTTGGAGAGGCAAAATGACCATGGTCTCGTTGCGGTAGCATCGGCGTCAGGAACGCGACTTCAAGCTGCGGATTTCCTAACTCATCCGCGCGAGACTCTGGACTTGTGCAACAAAACAAGACAATTTCAGCGGGGCAGTCGGTAATGACCAGGTATATACTCGATATATAAACCAATGACAGAAGGCCTCGCTATCGACGAAAGTCGTTTTTACCATGAAGCTGGAACCCGAGCTGCGCGATACGTTCATGGCTGAAGCTGCGGCTGATGACCGACCTGCCGCCCAAGTCGTGCGCGAGCTGATGCGCGGTTACATCGAGCAGCGCCGCCAGGCCCGCGAATACGATGCCTACCTGCACCGCAAGGTCGAAGTGGCACGCACCGACAAGACCGCCGGGCGCGGCTTTTCCAATCAACCACTATGGACTGAAAGTCCATAGTCTGGAGGACTAAAGTCCTCATCCGTGGACAAGCCACGGACTGAAAGTGAAGGGACTTAAAGTCCATAGTTTCAACTATGATGCGCTTCGCGCACTAAAGTTATTGAAGCAATGAAGACATCGAAGCCGAATTCTCCGCTGCCCGTAATGAGCTACTGCGACAGGCCGAAGCCTAAGAGTTCGAAGGACAGCATCGGCACGGCAAGACCGCATCGGAATCCGTGACTACATCGCGGCAGACAACCGGCGTGCTGCTGCGCGCATGGATGCGCTTTTCAGTGAGGCGGCCGCCAGGCTGGCCGATCATCCGTACCTGGGAAAGCCCGGTCAGGTGGCAGGCACGCGGGAACTACTCCCAGGTGTGGGTGCTGGCCCTGGTGCATACCGCCCGCCTGTGGCCGCTCGTGCGTGACTAAGAGGCTGTCTAAAAACTAAGCCATTGATTTTCATAGAACCATACCCGTAGGGTGGGCTGTGCCCACCGGTCAGGCATAGTATTTGGTGGGTACAGCCCACCCTACAGGTTAGTTAGTTCTTATACAGTCTTTAAGGACAGCTACCAAACCTGGTAAGGTTCATCACCTGATTTTTTGTGATCCTGTAAGGGCGGGAAAGCGCCGGGCGCCGCCAGGCGCCCGGCGCGCATCCCGCCGTCTACGCAGATCGTGATCGCAGTCGTGGTCGCAGTCATGGTCGTGATTGTGATCGAAGCCGAACTCGATCACGACCACGATGATGATGACCGGTTGGGATGTATGCTATGTTTATCGCCACAACCCAAGCGGTCCGCACCGCAGACCCTATGCTAACCGTTTGATTATTATAGGGTCCGCTGTGTGGACCTTCCTAAATGTCAACACGACTTAGTACCCCATTTCGCCTTATTTTTGGTTCTCAGCACGGCGAGAGGCGGCCAGCTGCGAGGCGCGCGAGCGCAGGAATAGCCAGTCCTCTTCAAGCTCGCGCAACAACGCAGTTGGCCGCCTCTCGTCGCGCCCGAAGGGAGCCCCCCAAACGCGCCAAGGCGGCGTTACAGCGCTTGGCAAGAGCGTGTCCCGGCGCGCAGTGCCTTGCCTTGGCGCGTTTGGGAGGGTTCTGAGAGCGAAAAATAAGGTGAAATGGGGTACTAGTCCCTACCGCGTCATTCCGGCAGGGATAGCCGGAATCCAGGTGCCAGGGATGGCAAAACATGCCATTTGAATTTATCCACTCCTGATCTTCTTAAGTAAGCTCGATAGACCTGCCCGGCAACCGACGACCGAAGCAAGCAATACGCGCCCGCCCTGTCGGTCCATCTGGGCATCTTGACGAAATCCTCGCCATGGGCAAGGATTAAAGGTTCACAGGAAGCACTATCTCCTGCAACCTGCGAAAAACAAACAAGGCAAGGCTCTAAATTCTCCCTGGGGTCTCCCTAGGGCCTCCCTGGGCCTACCACCACTCATCCCCAAACGTGAGGAGCGTTCCGCCGTGGCAAAAACCCCCGTTCGAGTCGCAGTTACCGGTGCCGCCGGCCAGATCGGTTACGCAACCCTGTTTCGCATCGCCTCCGGCCAGATGTTGGGCAAGGATCAACCCGTCATCCTGCAGCTGTTGGAATTGCCGCTGGAGAAACCGCAAAGCGCCCTCAAGGGCGTGATGATGGAGATCGACGATTGCGCGTTCCCGCTGTTGACCGACATGATCGGTACCGGCGACCCCAAGGCGGCGTTCAAAGACGCCGACTATGCCCTGCTGATCGGCGCCAAGCCGCGTGGGCCGGGCATGGAGCGTAAGGACCTCTTGATGGACAATGCCAAGATCTTTATCGAGCAAGGGAAGGCGCTCAACGAGGTTGCCAAGCGCGAGGTGCGGGTCATCGTGGTCGGTAATCCGGCCAACACCAACGCCTACATCGCCAAGACCTCTGCCCCCGACTTGCCCGCCACCAACTTTACCTCCATGATGCGGCTCGATCACAACCGCGCGGTCTCGCAGTTGGCTACCCGGACCGGAAAGGTGGTCTCGGACATCGAGAAGATGGTGGTCTGGGGCAACCACTCACCCACCATGTACCCGGACCTGCGGTTTGCGACCGTAGCCGGTCAGGATGCCAAGCAGCTGGTGAACGACGAGACCTGGTATCGCGAGACTTACATCCCCACCGTGGGCAAGCGGGGTGCGGCCATCATCGAGGCCCGCGGCGCCTCTTCGGCGGCCAGTGCGGGCAATGCAGCCATCGACCACATGCGCGACTGGATGCTGGGCAGCGATGGCAAGTGGGTGACCATGGGCGTGGTCGCGGACGGCTCGTATAGGATCCCCGAGGGCCTGATCTACGGCTTCCCCTGCACCTGTACCGCCGGCAAATACGAGGTCGTCAAGGGCCTCGAGATCGACGGCTTCTCCCGTGAGAAGATGGACTTCACGCTCAAAGAGCTCGAAGAAGAACGCAAGGGCGTTGCGAGCCTCCTGGGCTGATCTGTCATGGCACCCGTGGCCTTTGGAAATCAAAGGCACGGGTGCCGCGAAAATTCCCTTTCCGCTAATTCTTCCGGTTGTCATCTCGACCGGAGCAATTCTGGGTAGTGGTTAAGGCGATTGCCGGAAAATGATAGACCAGGATGGGTCGGCTATTCGTTCGTCTTCAAGGAGCGACAACAGGCGCATCGTTGTGCGATGTAACTGTTGTCGCGACCCAGAAGACGGACGCAAAGACAAGCAGGCTGGTCTGTCATTTGACAGAAATCGCCTAAGTTTCAAGCGGCATGGTTGTGTGACCTAATAATTCAAATCCCCACTATTTTTGCCATCCCTGGCACCTGGATTCCGGCAATCCCTGCCGGAATGACGCAGTGAGAGTCGAACGAACCGCCCTCATAATCCTTAAGTCAACGGTATTGGGTAAGGCCTAGTACCCCATTTCGCCTTATTTTTGGTTCTCAGCGCGGCGAGAAGCGGCCAGATGCGAGGCGCGCGAGCGCAGGAATAGCTCCTCCTCTTTCAAGCTCGCGCAACACCGCAGCTGGTTGCTTCTCGCCTTGCCCGAAGGGAGCCCCCCAAACACGCCAAGGCGGCGTTACAGCGCTTGGCAAGAGCGTGGGCTATTCCCGGCGCGCAGTGCCTTGCCTTGCCGCGTTTGGGGGGCTCTGAGCGTGAAAAATAAGGCGAAATGGGGTACTAGACCAAATCCTACGTCAGTTTGTGGATGATCTGGTGATGGCTCAGATACGCGCGTTTCTCGATCAGCCGCTCGCCGCTGCCGGGGAGCCGTGCGTCCGGTGCCAAGTCGAGGAGCGGAAGCAACATGAAGTCACGTTCCAACAGACCGGGATGCGGGATCGTTAACGTCGGCGTCTCCAACCGGGTATCGCCGGCGAGCAGGATATCGATGTCGATCGTGCGCGGGCCATTACGCAGGGTACGCACACGACCGAGCCGTCGCTCGATTGCCTGCGTGGTTTGCAGGAGCTGCAGCGGCAGTAGGCTGGTCTTGAGGGCACAGACAAGATTGAGAAAATTCGCCTGGGCAATACCGCCCCAGGGGCGTGTTTCGTACCACGGCGATTCGCCCAGAAGCCGGACGGCATCCTGGGCGTCGAGCAATTTCAAAGTGGCGCCCAGATGATGTCGCGGCCGGATATTGGAGCCCAGGGAGAGGTAGACCGTCATTCCCCGATGGAAACCGGCAAACATACCCGTCATTCCGGCTGGGATGCCGGAATCCAGGTGCCATGGATGGCCAGCTGTGGAAACCTGCAATACTCGATGCTCATCTCCAACCGGTTAAAGAGATGATATTGAGAACACCCCCGGGCTAGCGATGAGATGGGGCTTGATCAATGGAATCGTAATACCGGTGCAAATCCAGCAGTCAACCTTGCCACTAGTACATCATTTCGACTGATATTGCGGGCATAATCCCTTAAGCTTGATATGCACCTCCCCCGAGAAATTTGCAATATCAGTCGAAACCGGGTACTAGGGGCCGTCGGCATATGCCTAAAATGCCGACCTGTTTTTCCTTTGTCGGCAGTAACGACATTTTTCAAGGCACCCGCTTCAGGATCGCTTTCAGTGAATCCCCATCAATTATCATACGACTGACTGTCAAGCCAGCCATCTCAAAGATTCGTTGATACTCTTGCCAACTGAAGACCTGTTCATTGATGCCATTCAATAAATCCCTAACCGTATCGGGAGAATTTAAGTTATCACTAATCGGCTCACACATAACGGCGAGAAAACCATCTAATTTAATTAATTGTGACAATTTCTTTAATACTACCTCAGGTTCAGGAAAATGATGTAACGTGCTAAACATGACAACAGAATCAAAGGCCTGGGTTTCCAGTGGCGGCTCATAAGCGTTCGCACATAAGAAAGCAACATTAAGAAAGGGGTGATGCCTCTGATGATACAGGCTTCCGAATTCAAGCAGCGGGGAGCTGATATCTAGCACCAAAATCTGACAGTCCTCAGTCCAGACCGCGTGGGGGCTGGTACCTGAGCCTACCTCGAGAATTCGTGTTGGCGTACGTCCGAGCTTTTTGATCTCATCATCAAATAAATCAACAGCTCTGGAATGGTCTTTACCATAGTCGGGAATCGCATCAAAAAATTGTGGTTGGGGCATTGTTTTTTCCAGACCCAAAACACGACGGCAGGTATTTTTAAATGCGCTATCGACCCTGACATATCTCCACAAAATCCGCCCTCGGCGTCAGTCGGTAAGGCAGGCGTCATGCGCATCAGCGACCCATTGATCAGGTGGCCCGATGATACCGATCAGTTCCGTGAGTACCTCGCGGCAACTGTCCAGTACCACCAGTAGGCGTGCGAGGAATAAGCGGGAGTAGACGCGGCGTTTGCCGTT
>Ga0209458_1000646_pt1 | contig 10302 bp, 8 predicted proteins | sample WorMetLIZAISLAND_FD_187411 | JGI IMG/M metagenome (GOLD analysis project Ga0209458, IMG submission 187411) | Marine gutless worms symbiont microbial communities from Max Planck institute for Marine Microbiology, Germany - Inanidrilus manae... ...
ATAGTCTGGAGGACTAAAGTCCTCATCCGTGGACAAGCCACGGACTGAAAGTGAAGGGACTTAAAGTCCATAGTTTCAACTATGATGCGCTTCGCGCACTAAAGTTATTGAAGCAATGAACGCGAATTAACGCAAATCGATTGCAATCGGCTCGCCATCATCGACAATTCTTGTTCCATTTGCGTGCATTCGCGTTTATTTGCGGATAAATCTTCCCTGAGGGATTTACCGGTTCGAGGTTATCGGTAGCTGAGAGCAGCCGTACCAGCCATTGACCCCGGAGCTTATCGCGTAAGGCATCAGGTGTCCTCACCGTGGAGCCGTTGGTGGGCCTGTTGGTCTAGCTCTTCCCAGCTCAGGGAAGCGGTAACCGCCTGTTGGCCGCGTCGGTGTACCAGGACCGCCGAGCGCGTGTGCACCCGCAGCAGCCGCATCTCCTTGTTGGGAGTGATGAACAGCGGATGCAGACCGAACTGGCGCAGGGCTTCGATGATGCGGGCCGCCACCGCCTGGGAGCTCTTGGAGAAGGCCTCGTCCAACACCACGGTGCCGAACAGGGGTCGGCCCATGTCATCAGGCATGTCGCCGACCACGCCGCCGACGGTCGGGGCGGTGGCGTTATCGAAAGTAAGTGCCGATTGCTTCATGGGTCCTAATCATTCAGCCCCTACTTCGTCATTCCGGCACTGTAGACGAAAACTGTATTTTTCAAAGTGCCCTGAAATCCTCCGGAACGCAGCGAGAAAAATTCGATTTGATTGGAAAAATAATGAAAAATAACATAGTTTGATACTGTACCTGACGGCTTTGCCACAGATGAATTTGAACGTTGAACTTACCACTCTTATACAAGAGACAAAGAGAGACGAAGTGATGTCTAACGATAATTTGTCATTTACAGTATAATTGAACAAGATGAAGATGATTATTTTGTCGCCACGGTTCTATCACTAAAAAGTCGTTCACACAAGCAAAAACTTTATAAGAATTATACCCAAGACTTCAAGAGGTTATCAAATTATGTCTTGAAGAAGAACAACCAACAAGTATGAAATTAATAGGCATTCAACAGATTCAAATCTTCAAAATTGAGCCTTTGCGGTTCATATCGATGCGGTTCGCTGCGCTCATTGCCCATCTTATATGGGCTGAACCTCTTTTGGTATTTTCGGGATTTACGGTGAGAGCAAGGTGGTAACGGCTAAGCCCAATGGCGTTCCCACGATGTATCCAGCGACACCTGCGAGTATTCCCGGAGTCGCTAAAGCTGGCCAACCTCGTGCCATTGCCAATGCCGGCGCCGTGGTAGCACCGAGAATAGCCGCATTGGATGCAGTGATAAGCTCAGGCAAAGAGAGTGCAAACAGGTTGTTTTCTGTCGCCACCCTGCTTGCGACTTTACTGATGACACTGCCTAAACCAAAAACGATCAAGGCATGGATACTCAATATAATAATTACAAACAGCAATAATATTGGCGCGACGCTGATAAGCTTTGCCACATCCGCGCCGGCGGCAATGGCAGCGAAAAAAACAAAAGCCAACACCATTCCCAACGTTTGCCCACCGTGTAATCGTGCCATGGCACCGGGGAAAAAGGTCGCGGGCAAAACCGAAAACAAGGTGATAAATACATAACGCAAACGAGAAAAATCCTCGCTATCGAACCATTGGTTCAACCCCATAACCAGAAAATCGGAAAGCGCCACCACACCCAGGGCAAAGGCTAGGGAAGCAGCCAAGCTAAAACCGGTGACCTGTCGAGATTCCTGTACTGCGTCGATGGCGCTGGTTTCTCGATGTGTACGTTTGGCAAAATTCGACATCAACCAGCGCGATGCCGGCATAAATGCGAGTGCGGCCAGGAAGATAGCACTCATTAAATTGTCCACCGCGGTAGCTGCGGAAATCGTACTGGCATCGTCAAATTCGGTGGATCGAATAACCGCAGCGTAGTTGACGGATCCGCCCGTATAGGTCGCAGTGAAGATACCCGCTAGGTCACCTTCTCGGAACCCCAGATCCAATAACTTCGCGCCGACCACGGCACCGATTGTGGTGCCCAGGCATGCCAGAATAAACGCAATTCCTACGCGACCACTCTCCATCAGGATACGCCGCACATCGGCATGAATTAAAAACAGGGGAATCAAAATTGGTACTAAATAGCGGAAAACAAACGAATAGGCGACCGCATCTTTTGGGATGATCCCTACATTGGAGGCGACAATGGCCACCAGAATCGCAATAACCGTACCGGTAACTAATCTTCCCCAAGGTTTGTGTTCAGACCAAAAACCAAACAGGGCAATAGCAAAAAGGGCGGCGGCAACAGCGAAATGCCGGTCGGCTGGAATAAGGTTGCTTTCCATACTCTGTCGGTGCTTTGTCGTTGTTTGTCGAGACGGTTACTTTACCAGGATTCCTTGAGGGACCCGAATCTTTACGAATGAGTCAAATTTTGCGGGTGCGGGGAACAGGAACCACGAAAGACACGAAAACCACGAACGGACACAAATTCACACGAATGAGCATTCGTGTCCTTTCGTGCCTTCCCGGTTTCCGGGCAAAAATTCACGGCTCGTCGGTCTGAGGCAAAGCCTCGCTAGTAACAATCGATACGAATCAAGATCCGTATCTGCCTCTCTGGCTCCCACGCTCCAGCGTCACTAGGCCTGGCCGCTGGAGCAGCCAAGGTGGTGTTCCCACGCTGGAGCGTGGGAACAAGAAAACGACGGCCAGGTTGGTGTCGTTATCGAAGGCGAGGGCCGATTGTTTCATGGGTCGTGTTTGCAAGAGAAAACTACAGATCGCGCAAATCGGCGCGAATCGATCCGCGAGGATTCGCGTGATTCGTAGTTCTCCCCTTTTTTGCCGACCGGTAACGCTTAACTTAATGAGATTGCCACTTACACTACCTGCATCGAGAGAACAACCTCCGTTCGCATACGAGCATCCAGGGTGTTCCCGCCATTTCCCGGTGGCGGAAGGTAACGTCGACGAGCCGGGATGGCCCTTGTTGTCCGCCGGATGGGCTCGAGGCCTACCTCTTCGGCCAAGGCTGTGATCATCCCAGCATTATCAATGGTCGCACCACGAAGAAACGAGTTGCCCAACACCAACACGACCTCTCCCCCAGGTCGGATAACGCGACTAAGCTGCTTGAGTATCCGGCGCATGTCGGTTGAATAGCGGCGTACCCAACCGCGATGCCGATCAGTGATGGTGGAACCTTCGGCCTCGACGATGTACGGATCGATGCTGAATGTCGCTCCCGCCGCTCCAAGCACTCTCTCTGATCCAACGCTGGCTGCCTTGATTGCCCTGATTGACGCCATATCGTAGCCCAGCCATACCAGGGTCATCCGGTGACCACGCAAATAGTCGATGGCGTTCAGGCACGGGGGTGACGTCAAGGCGAAGTCGAAGCTTTTATCGGGAATCTCATCGAGTATGCGCGCATCACCGATTCGAACCGAAGCCTGCGCCCGGATCCGCTTCGGTTCAAGCCGTTTTGCTACGCAGCGTACGGCGTTGAGGAAACCGGAGTAAACATCGAAATCATTCGCGTCGGCTACCTTGTGAGGTCGGCTGTGTGAGGTATCGCGAGCGAGCGAGGCCATCCGCTCCTTAGAGATAATGATCCGACTGAAGGCGATTGCCAAAGCGTCCCTGGTGTCCCAATCGATATTCTTGAGCACTGTCGCGAGTCGGGCCAGCTGCTCCGCCTGGCGCTCGGCAAACCAATAGTCGATGAAGACCCGAGTGTCCGGGTCGTCCGCTCGCACTAGCTCGCGTTCGGATAACCCTTGCGCCTCGCGCAATAACTCATGGGCATCATGTAGCAGGCGGAACGTTGGCAGCGCAGTGGTCCACACGCGAGACATCAAGATTGCCAATGGGTCTATGTCGATTCCTGTACACTCCAACCCTTGCTCGACTGCGGCCCTGAGGACCGTTCCTGAACCACACATCGGATCGATCACCCTGTTCCGATCACGGAGGCGCTCCAGAGATTGCCGGGCGATCTCCGGAGCCATACGAGCCGGAAACGGATGTATCGGAGTGGATGCCATTAGTTTGCAGCGGGATGGTTGAGCGCATCGATACCGGCATCAGGCCCGAAGAGGTTGTGAAGATTACGCTGGACCTCGGTCAGGATCTGCTCGGCGCCATGGTGTAGTCAGACGTTTCCGCTCTTCTCCACCTCCAGCCACCGCTTACCGACAATCGTCTCAACTGCCTGCAAGGCAGCGATGAGCCTCTCCGGCTCGAACGCCTTCAATCGCTCGCTAAGCACTCGAACACTATGCACATTCGGCCGCGCCTTCTCATCGGTCTTCGACTCTTCAAGGCCAGTGAGTAGCAGCCCCAGCGGAACCATGGGCTCCAGCTCGGACAACTCTCTCTCGAGGCCGGCGACCCAGACCCCGGCGTCGATCACGGTATGGGCATCCGTGAACAGAGAGCGGAGTCGGGTGAGGGTGACCCCATACCGATAATGTAGCCCGACAATCCGCCGCAGATGGTCCAGCTTGAGCAAGGTTACGGGCTGCGGGTCTTCTCTATCGGTCGTGGCGGCGGTGACAAGGCGATTCAGCTTTCCGTTCGGATCGTTCTCCCCCGCATAAGCTATAGCGACGAAGAAACCGAAATCGGCGCCTTCCTTGCTTCGAAAGTCTTCCAGGCTCGGCAGATTGATCTTGTCCGCCGGAACCGGCGGTTGGTTCGTCTGCTTGGCGTCGTAAACGAGCTTATAGTTGGCCAAAGAATCGCTATCTCTGCCCAAACGGGCATAGAGAACACCGTCCGGGCCTGGTTCGTTGCCGCCTCTTCGTTCGTATTCGAATCTGAGGACGCGGAAGGCTGCCCCCACCGCTCGCTCTAAGGCTCTTTCATTGCTTCAATAACTTTAGTGCGCGAAGCGCATCATAGTTGAAACTATGGACTTTAAGTCCCTTCACTTTCAGTCCGTGGCTTGTCCACGGATGAGGACTTTAGTCCTCCAGACTATGGACTTTCAGTCCATAGTGGTTGATCTGCTTCGCTACGTCGAGCAAATCCAAGACCTCCTTCGCCGTCGAGGGATGCTCACCAGCGAGTAGGCGCAATACGCGATCGCGATCGCCCAGGAAGTCCATGATGACCGACCGAGGGACCCCGTGGTCCTGGAGCAGGACATCCATGAAGATTTCCGAAGACCCGAAAAGCGTCGCGGAGCTCCGATTGGAACCACCAGCGAGCAACTTGTCCACGAACGGATGGTCCTTGTTCACAATCAATATGCGTGTCTCCGGCACATAGCGAAGCGCACGGTCGTACCGACCGGTCGACTCGAAGCGCACTTGATGGAACGGGCTGCGGGCGATCTCTTGCTCGTAGTGATCGAGCCATTCCGCGGGCGCTGTTCCGGCAGGCAATCGCGGGGCGGAGAGATAAAAGGATTCCGAACCGGTTTCTAGCGTATGCCGAACTCTTCGCAGCAAAGGGTCGGTCACAAAGATGCTCGGCGCATCCGACAGCAGCCGTTCGATATCCAGACCGGCAAGCTGCTGCTTATTCCATTCCGTATAGGCATTCCGGCAGATATTGAAGATTTGATGAAGGTACTTTCGGAATAGATGAATGGGTTCGGACTCCCTGACCCCTTCTCTGGACGATAGGAGATGGTCCCGCAACCCATCGGCGTCGATCTCCATCGAAAAGCGGGACCACGCGGCGTGGTTCTGGGCGTCGAGCCCGAACAACTCATCTTCGAGGTTGATGACCCGAGCACGGACGCGGACGAAGAAGCCGTGGCTGCGCCCATATTGCTCGGACTTGCCCGTTGTCAAAGGTCTCTCGACAATCTTCGCGGTACCTTGCACCGGACCCTTGATTCCCAGAATGACAATACCACCGGCCTCGTGTCGTGCAAGATTGAGCCGATCTGCGGCAGTGTCCTTGTCTCCGCCAACCGCCACTTCGAGAATCGGTTCGAGCCGTTCCTTGCTGGAGGCCAATCGTTCGCCATTGAGCCAGATCTGAAAATTCGCGTGGAGGGGCAGGCCGGTACTCAGCACCCATCTTAGTCGGCCGACCGAGAGTTTGTTGTAAAGGTCCTTGAAGTCCGACAGTCCAGCCGCGGTCCATGTTCTCGCCCTGTGCTTACCAAACATCAACCACTATGGACTGAAAGTCCATAGTCTGGAGGACTAAAGTCCTCATCCGTGGACAAGCCACGGACTGAAAGTGAAGGGACTTAAAGTCCATAGTTTCAACTATGATGCGCTTCGCGCACTAAAGTTATTGAAGCAATGAACCCCCAGGCTTTAGGATCTCGTTGCTCGATATTCCTGAGGCTATCCTTGGCCGACTGTTCACTGATCTCACGCAAAGAGAGCTGGAGGGGTTCGGTCGGGTCGAACTGATGCTTCCCGGAGACCTCTTGGAAATTCATCGAGGTCAGCAGGATCTTGTCGTCGATGCAGCTGATATGGGTGAGCCGCCATGCCAGGACGTAGGCCGCGAGTTTTCCGATACCGAACTGACCGATCGGCAACCGGTCGTCGTCCCGCTGAGACACGGCTGCTTTGGCGGAATAGGCGACGCGCCAGAGTTGACGAAATCCCTCTGCATCCATTCCCCGACCATCGTCGACGACCCACAATGGCAGTAACGAAACGTTATCTTCATCAGGTGCGTCAGGCAGCAAGACATGAACCCGACGTGCTTTGGCGTCGTATCCGTTGCTTACGAGCTCTTCAATGGCCTTGTGGGGACTCTGATAGAGCCCCTCCGAAAAGAGCCGAATGATCTCATAACTAATGCGAACCGGACCGGAGCAAGCCAGGTTTCCCTGCAGGAATGTAACCGTTCAGCCCCCTCTTTAGTTTTGCCATCCCTAGCGTCTGGATTCCGGCGTCCCAGCCGGAATGACGAGAGGTGGGGCCTGAACGATTACGCAGGAATCATGAGCTTTCCCCCTGGTCGGCCTCGGCTTGTTGGGCAAAGGCCGCCAGCAGGTTTTGCAGATTGGCCGGATTGGCGACGTGTACGATCAAAGGCCAAATCCGTAGCCGCTCGTCGTCGTCGATCTCCGAGACCAGGCCGTGACCGCGCAGCTGCTCCAGCCGCCGCCGCAGGCGCTTGTCGTCCTGGCGGTCACTGCCGGTCTCACCCAGAAAATGGTTCAGCTCCGGCAGTAGCTGGTCCAGATGGACGCTGGCCGCATCGTCGCCGATCCCCTTGTCCACCTCGTGGGCGACATAGAAGCGGCGCAGAATAGCGACCAGCAGGGACTGTTCGAGATTGAGCCGCTGGCGGCGTACCAGGGGATGGCTCCATTGGTCGCGATCACCGCCGTCATAGCCGTCGACGACCCGGATGAAGGCGAGCCCCCGCACATCGTCGATCCGCATGCACAGATCCAGGGCCTCCAGCAGGCCATCGATGATAGCGCGCGCGGTCAACGCGGTACGGTACAGATTCGGCTTGCGCGCAGCCTCCAGTACGCCGGATTTGAGCAGCTCCTGCACACAATCCTTGACGGCACGCTCGACTACGGTGCCTTCCGGTGGTGAATCCACCGCATCGTCAGTACGGATGCTCTCAACCATCGGTAACATCGAGCCGGCAGGATTCTCTGGAAGATTCGTCCGCCAATGAACGCAAATGGATCGAGAATTAGGATGCCTTGAAAAATAGATTTTTCACCAATCATCCGACCGTGCCGTTGACGGAAATCGGGTAGTGGTTAAATTTCAAGTGGCATGGTTGTGCGACCTAGTGATTCAACCCCCCACTGTTTTTGCCATCCCTGGCACTTGGATTCCGGCCATCCCTGCCGGAATGACGGGGTGGGAGGCGGCGGACTTCACCACTTAAAATTTATCCACTACCGACGGAAATCGTATTTTCAAGGTGTTCGATACTTGATGATAGCGGGCCGATTTCAACCAATTTGCGTTTATTTGCGGCAAAAAAAGTAACTTCCTTACAGATCCAACTCGATACCGACCACCGACTCGGCATCCAGCGCCACCCGCGGCAGGGTGAAGCGGGTCCGCTTGCCCTGTCGGTCACACAGCTCCAGCTCCTCCTTGTCGGCGATCGGCAGCTCGGCCTCCAGGGCTATGGTCAACCACAGGGCCAGGGCCTCCAGATCATGACTCGGCGCCAGCCGGCGTGCGATCTCGGCAATGGTCATGGCGCGGCCCTCGTCGGCCAACAGCCGTCGGGTCTGCTCGACCAGCGCGCGTTGGTCGAGGGCATCGAAGGCCGACCAGAAATCGTCGTCCATCTCGTCCAGGTCGGTCGTCTGCTCGATCAGCTCCAGGATCGGCCGGATGCCCTCCTCCAGATCCTTGAACCGCAGCCGCTCCACCACGGGCAGACTGCCGTTGGGAAAGCCCGCCGGCGGCAGCGGGCCGGGCGTCCGGCGCAACGCCTGTCGGGACCAGTTGATGGCGGCCGCCTGGGCGGGAGCGCGTCCAGCAATTGCCCCACCCGGATGATGCTTGCTCGCTAAGCCGGTGCGCAGAAAGCCCTTTAGATCCCGCTCGCTGCGGGCACGCGCCTCGATCACCACGGCGCTCTCGTCCACCAGACGCATGACCAGCCACCGCAGCTCGGACCGCTGCTCCCGGTTCAACGCCTTGTGTATCTGAGGTCGATCCGTCAGGGAGCGGATCTGTTGCTTCATCTTTTCCAGCTCGAGGTTACGGGTCAGCTGCTGTTGAAAGGCATCGAACACCTGCCCCTCGTCGGTCTCCAGCAAGGCGTCCTGGCTGTCCAACAGGGTATCCACGATCTGCCCGCGATGGCTGTCCTGGCTCACCACCGACTCGCGCAACCGCTGATCGGCCGCGCGATACGAGTCCTCCACGCGGCGAAAATCGTTGCGTAGCCCCATGGACAGGGTATAGACCTCAAGGATCGCCTCGACCGCCGCCTGCTCGGACAAGACCTCCACCTCACCCTGCTCCACGGCCGCGAGATCCGCCTCCAGATCCGCGATCCGGTCCCTGAGCAGTCTGGCCCTGGTAGCTGGGTCGGGATTCAGCCGGAATTCCAGGTTCTCGATCTCCCGCTGCACGATGGACAAGCGCGACGCGGTGGAGGTCATGATGCGATTGTCCAGTTCATCGACAAACCGAAACGCCGCCTCCAGCGCATCGGTAGCGATCAGCCGGCCATCCAGCTCCGGGATCAGCTCCTGCCGGATCCATTGCCGGATCTCGCGCCGCGCCAGGAGGCGATAGTCCTCGTCGCACTCGATCTCCCCCGCCTCGTGCGCCAGCTGCAAAGACTCGCTCAACAGCTGCTGGGCAGCATCCAGATCAATGCCATTGACCTGCTCGTCGAACAGGACCTGCAATGAGCCGATTACCAAGGGCCCGTTACGGGCCGCCAGCAGACGCCAGGCAGGATGCTGCTTTCTCAGGCCCAGCAGATAGCGACCGCGGGTTTTTGAGGCTTCGGTCATTTCCGTCGGCTGCCTTGAGCCTTTACCTCATAACACAAGGCGAGCGCGTATAAATTTGTTGGCGATTAAAGCGGGCAAGCCCGCGCCTACGAGCCTTCCAGCGTCGGGAAAACCAATTCGGCAATACCATGTTTTCAGCAAGATTTATACGCGCTCACCCTGCCTCATAACAGACCAATCAAGTTGCCATGAACGGAGGTCGGAGTAAACTTTATTTCTTTCATCCGCAGATTACGCGGATTCTCACAGGTTGTTTCGTTTAGCCAGAGACCGGCGACTGAGCTGGTGACTGGAAGCCCGTCAGTGGGCACAGCCCACCCTACGATCACGCCAGTAGAGGTAAGTATTCGCAGTGGGGATGAGCCGATTTTTCCCTATAGGAAAATGCGGCTCAAACAAAGAACAGGTGGGTTGGGCACGCCGCCGGGGAACCTCGGCATCCTGCCGACGGACCGGTTTTGCCGGCAAGATGCCGGCGCTCCTGGCTTTGTCCATCCATGATGCGCCGGATTGGCTGGCATCAGACCCGTAGGGTGGGGCTGTGCCCACCAACGCTGCCGACAGCAAAGAGGTTCCGGATATGGAAATGCTCGAACGTTCGGCCGTAAGGCGCCGCGTCGTACCCTTTTCAGTCGAGTGCTATCACAAGCTACGGGATCTAGGGATGGTGCCCGTCAAGACCGAGCTACTGAACGGGGTAATCATTGAAAATCAACCACTATGGACTGAAAGTCCATAGTCTGGAGGACTAAAGTCCTCATCCGTGGACAAGCCACGGACTGAAAGTGAAGGGACTTAAAGTCCATAGTTTCAACTATGATGCGCTTCGCGCACTA
>Ga0209458_1000648_pt1 | contig 10224 bp, 10 predicted proteins | sample WorMetLIZAISLAND_FD_187411 | JGI IMG/M metagenome (GOLD analysis project Ga0209458, IMG submission 187411) | Marine gutless worms symbiont microbial communities from Max Planck institute for Marine Microbiology, Germany - Inanidrilus manae... ...
GTGGTGCTATCCTCTTCCATGGTGGCTCCTGGTTCCTCCTCTGGCTCAAAGGTTTCGCGACTTCAAGCCTGAAGGGTTTCGGGGCCACCAACCCCATCCAAATGTGCGAAAGATCTTTTACGTTATCGAGGCGTCCCGGTATCGAGCGGCAACCGCCAATCACTCGAACGACTCGAATCCGTCTTCGGCGACTTTCAGGGCTTCTTCGGTGATCCGCTCGCCAGCGTCGACGAGATCCTGAAGGAGGATCCCGACTTCGTTCTGGGACACTGCTTCCGCGCTGGCCTCTGCGTGGTCTCCTCTGAAAAGGGTGCCGAGCCGATCCTCAAGGAGAGCGTCGAGGCGGCCGAGGCCCTGGCCGACAAGGCGAACGAGCGGGAGCGCGGCCACATCGCCGCCGCCCGCGCCTGGCTCGACGGCGAGTACAGCAAGGCGGTCGACTGTTACGGCCAGGTGCTGATCGACTATCCGCGCGATGCCATGGCCCTGCAATTCGCCCATCTGACCGATTTCCTGCTCGGCTACTCCTGGATGCTGCGCGACCGGGTGGCCCGCGTGCTGCCGCACTGGAGCGAGAGCGTGCCCGGCTACGGCTATGTGCTCGGCATGCACGCCTTCGGGCTCGAGGAGATGAACCAGTACTCTCGCGCCGAGGAGACCGGCCGCCACGCGGTCGAGCTGATCCCCACCGACACCTGGGGTATTCACGCCGTCGCCCATGTCCTGGAAATGCAGGGCCGGCTCGATGAGGGTGTCGAGTGGTACAGCTCGCGGACCGACGACTGGGCGCCGGAAAACGGTTTCGCCTTCCACAACTGGTGGCATCTCTCGCTCTATCATCTAAACCTCGGTCAGACCGACCGCGTGCTAGAGATCTACGACAGCGCGATCCGTCCCGGCCCCTCCGAGGTGGCGATGGAGATGGTCGATGCCGCCGCCCTGCTGTGGCGCCTGCACCTGCGCGGGGTCGATGTCGGCGATCGCTGGAAGGAGCTGGCCGACACCTACGTGCCCATGGTCGAGGACGCCTACTACGCCTTCAACGATGCGCACGCCATGATGTGCTTCATGGCCGACGGCCGCGAGGCCTCCGCCAAGAGGCTACTTAGCGTACTCGAGCGGCGTGCCGAGGAAGGTGGCACCAACGGCATGATGACCCGCGAAGTTGGCCTGCTGCTCTGCCGGGCAATCAAGGCCTTCGACGAGGGCGACTACGCGACCACGGTCGCGACCTTGATGCCGCTGCGGCCGATCGCCAATCGCTTCGGCGGCAGCAATGCCCAGCGCGATCTTTTGAGTCTGACGCTGATCGAGGCGGCCCTGCGCGATGGCCAAGGTCGTCTGGCACACGCCTTGTTGGCGGAGCGGACCGATCTCAAACCGGGCAGCCCCTTTGCCTGGGCGGCCACGGCGCGCGCGCTGGAGCTGACCGGCAACACCGATGGCGCCGAACGGGCGCAGGCCAAGAGTGCGGCGCTTGCCGCGACTGGAACGGCTGCAGTCGCCGCCTAGCCGACTGGTTCCGGTCCACTGGACCGTGCGGTGCGTTCCTGCATCTATCCCCTGCTCGCCTCCCAAGCCAAGATGCAGGAACGTACCGATTATCTTTCGCAGTCAGAATCTCCGTTAGTTCGGCAGGTCGTCGACGCTGTTCGCCACCACGGTGAAGAGATCGGCGACGGCCGAAAGGCTCACCAGAAAAAGGCTGCGCGCATCGATCACTGTGCCATCGGGTCCCGGCAGGTCGCGCGTCGCCGTGGCATTGCCGACGACGGTCGTGCGGTAACCCAGGCTGAAGGCGCCGCGTGCCGTCGAGTTTACACACATGTGAGTCATGAAGCCGGCGAAGATCAGCTTCTGGCGTCCCATTGCTTGTAGCCGCTCGTGCAGATCGGTCTTCACGAAGGAGTTGGGGAAGTTCTTGATCACCGTCGGCTCGTCGCCCTGCGGTGCCACCAGATCGGCGATTCGGCCGATCTCGGCCGTGATGTCGTAGAGCGATCCGGGGCCGGAGTCGTGTGCGATGTGAATGATCGGACTGCCTGCTGCGCGCGCCCGCTCCAGCAGCCGTTGGCCTTCCTTCAGCGCCTCCTCGACCCCGACCAGCTGCATCACGCCCTGCCGATAGGTGTTCTGGCAGTCGATCATCACCACGGCCGACTCGGCTAGGCCGCAGGGCTCCGTCCCTAGACCGGCGACGTCGCGTAGGGTGTGCGGCAGGGACATGCTGCTCTCCTTTCCGATATCGGGAATGAAAGTTCAATCTAATGTGCAGAATTGCATGTTAGAATGCAGAATGTTGCCAATTACGACTGCAAAATTGCAGAGTCCATGAACTGGAACGACCTTCGCTACCTGTTGGAGGTCAGCCGGCATGGCGCCCTGGCACCGGCGGCGAGCGCGCTGCGCGTTGACCAGACCACCGTCGCGCGGCGTCTGAAGGCGCTGGAACGGGATACGGGGAGCAAGCTGCTCGACCGGATCGGCGGGCGCTACGTGCCGACGGCGGCCGGCGAGGCGGCCCTGGCGCAGGCCCGTGCCGTCGAAGAGGCGACGACCAACCTGCTGACCCAGGTCGGCAATCAGGACGCCAGCCTGTCGGGCACGGTCCGCGTCACGGCTGTGCATGAGCTGCTGGCCGGCTATCTGGTTCCCCGCTTGGCGCCTTTCCGGGCGCGCCACCCGGACATCGTCGTCGAGTTCGTCGGTGAAAGCAGCAACCTCAGCCTCAGCCGGCGCGAAGCCGACATCGCCATCCGCCTGGCTCGGCCCGAAGGCGGCCATCTCTTCGTCCGCAAGGTGGCGGTGATGGGCTTCGCGGTCTATGGCGCGCGCGGTGCCGATAAGGCCTGGCGGAACTGTAGCCCTCACCATTGGGGCACCTACGATTGGGTGACCTACGACGACAGCCTGGCGCATCTCCCGGAAGCCCGCTGGGTCGCACAGCATGTCGATGGGCAGCGGGTCGTCCTGCGCAGCAACGGCCTGCGCGTGCTCACGGCGGCGATCGATCATGGCCTGGCCGTCGGACTGCTGCCCTGCTTCATCGGCGATCCGGATCCACGTTTGACGCGCCTAAGCGGATCCGAGCCTCTGGTGCAGCGCGAGGTCTGGCTACTGGTCCATCCCGAGCTGCGGCATAGCGCGCGGGTGCGTGTCGTGATCGACTGGTTGGTCGAGTTCTGGAACACCGAACGACAGGCGTTCGCGGGAGAGGCCGCTGCGACGACGTAACCGCATCCGCTCGTTGCGGCAGCGGCGCTTGCTTGGCGCCGTCAGCTCTGCTCCATCAGAAGGCCATCGATACAACCTTTCGGATCGATGGTGAGGGTTACGGTCATGGTGCCGTGGTCGAAGTTTGCCAGCATCTCAGCGGTTCGCGAGGCGGCGGGATGTGGCGCGCCGATTGCGATCATCTCTCCCAGCTCTCCCCGCATCTCGGCGAAGGCGCTGCGAAGTGCCGGAAGGCTGATCTCTCCCTTGAGGAAAGGTGTGAAGATGCCGAAGAGCGCTTCCGGCTTTTGCGCGTTGTAGGCCGCCTTCAGCAGGGCAGTGGCGCGTATCAGCTTGCCTTCCACGCCGCCGAAGTCCTCGCCCCCATGGGGGCTACCGGAGGACTGGAAAAGCACCGCGTTAGCCTGCGGTGCAGGCCGGCGAGCTGCCACAGCCGCGAGAGGCTTCGCGAGCGAGAGGCTGGCGAGGATCAGCAGGCCGCCGAAGTAGAAAAGCTCACTTTCCAGCATGCTTGTTCTCCCAACCGTCGCCTCAAAAGCTGTAGGAAATGCCCGTCAGGATGTGGAATTGATCCCGGCTGCCGACGTCGTCGACCAGCGGGCTATCGGCCGCATCGCCGAGGAGTCGCGTATAGCCGACTTCGCCGAGAAGCGCCCAGCTTTCGTCCAGTTCGTAGCTGGCGCCGAGGGACAGGTTGATGTCCTTGAAGCCGGCGTCGGCGTCGAAACGCCGCAGCCGGCTGTTTGCGGCCTGAGCGGCATCGATGCCGAAGAAGGTCTCCATGTAGTCGTCGCTGGCCCAGGTGGCACCGAGGCCAACTTCGAAAGACAGCGCCGGCGTCACCTCATGGCCGTAGCTCAGCGAGGGTTCGACGACGGTGCCGTCGTGGTCGCCGGTGACCGCGCGTAGGACCTCGACCGACAAGGTGAAGCGTGAGATCTCGTAGCTGGCGAAGCCGCCGACGAGAATCGCCGAATTGACATCGCCGAGGCCGTCCAGATCGTCGTTGTCGTCTTCATCGCGCCCCATGCCGTAGGACACGAGCGGGCCGAAGGAGAAGCCCGAGATAGGCGAAAAGGATGCGCCCAGCGTGTCGGTGTGCAGGAACAGGGTGTCCCGATAGGTGATGTCGACCAGCGGCAGGGCGACGAAGTCGTAGCTGTCGGAGCCCTCGTAGTCCGGCTCGCTGCCGACGAGGACGCCGAGGGTGATGTCGAAACCGGACCAGAATCCGCCCGACTCCTTGCCCGGCGCTTGCCCCGACCCCTCCGTTGAGTCCGCGGCCTGCGCGCCATGGAACAACACGCAAAGCGTTAGCAGCGTCGCCCCAGCGCGCGCGCCCAGGAGGCTCATTAATCTCATGGAATCTCCGCTTCGTATGTGGTTGTGTGCGACCGTTTCCAGCCGCGCCGGCCAAGACTGAGGCCTCAGCACGCAGATTGGCGCAGTGCGCGAAGGTTCGCTGTGAAGCGGTTCACAGCCAGTTCATTTTTCTGGGTGAAATAGGGAGACCGCGCGTTGTCGCCCGGCGTGCAACAGCTTCAGCAGGTGCAACAGAGGAAGCACCGGCTTCTTGCCAATCACTTCCTGTTTCGCGATAGCCCGGCGACGAGCCTGAGCCGCATCCTCGACCTCTCCGTGACCAGGGAGATGATGGATGACGAGGTTCTGTTTCTGAAGGGCGATGAGCCGGACGGCCTCTACGGCGTGCTCGGCGGCCGGGTGAAGATCAGCGTCGAGTCGGCGAGCGGCAAGGAAATCATCCTGAACATCATGGAGGCGGGCGAGATCTTCGGCGAGATCGCCCTGCTCGACGGCGAGCCGCGCACCGCCGACGCCCGCGCCATGGGACCGGCGAGCTTGCTGCTGTTGCGGCGGCGCGACTTCCTGCCCTACCTGGAGCGCGATCCGCAGCTCTGCCTGCACCTCATGACCCTGCTGTGCCGGCGGCTGCGTTGGACCAGCGGGTTGATCGAGGACTCCGCCTTTCTCGGTCTGCCGGGCCGCCTGGCGAAGCGTCTGCTGGGCCTGGCCCGGGCCTCCGGCGAGACCACGTCGGCGGGCGTCGTGATCGGGCTGCGCCTGTCGCAGCACGAGCTGGGGCACATGTTGGGGGTGACCCGCGAGGCGGTGAACAAGATCCTGCAGCGCTGGCGCAGGAGTGGCCTGATCGATATCGACCGCGGGCGCATCGTGATCTGCGACAGCGCGGGCCTCGCCGCCATCGTGAACGACGAAACGCTTGGCTAGGGCAATGGCGGAAGGAAAGCGTGGGGCGCGGCAGAGCGCGCGCATCAAGGCGCTGTTCCGGGCCGAGGAGCGCAAGGCGCTCATCACCGTAGCTCTGGTGCGCTTCGCCATTCTGGCCGTGCTGGCCTACATGATCCTGGATTTCACGGATCCGCCGGAAGAGGTTCGCTACGACATCCTCCTGATCGCCCTCTTCGCTCCGGTCGGTCTGGCGCAGCTCGGCTTGGGGCTGGCCCGGGTCTATTGGGCCTGGCCGCACTACATCTTCGTCCTGTTCGACGCGATCTTGATCGTCACGGTGCTGGTTGCACCCTATCCCTTCGACCCGGCCGGCTATCCGGCCTCCCTCGCGGCGCACGAGATACAGGTTTCCTTCTCTTTCATTTTCTTTGCCCTGGTCGCCTTCTCCTATTCGCCGCTGCTGATGCTGTGGTTCGGCTTCTGCACGCTGTCGGCCTGGGCAGTCGCGCTCTCCTGGTTCGTTGATCGCCCCGGCGTGTTGACCAGCGACGATCTGCCGGAGCAGGCGACGGATGCCGAGGAGATCGCCTTCCTGCTGCAGCCCAATGTCGTGAACATCGAGAACTGGGCCTTCGATCTGACGATCTGCATGATCGTCGCGGTGGGCCTGGCGCTGGTCGTCCGCCGCGCTCGCGTGCTGGCCATTCGCGGCGCCTCGGCGGAGCGGCAAAGGGCTAACCTGGCCCGCTACTTTTCGCCCAACGTGGTGGACGAACTGGCTCGCCAGGACGAGCCGCTGGGGATCGACGAGCGGCGCGACGTGGCAGTCCTCTTCTGCGATATCGTCGGCTTCACCCCGCTGACCGACGGCATGCCGCCGGAGAAGGTGCTGGAGCTGCTGCGCGGCTTCCATGGCCGTATGGAGGCGCAGGTCTTCGCCTACGGCGGCATGCTGGAGAAGTACATCGGCGACGCCATGATGGCGGTCTTCGGCGCGCCGCGCAGCAGCGGACGCGATGCCTGCGATGCTCTCTCCTGCGCCCGCGCCATGTGCGCCGCTCTGGCCGACTGGAATGGCGAGCGCCGCGCCGCCGGGCAGACCCCACTGCGCATCGGCATAGGCCTGCATTACGGACCGGCGGTGACCGGCAGCATCGGCGATGCCCGCAACATGGCCTTCGCTGTGATCGGCAGCACGGTCAACCTGGCCAGTCGTCTGGAGTCGCTGACCCGCGCGCTCGACACGGAGATCGTGATCAGCCGCGACATGGCACTGGCCGTGGCCCGCGAATCGAGCAGCGGCGATGCGCCTCCGCCGCCGGAGCCCTTGCTCAAGGGCTTCGTCGAGGCCGGGGACCAGGCGGTCAAGGGGTTCGACGAAGCGGTCCCGGTTTTGGCGTGGCGCAATGCGCGTCACCTGCAACCGGACGATGCAGAGGGAGCTTCGCCCGAAGCAGGGCGCCGATAGGCCCTAGCTCAAAAGAGTGACACGGAGTTATCCCGGCATGTCGAACCAGGCCCGGCTCGACTTGCCGGAACGTCTTGCCCGGGAGCAAAATCCCCCAGATCGAACCGTTCCTGGTTCGTCTGGGGGGTGAATTTGCTCTAAACCTAAGAGTTAGAGCATCTTTATCCCATCGATTGGGCCGCGAAAGCGACCCCAAGTGATCGGATAATGCTCTAGTGAGAGATCCTGGGCTCCATGGTCTTGGCCTGCTCGACCCAGTCGGCGACCTGGTCTTCGCGAGGTGTGGCGCGGGTCAGCTTCTTCTCGCCATTGACCTCGGCCATTTTGACCGCGAGGTTCGCGGCGTTACGGTGCTTCAGCTCTTTCACCGTGTCGACGCCCGCGGCCTCGAGTAGTTCCGCGAACTGCTTGCCGACGCCTTTGATGCGCATCAGATCGGCCTGGTTGGCCCACTGAAGCAGCAGCTTCTCGCTGATGCCGGTCTTCTCCGCCACCGACTTGCGCCCGGCCGCGCCGCCGCAAACCTCGAGCAGCTTGCCGGTGTTCGCAATGCCGGCGCCCGACAGCTTCTCCCCGTAGGCCGGTCCGATACCTTCGACTTCCTCGATCTTGTAGTTCATGGCTCCCTAGTTCCTTGATGCTATCCCTGAGTGTTAATTGGCTCGATTATTTGATCTGGATTTATCCGACTAAATCTTGTAGCCCAGGAATCGAGCCAGAAACCTGATTCACCAAATCATCACCAGCGTGTTCCTTGGCGAAATCAAGAAACTGGCCAACTAGCGGCCCGACCTGATCGCTGTCAAGTCCGGCATCCTGAAGCTGGGCCAAGGCGCCCAAGCCGCCCATCTGGCCGCCCAGCGCTCCCGCGACGGAGCCCATCAAACCTCCCAGACCGCCGCCCTGGCCGCCGTCCGAGGCTTCCGCCGGCGCCCCGGCGCTATCCAGCAACGCCTGCGCGCCGGGCAACTTCGCGATCAGCGCCGCGGCCGGACCGGAGTCCGCATGTTCTTGAACTAGCTGTAATATCACCGTAACGGCGGAGCCGACCGTCGACTCCCCGATGCCGAGCTTGCCGGCGATGGCTTGAACGATGTCTTGCATGGTTTGCCTCCCAATTGGGTCTTTGGATGTACGAAAGCTATTCGTAGAGCGGCCCGGTAGCGTTCACGCCTCCGTCGAAAAAATTCGCCGGGAAGGCGATTGCGCCGTTCCGCTGCTTGCGCAGGCCGCCCCACCTCTTCTACATAGTTCTATAGGAAGCCGCAGCGATTACTTGCGGCCAAAACAGCTAATCACACGGGGGCACCAAGGGCATGAGCGAGGATTCGGGCATCTTCATCGGCAAGGGCGACAAGCCGCAGAGCTTGCTTTTGCGCCTCGCCAACCGGCACGGCCTGATCGCCGGCGCGACCGGCACCGGCAAGACGGTTACCCTTCAGGTCTTGGCCGAGGGTTTCTCGCGCGCCGGCGTGCCGGTCTTCCTGGCCGACGTGAAGGGCGATCTTTCCGGCCTCTCCCAGACCGGCGGCGACAATGCCAAGCTCAAGGGCAAGCTGCTCGAGCGGGCCGAGCAGATCGGCCTGGCCGACTACGGCTTCGATGCCGCGCCGGTGGTCTTCTGGGACCTCTTCGGCAAGAAGGGCCATCCGATCCGCACAACCATCTCCGAAATGGGGCCGTTGCTGCTGGCCCGCCTGCTGGAGCTGAACGACACCCAGGAGGGCGTGCTCAACATCGCCTTCCAACTCGCCGACGACCAGGGCCTGCTGCTGCTCGACCTGAAGGACCTGCGCGCGCTGCTCACCTACGTCGGCGAGAACGCCCAGAGCCTGACCAACGAATACGGCAACGTCTCCAAGGCCTCGGTCGGCGCCATCCAGCGCCGCCTGCTCAGCCTGCAGCAGCAGGGCGCCAAGAGCTTCTTCGGCGAGCCGGCGCTGTCCCTGTCGGACTTCATGCAGACGACCGACGACGGCCGCGGCATCGTCAACGTGCTGGCCGCCGACAAGCTGATGCTGACGCCCAAGCTCTACGCCACCTTCCTGCTCTGGTTGCTCGCCGAGCTCTTCGAGGAGTTGCCCGAGGTCGGCGACCCGGAGAAGCCGAAGCTGGTGTTCTTCTTCGACGAGGCGCACCTGCTGTTCAACGACGCGCCCAAGGCGCTGGTCGAGAAGGTCGAGCAGGTGGTGCGCCTGATCCGCTCCAAGGGCGTCGGCGTCTACTTCGTCAGCCAGAGCCCGCTCGACATCCCCGAGGAGATCCTCGGCCAGCTCGGCAACCGGGTGCAGCACGCGCTCCGCGCCTTCACGCCGCGCGACCAGAAGGCGGTCAAGGCGGCGGCCGAGACCTTCCGCGCCAACAAGAGCTTCAAGGCGGCCGAGGCGATCACCGAGCTCGGCGTCGGCGAGGCACTGGTCTCCACCCTACAGGGCAAGGGCGTGCCGAGCGTGGTCGAGCGCAGCCTGATCCGCCCGCCGGAATCGCGCCTCGGCCCGGCCAAGCCGGCCGAGCGCAAGGCGGTGATCGCCGACAGCCCGCTGCTCGGCCGCTACGAGGAAGGCGTCGACCGCAAGTCGGCCTACGAGATCCTGCAGCAGCGCAGCGACCAGGCGGCCGCGGAGGCCGACCGCGCCGAGCAAGAGGCCAAGCGCGCCAATCAGCAGAAGACCCGCTCGCGCGGCAGCGCCGCCACCCGCGCCCGCAAGGCCGGCACCAGCCGCCGACGCAGCAGCCGCCGGCGCCAGTCCATGGGCGAGGCGGTCACCAAGTCGGTCCTTCGCAGCATCGGCAGCACCGTGGGGCGCGAGATCGTGCGGGGGCTGTTAGGGTCGTTGTTCCGGGGAAGGTAATGGGCGAGGCTTGCCGATTTGGCCTTCGAGGCGGCAGGCTCTTCAAGCTGCGGCAATCGGCTGCCGCCCCACTGAAACCGGCAAAGCGCCGGACATAGTTTCAGAATCGCGCCAATTCAACTAAGGTTTAAAGCCTTCGCGGCTTTAACAACCATTGGCTCGGAGCCGGCCGAATGCAGTGGTTTTGCTTTTGGGTGGCGGGACTTGTCTCCATAGCCGGAACAGCCGGAACCGCCAATGCCTTCGACCGCTTCGATATCCGCCATCTCCGCGAAATGAACAGCTGCTTTCGCTGTGACCTGGCCGGAGCGAACTTGCAGGCGGCTTCGCTGAGGAGGGCGGATCTCCTGCGGGGAGGTAACCTGAGTAGGGCGAACCTGCAAGAGGCCAACCTGTTTGGGGCGAACCTGCAGGAGGTCAACCTGGGCGGGGCGGACCTGAGCGGGGCCACCTTGGGGG
>Ga0209458_1000649_pt1 | contig 10218 bp, 9 predicted proteins | sample WorMetLIZAISLAND_FD_187411 | JGI IMG/M metagenome (GOLD analysis project Ga0209458, IMG submission 187411) | Marine gutless worms symbiont microbial communities from Max Planck institute for Marine Microbiology, Germany - Inanidrilus manae... ...
CCGTCGGTTTGCCCAGGCAGTGCGGCTCAATCTTCGCCCATTGGGCGTCTGTCAGCACAAAGCGTTCCATCCCGAGCTTGAATCACAAACAAACCCAAAAGGGAATCCTGAATCTCAACAGGCCCTAGGACGCCGTTGTAGAGCGGGATCAGGTACATCAGTAGGCTGGTCGGCCCGGCGCCCAGCGTGCGCTGGATGCGGGCATAGGCTTGATAGGCACCCAGGGCCGGCACCAGGGCGAGAAAGAGGAAGATCAGCAGGCTCTGCCAGGCGAAAGGTGGTAGATCGCCAGCCAGGGCCTCGCCAATGTGGAAGGGCAGCAGCACCAGGACACCGCCGGCCATGATCGCGGCGAAGCGGGTCATCGGCGCCAGCGCCGTCGGCCGGTGGCGTAACAGCACGGCGTAGAACCCCCAGCCAGCCGCCGAGGCCATGATCCAGAGATCGCCGACGGCGAAGCCAAGCCCGAAAAGGATGGCCAGATCGCCGCGGCAGACGATGGCGATCACGCCGGCCAGGCAGACTGCGACGCCGACGGCCTGGCGGCGCGACAGCGGCTCGCCGTAGCCGAGCCGGGCGACCAGCACGATCAGGATCGGCGCTGCCGCGTAGATCAGGCCGATGTTGGTGGCCGTGGTGGTGTCGGCGCCGATGTAGACGAAGGCGCCGCAGACCCCCATGCCGAGCGCGCCGAGCACGATCAGGTCGCGCCATTCGCGCCGCAAGGCCTCGCGCTGCCGCCAGAGGGCCGCCGCGGTGAAGGGTAGCAGGATCGCCAGGGCGAAGGCCCAACGCCAGAACGCCAGGGCGACCGGCGGCATGCTCTCCGCGGTTGCCCGCGCCACCAGCATGTTGCTGGCGAAAAGCGCCGGAGCGACGAACAGGAGAGCGATGGCGACCTTCCGCTCCCCCAGCCCGAAAAAGCCGTGGCGGCCGCCAGTGGCTGACCGAGCGGCGGACTGTCCGGGATTGCTCACCGGGCCGGTCTGCCGGGATGAGGCGGGCGCTGGAGCGGATTGTGGCGCAGCAAGAGGGCCTCGGGCGATTGTGAAAGGATCGTTGGGGCAGCACTGCTTGCCCTCCACCATAGCCGCCGCCTTCCGAACAGCGCCATGCAAGCTTCACAACCCCGGTATGTCGCACAAAAGGGTGACTTGGCCCGACCTCCCCGCTCGGAGTAGTCTGGCCGGCTTAAAACCTGGAACAAGTTTGCGGATCGGAGCCCAATCATGAGCGAGCGGCCGAACTCTCCGGCGAGCCGGGATATCGCTTACCACCTGCACCCCTATACCAACGCCCGCAAGCACGAGGCCGAGGGGCCCTTCATCATCACCGAGGGCAAGGGGGTCTACGTCTACGACGACCAGGGTAAGCGCTACATCGAGGGCTTGGCCGGCCTCTGGTGCACGGCGCTCGGCTACGGCGAGGAGCGGCTGATCCAGGCAGCGACCGATCAGATGCGCAAGATCGCCTACACGCACAGCTTCGCGCAGAAATCCCATCCCTCGGTGATCGACCTGGCCGAGAGACTGATCGAGATCGCGCCGGTGCCGATGTCAAAGGTCTTCTTCAACAACTCCGGCTCCGAGGCTAACGACACCGCGGTCAAGCTGATCTGGTTCTACAACAACGCGCGCGGCCGGCCAGAGAAGAAGAAGATCATCGGCCGTATCAAAGGCTACCACGGCATCACCGTCGCCTCCGGCAGCCTGACGGGCCTGCCGCACAACCACACCGACTTCGACCTGCCGATCAAGAACATCCTGCACACCAGCTGCCCGCACCACTACCGCTTCGCTCACGAGGGCGAGAGCGAGGAGGACTTCTCCACTCGGCTGGCCGCCGAGCTGGAGCAGCTGCTCCTGGACGAAGGCCCGGAAACCGTGGCCGCCTTCATCGGCGAGCCGGTGATGGGCGCCGGCGGCGTGATCGTCCCGCCGGCCACCTATTGGGACAAGATCCAGCCGGTCCTGAAGAAGTACGACGTTCTGCTGGTCGCCGACGAGGTGATCTGTGGCTTCGGGCGCACCGGCCAGCTGTTCGGCAGCCAGACCTACGGCATCAAGCCGGACATCATGACCATGGCCAAAGCGCTCAGCTCGGCCTATCTGCCGATCTCCGCCACCCTGATCTCGGACGAGATCTACCAGGCAGTCGCCGACAACACGGCGAAGATCGGCACCCTCGGCCACGGCTTCACCTATTCCGGCCACCCGGTCAGCGCCGCGGTCGCGCTCGAGACCCTCAAGATCTACGAGGAACGCGACATCGTCAGCGAGGTCCGCAGCAAGATGGACCTCTTCCAGGAGGGCCTGCGCGCCTTCGCCGACGAGGATCTGATCGGCGAGGTGCGTGGAGTCGGGCTGATCGGCGCCGTCGAGCTGGTCGCCGACAAGGAGACAAAGACGCCCTTCGACCCGGTTGGGCAGGTCGGCGGCTATCTGGCCGCCCGAGCGCAGCACCACGGCATCATCCTGCGCAACCTCGGCGATTCTATCGGCTTCTGCCCGCCGCTGATCATCGAGCCCGGCCAGATCGAAGAGCTGATGGCCGCTTTCGGCCGGGCTCTTGCGGATACGCAGGATTGGGTCGCCAGCGAAGGCCTTGCGTCGGTGGCGTGAGGCAACAATATGTCCCAACACGCGAATACTTGGTTCCCATAAATGACATCGATCAAACTGCCCCGGTCGGCCGGGTGTTAGGTTAACGTTAACGCACAGCGGAGCAGCTTACGGTGGGTAGTTGAGGGCGCGTGGCCATGGATTACGAAAGATTCTTTCGCGAGGCACTGTCCGGCCTGAAGGCCGAGGGCCGTTATCGTATCTTTGCCGACCTGGAGCGGCAGGCAGGCGCCTTTCCGCGCGCCCAGCACCACGCCGGCGACGGCCAGGACGCGGTGACGGTCTGGTGCTCCAACGACTACCTGGGCATGGGCCAGCATCCAAAGGTGATGGCCGCGATGCAGGAGGCGATCGAGCGTTGCGGCGCCGGGGCCGGCGGCACGCGCAACATCTCCGGCACCAACCACTATCACGTGCTGCTGGAGCAGGAGCTGGCCGATCTGCACGGCAAGGAGGCGGCGCTGCTGTTCACCTCCGGCTACGTCTCCAACATGGCGACGCTGGCCACCCTGGCGAGCAAGCTCAGAGGCTGCATCGTCTTTTCCGACGCCCTCAACCACGCCTCGATGATCGAGGGCATTCGGCACAGCCGGGCCGATAAGCAGATTTTCGCCCACAACGATCCCGAGGATCTGGCCCGCAAGCTGGCCGACGCCGATCCGGACCTGCCGAAGATCGTGGCCTTCGAATCGGTCTATTCGATGGACGGCGACATCGCGCCGATCGCCGAGCTTTGCGACGTGGCCGAGGCGCACGGGGCGCTCACCTACCTCGACGAGGTGCACGCGGTCGGCCTCTACGGGCCGCGCGGCGGCGGCGTCGCCGAGCGCGACGGGGTGATGGACCGGCTCGACGTGGTCGAGGGCACGCTCGGCAAAGCCTTCGGCGTGTTCGGCGGCTATATCGCGGCCTCCGCAGCGCTGGTCGACTTCGTGCGCAGCTTTGCCTCGGGCTTCATCTTCACCACCGCCCTGCCGCCGGCCGTCGCTGCGGGCGCACGCGCCTCGATCCGCCACCTCAAGGAAAGCCAGAGCGAGCGCGAGCGCCATCAGGAGCGCGCCGCCACCTTGAAGCAGCGCCTGGCCGAGGCCGGCCTGCCGGTCATGCTCTCGGTCAGTCACATCGTGCCGGTGCTGGTCGGCGATGCTGCGCTCTGCCGCCAGGTCACCGACTTGCTGATGCAGCGCTATGCAATCTACGTGCAGCCGATCAACTATCCGACCGTGCCGCGCGGCACCGAGCGGCTGCGCCTGACCCCGTCGCCGCTGCATAGCGACGGCGACATGACGCACCTGGTGCAGTCCCTGACCGAGATCTGGCGCGAACTGAACCTCAAACGCGCCGCCTGATCCTCACGTCTTCGCGAGCCGCGCCCGACGGGCGCCGCTCCGGCTTGCCGGAGAGAGGGTCAACGCGCCTCTTATAAGCCCCATTAACCAATTTATAAGCCCCATTAACCATTGCCCCCGGGGCCGTCCCTGGTTCTGGCGCAGGGTGCGCGACGGGGGTTTCCGCGAAAACCCGGATGCGCTAGGGTGACCGCCAAAATAGATAAGAAGTCTACTGAACAGGGGCAGGATCGCTTGCGAGAGCCGTTGAAGGCTGGAGCGGCGAGCGTAATGGAGGCGTATGAACGGGGAACTGGATTTTATCGTCAGGTTCGAGGCTGTTCAAAAAAGTTACGACGGCGAAACGCTGGTCGTAAAAGACCTCAATCTTAACGTCGAACGCGGTGAGTTCCTGACAATGCTGGGGCCCTCGGGCTCGGGCAAGACAACCGTGCTGATGATGCTGGCCGGCTTCGAGGTTTCGACGCACGGCGAGATCTATCTCAACGGCACACCCATCAACAACGTGCCGCCGCACAAGCGCGGCATCGGCATGGTCTTCCAGAACTACGCCCTCTTCCCGCACATGACGGTGGCGGAGAATCTGGCCTTTCCGCTCGAGGTGCGGCGCACCGGCAAGGCGGAGATCGAGGAGAAGGTCAACCGGGCGCTCGACATGGTGCGGCTCGGCGGCTTCGGCAACCGGCGCCCGGCGCAGCTCTCCGGCGGCCAGCAGCAGCGCGTGGCGGTCGCCCGCGCCCTGGTCTTCGAGCCGGTTCTGGTGCTGATGGACGAGCCGCTCGGCGCGCTCGACAAGAATCTCCGCGAGGAGATGCAGTACGAGATCAAGCACATCCATGAGAACCTGGGCGTGACCATGGTCTACGTGACGCACGACCAGTCCGAGGCACTGACCATGTCGAACCGCATCGCCGTCTTCAACGACGGCGTGATCCAGCAGCTCGCCTCGCCGCCCAAGCTCTACGAAGAGCCGGACAACGCCTTCGTCGCCGGCTTCATCGGCGAGAACAACCGGCTCTATGGCCAGGTCAGGGCGGTCAACGGCGAGAGCTGCACGGTCCAGCTCGACAGCGGTGACACCTTGCAGGCGCTGGCGGTCAACATCGGCGGCGAGGGCGCGCGCACGACGATCTCGCTGCGCCCGGAACGGGTCATCATCGACCCGGCCGAGGGACAGCTGCCGAACATCGCCGAGGCCAAGGTCGAGGAGCTGATCTACCTGGGCGACCACATCCGCACGCGGATCAATTTGGCGGGCAACGACGAGTTCATCGTCAAGGTGCCGAACGCGATGGGCCACGTGAGCCTGAGCGAAGGCAGCACGGTCAAGGTCGGCTGGTCCATGGAGGACTGCCGGGCGCTGGACGCCTAGGCCAGTCGTCCCACAATCAACAACAACCGGCGGCAACAACCGCGGAATGAAGTGAGTTTGGGAGGAGGAAAGTTTCTTCTATAGGTGCGGTCGGAGACAGAGCCGGCCGGACTGCTGTTTCGAAGTAAAAGTCGCCGGACAACCGGCATTCACAACTGGGAGTAAGTCGGATATGAGAGTTTCCTTGAAGCAGACGGTGTCCACCGTCGCCGCGCTGGCCTTGCTGGGCGTCGCATCTGCGGCCTCGGCGCAGGATTCGATCACGGTCGTGTCTTGGGGCGGCGCCTACACCAAGAGCCAGATCAATGCCTATCACAAGCCCTTCGCCGAGCAGTTCGGCGTCACGGTCAACTCCGAGGACTACAACGGCGGTCTGGCGCAGGTGCGCGCCCAGGTCGAGGCCGGCAACGTGACCTGGGACCTGGTCGACGCCGAACTGGCCGACGCGCAGATCGGCTGCGACGAGGGCATCCTGGAGACCTTCGATCACGGCGACCTGCCGACGGCCCCCGACGGCACGGCCGCGACCGACGACTTCATCGAGGGCACACTGCACGAGTGCGGCATCGGCACCATCGTGTGGTCGACCGTAGTTGCCTACGACACCTCGAAGTTCGGCGACAGCCAGCCCTCGACCCTGGCCGACTTCTTCGATCTGGAGAAGTTCCCGGGCAAGCGCGGCCTGCGAAAGAACCCGAAGGTCAACCTGGAGTGGGCGCTGATGGCCGACGGAGTACCGTCGGAAGAGGTCTACGACACACTCAGCACGCCGGAAGGCGTCGACCGGGCCTTCACCGTGCTCGACAAGATCAAGTCGGAAGTGATCTGGTGGGAGGCTGGCGCCCAGCCGCCGCAGATGCTGGCCGATGGCGAGGTCGTCATGACCTCGGTCTACAACGGCCGCGTGTTCAACGCTATCGCAGTCGAGCAGAAGCCTTTCGACATCATCTGGGACAACCAGGTCTGGGACATCGACCTCTGGATCATGCCCAAGGGTGCGCCGAACAAAGAGAAGGCGATGGAGTTCATCAAGTTCTCGACCGACACGCAGCGCCTGGCCGACCAGGCCAAGTGGATCTCCTACGGTCCGGTGCGCAAGTCGTCGGTGCCGCTGATCGGTAAGCACGCCGATGCCGACATCGAGATGGGCCCGCACATGCCGACGGCGCCCGACAACTTCAAGACCGCGCTCCAGAACGACTTCCTCTGGTGGGCGGATAACCAAGACGAGCTGACCGAGCATTTCAACGCCTGGCTGGTTCAGTAAGAAGAACGATGGTGTGGGGCGGGTGATCAGGCCCGCCCCGCCGCCTCGCACCGAAAGAACAGATACGAAGCGGAGCAGACCGTGGCACAGGCTTACGCAACCGCCGATGTGATGACCACGACGGACGGCGTGCCGCTGAAAGTCAGCCTGCGCCGCGCCATGCGCCGCAACCGCATCAAGGCCGTGCTGCTGGTCGCGCCGCTGCTGCTCTTCATCCTCTTCACCTTCATGATCCCGATCGTCCAGATGCTGTGGCGCAGCGTCGACAACCCGGAGCTGCGCGCGGCAATCCCCGAGACCCTGGCGCTGCTCGAGCAGTGGGACGGCGAGGACACGCCGCCGGAAGAGGTCTACGCCGTCTTCGCCGCCGAGATGAAGGCCGGCCGCGAGGCCAAGACCATTGGCAAGGTCGGCGCGCGGTTGAACCGCGAGGTCTCCGGCATGCGCAGTCTGGTCAACAAGACCGCGCGGCGCATCGGCAAGGTCGAGCAGGGGCCCTTCAAGGAGGCCTTCATTAAGGTCGACAAACGCTGGGGCGAAACCGACACCTGGCGGCACATCAAGCGGATCGGTGCCTCCTACACCTCCGCCTTCTACGTCGGCGCCTTCGACATGCGCTATGACGCCGACGGCAGCATCGCGCTGCAACCCGAGAACAAACGCATCTACATCGATCTCTTCCTGCGCACGCTCTGGATCAGCTTGTTGGTGACGGTCTTCTGCATCGCGCTCGGCTATCCGATCGACTACCTCATGGCGATCCTGCCGACGCGCACTAGCAACCTTTTGATGATCCTGGTGCTGCTACCCTTCTGGACCTCGCTCCTGGTGCGCACCTCCTCCTGGATCGTGATCCTCGGCAAGAACGGCGTGCTGAACGACATCCTGGTTTGGATCGGCATCGTCAGCGACGACAATCGGCTGGAGATGATGTTCAACCAGACCGGCGTGATCGTCGCCATGACGCACATCCTGCTGCCCTTCATGGTGCTGCCGCTGTTCAGCGTGATGAAGACCATCCCGCCGAGCTACATGCGTGCGGCGCGCTCGCTCGGCGCGACGCCGCTGACGGCCTTCCTGCGGGTTTATCTGCCGCAGACCGTGCCGGGCGTCGGCGCCGGCTCGATCCTCGTCTTCATCGTCGCCATCGGCTACTACATCACGCCGGCCCTGGTCGGCGGTCAGAGCGGCCAGATGATCAGCAACCTGATCGCCTATCACATGCAGCAGTCGCTGAACTGGGGCCTCGCGGCCGCGCTCGGCACCTTGCTGCTGATGGGCGTGCTGGCGCTCTATTGGCTCTACAACAAGGTTGTCGGCATCGACAACATGAAGCTGGGATAAGACCATGGCGCTGCCCCCCTATGCGAGCCCGCTGGAGCGCTCCTGGTACTACACCTTCCGCTTCATCTGCGTGCTGATCTTCCTGTTCCTGATCCTGCCGATCCTGGTGATCATCCCGCTGTCGTTCAACGCGGAGCCCTACTTCACCTTCACCCCCGGCATGCTGGCCCTCGACCCGGACGCCTATTCGTTCCGCTGGTACGAGGACATGGTGAAGAACCCGCAGTGGCAGCACTCGACCAAGAATTCGATCATCGTCGCCTTCTTCTCGACCATCCTGGCGACGGCGCTCGGCACCGTGGCGGCGCTCGGCCTCAGCAAGCCCTACATGCCCCTCAAGGGCGCCATCATGGGCCTCTTGATCTCGCCCATGATCGTGCCGCTGATCATCTCCGCGGCCGGCATGTTCTTCTTCTACTCCTCGATCGGCCTGGCGCAGACCCTGCCCGGCCTGATCCTGGCGCACATGGCGCTCGGCACGCCCTTCGTGGTGATCACCGTGACGGCGACCCTGATCGGCTTCGACCACTCCTTGGTGCGCGCCGCGCACAACCTGGGCGCCGACCCGACCACGACCTTCTTCAAGATCATCATGCCGCTGATCCTGCCCGGCGTGATCTCCGGCGCGCTCTTCGCTTTCATCACCTCCTTCGACGAGGTCGTGGTGGTGCTCTTCCTCGCCGGCTTCGAGCAGCGCACCATCCCGCGCCAGATGTTCTCCGGCCTGCGCGAGCAAATCAGCCCCACGATCCTGGCGGTAGCCACCATCCTGGTCACCTTCTCGATCTTCCTGCTGGCGACCATCGAGTTGCTAAGGCGGCGGAGCGAGCGGCTACGGGGGATTACGCCGAGTTAGGGGTAAGCAGGCCGGCGCTACTCTTAACCGCCGACCGTGACGTCACGATTTGAAACTCAATTCGATGCAATCCTTCGGCACCCCTGTCATAGCCAAAGCTATTAGAGCCCGAGCGTACGCGGCTCTCTTTGTTGCCGCGGCGATCCTCTGCTCGCCGTCGGCACAGGCCATCATGGCCACGCCAACGGACAAGTTTGAAGAGGCCCCGGCGCAGATCGTCGAAACCTTGATGGGCCTCCACAAGACTGAGCGATTCCTGCGGGACGCCAGAAGCAAAGCCCGGGTCATGGAGTTCATGACCGAAAACGATAAGCTCTACATAATCGTTCGGTTCCAATCCGCCGACTGCCCAGAGTGGTGCCCGAACGCCATCTTCAAAGGTGAGGTGTCATCGGATGGGTTCGTCGCGATCGCCGTGCTGCCAAGGAAGTTTGCCATGGGTGACTCCGGCCGCTCGCTGTGCGGAACCTGCGTACCAGAGTTTCCACTGGTTTTCTCCGACGATGACGGCAACAGAAAAGCGTTCTTTCTGACCGAAGACGGGCTAGTTTTCTGACGCGAAGCCGCCGCTAGTAGCTGATAAGCTCTTTAGGCAGTGGCAATCGACTCATCAGCTTGGCTAAGGCTACTGATGAGCTTCGTTACGCTTTCGGCGATGTTGGTCGATGATGGCTTGACGCTCTCGGCGCTGTTGTTTGAGCGAAACACGGCTCATCCGAAGAGACTTCTCCGCTTCCCGTTGCGGTGTCTCAAATTCCCACTTCCTTCCCCAATAATTCGCGATTACTTCTGCGTCATCATCAAGAGGCGGGCACTCATACCAGCGGCGTGAGGTTTTGACTTTCGGGGGATTCCCTTTTTCGGCTGAGTGTAATTCAAGGCTTGGCGAAGGAGGACCGCCATGCCGACCGTAGAGCTCCGAGATGACTATGACGCCGCCGCGCTTCGCCGCCTGGCCAAGCGCAGTCAGAACAACCGGCAGATCCGTCGCCTTCTGGCACTGGCTGCGGTTTATGACGGCAGGAGCCGAGCTGAGGCGGCGCAGGTCGGCGGCATGGATCGGCAGACCTTGCGGGACTGGGCGCATCGCTTCAATGCCGAGGGCCCCGAGGGCTTGAGGGTAGTGTCTAGATTCTTTCGCACTTTGGGGTTGGCGGCCTGTCCCGTCAGGCACTCATTTTGTGCTGTTTGAGTAGGTTCATATTCATATAGCGCTTGCTCGACCACTTGGTGCCGGCGATGTGCCTCAATCTGGCCGCGGCCAGGTTGAGAGCCGATTGACCATCTGGAAAGGCGCCGACCACACGGGTCCTCCGTCGGATTTCGCGCATGATGCGCTCCAGTGGGTTGTTGGTCCTGATCCGGCGCCAGTGTTCGTTTGGGAAGGCGTAGTAAACCAGGGTCTCGTC
>Ga0209458_1000650_pt1 | contig 10206 bp, 3 predicted proteins | sample WorMetLIZAISLAND_FD_187411 | JGI IMG/M metagenome (GOLD analysis project Ga0209458, IMG submission 187411) | Marine gutless worms symbiont microbial communities from Max Planck institute for Marine Microbiology, Germany - Inanidrilus manae... ...
CATAGGCCCAAAGCTGGGTCCCACCTGAGTTTAATCATTGGTCACTTTCATGTTTTGCGGTAGAGTTACAGTTGATCACATAATGATTTGCCATTGAAACTATTCCAGTGATTAAACTTGTATCTGTGGCACATAGCTGATACTGGTTCTTTTTCTTTCATGCCAGTTAGTTAAAGAATATTGTTATCAATTAGTTATTCTTGCAGAAACTGTTCTTCTCAAACCTATAATGCTTACTCTGTACCATAGACTGTAGACTGTTATGATGGAAACATTTTTCTCAAATGTAATAACCATTTACTAATAAAATTCAGTTACTAATCATTGTAAACAGGGTGGCCACTCACCTGGAAAACCTGGAATAGTCGGGATTTAAGAGTGGTCAGGGAAAAAAGGAAAAGTCAGGGAAAATGTGTTCTTGCGTGTGGCCTCTTACTGCACATATTGTTCTTGACACAAAATGTGCAAGAAAGAAGTTCTTTACTAGGTAAAGTAGTGCATCTGCGAGGGTCGATACTCTGTAAATTTTGACTTGAAATGTCTGGAAAAGTCAGGGAATTTGATCATGACTGGATAGTGGCCACCCTGTGTAAAGTCTGCTTAGATTACTGGATGCTTTTCAGCCTTGCCTAAAGCAAGCATGCGATATTTGCAGATGATGTTTGCATGAATTTACTGAATTTATTAATTGTTAACTTGCAAATAGTTACCAACATGTTAGTAATGAGCATAGGTGATCTGTCTCCAAAATGACCTATTTCATGTCACTTTGGACAAAACCTTCACTCAGTCAACATACTGTTTTGGTTATGTTAGGCTGTCAGTCAGTTTAAAATGTTTTAGTGGTTTCGAACTTTTAATTGGTTGCTGTGATTGATACGTCTTAAACAAGCTGCATCGCTAACGGAGATAACAGGCTCGCATACTATTTTGGGGTTTGGGCTATTTTGGGGGGGTATTTAGCTACTTCCGGTGCAAAATCTGATGTCATATTCTTGCTCTGCAACCCTGATTTTTTATAAAGGCAACAAAATTTCATGCCTTTCTTGCTTAGTTTTCGAGATCTGATACGTGACAGGCAGACGACATATGCGGCGACTGAAAGAGAAGGCTCTCACACTAAGTGTGCGAGCCTAACAGCTTTTAAACATCAGCTGTTTAGGTAATAATATTTTAATGTGAAGTGTAAGTTTAAAACATTGGAACAACTCTTTACAATCTTATACAGTGCTGCATTGCTTGAGTCCATTAATATTGTGTGTTACTTATGACTAGCAGATACTATATAACTGAAGCTGTACAGTGTGTAAAAACTAGATTGGAGCTCATTACCTGTGCAATAGTAGTTTTATCTTTTTAAAAGATATATCATTGGTAAAAATGGAGATCTCGCATCAATTCAGCTGCACTGCATTGTGTCAGTAATAAACGAGTTGATGTTAGTTGATGTGCTGTTAATTACAAGCTGATGCATAAATACAGGTTTGATGTACTTTGGTGATAAATAAAATGTGCAGTCATGGCTGATGTTGATAGTCGCTGATTGTTAGGTACCAGGAAAATATCTTATTTTATGGTGGGTTTTTGAAAATATGCCCAGTTTCATGGAAAGTTCCTGAAGAGTTTGAAACGTTTGCGGAAATTTCACAGGCCATACTGGCCCTTGTTTTAAGGTGTTATATAACCATTAACTAACAAAGCTCTGTTTATATCTAATGCATAGCAAGTTTGCCATCACTCATTAGTTGTCAGTAATACTCACTAACCACTAATTTACTATGCACAGAAATGAGATGTGAAGCAAATGACCAATTCTATGTAGAAATGTATCAATACAAGTCCAAAAACTTTTACAAATGGGAGTAAATGCATTAAAAATAATGCATTTTACACAAATGAATGTCACGTAAGTGCACATTTTACATGGTAGACTGCCCTACTGATTGATGACATTTTATTGCCAGCATGATACACTGTCATTGTTGTCAGTTATCCTTCTGTTATGTAATTTATGTATCGTGCCTTGAGCTAGTGATCTGTGTGTTAACTGTGTTATACATGAATCTATCCAATGAAATGCTAAGCATCTGAAGCTGATCTCAGTATATAAGATGTACGGACATATGTTTGGAATGAGCTAATGAATTTAGAAAGAAAGAATAGAAAAATGGTGAAGCTTTTCTGGTATCGATGCTTCAGTACTTTATTAACTGCGATACACTGAGCTTGCAACACTTTGCAGGCAGTCATACTCAAATAACTGATAGGCTTTTGAAGAAGGGGAACTACATGTAGTATGTTATCAGCATTTGACTTGCAGAGATATTGGACATCGAGGTCTGGTTTAATTTCACTGGTAAATAAAGAAAGAACTACAATATAACAAAAATGTCAAATACAGTGGAATTCAGTGAGCAAAAGCTTACTTTGAAACATGAATGCATGTTACTTGTATTTGTGAATGTGATGTTTTAGCCTTGTGTTCTGAGTGCTTATCAGATGACAAGTGGCTTGTGATGTGTGATTTTGTCAGACAAATTGTGTAAATATAGCTTGTAAATGAAGTTGAATCTGCATGAAATGTGTTGCTAGTTGTCTTGTTTGTTGCTTGTTAGTGTGGACGTGTGTTGTTTCTTGCTTTGTAAAATTTCACATTCTGTTCAATTATGCGTTAATATATAAATTGTTCACCAGTAGCTACAAGTTTTCTGTTATGCGATAGAAACTGTACTACTTGAATTGTCTTTATATTTATACTGGGTACAGATAAACTGCATTCTTTCTGGGTTGAATGAGCACTGGGAGTATATTATGTGGATTATAATTTATGACTAGAATAGTGTTACAATCATTGCAGATGTTGCAATTGTCATCATTTCTGGCTCCTTGATTAACAATTTAGAACATTACTAGTGTATTGTTTACTTCACTGTAACTTATTCAAAACCAGCATTGGTCTGACATGCAATGTAATAAATATGAAGGATACTGAGCACCGTTTGAATTTGTTATTGCAATTCTGTGCAGATAGCATTTGACAATTGTTGTCAGTTGGTTCTAAGGTAATGTGTTAAATACTGCAAATGAAAACTATGTGCAGAAAGGTCAAGATGCTGTAAGACATACATCTTGATGAACCAGTATACTTGCACACAGTTCCGGAGCATTTCTGACTTGCTGATATCCTTAACGCTGTTCTGTTGGCCAGCTACAACCATTGCTTAAGTCATTCCTTATCATTTGGTGCTGACATCCATAAGTTTAACTATTGAATTACTACTACTACTACTACTACTACTACTACTACTACTACTACTACTACTACTACTACTACTACCATTTTATGGCCCTTTGTGTGGGACTACCTGGGTGAGCCACTACCAGAAGAAACATTCACCCACTGACACACATCCTGATCATCAAGCATCCTTTATCTGCTTCCTTTATCTACTATGATCCATAGCATTCTCCCCGTTTAATTTACATACCTGACAGTCTTTTTGCACAACCTCTTTCCAAGTTCCCTTGGTCTTCCACTTCATAATCCATACATTTCTTCACCCAATCATTGTCTTCTTTTTGTGACACATACCCATACCAATGCAACCTGTTTTGCTGTAGTACCAAGATTATATCATCTAATCCTAGTCACTCTCTCAGCTGTTTACTTGGAACTCTTATCTTTTACCTTAATGTCACACATCCATCTGACCATTCTCATCTCTGCCCACTGAAGTGCCACCTCATTTTCTTTTCTTACAGGCCAAGTCTCACTTCCATGCAAAATACTTCTTTGCACTTAACTGCTGTACAATCTCCCTCTCTTTGTCAGTGATATATCGTTATTGGTAAGCATTGGTACCAACTGCCTGAATGTATTCCATCCAATTCGAATTCTGGTCTCCACAGCTGCATTAGCATCTCCATCTACACTCAACATGTCATATAACTCCAGATTTGCACTGACACCCATATGTACACTTGTGCAGCCTGAACTGGTCACTGGATTCAAGCAACCTTTACATATAAATGACTTAATCACTTTGGACATGCTACCCTTTACGACCACTACACTTCTTGTGTAAACTCTTCTACAATGTGTTGAATTACTACCAACACCTCGACTACAGAATTAATCGATTTCAATAATCACTGCACTGTCGTATAAGACAAGTTTACTGCAACCTTACTTTTAATAGCTTCTGTATGAACCTTGTTTAGCTGATTCTCCCTCAGTTTTCCTTATTGCACTTGTTCTGGAAAAGTACCTTTCGGTAGATCTGGATAATTTGCATGTTGGTTTAGACTTCGGTTTTGTGTTTTGTTTAGTTTTAGCATTTTGTGTGTTTTGGTTAGCTTTGGTCACCGGGTATGCAAGCCAGCATATTTGGTGCCTGTCCCAACTTCCCAAGCCAGAATAAATTGGGAGGGTTGTGCCAGGAAGGGCATACGGTGTAAAAATGGTGGGAATTGCAGAGATGGGGCACCAATTAGTCTGGATGGGGTGGCAGTCCATCCAGATTGTTGGTGTGTCTGCCTGTGTCATCTTCATTTTGCACCAGAAAATCCAGAAGATGGCAAAATGTACCTTCTGGTACCAGCTCACCCGGGTTCTCCCGGACAAAGTCCAGAGAGCTGTAAAATGGTTGTATGGGTGTATGTGTTAGTTATTACCTTTCTCCTGAGCTAGACATCCTATTTATGAGTAGAGTATAGAAGTGACAGTAATGACCTAAATAAGCACTTATCAGCAGTTAGAAATGCAAAATGTTGACTTAAAGGTGAAGTGATATGCAGGTATGAGTCTTGTTTCTCAGCCTGCTTTTCTGTTAGCTGCATGTTTTTAAAACAACCTTTTCACCTCCGAACGCTGATGATGCAAGAAGGTTATCAGAACTGTTTCATCTTATATCTTTGTTCTGTCTTTTTCTGCAATAATCTGTATTAATGTGACATGCACACAATCAGTTCTTAATTTGTATTGTTGTCATATTTTGGTCATTTGGTTGCTTTGTTGCGTATTTTGATTTAGGCCAGTTTGCTTGTGCTAGGGTTAGAAATGACCATTTTTGAGGTGGGTCTTTTAAATGCCCAACCCATTACCCTATTCGTCACATCTTCTATTAAAAACACTTTTTTGCCAGGTGACAACTCCTTTCGCATAATTTAACTAATAATAAATTCAATAATATTTATTTTAATCTTCATATAAATATTAAATATTCTGAAACTCAGTTAAGTCGCCGCAAACAAACTCTTTATAATCGACGTAGAATAGGACATACGTATCTAACTCACTCTTACCTCTTAAAGGATGAAGATCCCCCAATATGTATACCTTGTAATTCTTTATTAACCATAGAACATATTTTGATCACTTGTGTAGATTTTGATATAACTCGCCAAAATTTTTATGCAGCTGATAACCTTAAAGACCTTTTCCACAATATCCATCCTAAACAAATAATTTCTTTTATACATGCTGTTGGTCTCATTAATAAACTTTAACATATTTCAGGCATGATATAGCTACTGTGTGCTCAAAATGCCATTAAGCCCTAACCATCCATCCATCCGTCCTTTTAAATGCCCTATTTTCTTGCAACTTCTTTAAAGAAATGTTTCTGTGATGCATGATTTCCACATCTGCATGTCCTCTTCTGCATTAAATGCCCTTGCATATGTACGATGATATGAAGTGTTTTTCAGTGAGTGTGAGGGAAATTCATTTCTAGTTTAAAAGTGAGTGAAAAATAATTTTCATTTTTGGTAAAATCGCCAGACCATCCCATTTATAGAACTGCATGATTGCCAACTCTCATGTAACTTTAATATAATGTATGTTCAATGTTGTTTTGTGGGCATTAGTTAATTCTAGTGAAATTGCATCATAGATGTTAACCAGATGTCAGTAACAACATTTGTAGAGATTTTTGACCATTTGTGAGATTTTTATTTAGACAGTTGGATGGCTGTTAATTCTTCACCATATTATATCTCAAAATAGGCCATGTGCATGAACTTGAGCAATGTCTGGTTTTAATAATTTTGGTGAGGGTATTTCTTAGAAATTAGGCAATTAAAGCTTATATTCCTACATTATAAGTTTATGTTCCTACACAACCTTACTAGTGCTTCTGCTTTATCTAGCAAAACATCTTTTCACTCAGATGTTGTGCTGTGTTACTGCTTTGTTAGACTTGAGCTAGTCACTGTGTTAGTTCATTCAACTTGTTGATTTGTGACTCATACTCACACTGCTCAGTATGACTCCCTAAATCTTATAATTGATGGAGTTCAACTCTATGATGTTTGGAACCATAGCTTGGGTAATAATGTATAGTAGTTTGCAACATGCTTCACCTCTATGGGAACTCACATGCCATTTGATATCACACAGTGTTACCTGCCACCCAGCAGAGGTGAGGCCTTTACCACCTTTACCCCAGCCAATTAAAGCTGATACTTGATTAAGTGCCCCCAAAGGGATGCAAGGCTGAGTTAACCTAGTTGGTTTGGTTACGTACCGAGGTGGTATACCTGCTTGAAGATGCCTATCCCAGTCCTAATGCCAAATCGGCCAACATGATGTGCCATGCGCTGTCCTGATGAAAGACTGAGTTGTCTCGCGACATGTTTGACAGCACCTGCATCTGTTATGATAGTAAGATATATTTGAACATTGACTTTCTCTCGGCTCAGTAGACATCTCCCATTTCTGACATGGCCACAAATCCTGTTTGATTTGTACAGTCTATCATTTTGTGAACGGAGGGTGGTTCAACTGCCATCAGATGATAATTTCAGTATTTTTTGACAAGATGCAATTCCCATGTTTCCTATATTGCCAGGTAGTGCAGAAGTACTTGTTAAGTATGGTGTGAAAATAACATGTTTTAATGCTTAAGGTTTAAGTAGGCCTAACATTCCTGCCACAAGTTATTAAAACTGGACTGTGCTTGCTCAAGTTACACCTAGAAATGACATGGTTTCTTTTTTGAGATGCAACTGTGATCACTGAAAAACGTTGTCGTAGACTTACTGATTGCTTGTAAACAGTGGGTTGTGCTGGTTGTATCAGGTTATATGTAATCAGAGTTGGATGTGGGTAAGTCCATCCATGGTATCCATGTGTTGTGTTGGGTCAAGAAATTACAGCTTTTTCGTGGGTTGGGTTGGGTTGAGATCTGACTAATGAGATTTTTTGGTGCAAACTGGTGGCGAGAACATTGGCATTTTTATTGTCATTTGCCACACTGCCCATCACTTCAGTCAACATTGTAATCGTAACTAAGTCCTGGTCCAGTGGTTAAAAGGTGCTGTCAGTTCCATACCGACATCTTACATAGACAATATGTGATGTGTAATGCCCGTTGTTAAATAGTATTTTAATTGCCGAGTGTTGATGATGGGATAGGTTGGATCAGGTAAAATCTTCCTTGGGGTGGATTCAAAAATTTTGGGTTGTGTTTGGTTGGGTTTAAACAATGGACCCACTTCCAACTCTGCAAGTAATAGGTGTTGATATTCTGTGTGGTTAGCCTTACGTCACTTCACTGCTCACTGCTGTTATTGTACAGTGTAACTGACATGTTGCCGATTTGTTAGAATATTAGTAAGACTTCTATTGAACTGTGGGATGTGATAACTGAATACATTGCTTGATTTGTTTGAAGCTTTTGTCTGTCTGTGGGTGTGTGTGCGTGTGCGTGCTGTAATAGTATAATGGTGGTAAGTTAACAGTGCAGATTGGTTATTCAAGTTTCCAGCTTATAGCGTGTTTCTTGTCTAGACCTCTTCATTGTTGTACTGGCATGTGAACTGTGTACCAGTGATTAAAGGGCTTTTCTAACCTTGTTGCAGTATTTCCAGCATTGTTAGCTCGCATTGCATGCAGAGAATAGATGCAGGTATTGCTACAGATGCCTTGTCTGTCTCTGTGTTGGTTACAACCGTGAGTGGCTGAACCTATTGAAATGCTGTTTGGGGCAGATTCTTATAGGCCAAAAAACATGTAATGGATTGGGGTATATGTTGCAACACCTGGCGAATATGAGTGAACATGGTGGAGATGCAGGCTGTTGCTACCAGTACTTTAGCAACTTGTTTTAATTACTTCTCAGAGGATTTAATTGCAAAATACAAACAAATCACTTTTTACCTTCACCACAGGTTGATGGGGACAATGCTTTGACACATTTTGCTGTCTGTTAGCAGAACATATCACAAAATTTGGGGGAATACATTATGGACCAGAGAAGAGTTGAGTAGATATTGGAAGTGACCCAGAACATAACATTTACTGCCTGATAGTTGTGTTGGCAAAACAATGTGTGTTGACGTTGTTATATATGTTTGTTTAGTTTTTTTTGGTTAGGTTTATAATAAATTAATTAATTTAACAACTGTGTAGGTATGTAAGAAAAATATGCATTTTAACATTTCAATCATTAATACAATATGCTCACTGCAATGTTTTGCCAACAAATTAATCCTGCAGCAGATGCACGTAGCCAAAACAAACGGATGTGTGTATACCAGTCAATTACAAGACTTAGTGCTGCCACACTGACTGCTGGACTTCGCAAAAACTGGGCCAGTGTGCACATCTGTAGCTGGCTGATCATCATGGTTTAATGACGAGCTTACTATAAACCTACTTTACTTATGTGCACACACCTGCTTCTCACCTTGTCATTGGCAGTGGAGTGGTAATTTCAGAAGTGATGTAGCAAGGGCCTACAACCTACAGCCAACTAGTTTTTATATTGCGATTAAAATACGTGTGTAACGCTACTTGGTTTCAGTTTGTAGTGAAGATAGACTAGCAAGGGGCTATAATGTTCTCTTCTTCCAGGTTACCTCTTCCATGTCGCCTCTCCTCTATCTGTGCACTTCCTGTCACTACTCCCAGTCCCTTCATTCCTCCTTGAAGATGCAAAATTCACCTTTCCATTCCATCCCTTCGATTACCGCTCAGTTTTGTGAAAGATGGAGATTGAGTCTTTATTACATGGATATTACTATTACCAATGTACCATAATTGGAATTGGTATTATCTTGTCACCAGTGGTAGTGATATAAATAATCAGTGATATCATTCTGGCGTTGTATCAGTGAAAAAGAGTATTTTTGTGGTTTAGGCTGTTTTATCACGTGGCGCTATTGCAAAGCGTGAGACATTCAATCAATCAAAGTTATTTGTAACGCGCGCAATGTCGTGCACAAGCTCGAATCTGAGGCGCGGGTGGTCGCCAGTGGCAGGGTGCTAATGGTTATTGAAAAGGTGGGACTTGAGGTGTTTTTTGTGAAAGTATTCACCAGACACGCCATCTTTGGTCTTTCCCTGTTACTCGTGAATGGTGAATTATGTCAAAGTGGCTAAATGTGTGCCTGTCATTGAAGTCTTTATAGGCCTATCCTGTCACTGAAGTTTTCAAACCACACTAAAGGTTTTTTCATACCGGATCCGGCACGGCACGGTGCCATGCGGCGCCATAGTGCAATGCAAAGCATATGGAAAATTCCAGCTGAAAGCGGCGACGGTGGGGCTGTATCATGCCGTACGGGGCCGTGCGTCGCCGCGCCGCGCCGTGCCGGATCAGGTGTGAAAGAACCTTTAAGATCTTATCAGAATTCCAGACTTAGTACGTAATGAGGCAGCAATATACGCGTACTGTTTACAAAGGCAGCTGACACGTTCTAATCCCTCTGTTTAACAAGTGTTCCAAGCAGGGGCGCCGGCAAGGTTTCAGGGTAGGCAAACATTTGTTTGATAAAATTCGGCGCAAATTTTTTTGGTTTGTCCATCCTGGTTTTTAGTTTGCTCACCCTGCCATACGTATCGGTTACCCACCCTGCCCACCATTAGCGTAGCCAGGGTTTGGAGGTAGGGTGGGCACAGGAGGTGTGGAGGACGGAAGTCCCCCTGCAGGGTCCAGGGGCAGAGCCCCAGTGGAAGTCTGGGGGCAAAACCCCCAGAAGCCACATATGCATATACAATCTGCAGTGGACAAACGCATTTTCGTGATGTGTTCATATAAGTTGTACTGTGTACCTTCAGGCTCATGCGGAGTTTGCTACCCCCACCCCTACTCCTCCAAAAACTCTTCGAATTTGTGCAAATCTCCCGACCCACTCTGGCCGAGGTAGGGTGGGCACGTGCCCGCCCACCCATCGATACGCCTGTGCTGCCCACCGTAATAC
>Ga0209458_1000651_pt1 | contig 10187 bp, 11 predicted proteins | sample WorMetLIZAISLAND_FD_187411 | JGI IMG/M metagenome (GOLD analysis project Ga0209458, IMG submission 187411) | Marine gutless worms symbiont microbial communities from Max Planck institute for Marine Microbiology, Germany - Inanidrilus manae... ...
CGGCTCCATCAATGCCCATTGATGATCCGTGATCACAAAACGCTCTGCTGTCATTCAAACCTCCTTCGAAAGGTAGGGTGAAGCACAAATCAACCCGTTTGGGAATCCTGAATCTCAACAGATCCTAGTCCGGCCTTGCATGCGTTAATCGCGGCAGTGACACGAACATCGCCAGCCCCGACCCCAGGAAATACTCTTGCTGGGTCATCAGGATCGGAAACCAAGCGGTCACATTCAGTGATCAGGCGCTCGGTCGCACCACTTTCGAAAGCAGATGCAGCAATTAGTAGGGTCGCCGCAGCAAAAGCGCGACAAGCCCTTTCCGCAGGAGATGCGGCTTTGCCTCCCCGGTTCCGGTCGGCATATTCATTGCGCGCTATTGACATAATAGCCTAAAAGCTGTATATATACCTATATCGCCGTTCCCGGGAACGGCTTTGCTGATTGCGATTGATATCTTACGGGCCGCTACCGGCGATGGAAACAGCGTTGGTAGAGGCGCAATGGTTGAGGCGGAATACCCTGTCCCTTGCCGCCTCGCCCCCGGGGCCAATCATTTGATACGGGGATTCACGTGGATGGCCCGCTGGGCGCTTGCGACGGGGTCAAGCACAGCTATGAGGATTTTGAGGGATGTGGTTGAGGTCTGCGGCCGGTTTTGTTCCGCCCCGTCACAAAAAAAGGATGATAGGAATTTTGTTTTCGTCGGTGAAAGTTATCGAAAGTCGACATTCCGCGCGGCGGCGATGGGGCGATTGGTGAATGCCGGTTGATGGCCGCAAATCCGGGCGGTGCGCAGCAAAGACCTGGAAACCATGAACGCCCGACAATTTGGGGTTCGCTTTCCCGAGAATGACGGGGCGTTGGGTGCCGCGATCCCCTACCCGCTTACCGCCTCGACCTCCCGCACTGCCGGTTGATAGGTGCCGCTGATCTCACCGATGGCCCGTCGCCAAGCCTCGACGGCGCCCGCATCCTCGACCTCGAGCGAATCGAACCCGCAGCGGTGCATGAAGACGAACTGGTCTCTCAACACGTTGCCGACGGCGCGGAGCTCGCCGGTGTAGCCCAGGTGTTCGCGGAGTACGCGGGCCGCCGAATAGGCGCGGCCGTCGGTAAAGGCGGGGAACTCCAGCGCGATCAGGTCGATGGTTTGGAGGTGATCGGCCAGCTCGTCGGGGTCGTCGTCGGCCTTGAGGCGGACGCCGACCGGGGCGCTCCGGGAGGAGAGCGCGCCCCGGTGGGTCCGCCAGGTGCCGAGGTCGACGAGGACGGGGCCGTCCGGAAGGGGCGCGCCGGCGGCGGGGGCTGTCCACGGGTCTTCGGCGATGTGGCCGTCTTTAAGCAGCGGCATGGTACTTCTCCGGGTAAAGGGCTTCCTTGAAGGGCTGCGGTCCGACGCGGTGGTAGGTCTCGGCAAAGGCTTCGCCGGTCATACGGAGCTCCAGGTAAAGGGCGATCACCGCCTCGACGGCATCGACCACGGTGTGGGCATCGAAGGCCGGGCCGACGATGTCGCCGATGGACGCGTCATTGCCCGATGAGCCGCCGAGGGTCACCTGATAGGCCTCGCGGCCGGCCCGCTCGACGCCGAGGACACCGATGTCGGCCACGTGGTGGTGGCCGCAGGCGTTGATGCAGCCCGACAGTTTGACCCGCATGCGACCGATCTCCAACTGCCGGTCGAGGTCGGCGAACCGCCTGGAAATACGCTGCGCCACCGGGATCGACCGGGCGTTGGCGAGCGAGCAGTAATCCAATCCCGGGCAGGCGACCATGTCGCCGATGAGACCGGCGTTGGACGTGGCCAGGCCCAAGTCCTTGAGTTCGGCCCAGAGCTCGCGCAGTTCCGACCACTTGACGTGCGGCAGCACCAGGTTCTGGTCCGGACTGACACGGATCTCGTCGAAGCTGTAGGTCTCGGCCAGATCGGCCACCGCCTCCATGGCATCGGCGCTGAGGTCGCCGGGCACGGCGCCCGGTTCCTTCAGCGGCAATACGACGATGGCGTAGCCCGGCGCCTTGTGGGCGACGGTGTTGGTGCGGATCCACTGGGCGAAACCAGGATCGGCGCCGACACCGACCGATGCGGCGAAGGGATCGTCGGTCAGGGTCTCGAAGGCGGGCGGCGCGAAATGGGCTTCGATCTCGCGGATGCGTTCTTCCGGGAGTTTGAGGGCGCCGTCGCGCATGGCCGCCCATTCCGTCTCGACGCGGCGCACCATTTCGGCGACGCCGAGGTCGTGAACCAGGATCTTGATGCGCGCCTTGTACTTGTTGTCGCGCCGCCCGGCCAGGTTGTAGACCCGCATGATCGCTTCCAGGTAGCTGAGCAGATCCTCTGCCGGAACCGCCTCCTTCAGTGTCTTGGCGATCATCGGTGTGCGACCCTGGCCGCCGCCGGCCAACACCTCGAAGACCAGTTCGCCACGGTCATCCTGTTTGGCAATGAGGCCGATGTCATGGAAGCGCACCGCCGCCCGGTCAAAAGGTGAAGCGGAGACGGCGATCTTGAACTTCCGAGGCAGGAAGGAGAACTCAGGGTGCAGGGTCGACCACTGGCGGATGATCTCGGCCCAGATCCGCGAATCCGTGACCTCGTCGGCGACGGCGCCGGCGTAGGTGTCGGCGGTGACGTTGCGGATGCAGTTACCGGAGGTCTGGATGGCGTGCATGTCGACTTCGGCGAGGGACTGCAAAAGGTCCGGCACGTCCTTCAGGTTGAGCCAGTTGATCTGCAGGTTCTGGCGGGTCGTGAAGTGCCCATAGCCGCGGTCGTAGGTGCGCGTCACATGGGCGAGCTGCCGCAGTTGCTTGGCGGACAGGGTGCCGTAGGGGATGGCGATCCTCAGCATGTAGGCGTGCAGTTCCTGGTAGAGGCCGTTCATCAGGCGCAACGGCCGGAACTCGTCCTCGCTGAGCTTACCGGTCAGGCGCCGCCCGACCTGGTCCTCAAACTGCCGCACCCGGTCGCGGACGATGGTGCGGTCGAAGCGACCGTATTCATACATGGCTGGCGTTCCCCTGCTGGGCGGTCAACAGACCGGAGGCGGCGATCAGATCGGCCGGCACGTCGAAACGCGCGAACTCGGGGTGGACCGTCGGGCCGAAGGCACGGATCCATTCCTTGTTGCGGACGGGAACGAGACGGCCGCCCTCGGCCTCGGCGACGTCGATGGCATAGACGCCGACGACCACTTGACCGGCTTCGGCCTCGGCGCCCACGGTGAGCAGCTCTTCAAACTCTTCGTCCGAGCTGGCGACCACGGCATCGCCGATGGCCGGACACCAGGCCCCGCCCGCGCTCAAGTAGACGACGTCGCCTTCGATGAGGCGGTTGGCGGTGACAATCTTCGTGGTCATGGGTGGATCTCCCTGGGCAACGATGCACGTTAATTCAACACGCAAAATTTATAGTTTTAAATTATTTTGTCAATAATTTTTGTATAATAATTTTAAATAACTTTTATTAAGTGTGTTATATGGATTCTTCGTTTCTCGGTATGGTTCGCAACGGGGATAATGAACGATGGTGCCCGGTTTGCCGGTTATTCGCTGTTACCGCGATGGCGGGACCAATAACCGGGCGCGGCGAGTGATTCGACCGGTCGTGGTGGGCGAAATCGCCAAGTTTTAATCGCGATGCCGCGTTTTCGATCCGGTTTTCGGCATTAACGCGGACAGGTCCGATTTCTTTGACAGATACGAGGCGCTGATCTTAGGCGTGAGCTAGTGAATTGGGGATACGGCCCAATGAATGATCGCCGGCAAATCGGACTTTTATCTCGCAAGAAAAGATATCATCTCGGCCATACGCGTCGGAACGTATCCGGGTAGTCGATCACCAGTCCGAAATCATCGATCTCCAGTTCCGCACTGTAACCGCGAAACAGGCCTTCGTATCGATAGCATTGCTCTGGCACGAAGCAAGTGTAGCGTTGTTCGACGCGTCGGGGCAGAAACCGTCCCTCGATTTGGCTGGGCAAGGGAACGTAGGCAGCAATGATGTCTTGATGTTCACCTTGCTTCAATCTCAGGCGCTTGATGGGAAGGGTATTCGTTGCCGGCGTCACTCCGATATCCACATCCAGGCATCCATCGAGTGCGGCAATGGGCTTATCCGCCAATGTATCGTACCAACGTCCCTTGCCATCAGCTTTGACATGAAGCGCCGGCCCCGCGACGTAGTTTATACGTAGTTCCCGCGTACAATACTCCCCATCGGTAATCACGGTGTAGAAAGCGCCATAGCGACCCTCCCGTGTCCCCACGACACTGCCCTCCAACCGCAAGCCTTCCGGACCGTGGCTAACGGTGCAGTGTTCCAGCCCCTCGCCGTCCCAATCGGACCAGCACACGCTTTTTTCCATTATCGCCTCTCTGTTCTGCCCGAGAGGCAGAGTTGCAACAAATCTGACAGAGGATCAAGACGCCACGGGAAAGCGCTGGGGGGTCGCTTAGAAGGGCTTGGCTTTGAGGTAGGTGGCCAGTTTCTTGTCCACGTAAACGATATGCGCCACCCACCAACCGGCTAAGAATTTGACGAACGCGGGAGTCGATCCACCCTTGCCCTCCTGGTGACACCGATAAAGATCCGCGATGTGCTCTAGGAAGGCATCGTGTTCTCTCTTGTGAGCCTTGGCGTCAGGGTATTCCGCGGCCCGCATGAGGTCTTCCTCGTGATGGAAATGGGCGACCGTGTCTCGCATCAAATCCCGATAGGCTGCGGCGGCGGTTTGTGGATTGGTCTCACCTTCCAAGGCATCGAGAAGTCCGTGGATCAAAGTGATCAATCCTTCGTGTTCCGCGTCGATGGTTTCATTCCCGACGCTGATATCGGCCGACCATTCGATCGGTCGGAACTTTTTGCCGGTGCGGGCGTTTTCGAGGTAATCAGCGATCCTCTCGTTCATCCAGAACACCACGGGTTCAATTCGTGTTTTGTGAAGCGCCGGACCGATATGGGCCGCCAGTTGTTCTGGCGATACCGGCTTGACCAGGAAGCCTTCGATACCGAGGCTCATGGCCTCGATCAGGATGTCGCGGTCGCCATGGCCGGTGATAACGACCACGGGAAGGTCCTTGAAGCGGCTTTTGCGGATGTCCTTGATAAATGCGATGCCGTCCTTCTGCGGCATCCTCAGGTCGCAGAAGACGATGTCGATCGTATTTCCTTCATCGAGCACGACCTGCTCCGCTTCGAAACCGTCGTAGGCGTTGAGGACTCGGCGAAATCCTAGCTTGTAGAGGATCGCCTCCATCAAACGGTGAAAAGGTTTCTTGTCGTCAACGACCAGAGCGGTCAATGAGGAATAATCGATGAACGCCGTCATTAGCGATCCCCATTCGGCGCCATTCGGCGCCGCGATTCCCGACAGCCCGAAACGGCCAAGGTTCTCGCGACCATCCCAACTTCATACAACTTTCGCGACCAAAAAGATTTGACCGAGGTCATTTCGGCTTCCGTGACGCAAGGCCGTGCAGTTCGGGTCGCAGTCGGCCCTGCGGAGGAAACCCGTCCGGAAACAGCGGCGCGGCCGATCCGACCGTGGTCATCGCTACGCGTGAAGAGCGTGTGCTTGATACGATGGCTGGGCCACCTCACCGTCCTGGCCGAGCGAAATCGGTGTTTTTCGGATGGCGCCGGTCCGCCCGCAAGGCATCTGCGTCCACCTATCGGATCGTCGTGTTTTCTTTCTCGCCCAATATCCGGCAAGAACAAGGTCTTAAGATGGGATTCGCCCCCGTTCCGCAAGCGCTCCAGTTCCGTTTAATAACCATCGAAACACTGCAATGGACCTATTGCTAAATTTGATATTTCTAATATTATAGAAATATGGAAACAAAAGCCGCCACCGAAACCTTCGCCGCACTGTCCCAGGAAACACGGCTTAACGTTTTTCGCCTGCTCATGCGTTTGGGCCCGGAGGGCCGGCCGGCCGGCGAGATCGCGGACGAAATCGGTGTTTCGCCCTCGACCCTGTCGTTCCATCTGACGCAACTGGAAAGGGCCGGCATCGTCACCTCGACGCGGCGACACCGCCATGTCTGGTACGCGGCCAACTATGCCGGCGTACGTGACCTGATCGACTATCTGGTCTCCGATTGTTGCCAGGGCCGCGAGGAGGTTTGTGGTGTGACCGTCTCGCGCGCCAACTGTTAGAACCCCCATTGAGGATAATCCAATGAAATGCCTGTATGTCTCCCTCAAGGTCCGTGATCTCTCGGAGTCCGTGCGATTCTACTCGGCGCTGTTCGGTGAGGAACCGAGCGTCCTCAAGAACGACTACGCCAAATGGGACTTGGACGATCCGGCGGTCAACTTCGCCATTACGCCGACCGACGGCGAACCCAGCCTCAATCATCTCGGCATCCAGGCCGAGACCCATGCGGAACTGGCCCTGGTCCGTGACCGTATCGCCAAGGCCGACGCGCCGGCCGAAGACCAGGACGACGCCGCTTGCTGTTACGCCAAGTCCGACAAGACATGGACCATCGATCCGCAGGGGTTCGTCTGGGAGGCTTTCCACTCGACAGATACGCACGAAACCTTCGGTGAGGACACGCTCAACAAGGTGGCGATCTGCTGCGAGCCCAGCGAACAGGCCTCCGGCCGCTGCTGTTGACGAGACCATGAGCCAATACGACCTGAGCCGCCGCCTCGTCGCCGAGGCCATCGGCACCGCCTTCCTGCTGGCCACCGTCGTCGGTTCCGGAATCATGGCCGAGCGCCTGGCCGGCGGCAACGTGGCCATCGCGCTCTTGGGCAACACGCTGGCCACCGGCGCCATCCTGATGGTGCTGATCCTGATCTTCGGCCCCATATCGGGCGCGCATTTCAACCCGGCTGTGACGCTATCGTTCCTGATCCGCCGCGAGATCACGGCGGCACACGCGGGCATATACGTGATCGTCCAGGTGATTGCCGGCATCATCGGCGCCATCATCGCGCATCTGATGTTCGATTTGCCGGGTCTGATGAGCTCGGCGACGGCGCGGACCGGGACCGGCCAGTGGCTGGGCGAACTGGTCGCTACCTTCGGCCTCGTGGCGACCATCCTGGGCTGCCTGAAAGCCCGGCCGAGCGCCGTGCCCTACGCCGTCGGGCTCTTCATCTCGGCCGGCTATTGGTTCACCTCGTCGACCTCCTTTGCCAACCCGGCAGTCACCGTAGCGCGCACGCTGACCGACACCTTCTCCGGCATCCTGCCGGCCCATGCGCCGGCCTTCATCGGGGCGCAGATTGTCGGCGCTGTCCTTGCCACCGCCGTCTTCGCCTGGTTGGGCGGAGCAGATGCAGTCCCGCAGGAAGGGGACGACTGAACGCGACACCAACGGTAATTGGCGATCTCTGGCAGAGGCCGTTCAACGGTTCCCGGCACTTGACAAGCGAAGGCCGTCTCAACATCTCCTGAGTCGTAAATAACGGATGTCGGACTTACGGTTCCCATGGCTTTCGGTGGATTCAATGGCCCTCCCCCCGACCGTGGCCTTGGCTTAACCGCGGTTATCGTTTTGGCTGCAATTCAGTTGGTCGGCTTCTTCGGCTATCTCGGGGGCCATTTCGAGAGGACGGACGCTGGCGATCTTGAATGGCGCCAATTCGTCTGGGACACCGAGACGGCCCTCTATACGGCCGCAATGGTGATCGCCTGGGTTGTCGCTACGGCGTTGATCTTTTTTTCCAAGGAAGACGAAAACACCAAACTCGGCGGCGGATTTGTCATCAGCCTGCCGATGATCATGTTCGTCACCCTCTTTTTCGAGCTGGTCAAACTCGGACCGACCTGACGGGCCCGATTTGACCGAACCGACGGGCTTGCGGCGGCGCGTCACGGGATACAGACTGGCGCCGGTGAGACGGTTTGCGAGGGGATTACCAACATGAACGCCCTACCGGCCATGGAAGAGGTCGACCTGACGGCGCGTGACAGTTTCCGGTTCTGGACGCCGGTGACCATCCGCTTTTCCGACCAGGACCCGCTCGGCCACGTCAACAACGTCGCCTTCGCCGCTTATATCGAGGCGGCGCGGACCATGCTGATCGGCGGCCTCATTGATGGCGGCGCCCATCCCGGCATCGACTTCGTCCTGGCCAACGTCACCATCGACTACCGGAAAGAAATCCACTACCCGGGCACCGTCGACGTCGGCGCCCGCGTCCTCAAGCTCGGCAGCAAGTCGATCACCACCGGCTACGGCGTCTTCCTCGGTGACGCGTGCACGGCGACCTCGAGAAGCGTCAATGTCTTCTTCTCCGTACCCGAGCGCCGGACCGTCGACATACCCGCCGACATCCGCGGCTCTTTGGAAGCTGACCCCTTGCAGGAGAACCGGCCGGACCGATATGAACGGAACTACTGAACCTTTGTCTGAGCGAACCGGAACCCTTCCATGAACGATATCGAAACGGACGTCATCGTCGTCGGCGCCGGCAATGCCGCGTTCTGCGCCGCCTTCGCCGCCGCCGAAAGGGGTGCGCGCGTCCTGATGCTCGAACGCGCCCGCGAAGGCGAAGACGGTGGCAACAGCCGCTTCACCGCCGGCGCCATGCGCTTCGCCCACGAGGGCATCGAGGACCTTCTCGAGATCATGCCGGACTTGACAGACAAGGAACTCGAAACGACCGACTTCGGCACCTACACGGAGGACCAATATTTCGACGACATGTTCCGCCTGACCCAGTTCCGCACCGATGCGGACCTCTGCGAGAAGTTGGTCCGGAACAGCCTCGACACCATGAAGTGGCTACTCTCGAAGGGCATGCGTTTCGTGCCCTCCTACGGCCGCCAGGCCTTCAAGGTCGAAGGTCGCTTCAAGTTCTGGGGCGGGCTCTGCCTGGAGGTGTGGGGCGGCGGCCCGGGCATCGTCGATCAACAGACGGAGATCGCCCTAAAGGCCGGCATCCGCATCGAGTACGAAACACGGGCCCTGTCACTGGTCTTCGACGGCCATACGGTATCGGGCGTGCGGGTCAAACGGGACGGCGAAATCTTCGAGTTGAAGGCACCGGCCGTGGTGCTCTGCGCCGGTGGTTTCGAGGCCAACCCGGAATGGCGCACCCGCTATCTCGGCCCGGGCTGGGAACTGGCCAAAGTGCGCGGCACTTGGTGCAACACCGGCGACGGCATCAGGATGGCGCTCGACGTCGGCGCCGCAGCCTACGGCAATTGGTCGGGCTGCCATGCCGTCGGCTGGGACAGGAACGCGCCCGAATTCGGCGACCTCGCTGTCGGCGACAATTTCCAGAAACACTCCTACCCTCTCGGCATCATGGTCAACGCCAGCGGCCGGCGCTTCGTCGACGAGGGAGCGGATTTCCGCAACTACACCTACGCCAAGTACGGCCGCGCCATCCTCGACCAGCCGCAGCAGTTCGTCTGGCAGGTGTTCGATGCCAAGGTCCTCGACCTGCTGCGCGACGAATACCGAATCCGCCAGGTGACCAAGGTCTCGGCGCAAACGATTGAGGAACTGGCGGCGAAGCTGGAAGGCGCCGACGCCAAGGCCTTCGTCGACGAGGTCGAGGCCTTCAACGGGGCGGTCATGACCGACGTGCCGTTCAACCCGGCCGAGAAGGACGGACGCGGCACGGCCGGGCTCGAGGTGCCAAAATCAAACTGGGCGCAAACGCTCGACGAACCGCCTTTCGAGGCCTACCAGATCACCTGCGGTATCACCTTCACCTTCGGCGGGCTCCGCATCGACCCGCAGACGGCGCAGGTGCTGGACACGGATTTCGGGCCCATTCCCGGCCTCTATGCCGCCGGTGAACTTGTCGGCGGGCTCTTCTATTTCAACTACCCGGGCGGCACCGGCCTGATGTCCGGATCCGTGTTCGGGCGCATGGCGGGCGGCTCGGCGGCAGGCGCCGTGAATGTCTAGTCGGGCCCGTGTGCGGGCGAGAGGCCAAACCCTACGGCAAGAGGCCCTGTCGGAACGAGTTTGAGGACGCCACGAGTCTATTTTCCCGACAATCGGACAGGAACGCCCTTGGAGACGAATGACCGCCGACCACCCTAAGCCGCTAACAGGGCCTGTAAGCACTGCTGTCCGTTTACGGGAGTGGCTGTGTGAAAACGCCCCAATCGGTTTAGAATCCTGGCGCTTGCTTTGGAGGTCGGGATGAGCCGATTTGTTGAAGGCCAGGATCGCGGACAGCAGACGTTGTTTCCGTCCAGTCTTGA
>Ga0209458_1000652_pt1 | contig 10170 bp, 6 predicted proteins | sample WorMetLIZAISLAND_FD_187411 | JGI IMG/M metagenome (GOLD analysis project Ga0209458, IMG submission 187411) | Marine gutless worms symbiont microbial communities from Max Planck institute for Marine Microbiology, Germany - Inanidrilus manae... ...
GGGCCGGTGCTGGCCTCGATGGCTTCCCGTTCGATACCGCCCGGACGCAGCAGCACCATGTCCGGCCCGCTGAGGTCGATGACGGTCGATTCGACTCCGACGGGGCAGGGGCCGCCATCGAGGACCAGGGCAACGCGGTCTCCCAGCGACGCGGCGACGTGTTCGGCCGTGGTCGGGCTGACGGCGCCCGAGGCGTTGGCGCTCGGCGCGGCCAGGGGCCGGTCGGCGGCGTCGAGCAGGGCCTGAGCCACCGCATGGTCCGGCACCCTGACGGCGACGGTGTCGAGCCCGGCGCTCACCAGCAGCGACAATCCCGGTTCGGCCCGGCGCGGCAGCACGAGGGTCAGCGGACCCGGCCAGAAGGCATCAGCCAGCTTCCGAGCCCTTTTGTCGAACACGGCGAGGCGGGCTGCCGTCGCCGCGTCGCGGCAATGGACGATCAGCGGATTGAAGCGCGGCCGGTCCTTGGCCTCGAAGACCGCGGCAACGGCCTCGTCGCTGGTGGCATCGGCGCCGAGGCCGTAGACCGTTTCGGTGGGAAACGCAACCGGGGCGCCGTTTCGGATCAGCGCCGCCGCCTCGGCGATGGCCTCGGGCGTTGCGGCGCAGATCATGGGATGGGTCACGCGTCGGGACCGCGGACCACGAAATGCGGGTTCTCGAAGTCCGGCTTGACGTACAGCAGGTCTTCGCCGTCCATGGTCGTGACCGTTCCGCCGGCGAAGCGGACGACGGCATGCCCGGCGGCCGTGTCCCATTCCATGGTACGTCCGGTGCGCGGATAGAGGTCGGCGCGCCCCGTGGCAACGAGGCAGAACTTGATCGAACTGCCCGAGGTAATCTCCTCGGCGACGTCGTACTTGCCGAGGAAGGCATCGGTTTCGGGGTTGCGGTGGGAGCGGCTGGCGACGGCGACGATCCCCGCCGGCGGAAACGTCCGGCAGTGGATGGGCTCGGCCCCCGTTCCGTCGGTGATGGCGAAGGCGCCGTGCCGGCTGCCCCAGTAGGTCGAGCCGAGCGCCGGGGCATGGACGACGCCCAGGATGGGCCTGCGGTTCTCGATCAGCGCGATGTTGACGGTGAACTCGCCCTTGCGGGTGACGAACTGCTTGGTGCCGTCCAGCGGATCGATCAGCCAGAAAGGGTCGTTGCCGACGTCCGGCACGTGCCCGCCCGACACCGCTTCCTCGGCGACCATGGGAAAGATGTCCGTGACCTCCTTGCGGATGGCGTTGACGATCAGCGTCTCGGCTCGCTGATCGACGACGGTGACCGGCGAGGCATCGTCCTTGCGTTCGACCTCGAACTCGGTGGAGTAAACCTTCATAATCTCGGCGCCGGCGCGGAGCGCGATGTCGCGCACCTTGTCGACGGTGCGCAGGTCGATGTTGACGGTCAACGGTGATCTCCGGTCAGAGACGGATCGGGGCGGCCCGGATGGCGCGCCAGATTTTCTCTGCCGTTGCCGGCATGTCAAGCTGGCGGATGCCCAGCGGTGCCAGGGCATCGATCACCGCGTTCATCACCGCCGGGCAGGCGGCGATGGTGCTGGCCTCGCCCGCGCCCTTGATACCCATCGGGTTGGTCGTGCAGGGCACGTTGTTGTAGGTGACCTCGATGGCCGGCACATCGCTGGCGCGGGGCAGGGCGTAGTCGAGGAAGGTTCCCGTCAGCAACTGGCCGGTCTCGCGGTCGTAGACCGCCTCGTCCAGCAGTGCCTGGCCGATCCCCTGGACGCCGCCGCCATGGACCTGGCCGGCGAGCAGCAGCGGATTGACGACGGTACCGAAGTCGTCGACCGCCCGATAGGCGACGATGGCGACGTGGCCGGTCTCGGGGTCGATCTCGACCTCGCAGACATGGCAGCCGTTGGGATAGGTGGCGGCGTCGGGGGCATACCGTGCCGTCGCGCCGAGGCCGGGAGGCACGTCTTCGGCCGGCCGGTTCTCCGGATCCGCTGCGGCGGCGGCGAGGTCGGCAAGCCCGATCCCGCGCTCCGTGCCGGCGACGAGGAACAGGCCATCGACAAAGACGATGTCGTCCTCGGCCGCCTGCAAAAGGTGCGCGGCGAGGGATTTGCCGCGCGCAATCAGCGCATCGACGGCCTCTATGACGGCCGGTCCGCCGACGGGCAGCGAGCGGGAGCCGCCGGTGCCGCCGCCATAGGGGATGCAGTCGGTATCGCCCTGCACGACGCGGACCCGGTCGATGGGGATGTCCAGGCCGTCGGCGATGAGCTGCGCGTAGGCGGTCTCATGGCCGTGGCCGGCCGATTGGGTGCCGATCAGGAGTTCGACCGCGCCGCTGGGATCAACATGGAGCGTCGCTTCCTCGGGCGGGCCGCCGCCGCAGGCCTCGACGTAGACCGAGAGACCGATGCCGCGCAGCCGGCCCCGGTCCCGCGCCTCGGCACGGCGGGCTTCGAAGTCCCCCCACCCGGCGGCGGCCATGGCGTCCTCCATGTTTCGGGCGAAATCGCCGGAATCGTAGATCCGCCCGGCCGCCGTGGCGAAGGGCATCTGCTCGGCGCGAATCAGGTTCCGCCGGCGGATTTCATCGACCGGCAGGCCGGTCTCGCGGGCGGCGGCGTCCATGACCCGCTCGACCAGGTAGGTGGCCTCCGGCCGGCCGGCGCCGCGGTAGGCATCCACCGGAACGCTGTGGGTGTAGACGCCCTCGGCGACGGCGCTCATGGCCGGGATGGCGTACGCGCCGGTCAGCATTCGCCCGACGGTCTCGGAGGCGACGAAGGGGCCGAAGCAGTTGAGGTAGGCGCCCATGTTGGCATACCAGTGAACCCGCAGCGCCAGGACCCGTCCGTTCTCATCGAGGGCCGCGTCGGCGCGCGCCTTGTGATCGCGGCCGTGGACATCGGCGATGAAGGCGTCCGCGCGCTCGGCCACCCACTTCACTGGCCGTCCCAGGCGGCGCGACGCCCATAAAACGAGCGCCTCCTCGGCGTAGTGGTAGATCTTGGCTCCGAAGGCCCCGCCGACATCGGGGACGACAACCCGCATCGCATCCTTCGGCGCCTTCAGCGTGTGCTGCACGAGCATCCGCTGGATCAGGTGGGCGCCCTGGCTCGGCGTGTAGAGCGTGTAGCGGCCGTCTTCGAAGGCGCCGACGACGGCGCGGGGCTCCATCGGGGACGCCACGACCCGGTTGTTGGTCAGGTCGAGGGAGATGACCCGGTGCGCGTCGCGGAAGGCCGCCTCGGTGGTCCTTTCGTCGCCATGCCGCCAGAAAAAGGCGCGGTTTCCGGGCGCGCCCTGCCAAAGCTGGGGCGCGCCGGCGGCGATGGCGTCGTCGATCGTCGCCGCGGCCGGCAGCGGCTCGTAGTCGACGAATACGGCATCTGCGGCATCGAGCGCCGCGGCGCGGGTTTCGGCAACGATCATCGCCACGGTGTCGCCGACGAAGCGAACCCGGTCCTTGGCGATCAGCGGGCGTCCCGGACTCGGCAAGGCCTTGCCGTCCCGGTCGGAGACGTCGATCAGGCAGGGGATGTCGCCGAGGCCATCGGCCGCGACGTCGGCGCCCGTGTACACGGCGAGAACGCCCGGACCCTCCCGCGCCGCCTCGATATCGATGCCGCGAATCTCGGCGTGGGCGTGGGGAGAGCGCAGGAAAACGGCGTGGGCCTCGCCCGGAAGCGAGATGTCGGCGGTATAGCGGCCACGGCCCGTCAGCAGCCGCGGGTCCTCGGTGCGGGGGACGGGTTGGCCGGCGCCAAAGGTTCCCATCAGACGGCCTGGCGCACCGGTACGGCGGGACGGGCCTCGGCACCATCCCGGTCGATACGGAACAACGGGGTCTTGTGCTCGTGCCCCTTCAAGCGGACGTCGGCGCATGGCGTCGCGCGCAGACCGTCAGGTAGTGCGAGGCGCGCCACAAGGTCGCCAGACACCAGGAACGGCACGTCCAGTGCCTTGCATTCGGCCTGAATGCGGGCGGCCGTATTGATGGTATCGCCGAAATAGACGATCTCCTGCTTCGAATCGCCGCACTCGCCGGCGACCACCGGACCGCCGTGCATGCCGGCGCGGAACGCCGGCACGACGCCAAACGCCCGTTCGTACGTTTCCGCCTTCGCCGCGATCATGTCCTGGATCGCCATGACGCACCGGACGCAGCGGGCCTCCTCGATGGCCGCGTCCAGGGGCCAGGTGACGACCAGCTCGTCGCCGATGTAACGGTGGGTTTCGCCATCGTACTCCACGACCACCTGATCGATGTCGAAGAAGACCTGGGCAATGAGTGCATAGACGCCGACATCGCCCATTTGTCGCGCCAATGCTGTTGATCCGGCGAGGTCGAGGAACAGGAACACCCGATCCTCACGCACCGGCTTGTTGTAACGGCCGATCACGAAATTAGCGAGCACACGGGCACCGATAATGCGCCACATCTGAACGACAAAGAAGGTTACCGCGAAGGCGCAGAACGAGAAGACGATGTCGCGGAGGAAGCCCAAGGGGTCTGCCAGCAGGGTGGACGCCACCTCCTCGAAAAGCATGCGGCCAATCAGCAACCCGATCACGATCACGGCCCCGGCGATGGCGGTTCGGATCACCAAGGACGCCAGGAACGGCGCCCGCCGGATCCACAACCCGGAACGCGTATCGATGTAGAACAGCTGGGACGCCCCAACGCCCCCGCCAATAATGACACCGTGGACGGCACCACGAACCGCGTCGCCGAGCGTGAATTCACGGCCGGCAAACGCCTCGATGACCTGAACGTATCCGATACCGGCGATGAGCGAGGCGATGACGACGGCCAGCCATACGCGTGCCCGCTCTCGGTCGCGCGCAGACAGAGTCATGCGAGGCGCTCAGAGATTTGGTCCGCGGTCAGGTCCACAGCAGGGCCGGGTTCTCGAGCGCCGACGACGACACGGACCGCGCGCCGAACCGCCAGGCCTGGACCGTGTCCGACCAGTGGTCGTGGTCCAGCCCGGCCTTGGCCTTGAGCTGGGAGACGAAGTCCTCGGTCCTCGGCAGGGTCTCCCAGACCTGCGGCAGGAACAGCGCCCGCCGGCCGTGATCGGCGATGATCAGTCCGTCTTCGTTGGGACGAAGCTGCCCCAGCAGATCGCGTTCATCGGCGAACGCTATCGGGATGGGCGGCGTCAGCACCGAAACGGACAACAGAAGCCCCGCGCGCTCCTCGTCGGTGAGCTTGTCGAATCGGGTGTCGCGGAACGCCGCAGCGAAGCCGTTGTCGGCGACGTCCTCGACCAGCGGCCTTCGGGCCTCCGGAGAACCGACGCAGCCGCGCAGGCGGCCTTCGCGGGTCAAGGTGACGAAGCAGGCACCGTTGGCCCGCAGGTCATCGGGATACTCGGACGTCTCCACGGTCAGCGGCGCGCCGTAGGCGAGCCCGTGTTCGATCGACGCCGCCGCGATATGCAGCATCGTCTCGCCATGGCGATCGAGGAGGCCCTGCGTGCGGTCCAGGACGGCGTCCACCGACTCCGACTCGTCGGCGCGCTCATGGCCCGTATCCGCTCCGGGCTCGACGAACATCCAGGCGCCGTAGCCGACGACTCGTGACCGATCTCCGGCGGTGTCGCCCGAATTGCGCAGGTCCAGGGTTTCGACCCGAAGTCCGCGCCGCTTGGCGAGGGTGAGCAGGCCGCTGACCGGCACCCGCCCGCAGGCCTGGTCGCGGTCGATGGCGCCGGGATCCAGGGCTTCGATGGCCTTGCAGGTGGCGGCATCGCTCCGTCGCGCCGACTCGTAGTCGAGGTAGTGGCTGAGGTCAGAGCTGATGACGATCACCGTCTCGGGACCACCCCACAACGTCTCCAGCACCTCGGCAACCTCTTGGGCCGACGCCTGGCCGACCACCAGGGGAACGAGGGTGAACTGGTCGAACAGTTCCTGAAGGAACGGGATGTGCACCTCAAGGCTGTGCTCGTCGGTGTGGGTGGCGTCGAAGATTTCCACCTGGGGCAGGCCCATGATCGACTCGATGGCCGCCCGATCAAGCGGCACGGATCCCAACGGCGTCGCGAAGGCGTCGGCGCTCGGCGCCGCCAGCCCGCGCACGGCGACCCGGTGGCAGGGCCCCAGAAGCACGACGCGGCGGACGGTTGCGGCGTTCGGCTTCAGGCGCGCGTAGGCCGTGGCCGCGATCGGCCCCGAATAAACGTACCCCGCGTGGGGCGCGATGATCGCCTTGGGCACCGGTCCGGCCGGGGCCGTCGCGGAGGCCTCGGCGAGGTAGCCGCGCACGGCGGCATCGAGTTCGCGCGGATCGCCGGGATAGAACATCCCCGCCACCGCGGCATGTCGCACACGTGCCATGGTCGGGGCTCCTTTCGTCAACTATAATTATAGGAGGCAAGCCACCGGGCGGCCAGTCCGGCGCGCCGCCGTCCGAACGCGGCGCCGCCGTTCCCGGACGCTGGCGGGCAGGAAACCATGACCCAGGTACAGTCCAAGAAACGCTTCGACATCGCCTTTCCGGGGCGGCACTGGCATGCCCTCGACGATGGCCGGCTGCAATGCGACATCTGCCCCCGGCTTTGCAAGCTGCAGGACGGTCAGCGGGGCCTGTGCTTCGTGCGCGCCCGCGACGGCGACCGCGTCGTGCTGACCACCTACGGGCGCTCCAGCGGGTTCTGCGTCGATCCCATCGAGAAGAAGCCGCTGAACCATTTCCTGCCTGGAACGCCGGTGCTGTCGTTCGGCACCGCCGGCTGCAATCTGACCTGCAAGTTCTGCCAGAACTGGGACATCTCCAAGTCGCGCGAGGTCGAGACCCTCTCCGACCGGGCAACGCCCGAGATGATCGCCCAGGCCGCGGCGGAGACCGGCTGCCGCAGCGTCGCCTTCACCTACAACGATCCGGTGATCTTCCTGGAATACGCCATCGACGTCGCCGACGCCTGCCATGCGCGGGGGATCAAGACGGTGGCGGTGACGGCGGGATACATCTGCGAGGAGCCGCGGGTCGAGTTCTACCAACACATGGACGCCGCCAACATCGACCTGAAGGGGTTCACCGAGGACTTCTATCAGCGGCTCTGCACCGGGCATCTAGAGCCGGTCCTGGAAACGCTTCGCTACCTGAAGCACGAGACGGACGTGTGGTTCGAAATCACCACGCTGCTGATCCCCGGCGAGAACGATTCGGACACCGAGTTGGAGGAGCTCAGTCAATGGGTGGTCGAGAACCTCGGCCCCGACGTGCCGCTCCACTTCTCGGCCTTCCACCCCGACTGGAAGATGATGGACACGCCGCCGACGCCGCCCGACACGCTCCGCCGGGCCCGGCGAATCGCCCTCCGGAACGGGGCCCGCTACGTCTACACCGGAAACGTCCACGACCTCGAAGGCGATGCCACGTGGTGCCATGGTTGCGGCGACAAGGTCATCGGCCGCGACTGGTACAACCTCAACGACTGGAACCTGGACGACGAAGGCCGCTGCCGGAACTGCGGCACGCCGTGTTCCGGCGTCTTCGACGGCCCGCCCGGCACCTGGGGACGCAAGCGGCGTCCCGTGCGGCTGGCGTCGAGTTTCGCGGCCTGAGCGGGAGCGTCTTCGGGCGTCTCCAATTCGGCGGTTCAATCTTGCCGCACAATGCTCTATAGCGCGGTCATGAAACGCACGGTGTCCCTGGCGCTGAAGTTCATGGTGTCGGGGCTGTTGATCTGGTTCCTGTTCCGCGACATCGACGTGGCCGCCACCTTCGAGCGGCTGGCAGCGACCGATCCTCTGTGGCTGGCGGCCGCCATGGGCCTGCTCTTGGTCCAGGCGGCGGTGATGGTGGTGCGATGGCAGGGCGTGTGCGTAGCCATCGGTGCGCCGTTGCCGTTCCTCAGGGTGCTGCAGTTCCTGTTCATCGGGTTGTTCTTCAATCAGGTGCTGCCGGCGTCGGTCGGTGGCGACGCCTTCCGCATCTACAAGGTGCACAGGTTCGGGCGCCGGCTGGGCGAGGCGATCAACGGAGTGATGCTGGATCGGATCGCCGCCCTGGTGGCCATCTTCGTGCTGGTCGTCCTGACGACGCCTTTCCTGTTCGCCCGTCTCGGCGACGACCCGGCCCGGTGGCTGTTTCCGGCGCTGGCGATCCCGGCGCTGGCCGGGATCGGCGTGCTGATGGTCCTCGACCGGTTGCCGTCCGCGCTGCACCGCTGGCGGCTGGTCCGCGGGCTCGCCGATCTGGCGGCCGGCACCCGGCGCCTGTTCCTGATCCCGGCCAACGTTGTCCGGGTGATGGGCACGGCGGTGCTCGGCCACGTGCTGCTGTCGCTGGTGGTCTACGCCCTCGCCCGCGGCCTCGCCGTGGACATCGGGTTCGTCGACTACCTGGTGCTGTTTCCGCCGGTGATCCTGATCTCGGCGATGCCCATCTCCATCGCCGGCTGGGGCGTGCGCGAGGGCGCCATGGTCACGGCCTTCGCCTTCGCCGGCGTTTCCGCCGAGAGCGCGCTGGTGATTTCGGTGATGTTCGGCCTGCTGCTCATTGTCATCGCCCTGCCGGGCGTCGTCGCGTGGTTCGGTGGCGACGGCCGGACCGCCGCGGTCGCCGAGACCGTCGCCGCCGACGCACTGGCGGCGATCGAGCCGCGATGACGGGAGCGACCGACAAGCGTTTGCCTTCCGCCCCGTGCGCGTTAGAGTTCCGCGGCGTTGCCGCGCCCGGCGGCCTTGATACCCACCGAAAGGATCGTCGATGAAGTTTACGTTCATCGCCCCGACATTGCCCGAGACCGGCGTTCTCGTCGTCGGCGTCCTCGAAGACCGGAAGCTGACGCCGAGCGCCCAGGCGCTGGACGACCGGATGAAGGGCGGGCTCGTCCGCGCCATCAAGGCGAGCCGTTTCCGCGGCAAGAAGGAGCAGACGCTGACCCTGCTCGCGCCGGCCGACAGCGGTCTCGACCGCGTGTTGGCGGTGGGTCTGGGCAAGCCCGACGCCTTTGATGCGCTGGCGGCGCAGGCGGTCGGCGGGCTGGTCTACGCGGCGCTCACCGGCACCGGAAGCCCGGCGGCGACCGTTGCCGCCGATGCGCTGGAGAGGTGCCCCCTGGAACCGGCCGTCATGGTGGCGGAGATGGCCTTCGGCGCAAGCCTGCGGTCGTACCGGTTCGACAAGTACCGGACCAAGGAGAAGGCCGAGGACAAACCCGCGCTCAAGGCCCTGACGCTGTCCTGTGCCGGCGCGGCGCGGGCGCGGACCCTCTACGGCCAGCGGGCGAAGGTCGCCGACGGTGTGTTCCTCACCCGCGACCTGATATCCGAACCGGCCAACGTGATCTATCCCGAGAGCCTCGCCGCTGCGGCCAAGGGGCTTGCCCGGCTCGGCATCAAGGTCGAGGTGCTGGGCGAGGCGCAGATGCGCAAGCTGGGCATGAACGCGCTCCTGGGTGTCGGCCAGGGCAGCGCCCGCGAATCCCAGCTCGTGGTGATGCAGTGGAACGGTGCCACGGGCGCCGGCAAGGGAAAGGACAAGGGCGCCAGGAAGGGCAAGGCCGCCAAGGGCCGGGGTCCCTTGGCCTTCGTCGGCAAGGGCGTCACTTTCGATACTGGCGGCATCTCCATCAAGCCGTCGGCCGGCATGGAGGACATGAAGTGGGACATGGGCGGCGCCGGGGTCGTCATCGGGCTGATGAGGGCGCTCGCCGGACGCAAGGCCAAGGTGGATGCCGTCGGCGTCGTCGGCCTGGTCGAAAACATGCCGTCGGGCAAGGCGCAGCGCCCCGGCGACATCGTCACCTCCCTGTCCGGCCAGACCATCGAGGTCCTCAACACGGACGCCGAGGGCCGGCTGGTCCTGGCCGATGCGCTCTGGTACTGCAAGGAGCGGTTCAAGCCGCGGCTGATGGTCGATCTGGCGACGCTCACCGGCGCCATCATCATCTCCCTCGGCAACGAGCGCGCGGGGCTGTTCGCCAACGATGACGAACTGGCCGGGCGGCTGTTCGCCGCGGGCGACGCGGTGGGGGAGCTGTTGTGGCGGATGCCGTTGGGCGAGGCCTATGACAAGCTGATCAAGTCCGACGCTGCCGACATGAAGAACATCGGCAACCGCGGCGCCGGCAGCATCACCGCCGCCCAGTTCCTCAAGCGGTTCGTCGGCGAGGTGCCCTGGGCTCATCTCGACATCGCCGGCGTCGCCTGGTCCAAGTCCGACAAGCCGACCGTACCCAAGGGCGGT
>Ga0209458_1000653_pt1 | contig 10167 bp, 5 predicted proteins | sample WorMetLIZAISLAND_FD_187411 | JGI IMG/M metagenome (GOLD analysis project Ga0209458, IMG submission 187411) | Marine gutless worms symbiont microbial communities from Max Planck institute for Marine Microbiology, Germany - Inanidrilus manae... ...
TCAGACACGACGCTACGGCGTCCAGCAGCGTCGCCACACGCCGACGGTGGAGATGTTGCAACAACGGCTCCAGGCAGTGATGTAAAATGAGGCTGACATGCATGGGGGGCTCCTGGTCGGTGTGGTGACTTTCCAGGGACCACAATACCCCATGCATGTCCAAATTTATAGTAAATGAGCGTCACAACTTGTTGTTTTAAATCGAAATAATCTGGGGGTGCATCAGTGTTAATCCTGGAAATCCAGTTAATCCTGTACTATTCATCAGCTTTTTGGCGCTACCTGCCTGTTTGCACGCAGAGATGCACAATCAGGCACGCAGACAGGTGCTCACCACAACCTACGAATGACGATGATTGTCATCCTCTTCGCGCGTCGGTGGGGCATAGCCGTCTTCAACAGGCTCAGAGAGGCGGTGGCTCTCACTGAACCACTCATCAGGTCGATCAAGCGGCAACGCTCGTTGCAGAAGGGTCGCCACTTAGATTCGGGAACCCAGGGGACCGGTTTACCGCAATTGGGACAGGCAACCGTCTTGGGAGATGTGTTCACGTGCGGCGCGGTGGGAAAGTCTGCGGGTGACGGAGATTAAAAGACGCAACAGGTGAGGGTAAAGGTGGTGTCTTTTTGCCAGGGGGTAGGTCGCCCGGTCTCTTCCATGCTCATAAAGCGGATACTGAAGCGATTCTTGTGGCCGCTGATTTCGGGAAAGAGATGGTCGCTGTCCTTCAGGGTGACACGCACCAATTGGGCCGGGGCTTGGATGTTCAGGGCTTCTTGAAAAAAGCCGCCGGTAGCGGTTACCTCACGCGGCTCGGCGCTGGTGCGCGCCAATGAGAGTGCCAGGGCAACGCCGCTGCTTACCGGTTGTAAATTCTGCATCCAGTCGTTTAACCGCTGCTGACGCAATGACAAGGGCCGCCTCAACCAGTAGTGGTATTGAGGTATGTCGAAGCTGCAGGTACCGCCCGGTATGTTGCTGCGTTTGGCAATGCTCTTGAGGAAGCCGTCCTGGCGTAAAGATTGTCCGATCTGTCCGCTCGATTTGCGCAACTCGGATATGGCCTGCCGGAGGTCATCGAGCGTCTTTTCCAGGGTTTTCAGATCGACGCCGGGCCCGTGTTGCATACGGTTCAATGTATTCGTGTTGCGCTCCAACTCCTTCAGCAGCTCGGTCTTGATGTCTCCTCGGGTGGTGATGGTGAGGATGTCCAGGACACCTTCGACCGCTACCCGCGACATCCAGGGGTCTTCCTGCGGGAGGAAATGGGCGACCTTTTCGAACAGATATTCAAGGCGCAGGAAGGTGCGGACCCTTTCGTTCAACGGATACTCAAAGGTCAGGCTTGTGGACACGATCGTTTTCCTGGGTGGTTGGGACTCGCCACGCTTTGGTGCCAAGCCCGTGGATGGGTAGAAAATCCTTGCAATCGGTCAGGCGTCCAAAGCCGCCATGACCGTGTCGGGGATGTCCGCATTGTGATAGACGTGCTGTACGTCGTCCAGGTCTTCCAAGATATCCACCATCTTGAGTAGCTTTTCGGCCGTTTCCCGATCGAGCTCGATCCGGGTGGCGGCATCGAAAGTCACCTCGGCGACTTCGGTGTCGAAGCCTGCGCCGGTCAGGGCCTGCTTGACGACGGCAAAATCCTCGGGTTTGGTGATCACATCCAGGGAGCCGTCGTCGCCGACCACCACGTCTTCCACACCGGACTCCAGCGCAATCTCCATGACGGCATCCTCATCGGTGCCGGGCGGGAAGCTGATGATACCCTGCTTGGCGAACAGGTAGGACACCGAGCCGTCCGTACCCAGGTTACCGCCATGCTTGGCGAAGCCGTGGCGAATCTCCGCAGCGGTGCGATTGCGATTATCGGTCATACAGTCGACCATGACCGCGGTACCGCCCGGACCATAGCCTTCATAACGGATCTCGTCGTAGCGCTCTCCCTCGCCCCCGCCGGCACCGCGCTTGATGGCGCGGTCTAGGGTATCCTTGGGCACGTTGGCGCCGAATGCCTTATCCACTGCTAGGCGTAGTCGCGGATTTGCGTCCGGGTCCCCTCCCCCCTCGCGGGCTGCGACCGTGACCTCGCGGATCAGTTTGGTCCAGATCTTGCCGCGTTTCTTATCCTGGGCCGCCTTGCGGTGCTTGATGTTGGCCCATTTACTGTGACCCGCCATTGGTTACCCCACTGCTAAGATTCTTTGACTAACCCGCCTCTTTAACAAATGAGTCAAGTTTTGTGTGCATTACACAAAAAATTCACGCCTTGTCGGTCAGAGGCAAAACCTCGCTGGTCTCAGCAACGATTGATATGGAAACGTTGAAAAACTCTATGTCCGATTGAAGGTGGTAGGGTATCCCTGCTTCATATGGGTCTCTATTTTCAAGGTAACCTCTTATACAAGACTTTATCTATACCATTTTTCGTTACCGCTATAAAAGAGCTGGCTGTTTCAGCATTTGTATGGACTACTCCACTAGCAGGGTTAAACTCGAATTCCACAAATTTGTTTGAAAGACCGGCAGAAAAACGTAGTATATGATCGTCATCCCATCAACGAATTCATGCCATAATCCAGTAGACTCATCTGACATAATATTGATGGTTTGGGAAGGTCGTTTTTGTTGTAGATCACTAATTATGTCATTCGATGAAAACAAGGCAAAGCCATGAAAACGGCCTAGAGGCAAAGCTATATAGTGATCATCCGGTGACCATACATCGGTGTAATAACCATCAACCACTATGGACTTAAAGTCCATAGTCTGTAGGACTAAAGTCCTCATCCGTGGACAAGCCACGGACTGAAAGTGAAGGGACTTAAAGTCCATAGTTTCAACTATGATGCGCTTCGCGCACTAAAGTTATTGAAGCAATGAACTTCATATACCTTTCCCAGAGAATACAACCATGTGTGCTTCCCACTGCGGGATATGCCTACTGCAAATTTGATTTTTTTGAGTTTTTCTATCTGGTCCGTGCTTTTTACAGTAGGTTCTTTAGAACCACCGATTCTTGAAAAACTTTTGTAGTTTCCATCGGTTTTTGGGGTCGGCTTATAGTTGATTACAGCACGGGAAATAGGAACCTTATAATACTGCTTCGAGAGTAGCACCCTTTTATAATATGAAAAAGGGTGTTCCAAATCCCCATCTCGGGGATGGTTTACATCCGGATTATAATAAATACCTTTCCATTTATGTTGATTCACTAGATAAGATGCAAGGTCTGTTCCATATTCAGCCAATTCTCCAACCTTTTTAGCAGCAGCTTTATCTCCAGATTTTTCAAAAGCGTACTTTAGTACATTGATCACATAGATTATACAGTTTGTAGGCGTTTTCCCCGGATAAGCGGAAGCAACCTGGCTTCCGACCTTATGACTATGGTTATTGAATAAATCAATCATCTTAGTATAAGCAAGATCGGTGAAGCTTGGCATATCGTTTATCCCGTGTTTTAGTATTTCTTAAATCATACTGTTGACAAAAGGGTAGTGGTGAATTTTCAACTAGTATCCTGTTTTACCTTATTTTGCCTTATCTGTAGTCCTCCTAAACCGGCCAGTTTTTTGCCGCAGATGGACGCAAATGGGATCGATTCCTCATTTGCGTTTTTTGCGTCCATTTGCGGCAAAAAAACTAATGGATCCAAGCGGCTCGAACTATTCTGCCGGTAGCTAGTAGCGGTTCTCATGGGCAGTGTTCTGCAACGGGGTACTGTCTACCCCAGCGGTTACTCTGCCTGCGAGGTGTTCAGCTCCTGTTTGAGGGCCTGTTCGATATCCTCGGCGGCCATTTCCACTTTGCCTTGAGTCTCGGCCTCCAGCTCACGCTCCGCTTGGCGCCGGCTGCGACGCTCGTTGTGATAGGCAAGCCCGGTTCCGGCCGGGATCAGACGGCCCACGATGACGTTTTCCTTGAGCCCCATGAGGCGGTCGGTGGAGCCACGCACGGCCGCCTCGGTGAGGACCCGCGTGGTCTCCTGGAACGAGGCCGCCGAGATGAAGGACTCGGTGGACAACGAGGCCTTGGTGATACCGAGCAGCAAGGGCTGGTACCGGGCCGCGTGTTTACCTTCGGCGTCTACCCGGGCGTTCTCGGCCAATACCGTTGCGCGTTCGGCCTGTTCCCCACGCAGCAGCCGGGTGTCGCCGGAGTCGGTGATTTCCACCTTGCGCAGCATCTGGTGAATGATGACCTCGATGTGCTTGTCGTTGATCTTCACACCCTGTAGCCGGTAAACGTCTTGAATTTCCTTGACCAAATATTCGGCCAGGGCCGTCACGCCCTTGAGGCGCAGGATGTCGTGCGGGTTGAGCTCACCATCGGAGATCACTTCGCCCTTCTCCACGCGCTCGCCTTCGAAGACGTTGACGTGGCGCCATTTAGGGATCAGCTCCTCCAATGCTTCACCCTCGTCCGTGGTGATGATGAGCCGTTGCTTACCCTTGGTGTCCTTGCCGAAGCCGATGGTTCCCGATGCCTCGGCGAGCAGGGCCTGCTCCTTGGGTTTACGGGCCTCGAACAGGTCTGCCACCCGCGGTAGACCACCGGTGATATCGCGCGTCTTGCTCGACTCCTGGGGGATCCGCGCCAAGACGTCGCCCACGCCGACTTCGGCGTTATCGGCAACACTGACGATGGCGCCCGCGGGTAGGAAGTAGCGCGCGGGAATCTCAGTACCGGCAAGATTGAGCTCCTGGTCATGCTCGTCGAGCAGCTTGATCATGGGCCGCAGGTCTTTACCTTGGGTCGGGCGCTGCTTCGGGTCGATAACCACCAGCGAGGTGAGCCCTGTCACATCGTCCGTCTCACTCTGCACGGTAACGCCGTCGATGAAGTCCTCGAACCGCAGACGCCCCGCCATCTCGGTGATGACCGGGTGGGTATGGGGATCCCAATTCGCCACCACCTGGCCGCCCGGCGCGGGGTCACCATCGCCGACCTTAAGGGTCGCGCCATAGGGGACCTTATAGTGCTCTTTCTCCAGCCCCATATCGTCGGTTACCGTCAGCTCACCGGACCGCGACACGGCCACCAGGTTGCCGCTGTGATGCCGCACCGTCTTGATATTGTGGAGATGCACGGTGCCGGCGGATTTGATCTCGATGTTGTTGACCGCTACGGCCCGCGAGGCCGCACCGCCGATGTGGAAGGTGCGCATGGTCAGCTGGGTTCCGGGTTCGCCGATGGACTGGGCGGCGATGACACCCACTGCCTCACCGATGTTCACCCGGCGTCCACGGGCTAGGTCCCGGCCGTAACATTGGGCACAGACCCCGGTCCGGGCCTTACAGGTAATGGGGGAGCGTACCTGCACCTGATCGATGCCCATCGCCTCCAGCACATCGACCCACCCCTCGTCGAGCAGGGTCCCTGCGGGGCAGATCAAATCGTCCGTCAAAGGCCGGTAGAGATCGACCGCAGTAACGCGCCCGAGGATCCGCTCACGCAGCGCTTCGACCACGTCGCCACCCTCGATGATGGGCGTCATCAAGAGACCTTCCTCGGTCCCACAGTCCTCTTCCAGCACCACCATGTCCTGGGCGATGTCTACCAGGCGCCGCGTGAGATAGCCGGAGTTGGCGGTCTTCAGGGCCGTATCCGCCAACCCCTTGCGGGCACCATGGGTGGAAATGAAGTACTGGATGACGTTCAACCCTTCACGGAAGTTGGCGGTAATCGGCGTCTCGATAATGGAACCGTCTGGCTTGGCCATCAAGCCGCGCATACCGGCGAGCTGCCGGATCTGCGCCGCGGAGCCGCGCGCCCCAGAGTCCGCCATCATATAGATAGAGTTAAAGGAGTCCTGCTTGCGCTCTTGCGTGATCTGGGTCTCGGGCGCAACGAGCATTCCCTTCACGGACCGCTTCAGGTTTTCCGCCCGAATGGCGTCGATATCCACCAGGTCCTGGATCCGCGTCCGGTAATCGGCCAGCGTGGAGACTGCCTGTTCGCGAAAGGTCTCGACCTCGATCTCCCCCGCGCTCAGCCTATCTGCGGCCTGTTCGACCTGTGACTGGAGCGCGTTGAGCAGACGTTGAACGATAGTCCGATCGGCCTCATCGACGACGCTGATTACCCCTTGGCGGTACAGACCTATCAGGCGTTGCGCCTCGAACGCCGAGTCGGCGTGGGTCAGCTCGCCGCCGAGCTTGTTCATCATGGCCTTCGCCACTTGATCGTTGGTATGTGACCAGATGTCCACCACCTTGTTGTAGCGCTCGCCATTGGTTACATATCCCGAAGCATACTGGGCTTCGATCTCCTTCACGTGTCCTTCGGCGGCGGCCAGGATGTCCGCCTTCTCCTCCGGGACCACCATGTCGTCGAGGCCGATGGAGATGCCTGCCCGCGTCGCCATGCGGAAGCCCAGATACATGAGCTGGTCGGCAAAGATCACGGTCTGTTTCAGTCCCAACACCCGGTAGCAGCGGTTGATCAACCGCGAAATCGCCTTTTTGCCCAGGGCCTGGTCGACCAGGTCGAAAGGCAGGCCGTCAGGCATGATCTCGAAAACCAGGGCCCGGCCCAGCACCGTCTCCTTGATGGATACGACCTCGCGTCGGGTACCATCCTCCTCGACGAGCACATCCCGAATGCGCACCCTGACACGGCTGTGCAGACACGCGTGGCCTGTCTCATAGGCACGCCGGGCCTCGTCGCTGCTGGCGAACAGGCTGCCCTCGCCGCGGGCGCCGACCTGATCGCGGGTCATGTAGTACAGCCCCAACACCACGTCCTGGGAAGGCACGATGATGGGTTCACCGTTGGCCGGGGAGAGGATGTTGTTGGAGGCCATCATCAGGGCACGGGCCTCCAGTTGTGCCTCCAGGGACAGGGGTACGTGGACGGCCATCTGGTCACCGTCGAAGTCCGCGTTGAAGGCGATGCAGACCAGGGGATGGAGCTGAATGGCCTTGCCCTCGATCAATACCGGCTCGAAGGCCTGAATCCCCAAGCGGTGTAGGGTCGGGGCCCGGTTGAGCATGACCGGATGCTCGCGGATGACCTCTTCGAGGATGTCCCATACCTCCGCGGTACTGCGTTCGACCATCTTTTTTGCGGCCTTGATGGTGGTGGCCAGACCGCGCAGCTGCAACTTGCTGAAGACAAAGGGCTTGAAGAGCTCCAGGGCCATGCGCTTGGGAAGCCCACATTGATGGAGCTTGAGCGTGGGGCCGACGACGATGACCGAGCGTCCCGAATAGTCCACACGCTTGCCGAGCAGGTTTTGGCGGAAGCGCCCCTGCTTGCCCTTGATCATGTCCGCCAGAGATTTGAGTGGACGCCGGTTGGTGCCGGTGATGGTACGCCCGCGCCGTCCATTATCCAGCAGGGCGTCGACCGCTTCCTGCAACATGCGCTTCTCGTTGCGCACGATGATATCGGGGGCCACCAGGTCCAACAGCCGTTTGAGCCGGTTGTTGCGATTGATCACGCGCCGGTACAGATCGTTGAGATCGGAAGTGGCGAAGCGCCCGCCGTCGAGTGGGACCAGAGGTCTCAACTCCGGCGGCAGCACCGGTAGCACAGTGAGGACCATCCATTCCGGGTGATTGCCCGACTCTTGGAGGGACTCCATCAACTTGAGACGCTTGGTCAACTTCTTGATCTTGGTTTCGGAGTTGGTGGCGTCGATGTCCTCGCGCATCCGGCGGATCTCCGCCGGCAAATCGATGGTGCGCAGCAATTCGTAGACGGCCTCCGCTCCCATCCGGGCATCGAACTCGTCACCGTTTTCCTCGAGTGCCTCCAGATACTGCTCGTCGGTGAGTAGTTGCCCCCGTTCCAGGGTCTGGACCAGACCCGGATCCACGACTACGAAGGACTCGAAGTAGAGGATGCGCTCGATGTCACGCAGAGTCATGTCCAACAGCAAACCGATCCGCGAGGGCAGGGACTTGAGGAACCAGATGTGGGCCACGGGGCTGGCGAGATCGATATGTCCCATGCGCTCGCGGCGCACCTTCGCCAGCGTGACCTCCACACCGCACTTTTCGCACACGACGCCACGGTGTTTGAGCCGCTTGTACTTTCCGCACAGGCACTCGTAATCGTTGATGGGACCGAAGATCTTGGCACAGAACAACCCGTCACGCTCGGGCTTGAAGGTCCGATAATTGATGGTCTCGGGTTTCTTGACCTCGCCGAAAGACCAGGAACGGATCATGTCCGGGGAGGCCAGACCGATCTTGATGGCATCGAACTCCAGGGTCTGACCCTGCTGCTGCAAAATCTTTAGAAGGTCTTTCAATTTCATTCCTCCGGAGTGGATAGCCCCCGGTTGATGTGCCTAGGGGTAGGGGAGTTAACACCTGGGCACGAATTCCGAAAGCGAAAACTACGAATCACGCGAATCCACACGAATATTCTTAAACAAGTTCATCCTAACAACTTTTTCTTTTCCGTCTTCAAATTCAATTGGGTCAAGGCTACATTCTTCTAAATCATACTCATCAAAAACATTTTCAGGTATGGAATAAGGAGGACCATTGTAATTTCCAGAATCCTCTTGATTGAGAGGAATCGCTACAATAACTCGGGTTCCAATATCCGTGCAACGCCACTTGCCTGTTTCCGTATAGAATTCTGTCCTAATTTAACTTCTTCTTTTTTCATGTTTTTCTTTTGCATACACATTTGGGGCTAACAGATGAAACCAACCACTATGGACTGAAAGTCCATAGTCTGGAGGACTAAAATCCTCATCCGTGGACAAGCCACGGACTGAAAGTGAAGGGACTTAAAGTCCATAGTTTCAACTATGATGCGCTTCGCGCACTAAAGTTATTGAAGCAATGAACTGACATCTATTTTTCCGATGCTATACTGACGTTGATCTAGCACGATATCCGGACGAATCCGACGCGATTCACCCCATCGCCGCCAGGAACGACGAACTCCTTCACAATCTCCTGGGCAGCTGCGTAAAACGCTGCATAACATGAGTGTGATGCCGCAAAATCAGGATAGCCTTCTCGAAGTAAACCCCTTGCTGCACTAATGGCGTCTCTAAGGCGTCCAATGCTGCATAACACTAAGCTTGAAAGTTACTGAGGAACTGGATTTGCGGCATTGGGTCGCTTGCAACCGAATGTTAGGCGAATACACTGTGAAAAACGACCCCCCAATTGAGTCTGGCCCCTTTTCCTCGGTCAGCCGATTTCGGCCTTATAGTTTTTTAATCTACTCGATTGAAAGCCCTGAAGTTTCAGCAATGATCGTCATACTGATCTCTTTTTGCTTCATTGCCTTTGCTACTTCAATCTTACCTTTCTTCTCCCCTTTTTTTAATCCCTCTTCTTTCCCAAGTTGAATCCCTTCATTTTTGCCCTCATTCCTGTATCTCTCCTTGAGTTTATAAGGCAAAATCCATCGTTCGCTTGTCTGAAGCTTCTTGAAGATCCCCGAATCGACAAAACTATGATAGGTTTCTTCACTGGTGATGAGATGGTCGATCACTTCGACCTTGAGGAATTTACCCGCCTGAATAAAATGATCGGTGAGGTCCTGATCTTCGATTGAAGGCGTCACATTCCCGCTGGGATGGTTATGGATCATAATAACCTGAGTGGCCAGCTTGTAGATCGCCATTCGGAAGGCTTCTCTGGGGGTGATGTTCGCCATGTTGGCAGAACCCAGAGCGACCAACTCGATATAGATGATCTTGTTCGCTTGATTCAAACCCACCATCCAGAAGTGTTCCTGACCTTGACCAATTTTATTCTCTCTGCGGAGAATTTGACACATGATCAGATAAATGTCTTCCGATTCGTTTACGGCGACTTTTTGGTTCTTGCTTAATTTGACTTCCATTGTGGAGCCCTATTTATAGAAGGGCTAACGACAAGCTCATCCGCCTCGGCGGAGTGGTAGCGGAACCGGGGTCGGCTGGAGCGACTTGTTAGGCGATTAACGTGGTCTGCCCCTGATGCACCCCCAGATTATTTCGATTTAAAACAACAAGTTGTGACGCTCATTTACTATAAATTTGGACATGCATGGGGTATTGTGGTCCCTGGAAAGCCACCACACCGACCAGGAGCCCCCCATGCATGTCAGCCTCATTTTACATCACTGCCTGGAGCCGTTGTTGCAACATCTCCACCGTCGGCGTGTGGCGACGCTGCTGGACGCCGTAGCGTCGTGTCTGA
>Ga0209458_1000654_pt1 | contig 10152 bp, 13 predicted proteins | sample WorMetLIZAISLAND_FD_187411 | JGI IMG/M metagenome (GOLD analysis project Ga0209458, IMG submission 187411) | Marine gutless worms symbiont microbial communities from Max Planck institute for Marine Microbiology, Germany - Inanidrilus manae... ...
GATCCGGCCGCCAACCCCCGGATCCGGACGGACGAACCACCACGAACCCGCCGCCCGCGACCAATATCACCCCACCAACGGGTTTCGCAGAGGTCTCACTGTCAGGTGAATACTGTACCTGTACACTCGCGATTGATGGAGCCATCGACTGGACGCATGTCGACATAGCACGGCTGGCCATGCGGCCATTCAGCGATGCGTTCCTTGATCGCTATATCGACAGCGCCGGCGATGACATCCTCGGATCGGTCGGTGCGTACCGCCTCGAGGACCGAGGCGCGCAGTTGTTTACCTCCATCGACGGCGACTACTTTACGGTTCTCGGGCTTCCTCTCTTACCGCTCCTCGAAGCGCTGCGAACCCGCGGCGTCCTTGATGTCTGAACGTCTCGAATCCTTCGGAGTCAATCATTAGGATGTCGCGCGGTGGCACCGGGAAGATGTGCGTCGATGAGCATTAGCGGACATGCGATTGTCGCTGGGGTCATGGGGTGGCCGGTCGCCCATTCCCTCTCGCCGCGTCTTCACGGCTATTGGCTCCGCCACTATAGAATCGACGGCGCATACGTGCCCTTGGCTGTTCCGCCGGGCGAAGTCGAAGGTGCACTTCGGGCCCTTCCGAAGCTCGGGATGGCCGGTTGCAACATTACCGTTCCGCATAAGGAATCGTCCTTGGCGTGTCTGGACGACGTGTCGAACATCGCCCGACGGGTCGGAGCGGTGAACACCGTTGTCGTTGGATCCGACGGCCAACTCACCGGGACCAACACCGATGCCGTCGGGTTTCGCGACAACATCGTCACGAATGTCCCCGGATGGAATGCCGCCGAAGGGCCGGCGGTGGTTCTTGGCGCCGGCGGTGCCGCGCGGGCCGTTGTCGCGGCGCTGGCCGACGACGGCAGCCCCGAGGTGCGCGTGATCAATCGCACGGAAGCCCGTGCGGAGAGACTGGCCGACGACATCGGCGGGCCGGTCTTTCCCTTTGCGTGGAACGATGCTGCCGATGCGATGGACGGCGCCGCCCTGGTCGTCAACACGACGACACTCGGCATGACAAACCAGCCTCCACTGGTCGTCGATATTTCTGCCTTGCCCCTGTCGGCCGTGGTGGCCGACATCGTCTACAATCCCCTCTGCACGGCCTTGATGGAGACGGCAGCAGCGCGCGGCAACACCGTCGTCGGCGGCCTCGGCATGCTTTTGCATCAGGCGCGGCCCGGCTTCGCCGCCTGGTTCGGCGTCGAACCGGAAGTCACCGACGAGCTGGAGTCCTTTGTACGCGAGGCCCTGGGCAGCTGATGGTCGTACTCGGGCTGACGGGGTCCATCGCCATGGGCAAGAGCACCGCTGCGGGGATGTTCCGGCGACTCGGCATTCCGGTCTTCGACGCGGATGGAGCGGTCCACGGTTTGTTGGCGCGAGGGGGCGCCGGCGTAGCACCGGTGGCGGCGGTGTTCCCGGGGACCATGCGTGAGGCTGCCATTGACCGCGATGCCGTTGCCGCGAAGGTGTTCGGCGACGCGGAGGCGCTCCACCGGCTGGAGTCGGTCCTCCATCCCCTGGTGCGACGGGAACAGACGAACTTTCTTGAAACCCATGCGCGGAGACAGACATCGCTGGTCGTCCTCGACATCCCGCTCCTGTTCGAAACCGGGGGAGACCAGGCCTGCGATCGCGTAGCCGTCGTTTCGGCGCCGGCGTTCCTGCAACTCCAACGGATGATGGCACGGCCCGGCATGACCCGCGATCGCGCCGCTGCCGTGCTTTCGCGCCAGATGCCGGACATGGAAAAGCGCCGCCGCGCCGATTTCATCATTCCCTCGGGCCTCGGGCGTGCCTTCACCTTTCGCGCAATCGAGGCTATCGTCCGCAAGGCGCGACAGGCCCCGGCATCTCGTTGGCCGCCGCTGCGCCGGAGGGGAAAATAGCATGCGGGAAATCGTTCTCGACACCGAGACCACCGGATTGAGCCCCGGCGATGGCCATCGCATCGTCGAGGTCGGCTGCGTCGAGATGCTGAACCATGTCCCCACCGGACGGCGGTTTCAGAGCTACTTCAATCCGGAGCGTGACATGCCGGTCGAGGCGGAGTCGGTTCACGGCCTTAGCGAGGCGTTTCTGGCGGACAAGCACCTGTTCGCCGAGAGAGTCGAGGATCTCTTGGTGTTTCTCGGCGATTCACCATTGGTCATCCACAACGCGGATTTTGACCTGCGGTTCCTGAACGCAGAACTCCAGCGTCTGGACCGCGCGCCGATTCCGATGGACCGCGCCATCGATACGGTCCGCATGGCACGGTCGAAGTTCCCAGGCGCCCCCGCCAATCTCGACGCCCTGTGCAAGCGGTTCGGAATCGACATCTCGGATCGCGCCACCCACGGCGCGCTCAAGGATTCCCTGTTGTTGGCACAGGTCTATCTGGAGCTTGTCGGGGGACGACAACCGGGATTGGTCCTTGCCACGGAAACCGCACCGGGTACCACAAGCGCGGCACGCATGGACCGTGAACCGCGACCGCACGGACCGCCGCCGGACGAGCTGGCCCGGCACGCCGCATTCGTCGGGAAGCTCTCCGATCCTATCTGGCTGGCTGAGTAGACCCGAACCGGCGGATCGTTGCCGTCCGTCGGGCACGGCGATCCAGCCGGCAGCGAGTCAGTTGGGATTCTCCGTCCCGTCTCCTCCGGAAGGTGCCGGCTCGGACGCTGGAACAGCGCCATCTGACGCCGCATCCTGCTGCTGCTTCTGAAGCTGATTGCGATACATGGAGATAAAATCAACGGGCCCGAGCATCAGCGGCGGGAAACCGCCGTCACGGGTCGCGTCGGCAACGATGTTGCGGGCGAACGGGAACAGCAGCCTCGGGCACTCGATCAACAGCACGGGCTGTATCTGTTCGGCCGGGACGTTGACCGAAAATACGCCGCCATAGGAGAGCTCGATGATGAAGGCGACTGCCTCCGCGACCTTGCATTCCGATTTGATGTGCAGAACGACCTTGTAGATCCCGTCCTGCAACCCCGTTGCACGAACGTCGATATTGATGCTGATCTCGGGAGACTCGCGCTGCATACGGCCGAGAATGGCCGGCGTGTTCGGCGCCTCAAACGACAGGTCCTTGATATATTGCGCGCTGACGGCCAGCGGCGGTTTGGCCTCACCGGACGGTCCGGCGCCTCCGGCGGTGTCTTCGCCGGCTGCCGGCGATTCAGTTTGGTCGCTCATGATGGTCCCCTCGGACAACGGGAGGTCTGTGGCTAGCACGGATCGCGCGGGCCGACAACCGTCTCATCGAACGCGCCGACTCGGCGGAACCGGACGGCCTCCGCCATCCCCGTCGTTCGGTCCGGAACCATTGTCATCGCGTTTTTCATCGCGTTCGGAAACGTCCTCGTATTCGCCGTCGATGACCGTGCCGCCATCACCACCCGGTGACGGCGGCGGCGGACCGACGCCGCTGCTCCATGTCTGAACTCGGCCCGAGCGGACCAGGAAATGCGTTGCCCAGGCGCGCAGCGCCGCTCGCAAGGGCGGCACGAACAGCAAGAGACCGACACTGTCGGTAACGAAACCGGGCGTCAGCAGGAGCGCGCCGGCAAGCAGGAGGCAAAGACCGTCGAACACCTCGACGATGGGAAGGCGGCCTTCCTCGAGGTTCCGCTGCGCGCGAAACAGGGTGGCCAGACCCTGGATGCGCAGCAGGGTCGTCCCGACAATTGCGGTGACGATGACGGCACCGACCGTCGGCCACAAACCGATAAGCCTTCCAGCCTCGATGAACACCGCAATCTCGAGGATCGGAACCCCGATCATCGCCGCGAGCAGGATCAAGCCCATGGTTGCCCCGTGTCGGTAGACGGCTTATCTAATCCAGGTAGAGGGACGTCGACTCGCCGTGAACCGAACAGTTGACTGGACCTCACCGGGTCAAGCCGGTAACGTACTCCTGAGAGCCGTACGCTGGAACGTGTTTAGCCCAGGGTTATTCCCTGGTCCAGCGGCGGTGGACCGATCGGCAGTCGGCTATGAGCGGCGGTATTCCATTTCTCGACATCATCCTGTTCGCGTTGATCGCGGCGTTCCTTGTCCTGCGGCTGCGCAGCGTGCTCGGCCGTCGCGACGGCCACCAGGGGCCGACCCGCGATCCCTTCGGCACGTCCTCGCGCCGGGATCGCGCCGACGACAACGTCGTGCGTCTTCCCGATCGCAGCGATGCCCTGGAGGATGACGAACTGGCGTCAATGCCGACGGATGAGCTCGCCGGTGCGGGAACGCCCCTGGAGGCGGGGCTGGCGCAGATCAAGATCGCCGACCCGCGGTTCGACGCGAACGAGTTCGTTTCAGGCGCCCGCATCGCCTTCGAGATGATCCTCGTCTCCTTCGCCAACGGAGACGCAGACACTCTCCGCCCGCTCCTCAGCCCCGAAGTGTTTGGAAACTTCTCGCAGTCCATACTCGATCGCGAGCAGGCTGGCGAAACCATGGAAACGACCCTCGTCGGCATGCGTACGGCGGAGATCGTCGAGGCGTATATGGCCGGGCGGACCGCCCACATCACCATCAAGTTCGTATCAGAACAGATCACCGTCGTTCGCGATGAAGCTGGCGAAGTGATCGAGGGCGATCCCACCGTGGTCACCCAGGTCACCGATTTCTGGACCTTCGCCCGCGATACCCGCAACCGCGATCCCAATTGGATTCTGGTCGCGACCGGCACCCTGGATTGAGTCCACTGCGCGTCCGCCGTTTTGCTTCAACTGCCGCCACGATCGCGGGTCTTCTTGCCGCCTGCGCGCCGCCGGCCCCGGCACCCGTCTCCTTCGCCCCCGTTTCCTATACCGAGCTTGCCGACTGGTCAGGTGACAACCCCGGCGATGCCCTTGCGGCGTTCCGCCGCTCGTGTACCCGTCTGGCGGCCTTGCCGCCGGGCACGGCGGTCGGTCATCCCTCGTTGCACGCGCGGGCGGGCGATTGGCGGGGCGTGTGTAGGGAAGCTCGGAGAATCGACACTTCGGATCGCGCCGCCGCCCGGCGATTCTTCGAAACCCGCCTGACTCCCCACCGGGTCGAGGGTCCGGATGGCCCCGAGGGCCTGTTCACCGGATACTTCGAAGCCGAATTGCGTGGCGCGCGGAAACCAACCCAGCGATACCGGATTCCACTCTACAAACGTCCGGACGACCTCATCTCGGTGGACCTCGGCACGTTCCGCCGCGAGTGGGATGGACAGCGGATCGTCGGTCGGGTCGATGGCGACCGCCTCGTCCCCTACCCGGCTCGCGCAGAGATCGACGGCGGCGCCCTCGCGGGTCGGGGGTTGGAGCTGCTGTGGGTTGATGATCCCGTCGATGCGTTCTTCCTTCATATCCAGGGCTCGGGGCGCGTCGTGCTGGCCGACGGAGAAACGCTGCGCGTGGGATTCGACGGGCGCAATGGCCACGCCTATACGGCGATCGGTCGGGAACTGATCCGCCGCGGCGCCATCCCCGCGGAAGACATGTCCATGCAGGCCATTCGAGCTTGGCTGGCGGCGCACCCCGCGGAAGCGCCGTCGCTGATGGCGATGAACGAGTCTTACATCTTTTTCCGTGCCATCGAGGGGCCCGGTCCCATCGGTGCCCAAGGGGTCGTCCTGACATCGGGCCGCAGCCTCGCCGTCGATCCGAGGTTCATTCCCCTCGGTGCGCCGCTTTGGCTGGAGACGACGGACCCGCGTGAGCCGAGCCGGCCGCTGCGTCGCCTCGTCGTTGCCCAGGATACGGGTTCGGCCATTACCGGTGCCGTCCGGGGCGACCTGTTCTGGGGTTCGGGAGACGCTGCCGCCGCGGCGGCCGGTGCCATGAAACAACCGGGGCGCTACTATCTGCTGCTGCCGTTTCGTGTCCGCAGCGAATAACCGTTCGCAGAGTTCAGGAAGGCCAGGGACGGGTTGCCAACGATTGCCTTTGGCTCCATGTTGGCGCCATGTCGGACCGACCCACCGTTGCCCTGTTCGTGACCTGCCTCGTCGACCTGATGCGCCCGGCGGTCGGTTTTGCCGCGGTCAAGCTACTGGAGGGCGCCGGCTGCGATGTCGTCGTACCGGCGGCGCAGACCTGTTGCGGCCAGCCGGCTTATAACTCCGGCGACTCCAAGGACGCCGCAGCCATCGCCCGCTCGGTCGTCGATACCTTCGAGGGATTCGACTACGTCGTCATTCCCTCGGGGTCCTGCGGCGGCACCATCAAGGTGCATTACTCGGAGCTGTTCGCCAACGATCCGGCCATGGCGCCGCGCGCCGAGGCTTTGGCGGCCAAGACCTTCGAACTGACCACGTTCCTCGTCGAGGTCCTGGGGCTCGAAGCCGTCGTGCAGCGCTACCAAGGCACCGCCGCCTATCACGACTCGTGTTCGGGCCTTCGCGAACTCGGCATCAAGTCCGCACCCCGCCAACTGCTCTCGGGCGTCGATGGCCTGGAGATCCGCGAGATGGAGCTGGCCGAAACCTGCTGCGGGTTCGGCGGGTTGTTCTGCGTCAAATACCCGGACATCTCCGAGAAGATGGTTGATGCCAAGGCCGATGCCATCATCGCCAGTGGGGCCGACACCTTGCTTGGCGGCGATCTCGGGTGCCTGTTGAACATGGCGGGCCGGCTGCACCGGCGCGGTGCCCGCGTGAGCACGCGCCATGTCGCGGAGGTTCTTGCCGGCACGACCGATGCCGCGCCTCCCATCGGCGAGGCCACGGACGGCTAGGGCGGACGCGGAAGAGGGCAGGCGACATGGAGTCAACCGCACGCAGCTTCAAGGCCAACGCCCGAACCGCTGTTGACGACGAGAAGCTGCAGGCGGCGTTGGCGCGACTTCCCGGCGGCTTCCCCGTCAAGCGGCGCATGGCGATGGAGCGACTGCCCGAATTCGAGGCGCTGCGCGACACGGGCCGCGATATCAAGAACCATGTGCTCGAGAACCTCGATTTCTATCTTGAGAGGTTCGAATCCAAGGTCGAAGAAAACGGCGGCACCGTCCACTGGTGCGCCGATGCCGAGGCGGCGCGCCAGAAGGTGCTGGAGATCTGCCGCGCCGTGGACGCCCGCACGGTAACCAAGTCGAAGTCGATGATCGGCGAGGAGATCGGCATCAACGAGTTCCTCGAAGCCAACGCGGTGCGTCCGGTGGAGACCGACCTCGGCGAGTACATCATCCAGCTCCGCCACGAACCGCCCAGTCATCTCATCGCCCCCGCCATCCACCTGTCCAAGGACCAGGTCGCCGAAGCCTTCCGGGAGACCCACACCCAATACCCGGCCGATCGGGTTCTCGAGGAACCGCGCGTTTTGCTCGACGAGGCTCGCGAGGTCCTGAGACAGGAATACATCGCCGCCGACGTCGGCATCACCGGCGCCAACATGCTGATCGCCGAAACCGGCTCGATCGTGCTGGTGACCAACGAAGGCAATGCCGACCTGACGCAGACACTTCCCCGCACCCAGATCGTCATCGCCAGCCTCGAGAAGGTCGTGCCGACGCTGGAGGATGCGACCACGATCCTGCGCCTGCTGGCGCGCTCGGCGACCGGTCAGGAACTGTCGGTCTACACGACGTTCACAACAGGCCCCCGCCGCGAGGGTGATCTCGATGGTCCCGAGGATTTCCACGTTGTCCTGCTGGACAACGGCCGGACCCGCATGCTCGGCAGCGAGTTCCGCGAGATGCTGCGATGCATTCGGTGCGGGGCGTGTCTCAATCACTGCCCCGTGTACTCGGCCATCGGCGGGCACGCGTACGGGTGGGTCTATTCGGGTCCGATGGGGTCGGTCCTGACGCCGAACCTCATCGGCGTCGATGAGGCGGACAATCTCCCGAACGCCTCGACGCTGTGCGGACGATGCGAGGCCGTCTGTCCGATGCGCATTCCCATTCCACGCATGTTGCGTCAACTGCGCGAGCGTGGCTTTGAGCGCGGTCTTCCGCCGGCGGCCCTTCGATACGGCTTGAGGGGATGGGCGTTCCTGGCGCGGCGGCCGGCGCTCTACGCACTGGCCATGCGCATCGGCGTCGGCATGCTGGGTGCCTTCGGCCGGCGCCGCGGCCGCTTTCGTTCGCTGCCGCTCGCCGGCGGATGGACCGCGTCCCGGGATCTGCCGGCACCGCGTGGCCGGACGTTCCAGCAGATGTGGTCGGCACAAGGAGGCCGGCGGCGATGAGCGGCGCGCGCGATGCCATCCTCGGCGCCATCCGCGACTCCCTTGGCCGCGGTGCCCTGACCGGCGCGGCTGCGGCGCCCCTGGAACGCCGCCTTGGAAATCCCCAGCCGAACGTCGTCCCGGCGCGGGGCCAACTGGACCGGAAAGGCCGGATCGAACTGTTCATCGCCGAAGCCGAAAGGGTCAGCGCGACCACGGCTCGCGTCTCGTCGCGCGAAGACGTCCCAGCGGCGATCGCCGCGTACTTGCGCGCATCCAACCTCCCGGCGGCCATCAAGACGGCACCGGACCTATCGGTTGCCGACTTGCCGTGGGAGAGCGCACCGTCGCTGACGGTCAAGGCGGGGGGTGCCGACCCGGAAGACGCGGTCTCGGTGACACCGGCCTATGCCGGCGTCGCCGAAACGGGCACCGTCGTAACCCTATCGAATCCGACGACTCCCACCGGCCTCAACTTCCTTCCACTTAATCATGTCGTTGTCATCGACACGGCCGATATCGCCGGCTCCTACGAGGAGATCTGGTCGCGCATGCGCGACGACCTCGGCGCGGGAACCATGCCGCGAACGGTGAACTGGATCACGGGGCCGTCGCGCACCGCCGATATCGAACAGACCCTGTTGCTCGGAGCTCACGGACCGCAGCGCCTGCATATTGTGCTGGTCGATGGCGAAGGGGCCTGAGGACCGGGACCCACGCGACCTCTCCGAGGCCGAGGCCGACCTGTGGCGGCGCGTCACGGCCGATGTCAAGCGGCTCGAACGCAAGGGGCGCACGGCACCGGAACCGCGGTCGCCAGATGCTCCGCAACGCACCACGGCAAAGACAAATAAAGCACCCCGGCCAAGGGCAGCCGGAGCGGCGTCAGCGGTCGTCTCGCCTCCGGCTCCGCCCCTTCCCGAACTCGATCACGGCGCGGCGCCCGGCCTCGACAAACGTACGTTCGAACGCCTCCGCCGCGGACGCATCGCCATCGACAGCCGGTTGGACCTTCACGGATTCACCCAGCAGGAGGCCCATCGCGCACTGCACGATTTCCTCACATCGTCACAGGCGGCCGGGCGCCGGTGCGTCCTCGTCATCACGGGCAAGGGATCCCGCGGCGATGGCGAAACCGGCGTGCTGCGCACGGCGGTACCGGCCTGGCTCAATCGGCCGCCCAACCGCGACCGCGTCCTCGCGTTCTGCTACGCCACCCCGGCGCATGGCGGCGAGGGAGCGCTCTTCGTCCTCCTGCGCCGCCATCGGTAGCGGACTGTCGGATTGTCAACTAGGATGCCGAAGGGGGTTCCGATGACGCCGTTCGGCCGAAAAATCCGCGAGCTGCGCAATCGGCGGACCATCACCATGAGGAAAATGGCGGCCGATCTCGGGGTATCGTCGGCGTACCTCTCGGCACTGGAGCATGGCAACCGCGGACGCCCGTCACCGGGTCTGGTCATGCAGATCTGCGGCTATTTCGAGCTGATCTGGGACGAGGCCGAGGAACTGAAACGCCTTGCCCGGATTTCGCATCCCCGCATCGTCGTCGACACGGCCGGTCTGAGCCCGAAGGCAACGGAATTGGCCAATGTGCTTGCCGAAAACATCGCCAACCTCGACGACCAGACCCTGGACTGGGTTCTCGACGAAATCCGCGGCCGGATCGGCAGTTCCAAGGGCCACCGCCATTAGACACACCATCGTCGTTCGGGACGATCCGAAGGGCGAGTTCGGCGGCAATCGACAATCATTCGCGGTTCCGCGGCGCCCGGCTTCGCGTTATGGTTCCCATCAAGTCTCGCAACAAAAACGGCGCCGATTCCGGCCCCGAGGGGTTTCAGGGAGATGTCGATGACGACCGCAATCGCACGTTCACTGATCGGCCTGACCGCAATCATCGCGGTTCTGGGAACCACGGCGGCCGATGCCGAGGTCAAAACCAAGGAGCTGGCATGAATGGGGTGTGAGCGGTCATGCCTCCTGGC
>Ga0209458_1000655_pt1 | contig 10121 bp, 10 predicted proteins | sample WorMetLIZAISLAND_FD_187411 | JGI IMG/M metagenome (GOLD analysis project Ga0209458, IMG submission 187411) | Marine gutless worms symbiont microbial communities from Max Planck institute for Marine Microbiology, Germany - Inanidrilus manae... ...
CTGGCGACACGGGCCAATGACAGCGCCAACGACGTCGCCGACCAGGTCAAGCATATCCATCACCAGATTACCGCAGTCACCTCCCACGTGGCCGAGGTCGCCGAAAGCATCGACCAGGTCCGCCAGGGCAACAACAGCATCAGCGCGGCGGTGAGCGAACAGAGCACGGCCGTCGGCGAGGTCTCGGTTTCCATCAACGCCATCACGACCAATGTCGCTGAGATGATCGAGGTCGCCGAAAGGAAAGCGGGGTCGTGAAGCCAACCGAAATTGCCGACCGCGTCATGTGCGCCATGGAGATGAAAAGTCAGGCGGTGTGGCTTTAGTTGCGGACTGAAGGAGGAACCTGCAACGACAACCCGGTGACAGGCACAATACGGGGAATGTCCAATGTTTCATCGGGCGTTGCCTGGCATGGGGAGACTTCGGCAGACGGTCTCCCGACGGGGCAGGCGATGGTGAGGAACGGCTAAGTGCAGAAGGAACTCCCTTCCTGGATCGGAGGACAAGGAACAGTGCCGTAGGAGCAGAACACGCAGCAGTCACCGGGCTTCGGCTTGAGAACCACGCCGCATCCCTTGCAGTCATAGAACCACTGGCAAGCGTCTGTCGGCATGGTCTCGGTTGCAACGTAGCCGCAATCGGGACAAGTGATGCTCGAAGTCAACTCGACCTCAACCGCCATAGTCCGTATCCCGTCAAACCAAGAAAGATCGCCAATCCGGGCAGTAGCACGTAATCCGCCCAAGCGAGCCAGGCCGAAAGCCCGACGGCCCCCAATGCGACAACCAGCAAGGGCGTAAAACAGCACACCCCGAAGATGGTGCCCCCGATCAAGCCGGTCTTTACAAGTTTCTTATGGCGACTTTCGGTGTCGTTGCGCTTCGTCACGATAGCGGAACCCCCAACCCGGCCGCCTTCAAGACATCCGCGTCGGGTCCACGGCCTGTACAGCAATCTGCCAACCGCCCGTCGATGACGATTGCCGGAACCGATTTGACGCCAAGAGCCTTGGCCTCGGCCGCAACGGCGTCATCGGACATATCCTTTATCGTGATTTCGCATGACGGGCAGGCCAGTTCCTCGACCAGCTTTACGGCATCCTCGCAAACCGCGCAGCCCGCGCTAAAGATATCGATTGTTCGTTTCCGTGGCATCGGCTTCTCCTTCCTTTACGTCTCGTCTGGAGCCAATTCTAAATTCATGGTAATTCCTGTAGTGACTACAGGAACAAGAAAAATCTTGGAGGGCGGCACTATGCCGGAGATGCCTATTGGAGAACTGTCTCGCCGTGCCGGCGTGAACATAGAGACCATCCGATATTACGAACGAACGGATGTTCTCCCGGCTCCTCCGCGCACGGAAGGCGGCCGTCGGATCTATGATGAAGCCGCCTTGATGCGTCTCTGCTTTGTACGTCGATCCCGAGAGTTGGGTTTCCCGTTGGACAGCATCAAGGAGATGCTCGGGATGGTGGACAACAAAGAAGTGACCTGTCGGCAGGTGAAGGCCGTTGCACAAAACCACCTGAAAGACGTGAGATCGAAAATCGCCGACCTGAAGCGAATGGAAACGATCCTGAGCCGGACCGTCTCCCGATGTGACGGGGGCGAAGACCCGGATTGTCCGATTATCGAGGCCTTGTATTCGGAGCGAACGAACCAACCTTAGCCGGTCGTATCCTGCCGGAACCTATGTGACGGATATCGTCAATTATTTGATTTGCGATCGGCTCCATAAGGAAGAGCGAGATAATCGGAGCTCCTGTCTCGTCCTGCACCGGTCTCGCCGTTGTCACCAACGGCGGGGCCTTTGACTGCGATATTCCCCGATATCGGACAGAAATACCGCCACCCACGGCCCGGGCGGGCGGGTGAGTATCCCCAAAAGGCTCAGGCCCGGCTTTTCACCGGGCCTGTCTTTGGTTCGGGCCGTCAGGCGGCGATTGCTTCGCCGTCTTCTTGCTCGGTTTCATCTTCCGCCGTTGTCACGGCGAAGCGCATGGCGTCGGGCAGCCAGTCTCGGCCTTTTCGTTCATGCACGGGCGCATCGTCACCCGCATCCTTGCTGGTCTCGAAATGCTTCACCAGCGCGGCCACAAGCTGTTTCTTGGAATAGTCCGCGAGCCTGCCCATACGCTTGCTCGCGCCGCTTTCCTTGGCGATGTCCTCCAACTGGTCTTTACGGCGACGGGAGAGGAATGCTTCGTCGGGTCGCCAGTGGTCGCGCATGTCCACCTCAAGGTCGGTGGCGATGCGGTTGAACAGGCTGTCGGCGGTGTCCACCTCGTCCATACAGCCCTGCCCGAAGGTCAGCACCGTCAGCAAGCAATGCAACTGGTCGAGCTCTGCGTCGGTCAGTTCCCCGACCGCCTCGTAAAGCGTCACGGCGTCCTTGCTTGTACGGGAAAGCCGCTCCCAAGCGCCTCGGAAGTAGCTGCCGTAAAACCCTGCCTCCGCGCCCTCCAGATTGAGACAGGCGTTGAACGTTTCGGCCTCTTCCTCGATGACGGTAAAGCTGGTGGGCTGGTCGGCTTCTTCGGCGAAGAAAGCCAGCGCGGGATGGGCATCCAGCTTGACGCGCCCCGCGCCGTCATGGGCGTTCATCATCTGGATGACGGCTACTTCCTTGGCCTTGCGTGGATTGGCAAGCAGGGCTTCCTGAACCGCAAGCGTCTTGTGAGCGGCCATGTAGCACATGAGCGGCTTGCCGTATTCGGGTCTCGGCTTGGGCGCTGCGGGGCTCTCGCCCGCTTCGTCGGCCACCTTCCTTTTCAGGTCGTGACGGACAAGGTCCTCGCGCACTTCCACGCGACCGGTCGGCGCGAAATGGATGACCACGCCGCCGTCCTCGTCATCCTCCGCCTCTCGGTACTGCCACCATGAGACATTGTAGTCGGTGAGGACTTCCACGGCCTTGCCCTCTGCCTGATAGCTTGCGGTCAATTCCTCCACCGCTTGCTCCTGCAAACGGAAGAACTGTTCCGCGTCGTCGAAATAGGTGGCGTCCTCGTTCGCGAACAGGTCCGTGGTATAGGTGCCGTCATATTGAGCGCGGTCGAACATGGCGATGGACAGGCTCGGCTTTTCGCCTGTCAGAATGCGGCGCACCGCTTCCCCGTCATAGAAATACCCCTGCTCCATCCGTTCCATGATGGCTTGTTGCTGGGCATGGGTGCCAAGCGTCAGCGCCTCGGCGATACTCAGGGATAACGCCCCGTTCCGAACCGCCTCCTTGGCCTCATCACATATCGACGCAATGGCCAGTCGGCGCTTGATGGTGGTGGGTGTCAACCCCGCCTTGGCTGCGATGTCGGCGATGTCCGCCCCTTTGGTCATTAGGGCGGCGAAGGCTTCCGCCTCGTCCATGGGGTTCAGTTGCTCGCGCTGCACGTTCTCTACGGTAGCGATGCGCAAGCCCTCGTCCTTGGAGAGCCCTTTGCGGATTTCCACGGGGATGGGGAAGCCCGCTTCAATCTCGCCCCGTTCGGCCAGAAGGCCGAGCGCGCGGAAACGGCGTTCGCCCGACACAATGTCATAGGACTTCCCGCCCCGCCTCGGGCGCACCACAAGGTTCTGCAACAGCCCGTCGGTGGCGATGGACGCGGCCAGACCTTCAAGGGCGGCTTCGTCGATTGACTTGCGCGGGTTGGCTTTGGAGAGGTTCAGTTGGTCAAGGGTTACGGTTTCGATGGTCATGGTTTCGGTTCCTTTCCTTATTTCGTGATTTCGTTAATTCGTGCCTTCGCTTTTTCAGGGCTGGCGGTCAGGCGTTGATACGCCCAAGAGCGCGGGCCTCGTCGGCGTAGGCCGACAGGCGCTTGGTGGCTTCGAAATGGATGTCCCGCTCGATGCCCAGCGCCCCGCCCATCAGCTTGACGCCTTCGAGGTCGGACAGCCGAACGCTCCCCAACTCGGGACAGCCGAACCCCAAATCGCAGAGCCCGCAAGCGATGTCAGGGTCTTCTGGGTCCAGTTCGGTCAACAGCCACGTGGCGGCTCCACAGGGGTTGAACAGTTTCACCACGGGCTGAAAGTCGTGGGTTTTGCCGTCTTCGTTTTCGGGGTCTGCCAGCCGCTTGGCGTTGGCCTTGCCGTTGGCGAGCAACTTGGCTCGCAACTCGTCCGTCAAAAGTTCCATGCGCTCATTCCTTCCTTCGTTAAATCCCGCAGGGAACAACTCCCCGCGCATTACCCTTCGAGGGACTGGGGGCGCGGGGGCACGGCACGAGCAGTGGCCCCCGCACCTTCACGAACGAGGGTTCGTCAAGCCGAAGGGGGAACCACCCGGCCTGCACAAACAGCGTGCGGAAGGCCGGGGGAACGGCTTGACGGTTCCGAAGGACGTGAACCACCGAGAAACGAAAGGGTATGCGCCGGGCGTGAGATCAGTGGCGCAGATAAAAGCCGGCCGAAGGCCGACCGAATCAAAAATCAATCAGGGGGGCGTTGCGGGGTCTCCCCGCTGGAAGGGGTAGCGGAAAACCGGCGCCTGACGGGTTGCAGCGAGGGGAAGGCTTTCCCCTACAAGAAAATAGAACAAAAAAGAACATATGATATTCTACCCTTGGGCTTCAAAACCCAGACACAAGGCCTTTCAAAAGGCCGGATGGCGTAGCTATGTCCAAGGCCGGCCAATCCCCTGGCCCAAAAGCACGCGCCTCGCGGTGTCTGAGGTTTTGAACGTCCGGCTTTTGATGAGGAGAGGGTTTAGGGAGTGGATCTGAGGGAAAAGGCTGCACGACACAACATCGACAAAACGGTGGGACGGAACATACGAAGGTTCCGGATCGCAAGGGGGATTGAGGCCCTCGGCAGACGACTCGATGTGCCGGCGCTGTGGATTTGCGAGCAAGCCGAAGAATTGGCGAATTCGCTAATGCGTTAATTCTGAAATCAACCTGGGGATTTTTTCGGATCACGGCTCCGAGGAAATGTCCGCTCTTCTTGGTATTGGCCACTCTTCTTCTGAATTTTGACCGACCCGCCGCTGGCGCCGAGTGCTTCGCTAAGGGCGCCTCCCGCTGTGGCGTCAGCTTTGGTTTCGAACCGCCTTCTTGCCCGGCTCGCACCATCCTCTTTCAAAACCCAATCGTCCTTCTTCTCATCATGAGAAAGCGTGTATTTCGGCAGCTTCGCCATTTCATTTCTCCTTAGGTTTTCGGCCGCTTGAACACCAGCATCTTGAACGCGGTCGCCCTTTGCCCGCCCAGGCCGAAGCACCCGACCGGTTCACTGGTCTGGAATTCGTCGATGCCGACATATTCCCATCCGTCGGCGGCCTCTCGGTTGATAATGTTCTGGAACTCGGTGACCGCCTGCTCGCGGTCCGCCGGCTTTTTCACCGCAATGACCGTCGGCCCGTTGACGCAGCGGTATTCATAGATTGTGTTCTCTCCCATGTATCACTCCCTGAAAACAGCATTACATCTAGGGGTAGTCCTCCCCACCATTTGGATACCGGCAGCGCCTCAACCGGTCAACGACAAGACGCATCGCAGGCCAGAACGGGTACTTCTCAAGCGCCAGAATGGCGTAATTCGAGCAACTGGGCTCGAACCGGCAACGGTCCCGCACGAATTGCGGGGCGATAGACTGGTAGACTCGGATCAATGTTATGAGAATACGCGAAACCATAAAGCCAATTTACAGTGGCACACCTCCATGGCGAGCAACGAATTCAGGAAATAGAGAATTCCTGAACGCCGAAACCTTTGAACTCGGCCCCAAACGCACCGTTTATCCTAATCGCGGGCACGCAGTTCGATGATCGCGGTAATCCTGAAGCCGGCTTCGGCGGGATAGTCGGCGTCCAGCCGCTCTTTCGCTTCGGTCATGGATGCCGCATGAATTTCGATATAACGGTGGCTGGCCCAAGCGTCGTCATACCCGGTGGTGTTCTCATCACCCGCGTCCAGAAGCTCCCGGACACGCTCGTTGTAGATGCGCGCTTCGAAATTCCGGCGGTTGCGGCCGTAGCCCGCGTTGTTGTTCCCTTCCATGCGCAATGGCCCCTGTCGTTTTTCTTGATTGCTTATGAGCGCCCAAGGCAGGACGTTTTGCGGAAAAACTGACAGGAAGGGAGAGGCGACCGTCAGGCCGCCTCCGAACGAGACTGGAGTTCCGCAAGGAAGTCCGTCGCCTGCGCGGCCTTGGACGCGGCGGCGAAGATGGCGCGATTGTCGGTCTTCAGGGCTTTCAGCCAGTACTCGATGTAGGCGGCATGATCCGGGCGCGGTTCGGCGGCAATCCCGAGATCGGCGCAAAGGAACGCCGCGCCAAGCTCGGCCACGAGTTCCTCGACAGCATAGGCGTCATCGCCGAAGCGCTTGCCGAATTCCCGGTCGCAGCGCTTCTTGATGCCTGTCCAGTGCACCAGTTCATGGAGCAGCGTGCCGTAATAGCTCTCGGTCGCTGAACTGGTTTCGGAGCCGAGGAAGCGGTCCTTGTCGGGCATCTGGATGGTATCGGTGCCGCGATTGTAGTAGGCCCGTGCCCCGCCGTGGCGGACAACGGCCTGGGTGTTGGCGACGAAGGCGTTGGCCTCGGTCATGTCCTGAACCGAGTCTTTCGGTTCGGGAAGTTCCACGTCGTAGCCGTCCACCTGGTCGGCGTTGAAGACGCTGGACGCGCGCGCCACGCGACGGGTCTCGAAGGTCGTTTCTCCGGGCTGGGCGTCGGTGTCTTCCACTTCGAATTCCTTGTAGAAGACGACGGTGCTGGCTTTCTCACCCTTGCGGACCTGGCAGCCTTTGTTCTGCCATTGGCGATAGGTTCCCCAGGCGCCGGAGCCGTAGCCGCGGACCTGGCCGGCGGCCCACAGAGCGACGATGTTGATGCCGCGATAGGCGTTGCCGGTGTCGATGTTGACGGGGCGGTTCAGCCCCTCGCCCATGCGGTGCCAAGGCATCTGCCATTCACCCGCGCCGTTCTCGATGGCCTCGACGATCTGATCGGTGACGGTCTGATAAACATCCTTGCGGTTGGTATCGCGTTTGCGGCTCATGATTTTCCTCCTTGGTCTTTTCGAGACTGCGACCGTCGCGGCCTTTCGACGGCTGAGGAAAAGGCGGCGCTCAGGCGCCTGCCGGAACCCGCAGAACATCGTTCAAGGGCCGCAACGAAGTGGAGGACGGGAAGGAAAAGCGTTTCTTGTTCCGCGCGAGGAAGGCGTCAGCCGGGGAAGAAACCTTGGCCGAACCGTTGAAGGCAGGGGCAGCGCCGCCATACCAGCCGCCCCAAGAGAAAGACCCGCCGGACGCTCAGGGCTCAAGACGGAAGGAGGATTGGGCCGAAAACCAGCGCCGATCCAAGGGATACACTCCCCTAAATCACCGCAAATCGTTGAGAAATCCCGAAGATTCCGGCATTAAGGAAGCATCATGAAAATGGGAATCGAGGTCGGGCGTGCTGGGCAGACTCTTTGGAAAATCGAAGAAACAGCGTGAAGCGGAGGCGAAGCAACGCGCCCAGGCCGACGCCTTTTATAACGCGCTGCCGCCGGCCAAGCAGGAGCTCTACGCCTTGCTCATGGAAGCACGGCCACACACGGAATTCGGCTACAACAACGCCTGGAAGGCCCTGACCGAAAGCGACGATGCCGGGCTCAAGAAAGCGCTTCTGAAAGACATCATCCCGCTTGTGCCGGTTGATCTTCAGGAACGGCTCAATAGCGTGGGCAAACGGAGTACATGGGCGACCTTGCGGCATATCGTCGAGGCAGGCCTGTCTCCGAGGGAGCACTTCAATGACGCTATGACCGTTGGACATTTCATCCACGATGGCAAAAGCTTCGATCTCCTGTTTTCAGGCGAAGGCCACCTGCTCACCGTCGCTCCGACGGGCGCGGGCAAGGGACAAGGTCATATCATCCCAGCGCTCCTGGAATATCGGGGTCCGGTGGTCGTGCTCGACCCCAAGGGCGAGAATTACAGGGAAACGGCCTGGTATCGGCGATGGAGCGGTGAGGTCTTCAAATGGGCGCCCTATGACGCGGAAGACACGGACTGCTTCAATCCCCTGGACTTCGTGGAAAGCTACAGCGATGCCCAACTCATCGCCGATCTGGTCGTCGGCGACAGCTTCCAGAAAGACCCCTTCTGGGTGGATTCCGCCAAGGAGCTTATCGTCGGGCTGATCCTCTATCTCAAGGTCAGCTTCCCGCCCGAGAAGCAGAACTTGCGACAGATATGCCGCCTGCTCGCCCAATCCCGCGACGAGTTCGAGGAGATGCTCGACGCGCTGCGGGAGACGCAAAAGGACAGCATGATTGAACTGGCGAACGTCCTTGAAAGCGTTCCTGAAAAGACCCTTGGCAACATTTATACGCAGCTTCGGAGCCATACCCAGAACTGGAAGGACGAGGGAATCGCGGTGGCGACCTCCTCGACCAGTCCCGGCATGCAACCGTCCGAGATTCTCGCCCGTCAGCACTTGGGAGACGTTTGGATTAACACCGGCAACGGGACCAGCAGCGGGCCGAGCCTGGAATCGTATACCGATGAGGACGGTAAGCACGTAAAGGCCTATTCTCGCGGCCACGGCGACAGCGTGTTCCTGATTGTCCCGCCGGAAAAGATGGCGAGCAACGCCAGCATCTTCCGCGTGGTCATCGGCGTCTTTATCAACGAAATGACCAAGGCCATGGCGCGCCTGGATCGTGAATGGGAAGACGGCCGCGACCGCGACGCCCTGGCAAACGACCGTTGGACGCCGACCCTGTTCCTGCTCGATGAACTGCCGCAACTCGGCCACATGAACGTCATCGAAAACGCGATCGCCATCGCCCGGTCGAGCCGTATTCGATTGTGGTTGTTCGTGCAGGACCTGGCCCAATTGACGCGGGTCTATCCGAAAGCCGACTCGCTGCTCGCGAACACGCGCATGAAGTTCTTCTTCAAGCCCAATGACCTGAAAACGGCGCAGCACCTCTCGGACTACCTGGGCGAAGTCACCGACCTTTTCGGCCAGCGCACGCCGCTGGCGACGCCGCAGGAGTTGATGGGACCGGACTTCAAGGACGATCAAATCATCCTGGCGAGCGGCGTGCCAGCCATCCGTTCCAGATTGCGCCTCAAATACCAGGCCCCTGTGATGCTTGAGGTCGAAGATTTGCATCGGGACTTTTGGGAAGGCCAGCCGGACAGAAAGGACGTGCAGGGACGGGTGCCGACGGGGAAGGAAGACCTCTTTGGTTCGGCCATCGTTCGGTCCTCTTCGGACATATCAACAGTTGAACCACCGAAGGAAACGTCTGAGAGCGAATCTGAGCCCGTTTCCAACCCGTCAGGCGCCCCACGACCGCCGTCCTTCGAGGAATGAACTGACAGGCCGCTGGCGCGGTTTCAGGCGACCTTCAATCGCCAATCACCCCACGGACACCTTCATAGCCCATTGCCCATGGGTCCATCCGCACGCGGCATCGGGCAGCATTCCGCAGCCAATAAGACCGCCCCCAGAGGGGACGGTCCATTCGCTCAAGGGGTTTTGGTCCTCATCACGCGGTCCAGGGTTGCCCCGTAATCACCCCGCAAGAGGGGCGGATCGACGATAACGATCTTGTCCGGTTTTCCGACCGGCGCCGTTTTGAGAAGAGGATGATCGTGGGATGTAAGTCGGGCTCCGGCCTCGACCGCCTCTTTCTCCGCCTTGCGTTCGGCGAAGTACGCGTCACTTGGTATCAGCAACGGCTCACCGAACCTAACGGTATCGGCGTAAAAACGACGGACCGGAAATTTAACACGCAGCCAAAGGCCGCGCAGGAAGTAGAAAAACGTCATGGCTGCATCTCTCTCCTGGGCGGAGAGCCCCTGATTTGGAGTTTCGGGAAATGCAGGCCGAAACGGTTTCCGTCGGCATCGAGGTCGATGGGACGGTTGAAAATGGAAGGAAGGTGTTTCGGTCTACACCGGCTTATGCAGCGCGACGAAAATGCTTCCTGACGGAGAGGCCGAAGAGGATGACGGGGATGACGACGAATGCGCATTCCGATTGATTGCGACCACCCGTTGCGACGGATCGCGACCGGCGGGATGAAGGTTTGAACGACGGTTCCGGGTGACCGACCGGAGGCTATGCTCGCGCCTTTTTGGAAAGGAGCGGGAATGCCGGGAGAGAGGTTGC
>Ga0209458_1000656_pt1 | contig 10101 bp, 1 predicted proteins | sample WorMetLIZAISLAND_FD_187411 | JGI IMG/M metagenome (GOLD analysis project Ga0209458, IMG submission 187411) | Marine gutless worms symbiont microbial communities from Max Planck institute for Marine Microbiology, Germany - Inanidrilus manae... ...
GGCTGCACAGTTAGAAACTCAGCCAACAGCCAATCAGCAGCCAGTACTCTACTGACGCTGCATGATTGCTGTACATTCTCTTCTCGATTTCCTTCAGAAATTAACAACGCTTATTTCGCGTAGTCTGACAAATTTCTTCTGTCACTAGCTGTGGTCTCATAAGCTGTTTGCAACGCAGCACCAGTGTCCAGATCTAGTGCATACACAAGTTCACTTGTGCATCTCTGACTAGGCAACCAGAACTATATTTCGGCTCCAAAGTGGTTAATCAACTTCTGCTTCATTCTTGCTGTCCTGATCGGCTCATGACAATATTGTGGCACACGGTCCTTGAAATAGGTGATGCATCTATGATGCAACATTGTTATCCACTCCACGTTTCCCACGTCAATTATGGACTGCCGAACCACGACTCAGCAAGTTTCAGCAACAAGGACAGTATGTGTGTTGTATGTAGAAGTGTGTGTCTGTCAGCCGTTATTGTGCCATCACTACAATGTCCACTTAGCTCGTCAGCTCCACACAGGTACTGACCGAGACTTCACGTCACTACAATGGCCGCCTCACTTGTCAACGTCAATCACATCTACACTGGCACTGTGGATACGATACACTCAGTGTACTCTGTGCAGCTGACAATGACCTTCAAAGTTTAACCGAAAGACAAGATAACAGAAATAAAACAAAATAATTCTCTTAAACAAATTTTGGTTTAAATTCACCAAAAAAGAATTGCATAAGATGCAAAGGAGCTAAATAATTAAATGTGAACTAAAACAGTTTTCCTGGCAGACTTGACAATAACAGATGCGATCATACATTCTCAACGACCAATGCAATGGGTGGTAGCAGCCACCCATGCAAAGAGGCTTCAAGCATAAGATACAATCTGCCATTACAAAGTCAGTACAGATTACTACATGGCCAAAATGCATGTTTGAATAACATCAGAATTGACTATAATATAAACAAATCAATACAATAAAAGTAACTAAAAACAGAAACTACAATCGAAAACAAAAAAATAGAAATAAAACAATATAAGGGCATAAGAAATAAAACGACAAATGAAACCATTAGTGCTCGGAACAGGTACCCATATTGCCAGACAGCAGGAACATTCAGTGACATTAGATGAACACAGTGAGTATTACGAACAGTAAGTGCCAGCCAACAGTCTACGAATACCCAGTATTAGCACAGCAGTCAACAAATAGGCAGTATTAGCGGATAATATGAACAGGCAGCATTAAGCTAGAGTATCTACATAAAAATAACACAAGTGAGTTTTCAGTGTATAGTGGCTCATATAAACTCTTGTTATTGCAAGAAACTGCCGTTCGTTTATAAAAATAGTATTTCTTAAGGACCACAATGAATTAAGAACGTTTTTTGCTGATAGTAATACTGACTCTAAGCCAAATAGCCAAATTTGAGAAAATTCTAATGGACGATAACGTTTAAACTATTACGTCAAGTGACAGCAATTCTGAGCATAGCCTTCTCGTTATCAAGAAGGCTTCGTATGTACCAAATAATATTTTATGACAGCAGTCATGCAACATTTTGTTTTCTAAATAAAGCCACAAAATGCCTTAGCTGTTAAACCAGATCTACACAAAAATACTCTCAAGTCCAAGCACTACGATATAACGTCATAAAGGTAAAAAATCAACTAAAAATAACTAAAAAATAAAAGGAAGAAATAGAAAGACAACATTAGCTAAGTAAGACCATGCTGCTGACACATATGTAGCATTATGCTGTGTATCGTTACTCTGACTGCCCAAAACCAACTGACACAGATGCCGAGCCAGATGAGTTCTGTTTCTGACTGGTGCCTACAGACCGCCTGTAGTTGACAGCCATGGCTTTCACACGCTGTTCATTCTTACTGATGCCAATAAGAATGAGATAGCCCAACATTGCTTTCAACTCACTGCCATACGCCAATCCTTCTGTTAACAGTTTCTGCCTGAGAAAGTCCGACAGCTGAATAAATTCTAAGCATTCAAGACCATAACTCGCAAGATCACACAGTGCATCAAAAAAGCGACGTTTGGTGCTTTCGTCGACAGAAAATGTCCTGTTCTCCACAAACGTTTTCGCATTCTCCCGCATCCAGTTCAAACACGATAGAATGGCATTCGTCAGCTTACCAGCACTACTGACGACCTGAAATTTCTTCGATGTTGCCACATTTGTTCTGATGTACACTGAGCCAGTGATCTTATCCTTCCTCTGTGTCTTCAGGCTATTCTCACCTGCAGCATCATCACAGATGTCTTTCATTGCAGTGACAGCAGACACTGTTAGGGCGCCAGCGTGTTCGTTCTTGAAGCCCTCAAAACCTTTCAACTGCTTCACAACCATTTTGATCACGTCCACATTTCGATAGGTCTCACCTCCAGTCATGTCCGTCAAGGCCTCGCCCAGGTTGTCCAGAAGTGCTTTCTTGATGTCATCCTTGGTTGCATTATAGTACCGGCTACTGAACGTGCTCAGATAGCATCCAACGTTCTCTACTGTGAAGAAATTCCAGGTACAGTAGATGACACACCAGTAAGTGTAGTCTGGACAAACCGCTACGACAACTGTCCTGTTGCACCGCAAACCAACGTTTGACGGAAGCAACTGCCTGTAGTTCGAACCGCCGCATAAGATATCATTCAGCCCGTGAAGCAATGCATCGCCGACATCATCCAGCTTGATCTTCGGCTTCCTTTCTATCCGGTCTTGCCATAGCTGCTGCACTTCAAGAAGAACACTGACGCCCATACTTGTCTGCTTGTCATCATCTGCATACATGAAGTACCTGAAAATACTGGCAGACATCTCCTTCCTCCTCCTGTAACCAACACCCGGCACCGATGATGTGTCACAATCACTCTCATACTCAGACTCATCCTCACTGTCACACTCATCCGAACTGGACGGTTCCACATCATCAAACGGCCGCTTCTTCGAGCACTGTGGTACATCACTAGCGTTGCCGTTAGAACACACAGGAATTAAATTCAACTCACTGACTATCTCTTCTCCTAACTGATTTATTACACCACCTGGACGAAACAGATTAGGTGAAGACAGTTGCACAATACACCTGTTCGTATCGCTTACCATCCTCTGCAGATCTTCCCCAAGTTGTGATCCAAACTGTTTCCAGTATGGATTCAACACTGACATCTGCTCCAAATGCACTACAACCCTGTCTACAACAGGTAGTTCCCGTTGTGTCGTGCCATTATCCTGCTGCATCCAGCACATCAACTCGGTTTCTTCCATCAGCCTCAGCAACACGTCAGACGCTGTGAACCTGCCTTCCAGCCGGAGATCGTAAAGCTCTGCCGCAACCACTACTGGACTCTCACCAACCTCCTTGTCCACTGCTACCATTGCAAAGTTCCGCCTCCCTGTATCTAATCCAATGTGCCTCTCCCTAAGGACCGGTTTCAGACACATCGTGAACTGGCCAATGCTGCTGTTTGCCTGCCAATCGTTGTCATTCACCTCAACAGTCACCATCTCTCTTGCCACTGGTGCCATTCCGCCAGCTTCCAAGGCCTTCTTTTCATTCTCGCAGTTACTGTAATCCGCCTTCCAATCCATTTCGGCCACCACCTCCGCATACATGCCTTTCTCTGACGCAAACTCCAAAGCCGCCTTTTTCAGATTCTCATCCACCACCCGACGATCGATGTCCGCTGGCGTATTGCCAATGTTTTCCCATAGGGTCGGATAGATAGGACTCACAAACAGATCACTCAGCTGTGGAACCCTGGTACACGCCACATACAGAATGGAACTCATATCCGGTGGAACCTGACAGTCTGGGTTGCTGAGGCCAACATCCACCGATACCGTACAGTTCGAGAGCGTCTGCCCCTGAGCTCTATGGCAAGTCATGGCACGACACAGATCCAACGGAAACTGTATTCTGTAGCAGTGCTTCACCTCCTGTTTCTTGATGATCCATGACGGAAGATCACTCCGCGGTGCCGAAAACCTTTCCCTGTACACCGGTACCCACTTTGGCTGAGCGGGAAATGGATAAACCCGCTGGCCACCTTTTGTCCGAAAACCCAGAAAACCTACAAAACTGGCGACAATGCAGTACGGAGGGGGATTTCTACCTGCAAGTAACGCACCGATATCAGCGTTGTCATAAATGACATTAATGACTGTACCGGTGGCGCTGTTAACGAGGCCAGCAGCAACATCCATGTTCTTGACCAGCCGCACATCACACCCAACTGCAATGCACAACACATCTGCCGCAAAACTAAAGATCTTGGCAGGAAGAGCGGCCAGTCCGTCGACTACTGACTGATTGTCGTTGGTCGTGTGGTATGACGCCTTGCAGATAAACATCCGACGTGGAGGGCTCACTTCACTGCACTCTGACCACAGCTGCCTGATATTATTAAAAGAACAGCTCTCATTGTCATAGTGCAATGAATAATCGCACCTGAAATTCGGAAATTTTCTGCGGCGACACGTCAACACGTCCAGATCATCAGCCGTCTGTGTACCTGCACGCAACCTGTCACAGATCTGCTGCAAAAGACCACAGTTGCGCTGACCTCGGTTTAACATAACGCAGTTACTTACCAGGTATTTCCTGTACAGCTCCTGACCACTGGCTGTCATTGTGTACCGCACTTGCCGCTTACCACGGCAACCTCTGACTCTTGCCGGTTTGGCAGGCGAGCACATTCCCTGGCCATAGATGGGTTCGGCCATTACCGGTTTCAGCTGTGCCGGATCACCGAGGAAGATGACCTTCTTTCCACCGAACGGCAGCAGCTGCCCATCCTTGCCCTTCACGAGATTCTGGTTGAACAGAGTTGTCATCACCTGATGCATCTGATAGAGCAAAATAGCCGACATAGCATTTACCTCATCTATCAGAAACACATCGGTATCCGCGTAAAAAGAACGTAATTCCGAAACCTTGCGCGCCGCCAGAGTTGTACTGCCATCGTACCATGACTGTGCACCCCAACCAAACATACCGTGCACCGTTGGAGCACCTAGTAACGATGCCGCTTTACCCGTAACTGCGGCAGCTTGAATTCGACCACTGAGCATCTCGCAGATTTTCAGTGCTACCTGGGTCTTGCCTGAACCTGCTTTGCCACACAGATACAATACCTGGTGATCCACGTTGACACCGAGACGAACAGCCCACTGCTGAACGTCAGTCATGTCCTCGATGGCGACCAAACACGATGGGGGCTGTGCCATGAAGAGCTTTGACTTACTTTCAGACACCAGGCTCTCCAGCTCCTTCCAGCTCCTGTGCATTGGAAATGCCACACTCACCTCAGACAACTCTGGCGGTTTCTGTTCCATCACCTCGCGAAACATATCAGGCGGCAAGAAGTTGAGTGCACACGGATACTCGGACCGGTCGATCTCATCTTGTACATCGTAGCGCAGATCCACGTCAGTCTCCCTCAGCTCGTCGTCCGCCTCGTACCTCGCCTTAAGCATACCATCGTTCTCGACACGTTGCAGATGAACATCCACATTATGCCGTGCAGTGAGAAACATGCTGTATGAATACTGGTTATCGCGTTTCCATTGCGAACCAATGGGTGCAACCTCACCGTTCTTCCTTCTATCCATGTATGCCTGGAAGAACATCTGCAACCGTCTCAAACTGTACCTCTGATCTCGCTCGGGATCCTGCCATGCCTCCTCCAGTGCTGATCGCTGCTCCCCCTCCAAGAAGGACTCGTCTGGACTGCCGACCCACGGCACGTAGCAGACCAGTTCCATGTATGCGCGATACAGCTGCTTCCGTTTATCCACTGGGAGACCGAAGAAAGTCGATGACTCTGTGATCTCCTCTGGCTGGTAGTCACACGCCTTGTCCGTGTATAACACGGTACTGAACCTGATGTGTCGGCGTGTGTCGCGTCGCTTCAGAACCCAGTGGCCCGAATTGACGTCACGCGTCATCACCTTCCTGCCAGAACTCTCAGCAACCTGTTCAGCCTGAACACCCGCATCGTTACGCCATTCATGAGCAACGGTCTCGGCAAACTCACGAAAGGACATCTTCGCAACGACATCTGCTGTCAGCAGCTTTTCTGCCTTCGCATTTTTACGGTTTATGATCACAGTCTTAGGGCTGCATCGTTCTGCATATGCAGAATACTCAGTGCGATCAGAAAAGACAATGGTGCGATCATCGCCCGTTTTTAGAGTGAGGTACGACCGACGGTAGAAGCCGACAACATCTACGTTAGCAAATGTTTTCCTGACAAGTGGGAGGTCCATCACACGGTATGACAGCTCCTGTTTGCTCATGAACGACCTGTGACTGACATCTGCAAGTAAAAGCTGAGACAACACATGCCGCATATTAGTGGGAATGAGATCCATCTTACGCTGGCACAAGTATTCGATGACCTCATTCAGCAACTCATTATACCTACCACTCTTAGCAGCGTATTTCGTTGCATACCGCATTTTGTGAGCACCGTCTACGAGAACAGTCACATCATGGTTACACCTGAAATACATCAGGAAATAACTGTTTAAATTCGGTACACGACTACACGTCCGCCTCAGCAACATCCGTGCCTCCATCTGTGTTGCATTCACCTGCATGACCGCTGGAACCGTGTGGTTCAGATTCTTCTTAGGAAAGTCGAACCTGCAACCTTTACCCGTCTTCTCATCGCCACCACAGATGGTAGCAATACAGTTGTGAACACACGATACAGCGGCCACCTTTGCCATCTCGACAAACCTGTTCTCATCACAGAACTCGGTGTCACAGAACCTTCTCATCAACGGATGAGTGGCCATGGTGATGTTGCCCTCCTTGTAGTCGCGAACGAACTGCTCACGGAGTTTGTCGACGTCGACCACTTTATCAGAATCGTGAGAATCGACGTCCATGTGCTCCGTGTAGAACGATGCGGTCGAAATACTATCTGCAAAGAGGGTTACGTATCTGTTCGCAAGAAGCCCAACTTCTACCATCTCCCATGCCGCCTCCTCCTTCCCTGGCTTGATATTGCCACACTTTATCTCCTGTCTCACAACACGGCCATTCTGAATAATCCTGCCTAGCAATGCCGTGTCTAAAACATGGGGAAGCTTAGCTAGGCAATGCCAGTGCTGACAACCGCGGGTCTGCGTGAACTCCACCCTGGCCCAGTAATACCCCTCGGCCAGCCGGTCACGTTTCGTCCAATCGCCGGAGGGCGGCTTCTCTATGATGCCACAGATATCACCCAGGAATGCATTCAGGAACAGCTTAGTCTTTCGGCACAGGTAGATAGTCATCTGCGGTGCAAAGCGACTCATCAGCTCTGTATACCGCTCTGTGTTCTGCTCATACGGATGATCCAATGGCATCTCCTGGCCGCCGTGTTCCAGCTTGTACAGCAAGGCTCTCGTGTCATAAGTCGAACGAGGATCATTGCTTATTGTCAGAAAGACATTCGGATCGCCAAAGTCTCGCGCCATGGCCTCTAGTCCGAGTCTTTCCGAAAACCACTTCTCGCGTGAGTTGGGTAATTGCATCATCAAGCTGGAGAGACCGGGCATCTTGGAGTCGATGATCGACTCGTCACCGGAAATCCCGTCCTTAAACACCTTGATGACATCGTCCATCGGTAAGTGCGCAACGTCGGGACTCTGTTGCAAGTACCAAGCCGTCTTTGCACTGATCATCAGCTCGATCAGTCTAGCATACTGGAACATGAGATGCGTGTCATCATTCGCATACTCCCAGTTGTACTGACCGTCTGCCATCTTGTATGCAAACAGCGTCTGCTTCTTCAGCAGATACCTGGACATCTTGAAGTCCCCAAAATCAAGAGGACTCTTTTCACCACGCGGGTACAGATATGGAAAAGCAACCGTAGCAGACACGTTGTAGATTGGAACGCGCTGCTGGTGGTCTTCTATGATTTCGATCTCACCACCCTGCTTAAGCTTGATGAAATCCTTGGCTTTCAGGTAGAGATTCGGAAACTTGTCAAAGGTGAAGACATCTGCTCTCGACATTCCCGACCCGAGCTCCGCCTGGAGTATACCTGAAGAAGCCAACGTTCCTGAGCTCAATGGAGTGTCAGCGTCATTGTCATCAATGTTGCCAACGTACTCCGCGTCATCCATCACCTCCGCAAGTTGGGACTGAGACTGCAGCGCTGACAAAGCCTCTTCGCTCAGCTCAAGTTCCCCATCTTTGGCCATCTTAACGAAATATGGATGCCTTTCGAACAGGAACCTAAGCCACTCCCTAACCCTGTCTGGATTCGCCACTATCTGCTTCCTAGAGTGATTCTGTGAAGTCCTCTCGATAATAACGAACCGATCTTTTAGATCGGTCCGTGGAAGCACCTTACACCATGTCTGCGTAGGATCCTGTTTTAATGTAATGCTCTCCTGACGCAGCTTTTTATTTGCCATGTAATTCTTGCACACAGTGACGACCGGATGCAGTGGCGCAATACAGGATTTGTCCCCAGGATACAACAGAGGAAGATCTGATGTACCGTTTTGAGCTCCACCATCGTTGTTGCCCACCACCAGCACCTTGGGATACTCCATCGACTTTGGCCGGACTGAATCCCATGCCTTCTGCTTTTCAGCTTTCACCTTCTGACCACGACTCCTGTTTGCAGCCATGCAATCATAACAACAGGCACTATCTATTTGGTCTACACCTACCAAAATACCTGTCGACTTGCACCGATCGCAGTGTTTCACCACAGTCTGCAGCTCGTGCTCAACGAAGTACTGCAGCCGTTTGTGATTGTACTCATACTGTGGCGTACCTTTCTTGGCTGCCCATGTCCACTTATCCGGTGTCTGCAGTTTCTTTGCCTCAGCATTCAGCTGGTTAAGCCTCTGCTGGTCTACGTCAGACCAACAGAACTCACGGCTAACGTCATCGATCTTTGAAAGGTCATTAACAACGGCCTTCACCTCGCTAGTGACTTTCTCCGTCAAAATATTATCCACTTCTAGTGAGACACGATTATGATACTCTGTCAGCCTTGCCAGCAACGGATCGCTTTCCTTTACCACCTTTTTCTTTAGGCCGTTCTTCAACTCCTTCAGCTCTGCCTCCTGCCTCATTTTTGAGTGCTCTTTCCGGCTGCCACCAGTGATGCGACTTGGCTCACTGTATCTTGTGCTACTCTCCTGCACAGTTTCTCCTCCACTCACCAGCCTCCTGGAACACTTCTTGTGATTTGCTAAATTCACAAACACTTTGCCGCAGTCACTGCACTGCTGATTAGCTGAAGTCTTAACAGCCACATCAGGAACAATTCCAGCCCCACTTTGTGCCTGCACTTTCTTTCTTTGAGAAGATCTTGTCTGCCGTTGTAACTGACCAGTCTCGGATCTCTGACGTTCACCATTTGTTCCACTACTCCTTGCAGCTTTCTTCCTGGGAGGCTCCCCACATGAGCTGTCACTCACTTCACCCTCCTCTGCAACATCTTCTACGATATTTGACAGAATACCGTACTTGTTTTTCAGCTGTACGGAAAAAAGCTGCTGAGAAATGTTCCGAACATTACTCACCTTCTTACTACCATGGACTGCAGTGTGATGTGTACGCAAAGAAGACTTACTCATAAATATTACACCACATTCCACACACTTAGGCCGTGGAGATTTCACAGCAGCATGTACGTGTACATCAGCAGCATCGCTGCTACTAATACTGTGTTGTTGCTGTGTGGATGAACACTGTGTAGAAGTGTTCTTCTTACTATGCACCCTAAACTGGTGCATACGTACAGCCTTTTTGCTTTTAAACACAAGACCACACTGAACACATGTACACTCAGACACACTACTAGTAGACACTGTGCGAGCAGACGCAGCAGCCGCCACACCACGTACATCGGACACATCACTACCAGACATCGTACTAGCAGACATGACACCACGCACATCACATACATCATTACGAGACACAGTAACAGCAGATGTGACACCACGTACATCACTACAAGACACCGTACCAGCAGACGTGACACCACACACATCAGACACACTACTAGAAGACAGTGGTGGAAAACTGATAAGATCAGAAAGATCAGGTGGACAACTACTGAC
>Ga0209458_1000657_pt1 | contig 10074 bp, 7 predicted proteins | sample WorMetLIZAISLAND_FD_187411 | JGI IMG/M metagenome (GOLD analysis project Ga0209458, IMG submission 187411) | Marine gutless worms symbiont microbial communities from Max Planck institute for Marine Microbiology, Germany - Inanidrilus manae... ...
GAACCAAAATTTGATGCTGGTTTCCTGATATCTCCTGTGACAGGTCACAGAAGAATTTTTCTTACGTTCACCAAACCGCGTAGCATGACCATTACCGTCAGGATGTTCATTTTCCGATAGGATGGCTGGCGATACTCAGTCTGATTAGGCATGTTAGGTCTCATTGGCCGTCGAAATTCATCATCAGTTTGTCTGTCGAAATGACTCCCACCTCGCCAAGTTCTTTGCTCATCCATTTCTGAATCAGACTCAGAAGAACACCCGTCATAGCCTGTACACTGTTTCCGGTAGTTACATAATTTGTTTGCATCTAACTTCACCGAATCGACCATTTCTTTTCTGTGTATACGTGTATAAATACCAGACGCCTGCTGTTGAAAGTGTGACTTATCAGTCCCATCCAAATCCACCGTCAACAACTTGGTCAGAGTACAAGACTCACTACTCACCTCTGACTCCTGTTGTAACTTCAGATGTTGTTTGCCATTACATGCAACCACCTCTGACTTCTGTTGTAATTTCTCGTGTTGCTCGTCGTCACTTGTATTCACTTCTGACTCATATTCTAACACTTCAATTTCCTCGTCATCGCTTGCATTCACCGCTGACGTCTGTTGTGACTGGTTGACTTGTTCGTCATTGCTCATATTCACCGCTGACCCCCGTTGTAACTCCGTGTGTTGCTCATCGTCATTTGCATTCACCTCTGACTCGTGTTGTAACTCAACGTGTTGCTCACCACCACCTGCATTCACTTCTGTTTCCTGTTGTAACTCCTCAACTTGCTCGTCATCGCTTGTATTCACCACTGATCCCTGTTGTAACTCTTCAATTTCATCATCTTGCCGTTTAGAAACTGGCGACATACTCATTATCCTTGGTTCATCATATTCAGTCTCTGATGCGGACAGGTAATTCTCAGAATCAGCACGCTGTCTCCTATTGTAATTGCGATGATCTTTGCTCTGCTTTTGACTAGAGTTCCTATTGGTGTTATCAGTCACCACATCCACCTGTCCATTGCTATGTACGAGCTTGTATTTCTTTGGCATTTGATGCTTTGACCGTACAGTCCTTGAGGGAGTAAAGGCGCATGTCATTGGTAACATTCTTGTTGTATTCCTCACGCTGTTCTTTTGGTTCGAACTGTGACCTGTTTCAGCCAGCTGTTGTTCAGGTGGTTTCACATTTTTAGCGACTCCAATGGTATGTTGTCTATGCTTGAAACATACTTTCGGATCAATCGCCACTAGCTCGGTCGGAGCATGAGACTCTGATATAACCTCATCTGTCCCCTGATCCACCTCCTCAACTTCTTCATCTTGACTATTATCTGATTCACCTTGTGAAACGGCCCCACATCGGGCGCCAATGTGGTGCGTGTCCCCCTTTCGATATCACTCGTCAAATACCATAACGTCCTTCCGTCTGACGAATCAGAATCTGGCGGGTCTGGCTCTACATCATGCTCAGTGGACACGTTCCCATCACCTGTACAATGGACATCCGCTGCCACGACTGTCTTCTTTCCACCTCTTCTCGTCACTGCCGACGCCAAATTCCTCTTCATCTTTCCGGATACAGTTTCAGGGACCTCTGACCCAATGTCACGGGATCCAGAGATCGCCACATAAAATTTATCTAGAGTCGTTTGCGAGTCGGGGGGGGGGGTTAACCTTTATCCTGCCCCCTTCCCTATTTTCATCCACACAGTGACTGTGCAGTGAAAAAGGTGTCTCTAAGGTGTCTTCAGACATAGTCTATTTACATATATACGTAGACTTTTAAAGAATATAAGTAAGTAAGTAAGTAGTAGTTTAATGCATATATCAAACGTACATGCAAACATAGAAAAAAAACATTTTCGAATGACAAACAATTGTCTATATAGCTAAAAATATATTATAATTCAACTCTCTCATACAATATATCAACAGTTCTCATCACGTGTCCATGACCACATTGGAAAATAACAATCGCTGGCGCTACTGTGCAACTTGTGCAAAATACAGTCCTCTTTGAATTGAACTTTTGACACAAGGGAAAGTAGTTTTACGTTGAAGGAACGACTGGAACGTTTAGGAAATTATTATTTAGGTTACTATGGCTGTGACTTTTAAGCCAAAAATCAACCGATTTCCCCAAATTTCCAGATTTATCGTTCCAAAAACCACTACCCCTGACCTTGTTCACCAAATTTTCATTCACTCAATGAGAACTACTAGGCATTGGTTGCTCAAAGATGGTGTTGCGATCTTCTAATGCAAATATCCATGAGTGCAGGACAGTCCCACACCTCCCAATGCTGGATTCAGTGACGACTGCTCTTACTTCCTTGCTAAAACCACTGTATAAGTCAATTCCAATGTAGTCTGCTTCACTGCCTTCACTACTAGTACTACAATAGGTCCTCTCTGCTCAGTTCCAACTTGCCTTGTGGCGAGATTTCACTCCTATTTATAGGTTTTGGGCGCCTCCGGGCGCATCCAGACGCCAGGTAGGGTGCATCCAGGCGCATCATTAGGTATTTCTAGTATTGCTGGCGCTGTGTACAGTAGCTAGCATCTTTGCCAAGTGTTTTGGGGTGCTGGATAGGGCGCATCCAGGTGCATCTGGGCGCATCCAGAAGCTGCTATGCTATATACAACACTGGTAGGCATTTTAAGACACTGTCATAGGTGTTGTAAGGCACTATAGGGTGCATCCAGGTGCATCCAAGGGCACATCCAAGAGCGCATCCAAGGGCGCATCCAGGCGCATCCAAGCGCATCCAGGGGCTTTTTCAGGCATTTCCAGTGCTGGTAACGCCATATACTGCATCTGGCATCGTTGCTAAGTATTTTGGGGTGCTGAATAGGGCGCCTCCAGGTGCATCCGGGCGCATCCAGGGGCTTTTCCAGGCATTTCCGGTTTACTAACTGACTGATCCAGACTAGTACCAGCTAATATAAACAGGTCCCAGTCATATTCTGGTAAATTCCGGAGCTATACTGGACCCTACAAAATCACCTAGCATGAACCCACACTCTATTTGGGGAAAGGGCACTTTATAACCAAAACTCCTGGTCGAAATTTGACCCTACACCAGCGAAAAATGTATAGCGATGTGGCGCCAGCGACTTAAACATGCATATTCATATATGAATAATCAGCATACATCAGACTATATTTAAAAAATATAGGGGTTAAATAATTTCATATCTGGGGTAGCTACATCAAAAAATGTAAGGTAAATTTTCCACTAATCTCCATTACGAACGGTGAACTAAAGTCTCATTGCTAAATAACGGGATAAATTCAGATTTAATTAACAGTGTGTCTCAAAAACAGTCTTATTGTAGATAAATACGTGCCTACAGGAAACATCTAAAAGAAAATGTCCAAGTTCTACATCTAAAGTCAACAGATTGCCTCTCCGCAACGATAGTCTCTCCACAACAATAGTTATAGTTCAGTGTAGATGTGCCGAGGGGTCCGCACGAGATCACCACATAACGATTCAGTTGTAACTTCCGTTACAGTTCTCACCGGCGTGGTCCACTACCGTCACCGGCGGAGAATGGCTACTACGGTGCAGACGGGTATGCTTCGGCGGAGGTGCGTGACATTCTTACTTCTCGTAGGCCCAACAGGGATGGTGTCCCTCCAGAAGGCTTGACGTGCTACAGGGCAGCTGAATCGTGTATCCTAGGTCTCGATTCTGGGGCCGGTTCAGCGGGTCCTGTGTGTGAGTCAGGTGGGTGTGGCTGTTCTGCAGTGCACCCGAGGGACGGAAGAGGAGCGATGATCACGCCGACCGGAGGCATCACCCCTGCTGCACCCGTGGTGCGAGGGCAGACTTTGCATGACGAACGGGAAGGCCATTCTGCCGTGGTTTTGGAGATGGTCGTTGCGTCGCGGGAGTCTGTGTTACGTATGCGGGAGCCTGTCGGGGAGGGGAGCAAACCTTCGGAGGATGGAGGTGCGATGCACCTGTCTCTGGGGCCCGTTCCGCCTAGGTTACCTGACTGGGCTGCGCTTGTCGACATGCAGTGCGGTTATGGGAGTGAGAATGCGACAGGACTGCGTAGTGAGACAGCGTTGCAGATGGGCAGACAGATGGAGGATGTGGAACGCACGGGTGGCCATTCAGGCGGCGGATCCGGAGCACGTGACGGACAAGGGATCGACGGGACCGCGCTGGTTCGAGTACGGCCAGTCGTCGGTGCAGTCGCGGCTCTGAGTATGTCGGGCCATCCCGGTGGCGGAGGTGCATCGGAGCTCCATCTGGCCAGTGGCGGAGGTGTCCCGTCGTCTGGTGGCTTTCCTGCAACGGAAGTTTCAAGTTTCAAGTGGGGCAGGGCGCTTGTCGCCCCATAGACTTAGACCTCAGATGGGTCCATCAGCCATCCCCAATGAACTCCAGTTGATACTGGATGCTTGGTGAGAATTATTATAGCCACAACCCTAAGTGTGTGTGTATGTTTATGTGTACATCATACACTCCACTCCACTCCAGCTATAGGGCGGCACAGTTTCCGGGGCCAGGCGCTGTACCTCTGCCGATGCCAAGCGGGTATGCTCAGCCGCCGCCGCCGCCGCCGATGCCGCTGGTGTCTACGCCTCCGCCGTGGCAACAGACCATGGCTTCTGGTCCTGTTCGGATGCCAGCACCACAGACGTTCGTGCCGTCTCCGTACACGGCGACGTCTGTCGTGAGACCAGGCCAGAACTCTACTGCAACGAGAAACTTCACGCCACGCCACCCGAGTTATGTGCCGCGACTGCCCGAGTGCTACGGGTGTGGTGAACGCGGACATTATCGTCGGGATTGCCCGTCCGTAATGGTGGAGCTGCGGCCCGTGCGGCTACCTGCGCCACCGCCGCCACCGCCACCACCACCAGACAAAGTGCAGATGGCGGCGGACGAGAAGGGGATGAAAGACGTGTACGTGCCAATACAGTTGTTCGGTCAGCCGGGTGTCGCTCTACTCGACACTGGCTGTGACACATCCATCATCGGAGCTCACATGCTACCAGACGATGCAGACGTTCAGCCGACAACCCATACACTTATGGCTGCTAATGGTACGTCCATCCCATTGGAAGGTGAATACACTGTACACTTCCAGGTAGCAAATAGAGAGTTCATTGTGTGTGCTGTTGTAACCAAATGTGTGCATGAATTCATTCTTGGTATTGACTTCTTGTCTGACAATGCTTGCTGTTGGGATTTCGATGCCAGATCAGTCATGATTGGCGATCTGTGGGTACGATTACACCAACGCTCAAATGATGAAGAGCACAGATATGTCTTTAACAGTGATAGATGTATTATTGCGCCCTGTACTGAGGCTGAGGTTCCAGTAGATGTTACTCGCTCCACCTGGCGTATTAGGGAAGTAGATTTTTGGGTGACCAACTCCACGGAAATTGCGGATGGGGTGGTGGCAACGCGTACTCTATTTGGGGCGGAGGACCATCGTACAGTGATGCGGGTGCTCAATTTGACGGACAGACCGTACGAATTAAAACGGGATCAATTCATGGGTGCTGCTTCACAGGCGGAGATTTCTGATTCTCGGCTTCCTTTAGCAGGCCAGAGTGGTCTGCATTCAAGGTTGGTTGTCCGACGTGTTGAAAAGGTGGAAGTTGACCATGTGCAGTGTTTGATTGAAGACTTGCCAACTGATTTGGCGACTGAACAACGGGAAAAGGCGATTCAATTCGTTAACAGTAATGCTAATGTCTTTTCTAAGTCCGAGTTTGACATTGGACGGACTGGACTTGTTGAGCATGCGACTGACACTGCTGACAGTAGACCCGTGCGACAGGTGCTGCGCAGGCATCCAGTAGCTTGTCATTGATTGATGACTATGTGCAACAGATGCAGGATAACGGTATTGTGGAACCGCGCATTGGCATCGAGTGGGTCTCAAATATTGTATTAGTGAAAAAGAAGGACGGGACCTTGAGATATTGTATAAATTACCGAGGCTTGAACGCAGTGACGACTAAGGCCGACTATCCTTTGCCACGGATAGACGCGTGCCATGATTCTCTGGGGGGGGGGATCTCTATTTTTCCTCGTTGGACATGCGCAGCGGGTACTGGCAGGTTCCTGTAAGGGAGGAAGACATAGATAAGACGTGCTTTGTCACGCGCAAGGGAATCTTCGGATTCAAAGTCCTTCCCTTCGGCCTTTGTAACGCGCCATCAACGTTTCAAAACTTTCAACGGCTTGTCGATATGGCTCTTGCTGGTTTGACGTGGGAGATCTGTCTTGCTTATTTAGATGACCTGATTATCTTCTCAAGCACGTTCGAACAGCACATGGAACGGCTCCGGATGGTCTTTGACAGACTGATGGCAGCGGATCTGCGGTTGAAACCCAGTAAGTGCGCCTTGATCCAACGACGAGTGAAGTTCTTGGGAAGTATTGTCTCGGGAGATGGCATAGAACCCGACCCTGAAAAGGTGCAAGCGGTCACGGATTGGCCACGTCCCCAAAACTTGACAGAGGTGCGAGCCTTCGTGGCTCTAGCAAGCCATTATCGACGTCACATAAAGTCATTTGCAGAAATAGTGAGGCCATTGCATGAGTTGACAAAAAAGGACGTTCGATTTTGCTGGGGGCCTAGACAAGAGCAAGCTTTTATCATGCTGAAAGATGTACTAGTTAACGCGCCTGTATTGGCAATGCCGATATGGCGGTGGCTACGTACTTGACACTGACGCCAGCAATTATTCAATGGGTTGCGTGCTGCAACAATAGCAGGATGGAGAATTAAAAGTCATAGGCTATGCAAGCCGAGCTTTCTCAGATGCCGAAACCAGATATTGTACCACGCGAAGGGAATTAGCTGCAATAATATTTGGGTTGAAATACTATAGGCATTTCCTGCTGGGTTATGATTTCATTCTTCGGACTGACCACGCTGCGCTGACACATTTGATGCGAACGCCAAACCCAGTTGCGCAGTCTGCGAGATATCTTGAAATGATTGCAGAGTACAAATTCACAGTGCAATACAGGCCTGGCGATGCGCACCACAATGCTGATGCGTTAAGTAGACGCCCATGCGGTCGAGACCACAGCGCCCAGCCCTGTAAGTATTGCGGGCCGATGGAAGATTTGGCAGAAGAACAACCGTAGGTGATTGAGAAAATGGAAGGTTAGAGTGGGTGATTTGAGTAACGAGGGTGAAACCGAAGGGTTGCAAGTAAGGCGATGTTTTGTCAAGCCGGTGCCCGTACCCCGGCAGGGCCAGGCCGAGTGCGCATCACGAATCCCAGGTCTCGATTCTGGGGCAGATGCGAGCGAGGCAGGGTCCTGTGGTGGGTCGGGCGGAGACGAGACAGGGCTGTTGCATGCATGCTGGACGAGGAGAGCTGATGCAGCCACCTCTTCGTCTGCAAGTGCGCAACCTAGGGTGGACTCGCAGTCACTATTGGATGGGCCTAAGGCGAGTCAGGAAAGCGAGAGAGGAAGGGATGACCTCCCTTCAGGGACAGTTAGTGCTGAGGAATTAGTTGATCAGCAAAAGAAGGATGAGGATTTGAGCATAATCAGGGCTTGGCTAGAAGATCCAAAGACAGTCCCAGATAGAAACGCATTACATGCTTACGGGCCGGAGATACAGCAGTTATGGGCCCAGAGAGAGAGTCTAGAGGTGACTCAAGGAGTATTATATCGTAGTACGTAAGGCCGGATGGATCATTGTTGTATTTGCAGATTGTGGTGCCAAGAAATCTATGCACGGCTTTCCTGGGTGCTGTACATGCAGGTGCAATTAATGGGCACCCAGGAATTGAACGGACTAGAGAGAGACTACAGGAGATAGCGTATTGGAGGGGGTGGACTAGTGATGTGCATGCGTATGTGCAACGATGTCCTGTTTGTGTGGCGCACAGGCTGGGCCCGCGTCGTAAACAAGGTCAGATGCAGCAGGTGCTGGCATGCGATGTAATGCAGAAAGTGCATGTAGATCTCGTAGGACCCTTTCCGACCTCAAAGAAAGGTTACAAGTATCTCCTTACTGCGATTTGCGGCTTTACCAAATATCTAGTATGCGTGCCAATTAGGGACAATGTCAGCGCAACTGTCGCTGACGTACTGATGAAGCATCTGTACCTCGTATACGGACCGCCGGAGATATTGGTCCATGACCAAGGTGGAGAATTTTGGTCAGATGTGATGACCAAATTGGCAGCATTACTTGACATACAGCCATCTAAGATTACGAGCCATAGGCCGAATTTGAATGGGGTAGTGGAGCGGGTCCATGCGACCCTCCATTCGATGTTCGGGAAGCTGGTTGATGAAAACCAAAGAAACTGGTGTGAGTTGGTACCATATGTGACATATGCGTACAACACCACGTCCCATGGAACCACTAGTTTTTTGCCATTCTATCTGATGTTTCTGCATAGAGCCAGGACACCGATCGAGCTAATGTGCGGTCTGTCCTTGGAGGTGCACTTTGAAGATGAGGATGCCTATGTATCGGAGGTTAGTGAACGGATGCGTAAGGCTTTTCAAGTAGTCAGGAAACAGTTGCAGGTAAAATTTGAGAGGGCCAAAAAACGCTATGATGAGCGTGTGCGATCTGCCAAATTCGGTGAGGGAGAATTTGTATGGCATTTTATTCCCCGCACTCGAAAAGGCTTAAACCGAAAATGGATGATGGGCAATAAAGGGCCTTATCGCATAGTGAGACGTCTTAATGATGTTAACTTTGTGGTGCAGAAACTGCCCATGTCGGTTCCAATAATTGTGCATATAGACAGACTTACGCGTTTTCATGGCACCATTCCGAAGGCTTGGAAAATGGAAATGGAGAAAGAAAGGACGTCAGATGGAATGACCGATAAGAAGGCAGCAGACGCTAACACTGCAGGGGCGGAGGTAACGCATGCAGAAAATGCGGAGACGCATTCAACTGGCATGCCGAGTGACATAGCCCGCGGTAGCGACTGTACTGCGACTGACGCTGACAATGACCATCGTGCTTCTGATGGTAAGGGTGTTGAGGTCGCGACAGGTGACTTAGTTGACCTCACGGACGGAGTGGTTGAACTAGCTGATTATGATGCTGGGGAAATATTTGATGATGGGACGTATTTTGATATGTCGGATAACATAGCTGAATGTGGTGAGGCTAGTTTGGATGGAAGTGCATCAAATGGTGAAGTGAATGCAGGTACCAGACCGATTCAGATGGATGTAACGGAGGGGTCTGACCCCACCGATGGGGCTGTAGAGGAGGCACGTAGGCCTGAAAGGGCTAGGCGGCCGCCCGCTTGGCACCAGCAGTATGTGGTCCGTATGATACGTAGGGTGCCCAGAGGTACCGACCAGAGAGCACTGCATTCCGACATGAACCAGACTCAATGCGGAGAGGAATTTGAGCGTTATCCTTGTAAGGTCAGAGGGGGTGACCTTGCGAGATATGAGGTCAGTTCAAACATGGTGACAGGTGCATGTATTTGTGCCGCTGCGGCAGGGATGGTGAGCGAGTCGGCCGGAGGAGGACCTGACTTTGCTTCGGTGTCGTCAGCTGATTTATACGACAGTGGTCTCGCCTTGATAGCCGCCGGACCGTCGCGTGGTGTGAGGAGAAGGGCTCAACCACGGGTGCAATGTCCCGCTTGTCCGAATGTCGAGGTGCCAATTTCTGCGCTTGAAAGACATGCTGTACAAGAGCATTATATGATGTATTATACTTCTCAGTGAGTACTTGTCCCGTTCTCTAGAGTGGACAGTTTAGTCAGAGCGGTGATACGCTGTTACAGATGTTGGTCCAAAGCAGAGAGTCTTTCGCAGGAACTCGAGAGGGCGCTCTTGAGTTGGTTGCGAGAGGCTAAGTCAAAGCTGGGTACCAATCCTGCTTGGCCGAAAATAGAGCGGGCCTTGATTCAGCAAGTACGAGCGGAAGAATACTGGATCATGCGATCGGCCCCTTTGGCGGGGTATCGGTCAGTGCTAGTTGAAGAAGAGGGGATTGATGTGATAGCCCCGACAGCTCAAATAATAGCGGAGCGTGAGGGGGAGCGACGGCTGCACCTGTCTACAGAGACAGTGGTGACCTATTC
>Ga0209458_1000659_pt1 | contig 10054 bp, 13 predicted proteins | sample WorMetLIZAISLAND_FD_187411 | JGI IMG/M metagenome (GOLD analysis project Ga0209458, IMG submission 187411) | Marine gutless worms symbiont microbial communities from Max Planck institute for Marine Microbiology, Germany - Inanidrilus manae... ...
CTCAATTCCAGGACCGCAAAATCGCCGAAAAAAAGCGCACAACAGCAACCGCAGATCAAATCCGACAACCTGACACCGCGTTTTTACACGGCCACGGGATGTCGACGCCGTGTTTGCGGCGGGCATCGCCGCCATTCCCGGCCGCGAACGGGAGTTCAGGAAATCGATCAACGAAGCGATTTACTACGCGACGGTTCTCTCGTGCTCGCGGATTCACGTGATGGCCGGTGTTGTTGGTGAAAACCTGGGGCGCGAAGCGGCCTTGGCGACTTTCACCGACAACATGCAATTTGCCGCGGACGCCTGCCAAAGCGTCGGCATCCGCGTGCAGGTGGAAGCCCTGAACGCAATCGATGTGCCGGGATATCTTTTGAATTACACAGTGCAGGCCCGCGCCGCACTCGCCATCATCAATCGACCAAACGTCGAACTCCAATATGACCTCTACCACGGCGGTATGAGCGGCGATGACGTGTTGGAGGTCGTGCGAGGTAATCTGGACGTGATCGGGCACGTCCAGGTAGCTGGTGTTCCTGGTCGATGCGAGCCCGATCGCGGGCATCTCGACTTCTATCCCGTCTTCGAAGCGCTCGACGAGATCGGTTATGGAGGATGGGTCGGCTGCGAGTACACTCCGGAGAAGAGCACCATCGAGGGACTGCAGTGGGCCTCGGTATATGGTCTCGGACGGCCGTTTCGCCCGGTTTGAAAGAACATTAGACCACGCATATACCAATCCCCGACATCAACGCGTTTCCCGGCGCGTGTTTGCGTATTAAGATAACCCAATCGGGAGACGGTCGGTTTACCCGAACGAGTTCTCGCCGAACGAAAGATTGGCCGGCACGTGATGTCCCATCCTGACGAAGAGTTTCTCGAGAAGTTGGAAGCCATTCGCCGCTCATACATGGAGGGTGCTTTTCCGCAGCAACTCCGCGATGTAAACGACGCGGTTGCCTCATTTGTTCATCCGACTGAGGATGGTGGGGCGTCGCTTGAAGCGATCCACGCCGTCGCCCACAAACTCGCCGGTTCGTCCGGCACTTTCGGAATGCTGGATCTCTCTGTATCGGCGAGAGCGCTGAGCGAACTGACCGACTCACGCAAACCCGCAGTTGCCGACGAAGTTGAGGATATTGGCGGTAAGATCGCCGCAATGTTGAAAGACCTGAATTCCATCGCCGCGCGCGACTCGACAGACACGGACTGTAATGGCGACAGCAACAACACCGCTGGTCCAATTGGGAATCCAACCGAAGCCGATACAGTTGAAGAGGCCAGCGACCATACCGTCGTCTTTTTTGGCGTCGCCGCCGATGATGGCGACCGTTTGGATGAACTGCTCTCCAACAATGGCTACCGGGTCACGCGCATAAACCACGTTACCGCCCTCGAGGGTGCGCTTGCCATTGGCGGAACGGTCGTCGTCGTTGCGGACTTGTTGACATATGAAGCCAATGCGAAGGCGTTCGGGCCGATATTCCGATCAGAAAAGAGCTCGCGTGGAGGCAGTTTAACGCTGGTGTTTCTGTCAAGCCGGCATTCGTTGGAGGCCCGCCTAAACGCGGTAAGGGCCGGCGGCGATGCGTTTTTGACGATCCCATTCGACCCTTATGACTTGATCGAACCCATCGACAGAGTTACGGACCGCGGTGTCACCCAACCCTACCGGGTGCTGGTCATCGACGACGATGCCGATTTCGTCTCTTACATCGAAACCGCGTTGCGCAACTCTGGTTTTATATGTGAACACGTAGAAGACCCGTCCGATACACTGGATGTCCTTGAGTCTTTTTCGCCCGAGATCATCCTGCTCGACCTGAACATGCCCCATGTCGATGGACGGGAGCTCGCGGTCGTCATCCGCCATCAAGAAGCGTTTGTAGGGACACCGATCGTTTTCCTTTCCGCCGAGGCGAAGATCGAAACCAAGGTCGACGCCATGGGATTGGGAGGAGACGACTTCCTGACCAAACCGATCGAACTGGACCATCTTGTCGGCATGCTCAAGAGCCGGACCGAACGGTTTCGATTGCTTCGCTCACGTATGGTCCAAGACAGCTTGACCGGACTCATCAACCATTCAACGACGAAACAACTCTTGGACCGTGAAATTGAACGGTCGCGGCGGATGGGTGCCCCGTTGACGTTCGCCATGATTGATATCGACCACTTCAAAAACGTCAATGACACCTACGGGCACGGGATCGGCGATCGGGTCATCCGGGCGGTGGCGCGGCTTTTGAAAAGTCGTTTGAGAAGTATTGACGTTATCGGACGTATGGGCGGAGAGGAGTTCGGCGTCGTTCTCTCAGGCACCGCGGGCTCCGAAGCACTCGACATCTTCAATCAAATCCGTGAAGCATTTTCCGACATCGAGTTCAGAATCAACGGCGGGCAATTCGGATGCACGTTCAGCTGCGGTGTTGCCGAGTTTCCGGATTGCCCGACCAGCATGGAAATCCTCGATTGCGCCGACAAAGCCCTGTACAGAGCCAAACATGGCGGGCGGAACCGCGTAGAGCTGTTCCAAACCTAAGCCGTCGGGTCTTCGCTAATCTGCTAGTAGACGAATGTGTTGCGGGACTTCGACGATCGATGAGGCCCCGACCACTGCGTAATTCCGGACAGCTAGGGCTTCGGATCTTACGCGTTCCGAAGGATCTCCTCCATGCCCCGTTAGAACGTGAATTCCGCCGGCAAGACCGGCGTTTTTTCCAGCCTCGAGATCGCCGGCCCGGTCGCCGACGATCCACGACCGGGCGAGATCGATCGCTAGGTGATCTGAAGCCTTCAGCAGCATTCCCGGGTTTGGTTTTCGGCACGGATGGTTGGGTTCGTTGTAGGGTGGTTTGCCCTTGGCGTGGAAGGGGCAGGCGACGACGGCATTCACGAATGCGTCAGCATCGGATAGTTCGTCGAGCATCTGCTCTTGAACGGAGGCGAACTCTTCCCAACCATACATGCCGTAGGCGATCCCGGCTTGGTTGGTGACTACAACGACTGGGATATCCGCCAGGTTTGCCCGTCGGATCGTATCGGCAGCGCCTTCGATTAACTGCATGTCTTTGGTTTTGTGTAGATAGTTGACTTCTTCGACGATTACACCATCGCGGTCGAGGAAAAGCGTGGGTTTGAGGACCGATGGTTTCGGCCTGTTGAGTATTTCCATCCAAATACCGTCGTCACCGACGGGAAGAGGGACATCGTCATATCGGGTATTCATATCGATTGTCTATACATCGCGATCATCTATTGTCGACGAAACCTCATCTGTTTGAAATCGGCCGTCGATACCGGTACGGATAGGGGCCGGATTCCCCGGCTCGGAATTCTCCGTTATACTCAGGGGAAGAATTGGCAGGCAATAATGTTAGGTCCCGGCTCGGCCGACAAACAAAGGAATAAGAACATCTTGGTGGAAAACCGACCGCTGCCTGAAGGTCTTTCGAATTGCTGGCTCAGATGGGCTTTGTTTATCTTCGGCTGGATCAATATCGGGATCGGAGCCGTCGGTGTCGTCGTGCCCGGGCTTCCAACAACCATATTCCTGATTATCGCGCTTTGGGCCTTTTCAAAAAGCTCCGACCGGTTTCAGTCTTGGCTCTGGAACCACCCCCGCTTCGGTCCCAATGTCCGTCATTGGCACAACCACCGGGTCATTCCGGTCCGCGCCAAGATCCTGGCCGTCGTGATGATGATCTCCAGCTTGGCCATTATTATATTCTTTGTTGCCGAAGATTGGATTCTGCCTGTTACCGTTGCGTTGGTCATGGTCCCGGCTGCCGTTTACGTGGTCACACGGGCGAGCGTTCCTCCCCAAGAAGCGATTGTCTCCGTGGAAAATGCCGACGGGTCAACCAGCTTTCGCTCCCGCTTCGGCGATGTGAAGGCCAACGACGCCGACAATAATTAGGACGACACTGGCGACACGGATCAACGTGACCGGTTCTTTGAACAGGAACACCCCAGCGATCGCCACCAAGGCCGTACCCAATCCGGACCACACGGCGTATGCCGTACCGACATTCATGGCCTTGAGAACCTGTGCAAGAAGTATGAAACTTGCGCCGTATCCGACGACAACGCTCACAGTCGGCCACAATGCGGTAAAGCCGTTCGACAGTTTCAGCGATATCGTGCCAATGACCTCGAAGACTATGGCGAGACTCAACAGTATCCAGTTCATATCACCATCCAGAAAATCGGTTTACGCGTGCAAGCGGCGCCTTGATATCGCTCGGACAGGGAGCGGACAGGGCGGCGCGAATGGGCAGAGTGCGGAATTTACCCGCCGAGATTTCGACGGGGAAGCAAAATGAATCTGCCGCTGTTATGGCTGGCGGTGGCGTCGTTCCTGTTTTTCGCCACCCATATTTCTCTGGCCCATCCTCTGGTGCGGAAACGGATCGCGGAGGCAATGGGCGAGCTCGGGTTCCTCTCACTTTACTCGGTTATGTCCGGGGCAACCCTGGCTTGGATGATCTGGAGCTACATCAACGCGCCGATCGTGGAGGTTTGGTATCCGATCACCGCTTTTCGGCATGCTTCGCTGACGCTGATGCTGTTCGCCTGTTTCCTCCTGGTATGCGGATACACGACATCCAATCCCGGCGCCTTAGGCATGGAGAAACTGGGTATGCGATTGGGACCGCGCGGTGTCCTCAAAATCACACGCCATCCGGTGATGTGGGGGGTCGCGTTGTGGGCCTTATCGCACGTCTTGGCCAATGGCCATGTCGCTGGATATTTGTTCTTCGGAACCTTCACCGTTTTGGCGATCGGCGGGGCCGCCCACATCGACCTTAAAAAGAGGGACCGGCTCGGCGAGGCGTGGGAAAAGTATATGGCTGAAACCTCTCACGTCCCTCTCGGAGCACTGCTGGCGGGTCGTACTCGGATGGCGCCGGGCGAGATCAAGTGGTGGCAAACAGGACTTTCGATCGCCCTTTATGTCGGGTTGATCCTCGCTCACGAACCGGTCTTCGGCCTAGCCGTATGGCCGCTTTAAAAAACCCATGTCAGCCCGCCGTGAAGGCTTGAATGCCGGTCTGCGCGCGGCCCAGGATCAACGCATGGATGTCATGGGTACCCTCGTAGGTATTGACGGTTTCGAGGTTCATGACGTGCCGGATCACGTGGAATTCATCGGCAATACCATTGCCGCCGTGCATGTCCCGGGACATCCGTGCAATATCCAAGGCTTTGCCCGTCGAGTTGCGTTTGATCATGGAGATGTTCTCCGGCGGGCAATTTCCTTCGTCGAGGAGACGCCCGACCCTCAGGCAAGACTGTAGGCCCAGAGTGATTTCCGTCTGCATGTCGGCGAGTTTTTTCTGGATCAACTGATTGGCAGCAATCGGACGGCCGAATTGTTTACGATCCAGTGTATATTGGCGGGCGGCATGCCAACAGAACTCCGCAGCCCCGAGAGCGCCCCAGGCGATTCCATAACGGGCTTTGTTCAAACAACCGAATGGGCCTTTCAGGCCTTGGACATCCGGGAACATGTTTTCCTCGGGCACAAAGACCTTGTCCATGACGATCTCACCGGTGATCGAGGTCCGCAGCGACATCTTGCCTTCGATTTTCGGTGCCGAAAGCCCATCCATTCTCTTTTCCAGTATGAAGCCTCGGATCACACCATCGAGCTTGGCCCAAACGACAAAAACGTCGGCTATCGGTGAGTTGGAGATCCACATTTTATTGCCGGTGAGCAGATACCCTCCTTCGGCAATCTCGGCCCGCGATTTCATCCCGCCGGGATCGGACCCGTGGTCCGGTTCCGTCAGTCCAAAAGCACCGATATTTTCGCCGGTTGCCAGTTTGGGTAGGTACTTCCGCCTTTGTTCTTCGGTTCCATAGGTGAAGATCGGGTGCATGACGAGAGACGACTGCACGCTCATCACCGAGCGGTAGCCTGAGTCGACTCGCTCAATCTCGCGTGCGATCAGCCCATAACAGACATGATTCACGCCTGCACCGCCGTACTCTTCCGGAATGGTGGGGCCGATTAGACCGAGTTCGCCCATCTCGTTGACGATTTCACGGTCAAAGGTCTCGTGGCGATTGGCTTCCAGAACGCGTGGCATCAAGTTGTCCTGTGCAAAACCATATGCCGTGTCTCGGATTAGCCGCTCGACTTCTCCCAGTTGCATATCGAGAAGGAATGGGTCGTCCCATTGGAAGGTCGGTTTCTCAGGCATCAAAATCCTCAAGTTCCTGCTGGCGCTGCCGAGGCTGTGCATTCAGCCATGGCGTTACGATCGGTCTCAGGTAACCGATCCTTCACGCCATTGTCTCCGTTCCCCGTCGAAGAGAAGCTGCCATGCCTTTCCCGGTGGAGCAAGACGCGAACCCAGGACAAGTCTGAACGACGCCATTTTGCGCCATTGGGTGCGCCATGGTAGGAAGGCGCGAAGCAACAAAACAAAAGGATAAAAACCGATGAGCGAATTCCCTCAAGATGCCAATGCCAAAGCAGCCATTCTATCGGGCATAAAACTCCTGTCTCTGGACGTCGACGGCGTCCTCACGGATGGTGGCATCTACTACGCCGATGACGGCAATTCGTTCAGGAAATTCAACTCGAAAGACGGGATGGGGATCGTCCATCTTCAGAGGACGGGATTCGATATCGCTGTGATTTCAGCAGGCGCGCCCGGTGCCATCGAGCATCGAGCCAGGTGGCTGAACATCGCCCACGTTTTCACCAACGTTGATGATAAGCTCGAAACCCTGCGAGAACTCGCCGCGAAATTGGGGCTGGACTTGTCCCAGGTCGCGCACATGGGCGACGACATCAATGATCTTCCCCTAATGAAAGTCGTTGGCTGCCCGATCGCTGTCGCCGACGCGATGCCGGAAGTTATCGAATGCGCCTCGATCGTCACCGAAAAGGATGGCGGCAGAGGCGCCGTGAGAGAGATCTGCGACATCATCCGCCGAATTCGCCTAGCATCCGCGGATGACGTCTAACAGTTGGGGCATGTCCCACGAAGAGAACGGTTATTGTCCGTTTGGCCAACGCTTGATCAGGTCGTGGGCGATGCCAAGATGGTCCAATGCCCGCCCGACGCTGTGGCGCACGATGTCTTCAATTGACTTGGGGTTCGCATAAAAAGCAGGAAGAGGGGGATGGATCGTTGCGCCGATATCAGCGGCCCGCGCCATCAGATCGATATGGCCTTTGTGAAGTGGAGTCTCCCGCAACATGAGGACCAATGGCCTATGCTCCTTCAAAGTTACATCGGCCGCCCGGATCAGCAGGTTGCTTGAGCTGCTGTTGGCGATGCCGGAAAGGGATTTGATCGAACAGGGCGCCACGATCATTCCCCGTGTCCGAAATGACCCGCTCGAAATTGCGGCGCCCATATTCCTGTTCCCGTATACCTTCGAAGCGAAGGATTTTACATCGTCGATGGAGTAGGGGGTTTCCGTCGCTATCGTTCGAGAGCCGTTTTCGCTGACGACGAGATGGGGCTCCAGACCGAGGTCACCGATCATTTTCAGCGCCTCGATGCCGTAAATGGCGCCGCTAGCGCCTGAAATCCCTACGATTATGGGCGATGTCATGACCGAACCTTGTCGTTGTTATGGACGCGGAAGGTAACGTGGTTGGAGCGCGGGTGCACGGGAAATCGCTTTTCAAGATCCAGCCTGGGAGGCGGGAGCCTCAAAGACAATAATCCGGGCCCGGGCCGCTTCCTACCAGGTATTTGTGTGTCGCCGATCCCCAGGGTATAAAATCGAATGCTGGATCCGAAGCTTAGCTTTTTGCCCCGAGTTGCTTTGCTTTCATGCCTTTGCGTGATGGCAGCGTGCGCCGGTGGCCCACCCAACATTCATTTTCCTCAGAAATATAATCGGGAATCAATTGAGTATCTCCGCGGAATCCAAGACCGCAACGAGGTGACCGTATGCTATTCGAAAAGCGGCGGCACTCCTGTCCAAGTCACCGAGCTCGCCCGCCAGGAATGTGCCCGGTTCGGGAAACGTGCTGTGTTTCGCAATCAAAGTTATCAGCGCTGTCCGTTGCTTACACCGATTGCGGCCATATTTGATTGTATTTCTCCATAAAAAGATTCATTATTTTCAATGGAGTGAAAGGATTTCATTTCCAGGAGGGAACCATGACGAGAAAAGTCATTGCACCAGTTCTGATTCTCTTGACCCTATCGGGGTGCGCAGCGAGAAATCTGTCCGTCTATGAAATCGACGGCGCGGCAGCAGGTGCAGCACTCGGGGGGTGGGCCGGCTCGCAAATCGGCGCCGGAACCGGTCAGATGATTTACATGGGAATTGGATCCCTACTTGGGGCGATTGGCGGATACGCAGCCGGCGTTGAACTGGAAAAATCGGATCTCGCCCTTTATGGGCAGACGGCGGAACAGGGTTTGGCCAAAGCCAGCGATGGAACGACATTGACTTGGAAAAACCCGGAAACGGGTAACTCCGGGGCGTTCCGGCCAACGCAGACGTTCTACGCCAATTCCGGATTGCTGTGCCGGAACTATAGGGCGACCGTCGCTTATGACGGAGGAATTCAATCGGCCGACGGCGCGGCGTGCCGCCAGGCGGATGGAAAGTGGATGATTGTTTCTGACAATTTCAGTTGACGATCAGACGGAAGGACTTGGCTGGATCGAGGCGAATGTTGGGGGCCCTTGCAATCGCCGGGGCCGCATACATCGGCTTCGTCGCCCTTCTTTTCTTCATGCAAAGAGCGATGATGTATCACCCGTCGTCGGTGATGGGGACGCCTGTTTCCGCCGGGGTTCCTGAAATGGTGGCAATTCGTCTTGAGAATAAGCGCGGGGAAAAACTAGTATCCTGGTTTAAATCGGCCAGCACCAACAAACCGACGATCATTTTTTTCCAGGGTAACGCCGGAAACATCGGAGATCGCGGCTTTAAAATCAGGCCCTTTCTTGATCAAGGTTACGGCGTGTTGCTGGTTGGATACAGTGGGTTCGGCGGCAACCCGGGATCACCGAACGAACAGGGCCTATACGAAGACGCCGACCTCGCACTTACGTTCCTTCAGCGCAACGGGGTCGCCGTAGATCATTGGATCCTGTACGGCGAGTCGTTGGGAAGCGGGGTTGCGGTCGAGATGGCGGCGCGATTCGCCGAGGCCGGACCAGTCGGTGCCGTGGTCTTGGAGGCGCCGTTCACATCGATGGGGGCGACCGCGCAATACCATTACCCGTTCGTGCCGGCCCGCTATCTCGTTCTCGACCGATATGACTCATTGAGCAAGATAGGCCGGATTCAATCTCCGTTGCTTATCGTCCACGGGCTTAGGGACCGCACGGCCCCCATAAAATTCGGAAAAGAGCTTCTCGCAGCCGCCAAAGAACCGAAAGACGGGAATTGGATCGACGCCGCTGGCCACAACGATTTGTTTGATCACGGTGCCGACGACGCTGTTATCGCCTTTATCAACGCCCAGTGGATGTCTCAATAAACGGGTGTCGACCACTCCAAAGCTCTTGATTTTGAACGACCTGCAGCTTATCCTTATATGTAATGGTCTAAGTGTGGGAGAATGTATCCGCAGTCCCGAGGACCTGTGCAGAAAGCGCGCCGGACCTGTCGTTCGGGAACAGGAAAATGGCGCAAGTACCGAAGGTATCGGCAGCCAACGTTGAAGAACCACATTTCTCTACCGCGATCCAACTTGATACGGCGCCTTTCAATTTCGATGAGGACCGCTCCCGTGCGGACGAGCGGGAGACGCAGCAACCGCAATACCATGAACGGCGTCACCTCGGGTTGATCGAGGCCCCGTCGCAAGCTTTCGCGGCGCTCCGTGAATATGACAATGGAACGGGTCGCGGTGCCTACGGAGGAGAGGCCGAGTCTCGGGCTTTCCCGGGGGTGGTTGCCAAGGCGATCAACACCTATGAAACGAACGAGTCGTCCGTGAACAACCCCTAACGTCCTGATTGGGTGGCGGATTTCGGCTTTCCCAAGTATTCCGAATTGCAGAAAACCGGGAGTTGTGCCCTTGGTTTCTTGCGATATCGGAGGCGTTTTGGGATTCCCTCGC
>Ga0209458_1000661_pt1 | contig 10011 bp, 10 predicted proteins | sample WorMetLIZAISLAND_FD_187411 | JGI IMG/M metagenome (GOLD analysis project Ga0209458, IMG submission 187411) | Marine gutless worms symbiont microbial communities from Max Planck institute for Marine Microbiology, Germany - Inanidrilus manae... ...
GATTACCGGTTTTCCTCACCAAACCGCCTGATCGAAGTGATCGGCGGTCAAAATCCAGAGAAAAAGCAGCCAAAGACGCCGTCGCCGGCCCTGGGGTGCAAAATGTGGAGGTTAATACGGGTGTCCAGCTGCCCGCCGAGGCGACGATCTCCGGCGGCAAGGTCGTCATTCGCCTGACGTTCAAAGGCCTGAAGCGGGTCTTCGAAGCCTCCATCGGCGGCGACTCGGGCTTTCAGGCGTATATACACTGGTTCACATGGTCCGGATACGAGGAGGGTGGACCGCAACAGGCGACAATCAAGGGAACCGTGACCGGTGGCGTGGTCGAGGCCAATTTCTGGACCATCGATATTCCCAGGCGGTTCTGCTCGGCGAAGCTGCGGCTGGCGCGGGCCGAACCCGCAGCGCCGCCGCCGGCCCCGGTGGCCAACCCGAGTTCACCCGTGGTCGGCCAACTCGACACGCTCCGCGAGCTGCGGGAGAAGGGACTGATCGACGAGGCCGAGTACGAGTCCCGCCGTGCGGCCCTGCTCGACCAGCTCGTCGGCTCGTCGCCGGCGCCCCGTGACCGGCCGGCGACGCCGTCGGCGCTGCCGGCGGAGGACCCCCGCATTGCCCTGGTGATCGGCAACAGCGCCTACGCCACCGCACCGCTCGCCAACCCGGAGAACGACACCCGCCTGATGGCCGCGACCTTGCGCACCGTCGGTTTCGAGGTCGCCGAGCTGATCAACGCCGATCAGAAGCAGATGAAGCGCGCCGTCCGCGATTTCGGCGAGCGGCTGGAGCGCACGGCCGGGCGCGCGGTGGCGCTGTTCTACTACGCCGGCCACGGGGTCCAGGTGGCGGGCCGCAACTACCTGATCCCGGTGGGCGCGCGCATCACCCGCGAAAGCGACGTCGACATCGAATCCGTCGCCGCCGATTCCGTGTTGGGCACCCTGAACTACGCACGCACGCGGACCAATCTGGTGATCCTGGGTGCCTGCCGCAACAACCCCTACGCCCGAGGATTCCGCAGCCTGTCCACCGGCCTCGCCCGCATGGACGCGCCCCAGGGCACACTCATCGCCTATGCCACCGCGCCGGGACAGGTCGCCGCCGACGGAACCGGCGCCAACAGCCCGTACACGGCGGCGCTCGCCCAGGCCATCGTCCAACACCCGGAGCCGGTCGAACAGGTCTTGAAGCGGGTGCGGCTCAGCGTCATGGCCGCGACCTGTGAAACCCAGGTTCCCTGGGAAGCCTCGTCCCTGACCACCGACTTCTACTTCCGCCGCTGAGCGCTCACCAGTCGTTGCCGCCGGCAACGCGGAACGGGGTCGATCCTATCCATCAGACTGTCCGCCGATGGGACCGTCGAGTAGGTGCCGGGCCAGGAGTGCGGTGTCGCGCTCGCCGCGGGAGCTGATCTTCAGGCTGGACGATCCGCCGTAGCATTCGGGCCTGCCGTCAGCCATGCGCACGAACCCGGCGGATACCACCCGCGCTGGCGCGAACCGTTCGGCGATATAGGCGTGGAAGAAATCGCGCGAGAACACCACCAGCGCCTCGCCGCCCGGCACCTCGACGACGATGTATTTCAGGGGCAACGGAGGCGCCCTTCGTTCGCCCGAAGGGTCAGTTCTTCGATTTGTCGACCAGCTTGCCCTCGGCGATCCACGGCATCATCGCCCGCAGCTTCTCGCCCACCTCCTCGATGGGATGCTCGGCGGCGCGCCGGCGCATGGCCTTGAAGCTCGGCTGGCCGGCGCCGTTCTCCAGCATCCACTCCCGCGCAAAGCGGCCCGACTGGATGTCGTCCAACACCTCCTTCATCCGCGCCTTCACCGACGCATCGATCAGCCGCGGGCCGCGGGTGTAGTCGCCGTATTCCGCGGTGTTGGAGATGGAGTAGCGCATGTTGGCGATACCGCCCTCGTAGATCAGATCAACGATCAGCTTGACCTCGTGCAGGCACTCGAAATAGGCCATCTCCGGCGCGTACCCGGCCTCGATCAGAGTCTCGTAGCCGGCGAGGATCAGCGAGGTCAGTCCGCCGCAGAGCACGCTCTGCTCGCCGAACAGGTCGGTCTCGCATTCCTCGCGGAAGGTGGTCTCGATGATGCCCGACCGACCGGCGCCGAGGGCCGAGGCGTAGGACAGCGCCACTTCGAGGGCGTTGCCCGAAGCGTCCTGGCCGACGGCAACCAGCGACGGCACGCCCGCTCCGCGCTGGTATTCGGACCGCACAGTGTGTCCCGGCCCCTTCGGCGCGACCATGAACACGTCCAGGTCCTCCCGCGGCTCGATCAGCCGGAAGTGGATGTTGAGGCCGTGGGCGAAGGCCAGCGCCGCGCCCTCCTTGAGGTTCGGCCCCAGGTGTTCGCGATAAAGTGCGCTCTGCAGCTCGTCCGGCGTCAGCACCATGACCACGTCCGCCCAGGCCGCAGCAGCCGACGGATCGAGGACCTTGAGCCCCTCGTTCTCGGCCTTGGCGACGCTCGCCGATCCGGGCCGCAGGGCCACGGCCACGTCGGTGACGCCGGAGTCCCGCAGGTTCAAGGCATGGGCATGGCCCTGGCTGCCGTAGCCGACGACGGCAACCTTCTTCGACTTGATCAGGTTAACGTCGGCATCGCGGTCGTAGTATACCCGCATGATCTTTCCCTCCCGTCCTGGGCGGCACCGGCGCGCGGCCGGTGCCCGGTCCTATTCGATTCCTTCCGGCCCGCGGGCGATGGCGACGACGCCGGTCCGCGCCACGTCGATCAGGCCCAGCGGCTCCATCAGCTCGACAAAGGCATCGAGCTTGGTGGTCTTGCCGATGATCTCGAAGACGAAGGACTCGTTCGTCGAGTCGACGACGCGGGCGCGGAAGATGTCGGCGATCCGCAGCGCCTCGACCCGGTGCTCGCCGATGCCGTTGACCTTGATCAGCGCCATTTCGCGTTCCACATGCGGGCCTTCGACGGTGAGGTCGGACACCTTGTGCACCGGCACCAGGCGGCCGAGCTGAGCCTTGATCTGCTCGATGATCATCGGCGTGCCCGAGGTGACGATGGTGATGCGGCTGCGGTTGCCGTGGGGGTCGGTCTCGGCGACCGTCAGGCTCTCGATGTTGTAGCCGCGGCCGGAAAACAGCCCGACGACGCGGGCCAGCACCCCGGGCTCGTTGTCGACGAGCACCGAGATCGTGTGTTGTTCCTGTCTTTGGTCGATAACCACTGTTGTCGCTCCCGTGTCCGGGGCGGCCAGCGCGAACGCGCGGCCGAGCATGAAATCGATGGAAGTGTGACCGCCGGGCGGGACACCGGCATACGGCATCCCGCCCGAACGTGCAGATCAGACGAGGACCATGCCCTCCTCGGAGATGGGCTTTTCGGCCTTGTCGTCGGGGCCGAATAGGATCTCGTTGTGGGCCGCTCCCGACGGGATCATCGGGAAGCAGTTCTCCGCCTTGTCGACGCGGACGTCGGCGATGACCGCTTTTTCGACAGAGATCATCTCGCGGATCAGGTCATCGACCTCGTCGGGCTTTTCGGCACGCAGGCCTACGGCGCCGAAGGCTTCGGCCAGCTTTACGAAGTCCGGCAACCCGTCCATGTAGGTTTGGGAATACCGGCTCTCGTGCAGCAGTTCCTGCCATTGGCGGACCATGCCCAGGTATTCGTTGTTGAGGATGAACACCTTCACCGGCAGCTTGTACTGGGCGATGGTCGACATCTCCTGGATGTTCATCATGATCGACCCCTCGCCAGCGACGTCGATGACCAGCGCGTCGGGGTTGGCAACCTGCGCGCCCATCGCCGCCGGCAGGCCGTAGCCCATGGTGCCGAGGCCGCCCGAGGTTAGCCACTTGTTGGGCTTTTCGAAGCCGTAGAGCTGCGCCGCCCACATCTGGTGCTGGCCGACCTCGGTGGTGATGATCACGTCCTCGCGGTCCCTGGTCAGCTCGAACAAGCGCTGGATGGCATACTGGGGCTTGATCAGCGTGTCGCCCTGGGTGAAGGCCAGGCTGTCGCGCGCCCGCCACTTGTTGATCTGGCGCCACCAAAGCTGCAGGGCCTCCGGGTCCGGCTTGACGTCCCGCGCCTTCCACACCGCGAGCATGTCCTCCAGCACGGCGGCGCAGTCGCCGACGATGCCGACATCGACGGCGACGTTCTTGTTGATCGACGAGCGGTCGATGTCGATGTGGATCTTCTTCGAGCCGGGCGAGAAGTCCGTAAGCCGGCCCGTCACCCGGTCGTCGAACCGGGATCCCACAGCGATCATCAGGTCGCAGTCGTGCATCGACATGTTGGATTCGTAGGTTCCGTGCATGCCAACCATTCCGAGGTAGTTCGGATGCGACGCCGGGGCGGCGCCCAGCCCCATCAGCGTCAAGGTGAACGGAAAGCCGCTGAGATCGACCAGCTCGGCCAGCAGGGCCGAGGCCTTGGGACCGGCATTGATGATGCCGCCGCCACAGTAGAGCAGTGGCCTCTTGGCCTCGCTCATCAGCTCGACGGCATGCTCGATCAGCCTGGTGTCGCCCTTGACCTGGGGCCGATAGGTCTTGTGCGTCATCTGATTGGGCGGCACGTACGTGCCGTCGCCCAACGCCACGTCCTTCGGCAAGTCGATCAGCACCGGTCCGGGGCGGCCGCTGGAGGCGACGTGGAAGGCCTCGTGGACCACCCGAGCGAGGTCGTCGGTGCTCTTGACCAGGTAGTTGTGCTTGGTGCACGGCCGGGTGATGCCCGTGGTGTCGCATTCCTGGAAGGCATCGTTGCCGATCAGATGGGTGGGCACCTGGCCACAGATGCAGACCACGGGAATGCTGTCCATCAGCGCGTCGGTGAGCCCGGTCACCGCGTTGGTGGCGCCGGGCCCGGAGGTCACGAACACCACGCCCACGCGGCCCGTCGAGCGGGCATAGCCCTCGGCGGCATGCACGGCGCCGCCTTCCTGGCGCACCAGGATGTGACGGATCTGGTTCTGCAGGTGCAGCTCGTCATATACGGGCAGGATGGCGCCGCCGGGGTAACCGAATACATCGGTGACGCCCTGATCCACGAGTGCCTTGAGAAGGATCTGAGCTCCGGTGAACTGCTGGTCCGCCATCGGTCCTGCCTTTCTGTTCGCAAACCCGGCTCCCCTTGCGGCCCCCGTGGCGGCCGTCGATGAGAGGGGAGCAAAACGGCCCGGCACCAGGCCGGGCCGCTCTCGGGACTTCGGAACCTAGTGATTCAGTCGTCCGGAGTCAATAGGAACTGACGAATAAATGAAAAGATTTTTGGCCTGAGGCTTTCCGAATATTGCGCGTCAATCGCAAGTGACGGGACCACACGGTACCGGAGCCAGGTCATCTGCCGTTTGGCGTAGTTTCGGCTGGCGCGGCTGGCGGCGGCGATGGCCGCCTCAAGGGGGACCTCGCCGCGGAGATGGGCGGCGAGTTCGCGCAACCCCACCGCCTTCATCGCCGGCAGTCCGGGATCAAGGCCGAGGCGGAGGAGAGCCCGGACCTCGTCCAACGCGCCTCCTGCGACCATCGCCTCGAACCGGGCATCGATGGCGGCGTACAGGGCCTCGCGGGACGGCGACAGGACGATGGTGGCGGTCCGCGCACCGATCATCCTGGGCGCCGCCGACTCCCGCTGCCAGTCGGCAAGCGTCCGCCCTGTCGACCACACCACCTCCCAGGCGCGGATCAGCCGCTGGGTATCGCCCGCCGGCAGCGCCGCAGCCGACTCCGGGTCCAGCTTGGCAAGCTCTGCCCGGAATCCCTCGCCGCCGAGACGCGCATGCAGCGTTTTCGCTTCGGCGCGCACATCGTCGGGGATTTGCGATACGGGGGCGAGGCCGCCGGTAAGGGCGCCGAGATAGAGGCCGGTACCGCCGACGACAATGGGCAGCCGGCCATCGGCCCGCGCCGCCGCGATCTCCGCCGCCGCCATCCCGAGCCAGCGCCCCGCAGAGCAACGCTCCGCCGCCGGCAGCACGCCGAACAGCCGGTGCGGTGCCCGCGCCTCGTCCGCCGCCGACGGCCGCGCCGTCAGCACGCGGAGTTCGCGGTAGACCTGCATGGAATCGGCGTTGATGACGACACCGTCGAAGTCCTCGGCCACCTCCATGGCCAGCGCCGACTTGCCGCTCGCCGTCGGCCCGGCGACGATCAGAAGGGGCGGTAATGGTGCAGTCATGGTTCCGGGACGATACGGGCAACGGCGCAGGCAGGCACTTGGTTTCCGCCGATTGAGAGATGCAGTCGCAGGTACTATGTTGTACACAACCGACTACAACGGTAGGAACTCATGGCTTCGACGACTTTGACCGTGCGGCTGTCGCCGGAAACCAAAAACAAGCTCGCGGCGCTGTCCGAGATAACGCACCGCACGCGGTCGTTCCTCGCCGGCGAGGCGATCGCCGAATATGTGGCGAGAGAATTGGAAATCGTCGCCGGAATTGAACGCGGTATCGACGACCTGCGGTCCGGTCGTGTGGTTCCCCATGACGACGCGATGCAGCGGCTGCGCGCAACCGCGGAAAAGGCCGCGTCCGACGATTGAGGCGGGTTCTCTGGGCCGAGACGGCCCTCGACGATTTCGACAGCATCGTCGCCTACATCGCCGAGGAAGACCCTGCCGCGGCCGCCCGCGTGCTCGACAGAATTGACGCGACGGTCAGGGCGCTGGCCGACATGCCCATCGGCCGCCGCGGCCGCGTCGGCGGTACCTACGAAAAGGTCGTCGCCGGGCTGCCGTTCGTCATCGCCTACGCGTTGGGCGAGACGCCAGCGGGCTCGGGCACGCTGAATATCCTGCGCATCACCCACGGTGCCCGCCATTGGCCGCTGGGTGGCTGGCCCGAGTAAGATACATTCATGCGCACCAAGGACACCGTCACCGTCGTCACCCTGAACACTTGGAAGTGCGACGGTGACTACTTCGCCCGCGTGCAGGCCATTGCCGAGGGGCTGAAGGCGCTCGACGCCGATATCGTCCTGCTGCAGGAGGTGTTCGCCAGCGCCGACGGGGCCATCCACACAGGCGAGGCCGTGCGCGAGCGGTTGCGGCTCCCGCACGTTCACGCGCCGGCACGGCGCAAGGCCCGCGCGCTCGCCGGCCATGACCTTGAGTCGACCTCGGGGCTGTCGGTGCTGACCCGCCTGCCTGTCACTGAAGACGACGTCCTCGCCCTGCCCTCGGACCCGGCCGACGGCGAGCGCATCGCCCAGATCGTCACGCTCGACTGGAACGGCGGACCGCTGGTGGTGGTCAACACCCACCTCACCCACCTCGCCGGGGCCGACGCCCTGCGCATCCGGCAGCTCGCCGCCATCGCCGAAGCGGTCCCCGAGGGCGTGCCGGCGATCATGGGCGGCGACATGAACGCCGAACCGGACGATGCGCCGATCCGCTGGCTCCACGAGGACTCGGGCCTCACCGTCGCCGATGCCTGGGGCGCCGCCGGAGGCCCGCAACCGACGCTGACCGCTACCGACCGGACGACGCTCTCCGAAGGCTGCATCGACTACCTGTTCGCGCTGGCCAGAGATGGTTCGGCTGCGCTGGCCATCACTGAGGCCGGCCGCGTTCTCGACACTCCCGATCCGGCCACCGGCACGATGCCGAGCGACCACGCCGGCGTGCGGGCCGTGTTCCGCCGACCGTAGTCCGATTCGCGGCTGGAAATGCCTACGCGAGGAGGTCGCTCTCAATCACGCCGGTGACACCGATCAGCTCGACGGCACCGTCCGACAGGGTCACGAGCGTATCGTCAAAGTCGCCATCACTGTCGGCATCGACGATGGCAATGGTCGTGACCGTCACGCCGTCTTCGAGCGCGAACCGGTCGCTGCCGACCTGGAAATCGGTGATCCGGTCGGTGCCGCCGCCGGCGCCGAAAGCGAAGGTATCGGCACCCGCGCCGCCTGCGAGAATGTCGATGCCGACACCGCCAGCGAGACCGTCGCTGCCTGCGCCGCCAAACATCCAATCATCGCCGCTGCCGCCATCGATGGTATCGGTGCCGGCGCCACCGAACGCCGTGTCCCCATCCGCGCCGCCGTCGATCACGTCAGCACCGTCCTGGCCATGTAAGATGTCGTTGCCGGCCCCACCGGAAACCGAGTCGTCACCGTTTCCCGCCAGCACCAAATCGTTGCCGGCATCTCCTGACAGGGTGTCCAGGCCGTCAAAACCGAACAGGCTGTCCTCCCCATCGCCGCCATTGGCGGTGTCGTCACCGCCGCCACCGAACAGCCGGTCGGCGCCGTTTCCGCCCGAGAGCACGTCGTCGTCCTGTTGGCCAAACAGCCGATCCGCGCCGCCATCCCCATTGACAACGTCGTTGCCGGTGCCGCCGAACAACCGGTCGGCGTTGTCACCTCCGGAGAGCGAGTCGTTGCTAGCGTGGGCGAAGGCGACGTCGTCGCCGGCTCCGCCGCTGATCCTGTCGTCGTTGCCGCCGCCGAACAGGGTATCGTCACCCGTTCCGCCGTCGAGCGTGTCTAAACCTGTCCCACCGGTCAGCGTATCGTTGCCGCTGCCGCCGTCCAAGCTGTCGCCAGGACAGGAAAGGTGAGCGGATACTCGCCGGGCGGAAGAAGATCGGAGCCAGCCGAACCCGGACCCGATATTCCGCCATCCGCGCCGGTTGCGTACAGGGCGTCGTCACCATCACCGCCTGCCAACGTGGTTTTGCCGCCACCGGCGACCAGGATGTTGTCGAGGGCGTTGCCATAGATCGTGCCGCCGCCGCTGCTGCCGATGGCGTTTTCGATGTCGGTGCCGTAGGCAACGGTGAAGTTGTAGGCGCCAGGAAGGTCGTCGAACTGACCCGACTCGAGGTGCAGCGTGACGCCGGAAGAAAGGCCGCTGAGGTCGAGGGTGTCCGTGCCGCCGCCGTCCCATATGGCCATGAACGGAAACCCGTCAGCGGCGATATCATAGACCGTGTCGCCGGCGTTGGTCTGGGTGTTGGCGCCGTAAAGGTGTTGGATCGCCGCGATGTCGTAGAGCACCGGCGTCCGCGGTTCGTCGTCGGAGGTGGTGTCCTTGTGATAGGACATGACCGTGTGCTCGGCGTCGTCTTCCGCGGGCGGCAGGAACGGCGGCGTGCCGCCGCCGCTGATCGCGTCGTAGTCGCCGGGATGCTTCAGTCCGAGCGCGTGCCCGACCTCGTGAACGAAGATCGAGAACGTGTAATCGCCGACCACCGGCGCCGCATACTCGGGATAACGGTTGGAAATCCAGATGTCGCCGCCCTCGGCAGCGCCAGGGTAGAACCCGACGCCGCCGACGCCGTCACCGAGGTCTACGGTTCCAAACGTGATCTGTGCCGATGCAGCGGCGGTCTCGACAAAGGTGACGTTGGCGACCGTCGACCAAGTCGCGAGGGCGGCTCGTGCGGCGGATTCCTGCGCGGCATTGAACGGCTGGAAGGACGCCCGATAGGTGTCGTACTCGGGCGCGCCGTAGTAGGCCGGGAAATCGCTTTCCGAGATGAAGCCGAAGCTCAGGGTTACGGGCGTGCTGGGCCCGCTCGACCAAGAACTCCCGCTGAGGAGTGCTTCAACGTAGTACGGCGTATCGGTCATCGCGCCGGCGCTCGTCCTCGTTTGGCGCGCTCCATCCCGGTTATCGGCCCGGATGGGAGCCGATCAATCGCTGTCCTTTTCCCTTACCAGTCATGATACGGAGATTTCGCACCCGCACAATATACGATCACAAAATTAATCTTTTTCCTTCAAAAGTTGCTATTGCGCCGCGTTTGGAAGAACGCAAGGGCGGTCCTCGAACCCACGTTTCGTAGCTATAACTCGCTGACTTGGCTTGATTTTTGAGAAGCCGGACGAACTCCGCCCCGCGCCATCTGGACACCCGTATTAACCTACCGTGATCGGGCGTTTGGTGATTCACTCTCCCCATCGTGTTGATAAGGAGGGATTGATGGAACAGCGGAGCTTTTTCGCGCTTTCGGAACACCTTGCGGCGCTGAGCCGGGACGGCGATCCGTTGGAGGTTCTCGAAGAGACTGTGGATT
>Ga0209458_1000662_pt1 | contig 10005 bp, 8 predicted proteins | sample WorMetLIZAISLAND_FD_187411 | JGI IMG/M metagenome (GOLD analysis project Ga0209458, IMG submission 187411) | Marine gutless worms symbiont microbial communities from Max Planck institute for Marine Microbiology, Germany - Inanidrilus manae... ...
AATCAACCCCTATGGACTGAAAGTCCATAGTCTGGAGGACTAAAGTCCTCATCCGTGGACAAGCCACGGACTGAAAGTGAAGGGACTTAAAGTCCATAGTTTCAACTATGATGCGCTTCGCGCACTAAAGTTATTGAAGCAGTGAATATCGACAAGGGCACGCATGAGATGAGCCCAATCCTGGCCGGTGTGGTGATCGGTGACCTCGACATGACGCCAGCCGATCAACGGAGCGAACACCATGAACAGGTTGCTGACACCGTTTCGCTCGTACTCATAGTCGTACTTCTCCACGTCTCCGGCGCGCCCCGGCAGCGCCAATCGGGTTTCCTTGACGTGTTGCTTGCTGGTCTCGTCCATGCAGACCAAAGGGTGTTGCTCGCAAACGGGCTGTTGGTAGACCGACAGGACATTTTCCATCGCACAGACGAATTCGGCACTCTGCGTTGGTGGGATGCACCAGCATTGCTTCAACCAAGGCTTAAGCGCGTTTTTTTAGCACCTGGCGCACGGTTTCGTGTGAAATGGACTCAAACACCTGCAGCTCCACCAGGCGATCAGCTAGCAAGCGGACAGTCCAGCGGCTGCGCCCTTGGGGTGGCTTGGAGCAGGCCATGGCGATCAGTTTCGCTTCGCGTTCACCATCGAAAGCCGGTGGACGCGTCTGCCGCGGGCGTTTCGCGTTCAACGCCCGCTCCAAACCCTCTCCAACGAAAGCCTTGCGTACCCGTTCCACCGTTGGGCGGCTGACATGCACCGCCCGAGCGACTTCGCTATCGGAAGCTCCGCGCTCCTCATCGCTCTCCTCGCAGGCGAGGAGAATCCGCGCATGAGCCAGCTTTCGCGCCGCCGCTTTTCCCGTCGCGATCAGGTGGTGCAGATACTCGCGCTCGTGCGCTTCCAGCGTTACCTTGTACTTTTTCACAGGCATAGGGCTCTCAAGCTCCCTCAATGAGTCGTGATCTAGGCTTGAGAGTTTACTTTATATTACATCAGTAGTTTACTGGCACAGTACTAGGTTATTCATCGCGCAACCCGCTGGGTGTACGTGGAGGTCCTTGAAGACAAGCTATACTGCCACACGGCACAGTCTGCACATTTCACTCCCTCTCCCTCCGGGAGAGGGCGGGGGTGAGGGAGAAATTCAAAAGCTCGGATTGTGCCGTGTGGCGGTATAGCACGGTCCGCCAGCGGCTTTCTCAAGCGCCTGATCGACCAGGCACCGTTCATCATCGCCAAGGTCCTCACCGACAACGGCAAGGAATTTACCGACCGTATCTCTTCAAAGAACGTGTCTATAATCTGGCAGGACTTGACAGGTAATAGCCGGTTGATCCCTTCCAGGGGCAGGGCCAGGTAGTCGGCCACCGGGACCAGGGCGGACGAGCCGCAGCCCGGCGGAATGATCCGGAAGTGGTCGCGCAGGCGTTCGATGAGGAGGGCGTAGTCGGCGAAGGTGAAGGCCAGTTGGGCCTCGATGCCGTTGCCGTTCTCGTCCCGGTAGCAAACAAAATGGGTGTCCTTTTATTTCTTTATTTCTGCTCGTCAAGTCCTAGCTCGTCCGGGTCCCAGGGCTTGCCCGGGTGGATGCAGTCGGTGAGTAAGACATTGGTGGAGTTCCTTCGCCACCCCACCTATATTGCTAAGCGGCATGATTCTCAGCGTCTGCTTGGACGCTTTGTTAGTGCTCTTTTTAGCAGAAAAAACAACAATTTTTTGTTTCGGTTTAATGTGGATATCTAGCCCTGCGCCCCAGAGAGCGGACCTAACTGGTCATTACCCTTGATTCAAGGCCCAACGCGACGGTGTCTTCTTACACAAAAAACAACGACCTAGCGGATCGGCTGGAAGCACTTGTTAGCCCGTGATACTTTGTGTTTTGAGTGGCATCTGTGTAGCCGTGAACTCGTGAAGCTCTATCTTCGATCTCTCATTATCTATATCTATACCTACCACATATCCTGACTCGTCGTAATCTAGTGTAATCCCTTCTAAACCTCACGGCTTTCCACGCTCTCGCGGTTGGACAAATCAATATATAGTGAATCTGTATCCGGATGGTAGTTCAGTTTCACGGCTTAAAATCTCTATCTCGACGGCATGTTTGACCTAGAGGCAAGATGGAAATCCTTTTTGTGTTGTGCTTGGAGTGCTTGGAGCGACTTGTCAGGCATGCACCTCAACAAATTCACTGTACGAATGTGGCTGAGGCACGGGCACGCCCTCTTCCCTGATGCCTTCAAGATGGAATTCGATGGCCTCTTGGATGAGTTCAAGGACTTCTCCCTCGGTTTCCGCCGCCGCGATGCAACTGGGAAGATCAGGAACATATGCTCCGAAACTATTTGGGCCTTTCTCAACAACAACCATGTAACGCATATGAGCTTCTCACTTGAGTCCGGCCTGTTTCAGCACGTTGTTGAGTGTGCCGGGCGGGACATCAACATTGGGTTTTCCAGAAACAGTGACCGTTCCCGATTTCGTTGGATGATGGAACTGACGATGGCTGCCTTTCTGGCGTACTCGCAGCCAGCCGTCAGCTTCGATCAGCGTAATAAGTTGTTTGACCTTCATGCTTGAAAAACTACGATTTTTTCTTCCACATATTCCGACACCTGCTGCCACCAAAGCATCTTGCCGATTAAACTCCAACAAACAAGATGGGTGTCCTTTCTTTTATTGGTCCATTATTGAAAAGCTCTTCAACTTCTTCATGAGTTGCAGTGTGCTTCCATAGCAATTTGTCGATAATACTCCTATACCATATGAAACCCTCAACTTCCATTAGCTACGTTTCCATCTTCTATCGCTTAAACGGCTCCTGAGGAATTATATGTGGTCTGTAAGCAGTGTTTGGTACGGACCGGGTCGTGCCGTGAGGGGCAAGCGACTGATTTTGGGGTTAATTTCGTGGGGATACCCCAGGATCTGTCCCCATTCTAATAAATCATATTCATCTTTGTAGAGTCCTTCAGATAAAGACTGAACTGGGTACCCGAAAATGTTCACTTAATGCCTTTACTTGCCTGACATTCAACTCCCTTTTCCTACTTAGTATCTCAGAGACCATCTCCTCACTTCCTAGTTCAGGTAGATCTTTCTGCCTCAAGTTATATTCATCCATGAAGTGCTTCAATACCGATACCGGATCTGATGTCGGGGCTGGCACATGTTCGTTTTCGTAGGTCTCGATCAATACTCCCACAACATCTATTAGGTTCGCTAATGGATGGTTCTCATTATCCCGAACCATATCAATAAGTTCGTCCAGTAATTCAACCAACTGATCGTATTCTTTTCCATTTGTCCGAACGTAGAGGAATCTGGCAGTTTGTTCAAAATTATGGATCACTTGCGATTGTAACATATTATCTCTTCCATTGGTTTTTATCGTATTCAGAATGTGTCAGGATCGCTCGAATATAGACCTTTTTTCGATTGACACGCCAGATCTTGTTAGGCCCTGTCTGTCCAGTAGTCCGGTCTGCGGTGGCCGCGCGCCACAGCAATGATGCGCAACGTGTCGTCCCGGACCGAGTAGACGAGCTTGTACGCAATGGCGATGGCCGCCCAAACAATACGTCGGAACTTCTCCCCTAGGGGGTGTTCTCAATTAGGGGTAATACGATGATTTTACTCAATAGACTAAGATTGCCCGTGGCATCCGGCGGATGCAGTGGCCAATTTCTACTATCAGCAAAACCATCGAGTCAAGTTCAACCCTGGAGTTGACCTCACGGATTCAGGTTGTTGATTGAGAGCACTCCCTAGCCCCGGTTTTTCGGCCTCGTAGTAATCGAAGGCTTCCTTGTACTCAAGGTCGGCAAACGGGCCAAAGACAATAGAGTTGTACCCGATGTGAATCCTTAAAAATCAACACTTTATGTTAGAATAAGGGGTCAATACGGTGGTCATTAACCAGGAAACCAAGAATTAGACGCCAGATGATCCCCATAACATACTGATTTTAAATCGTTTTAAAAAGGGTACAACTCTAATGTTCATGGCCGCTTGCCGATGACCCTCTCAGCCGGCACGCACTTCGCCCTGCCGGACTCGATTGCGGCCAGCCTGCGTTCAGCTTCGTCATACCAGACCTCATCGATCTCCATATCAGGTCGATTGAGGCTCTCATAGATGACTTCGACTAGCAGCAGACGCTCGGCTGGCTCGAGCCGCAAGACACCCTCGACAAGTGCCTTATCTATCGCTCGTTCCATCACTTAATGCTACCACACCCCGAGAAAGGAAGGCTCGGGTGTGGTTGTCTCTCCGATTTCACCATCGTTTTCCTCTACGGGCGGAGCTGTTGCCTCTTCCACCGGTGGCAGGCTCGTCGGTGCTATTGGAATGGAACCCACCGGAGGTGCCGGTCAGGTCAATCCCCAGCAGCATGTCCGTGAGCCGCTGCATGGCCTCGCCGGCGGCGGCCTCGTCTGCTCCAGTTTGACGACACTTTTAACACTCAGAGGCATCTTGTTTGATTGAATCCAGATAAAGCGTATCGGGACAAATGTCTTGCTCGTTAGGCCAGCAGACAGTTCCGTCCACAACTTTGACTTTCTTGAAATAGTTTTTGTCATTCAGTTCTTGGAAAACTCCAAAATTTGTTAAATCTGAACAATCATATATGCCTTGTTCACCATTTGTGAAAACCAGCATCAGTTTGTAGTCTTCCATTGAAACGACTTTGCTTACTCTCGGATTCATATTTTTACCTCAAAGGTTCAATCTTGTATGGTTGTTGTCCTGAAACTGCAAGTTCCCAATCCGCAACAAGCTCATCCCTATGCAGTTCAATCCATGCCTGAAGGAGCTTCATTGCTTCAATAACTTTAGTGCGCGAAGCGCATCATAGTTGAAACTATGGACTTTAAGTCCCTTCACTTTCAGTCCGTGGCTTGTCCTTTGCTAAGGTTAATAAAAATGCCTAACATGCAATAGGCAGCTCCACTACCGTATCTATATGCTACCATCTATATCTATACAAACCTACAGGCAATTTTTTGCCGCAAGTGAACGCGAGTCAACGCAAATCGTTCGAAATTAGTTCGCCGTCATCGACTATCTTGATCCGGTTGCGTTTATTTGCGTCTCCTGTTTTCTATGGTTCTACAATACCAAGATCCCTACAGATTTTTCGCGCCATGAATTCTTTTATTTCAGTATGTCGCGGAACTGCCGCCATTTTTCCTGAATGACTGTTCTTCTATATGGAGTGCCGACCACCTTCTCACAGTAATTCGCAATCATATTTTGATAAGTGACGAACCAATGCGTTACGCTTCATATTACAAATGGAATTTCTTCATAATCATATGCTGCTTGCTTACGTGCATTTTGACAGTGAAGCTCCAGGATATCCTTAACACACTCTCTTACTAATCATGAGTTCTTCTTTTGTTCTTTCCTGTGCGTTGGCACCTGGGACTTCTTCGACCCAACCCAGCCACCAATCACCGTCTCTTTTTACTATTGCTGTAAATTCGGCTTTCATGTCATTAGCTCGCATGGTAGCAGAGAATTGATCGTCAGATTAACGTTCCCAATCTGTCAGTAAGCCGGGATTCGTTCCTCGATCCAGCCTACGCAGGTTATTGGTTGTAGAGCACCGCTCGCTCAATCAGTTCATCGAGTCCCAGCTCGTCCGGGCTCTAGGGTTTGCTCGGGTGGATGCAGTCGACGAGTAGGACACTGGGGTTCCTTCGCCATCCCACGTATATTGCTAAGTGGCGCAATTTTTAGCGTCCGCTTGAACGTTTTGTTAACGCTCTTTTCAGTAGAAAAAACAACAATGCTACGGTAGCAGTAATAAAAAATGAACATACAAAGACATACAACAATTCAAGGTCAGCTAATTCTTCTCCATTCGATGAACCATAAATATCAATCAACCAAGAAGAAAACGATTCCGGCGGATAAAAGAAAAGATATGGATAGTTACCCCAAACAAAAGTTAGTACAAGCGTCCCCATGATCAACCAAGCATAAAAAATCCAAGATTTAAATAACTGTTTCATCTCAAAACAACCTTTCCATAAGCATCTAAACCAACATTAGGTATGGTTTTAGTTTTTGTGTTTTTTAACATTGCCCTTAGAAAAAGAAAGTCTTTCTCCTTTTCAATAACTATACACCCTTGACTTACACCAAAAGGGCCTTTTGGATGCAGACGAAACAGACCGCGTTTTACTTGCTTGCAATATGTTTCATCATCGATTTTATTGTCTATGGCGTATAGCGCAAACCATATATCTTTCCCAGTGAATAAGTCTCTGAGTGGACCAAGTAAGCCACCAGACTGTCGATCAAAGATGTAATATGCTCCCGGTGGTATAGGCCCTGCATTTAGAATGCACGCGGAAGTGCGACGATTGACATGTTCACCAAGACCCGAGAAGGCGGGAAATGATGTAGCCCCGCACTTAAAGGCGCTCATTGGTTTTCCGTTTAGTTCAAATGTACAGTCAATCATTTTGATTCCTGCTTTCCAGCATATCGTGCTGGACGGAATCTGCCTATTGCGATACGTGTTACCACCTACTGATTATAGGGCCCCGCCCGCTCAACCAACTCGTCAAGTCCCGGCTCGTCCGGATTCCAGGGCTTGCCAGGGTGGATACAGTCGGCGGGGCAGAGCTCGGCGGCTTCCACCAGTTGGGCATAGGTGCCGGCCTTCAGATCCCCGAGCAGGGCTTGTTTGTCTTCGTTGTAGAGGAAGAGTAGGGGGTTGAGGTTGGTGCAGTCGTTACAGCTGGTGCACAGGGGGGTGTCGATCCAGGGCTCGTCGAAGCTCAAAGCAGGCTCGGGTGTGATCGGCTCTCCGATTTCTCCGTCGTCTTCCTCGACGGGCGGGGCTGCCGCCTCTTCCGCAGGCGCCAGGCTCGCCGATTTCGTTGGGATAGTTCCGCCGGAAGTGCCAGTCAGGTCCATCCCCAACAGCATGTCCGTGAGTCGCTGCATGGCCTCGCCGGCGGCGGCCTCGCGGACCTGTTCCAGCTCGACGGCGTGCTCGGCCTGGAGGCGTTCGCGCTCGGCCGCGGCCTGTTGCCGTTCTTCGTCTTGGGTGCGTGCGATTGCCTGTTCCACATAGGGATTGCGCACGCCGGCCAGCTCCTGGAGGGTGTGCCAGAAGTTGAGCCGGTCCCGGCAGGCGAGGATGAGTTCCCTGGAGATGACCAATCGGTGCAGCAGGTTGTTGCCGTCCACGGCCCAAACGAAGGGCAACAGGCGGTTGGCCTCTTCCAGGGGCAGGGCCAGATAATCGGCCACCGGGACCAGGGCCGACGAGTCGCAGCCCGGTGGGATGATCCGGAAGTGGTCGCGCAGGCGCTCGACGAGAAGGGCGTAGTCGGCGAAGGTGAAGGCCAGTTGGGTCTCGATGCCGTTGCCGTTCTCGTCCCGGTAGCGGAAGGGGTGTACCGGCCAGTCGCGGGTCTCCTGGGGATTTTCGCTGAAGTCCATGCGGGTGGCCGCGAAGTCCCCGGCCGCCGGGTTGATGCGGAAGAAGGGGTGGGCGCGCCCTTCGATACCGGCTCCGGCTACCAGCCAGGCATTGAGGCGAACCACCGGGTCGGGGGCCCGGATGCCGATGGTGATCAGGTTCAGGCTGGTGTGGGTGGCGTCCAGGGCGTCGAGAAAGCAGCGCATCAGGTGGCGGTGCCGGGCCGCGGACGATTGGGTCACGACGGCCTGGCGGTGGCTGATCCCGAGGTACCCGAGCTCGGTGCGATAGGCCTGGAAGGGGTTCTCGTCCGGCAGCGCGCCGGGGTTGTTGTGGGCCTGGATGCGGATCATGATCTGCACCGGGCGGCCCGAGCTCAGCAGGCGCGAGAAGGAGTGGAGACCGGTGCTGGCGACTCGATCCGCGTCGTCCAGGGCGATGATGCTGGGTACGAGCAGGAGCTCGTCCTGGGAGAAGGCCTCCCATTGGAAGTTGTCGAACCAGGGGTCGTGAATCGCCGGGTCGTAGATGCCCCCGATCTCGAGCTGGGCGATGCGTACAGCGGCAAAAACGCTGGCGAGCTTAGCGGCCTCGTGGTCGAAAAGCTGAGTGGCCCGGGCGCAGGGGTCCGAGTCGATCAAGTCCTCGGTGTCGTAGCTCTCGGATAGCCAGTGCCCTTTGACACCGCCCAGATGGACGAACCGGACCCGAATCGGGTCCGGTTGCCAGGCCTCCAGGACCGCGAGGACGCGTTCGATCCGCACCCGCCGTTCCGGCGGCATTTCCTGAGTGCCTTTGGAGTGGTCCATCACCGCCGAGAGGGCGGCGGGGTCGAAGCGCTCACCCTCGGGCCCGACGCTGTCGCGGGCCTGGCGCGGCTCGATGGCCTCGTCGGACTTGCCCCATTCCACCTCGAACAGGGCGTGGAGGCCACGGATGGATTGGTCGACCTGGGACTGGAACCGGGCCAGGCGCGGGATGACCCGGCTGCGGACGGCATGGATCAGCAGGTGGAGGGCCGGGTAGCGGCCATAGCCCATGATCCGGCCTTCGCCGGCCGTGTCCCGCAGCTTATCCAGGTCTTCCTGGAGGCGTTCGCGGTTGGCCTGATCCAGGTTCAAACGATGCTGCAAATCCAACCCCGCTCTCCGCAGGACGAGTGTTGCCGGCGCGGGTCCCTCGCGTTCCCGCAAGGTTTGGCGGAGGTGGTACTCGAGCCAGTGCAGGTGGTCCTTGAGGATACGCGCCTTATGGTCACCGGGGGCGAATCCCTGTACGGTCCGGGCGAACCATTCCGCCAGGGGTTGCTCCAGGTCGTCCGCGTCCTGATGGCCGTCCCCGGCGTCGGGTGGAAACAGAAACAGGGGATAGTCGTAGCGTAGCTTGGAGGTGTCGCGGAACGGGTCGAGCAGGGCCGGCAGGATATCATCGGGTGCTGCTTCGAGCTGGTCCCTGGCCGTCGGCTCGCCGAGATGGAAGTGGCGCAGGGTGAACATCAGCTCCTGGGTGGCCTTGGTGTCTTTCACTGCCGTCGGCAGGGCTGGGATGTTCTCCGGTTGCGGACCGGGGATTTGGGTCCGATGCCCCCTTGCTGTTTCGTTGGTGGTCATATCGGTCAGGCGATTGGCGGAGAAGAGGTTATCCGATTCTTTAAAATGCTTCCATATATGGTTCGTCGAATCCAGTTGGGAATCAGCAAAGAATATGGGTGTCCGCGATGTTTACAACTGCTGCTCGCTGATGGAGGTGTGGTAGGCACCGGGGCCTTTGGTGGGACCCTTGACGTTGCCGTGCCCGTCGAGCCCGATGCCCAAAACAAGATGGGTATCCTTTTTTGCCCGTATCCATTAGAGGGCCGATAGGAAAATCAATTCGTAGGCAATCCTAATTTGTCGAAAAATGCTCTATTTCTCTCTTTATTCTGAATTCACAAGCTTATTATAAGAGATAATCTCGGTATACGCTTTGAAGTGCTTGCTGAACCCAAAATACCCCATGTGGTCGCTGGATATTGTTAAATCGAAAAGTTGACATCTTTTTATAATTAAAGGGTTAGGTCGCATGGCACATAGCAATATCCAGGTATATCCTCTGAATTAGGGATAGGTTTTCCATTAGTGGTAATAACCCCGCCTTCTCTTATGCGATCTAAATATCCCAACGCTTATTCAATGGGATCTTTTTCTTCTCCTGATTTAGCATCGTTTCGCATTGGGCGCTTTATTTCTACGACCGTTATCGAAGCCAATGGCAATCTTTTCGATTCTGAAACAAGAATGGGGTTGTCGTAAACGTTGAGTACACACAGATCCGGTTCTTTGGTTGTTGTATCTCCAGTTATCGGCATCGAATTTAAGGTCTTATCTGAAGCCAAATAATTGTGGAACGTCAGACGCTCATCCACGAGCCATAGGTTGTGTGAATCCATCAGTAATTCATTGCTTCAATAACTTTAGTGCGCGAAGCGCATCATAGTTGAAACTATGGACTTTAAGTCCCTTCACTTTCAGTCCGTGGCTTGTCCACGGATGAGGACTTTAGTCCTCCAGACTATGGACTTT
>Ga0209458_1000663_pt1 | contig 9968 bp, 12 predicted proteins | sample WorMetLIZAISLAND_FD_187411 | JGI IMG/M metagenome (GOLD analysis project Ga0209458, IMG submission 187411) | Marine gutless worms symbiont microbial communities from Max Planck institute for Marine Microbiology, Germany - Inanidrilus manae... ...
TTAACCTCTTTGCTATGACATTTTCGACAGGTATGTACTTTAGTCTCAATAACCATGATTGAAAACCACTTTGATTGATTTTAGAGATGAGTTATTCTACTCTGGCATTTAAAAATTAACCACTACCTAAAAATAAACGCAAACCGGTTGCAAGAGATTACATGCCCTTTTCCGTCCGCAAATGATGCAGATCCCCACGGACTGTTTTGTTCTTATATCTGCGGATAGATCGAAACTACCGGCTCATTTTTCCCATACTCAATTTCCGCCTCGCCGGTTTCGCTTTTCGCTGCCAATGAACACGAATTGACACAAATCGGTCGCAATCGGCTCGCCATCAGCAACGATTCCTGATCCATTTGCGTTCATTGCTTCAATAACTTTAGTGCGCGAAGCGCATCATAGTTGAAACTATGGACTTTAAGTCCCTTCACTTTCAGTCCGTGGCTTGTCCACGGATGAGGACTTTAGTCCTCCAGACTATGGACTTTCAGTCCATAGTGGTTGATTCGCGTTCATTGGCGGATAAATCTCCTGTAACGTGTGAAAAGCGGCCGGTTAGTGAGAACAGACGCCTACGGAAGTGCGCCGCATCCTGTGGAGACCGTATCAGGCGTCCTTCTTGGCAAAGAACTCCTTGGCCCGTTTGTCGATCTCTTCCGGCGTGAGGTCTTCTTTGTGGGTAGAGAGGAACCAAAGGTGTCCGAATGGGTCTTCGAGGGTACCATTGCGATCGCCGTAGAAGCGGTTTTCCAGCGGCTGGATGGTCTTTGCCTCGGCCGCGACGGCTTGGGCAAAGACCGTGTCTCGTCTTCCACATACAAATGGAGACCCACCGGCGAGCCGCCCAGTGATCGGGGGCTCCGGAATGTCTCTTCTTCGCAGGGATCGGCCAGCATAATGGTCGAATCTCCGATTTTGATTTCCGCATGCCCGATCCCACCGCTCGGGGTGGGCATCCGGAACAGCTCAGTGGCGCCGAACGCCTGCTGATAAAAATCAATGGCCGCGGCCGCGCCCTCGATGCTCAGGTAAGGAGTGATACTCCGGTAGCCGTCCGGAGTCGGTTTTACTGACATCTGTAATCTCCTGTTGCGGGGGATTTTGATAGTGATAATTTTTCAAATGGTAGAGCAGGTCTTTGCATGATGGGTAGTGGTTAAATTTCAAGTGATGAAGTTTGCCGGCCCCTCCCGCGTCGTTCCGGCAGGGAGTGCCGGAATCCAGTGCCAGGGATGGCAAAAACAGTGGGGGTTCGAATCATCAGGTCGCACAATCACGCCACTTTAAATTTAACCACTACCTACAGGGGATTCGTTTATGACTCACCCACTAACACCAACGGCTTTTGTGGCTCATATTTTGTCATATGTGATCCGCTAACGCCCTGGCCGTTCACGAGTGAGCCTCAGAGACTGTCTAAGAACTAACCTATTGATTATAAAGATCTATCCTCTAAAGATAGCGCATAAGATGGAGTGAGCCGACGGGCAGGAACGCCGGCGGCGAATGGTACCCGCTGTTGATTGGAGGTAACCGCCAATGGTACAGGATTGACAGGATTTTCAGGATTATTTTTATTAACACAAGAACTTATAAAAAATCCTGTTAATCTTGCTCATCCTGTTAATCCTGTTCGATTAGCGGCTGTCACCGAGCCCGCAGACTCTCTGTATCCTACGCAATCCGTTCCTGGTTTTTATACAGCCTCTCAAAGTACCCAATTCCCCTCGGCGATATTGACCAGCTCGGAAAACGCCAGCACCGCAGCACGCCGTCCTCCGGAGGGCCGCAGCCCGACTAGCAGGCCCGCATCGTGCACCTCGCGCAAGATTCTGCTTGCCGTCGATCTCGGGATATTCGAAGTAGCGATGAAATCCGAGGTCTTGAAGATCGGACGAGAGAAAAACCAGTCAAGGGCACGGACGGCATATTGCGAGTGGGTCTGTCTCATGATCCAGTCCTTGCGTTGGTTGTACAATTCCAGAATTTGCAGGGCACGGCTCTGATTCGTTTCCGCCTGGACGATCAAGGCGCGTAAAAAAATGCCACCCAGCCACTCCAGTCTCCATCACGTGACACGGTTAGAAGCTGTTCGTAGTAGCTATCCCGATGTTGCTCCAGATACTCGCTGAGGTAGAAATTCGGCGACGAGAGCAATCCCTTCTCGAATAGAAACAAGGGTACGATGAGACGCCCCAGACGACCATTGCCGTCGAGGAACGGGTGCAATGCCTCGAATTTGGCATGGATCAACGCGAGCTGTACCAAGCGATCCGGGGCCTCGTCATGCAGATAGCGTTCCCAGGTTGCCATGGCTTTCGATAGATCATGCGCCGGGCAGGGAATAAAACGGGCCTCTTCGATGGTGCAACCCTGAGGGCCGATCCAATTAGGGATTTTTCGATACTCGCCGGGCGACTTATGGCGTCCGCGCACCCCCTGCATCAAGACCCGGTGAGTATCCTTCAACAGGCGTTGGGACAGCGGAAGATCGGCCAGCCGTGCCGTGGCCTCCTGCAGGGCCGCTCGATAGTTCAGCACCTCGCGGATATCCGCTTTCTTCGGCGTACTCTCGTCCTCGTCTATTCCCTCCGCCTCGAACTCCAGCACCTCGCCGAGCGTCGCCTGGGTTCCCTCGATGCGGCTTGAGAGCACCGCCTCCTGTACCGTCAACGGAGAGAGCAGGACATCGGCGTTGGGAATGCCGTGCAGTACCCCTTCATAGCGGGCAATAGCGGCATTGGCTGGACCGATCAAGGGGATCAGCCGGGACCAGTCCAACTCAGCCGGTGGGAAACTGCCTCGGTGATAGTCGACGGGGCTCACGCCACTACCCCCGCGGTATGCTCGTCGATTGTGAATCTCACGCAGGTTTCGTCCTGAGAGGTCGCCAATCCGCTCGCGGGCCGACTTGGCCGCATGGGCGGTCGCGGCCTGATGTATCCCCATATTATTGCAATGTTCGGATATCGAACTCGACCGGGAGTTTACCCTTGCCACCGCCAAGGGCGGATTCTTTCACAGTCTCCGAAACGTGGGGGCTAGATGATGCTGTGGGCGCTCCATAGTCTGCTGTTATCTGGGCCTTCGAGCATGTCTCAACGCTTCTCGACGCTGGAGCGTGGGAGCCAGATGAGTGCAGCCGGCAAAGGGTCAAAGGGCAAAGCACAAAGGGTCAGAGCGTCCTGGCGAGACGAATACCGACGAAGTAGTAGGCTTCATCCGCGGTGCTCCAGTTGCGGTAGGCGGAGCGCAGCCCCCTCGGGCCGCCGTACCAACCGCCCCCGCGCACCACACGCCGGGTGCAGTCCTCACCCTTGGCCTCCAGCGAGGCGCTGCCGTCATTTGGCGCCCCCGTGTAGTCCTGGTGCCAACAGTCCTCCACCCACTCCCAGACGTTGCCCAAGATATCCGACAGGCCGAAGGGGTTACGCCGATAGCGGCCGGCAGGTGCGGTAAACTCCGCGCCATCGTCGCAATCCGCTACGGTCCAGTCCGGGAAACGGGCCTTGGCGGTCCGATCCGCGCCATTGGAGTAGATGCAGGACGCGGCCGGATCGTCGCCCCAAAAGCGGCTGGTGGTCGTGCCGGCACGGGCGGCATACTCCCATTCGGTCTCGGTGGGCAGGCGGTACGCGGCACCTGTGCGCAGGCTCAACCAGCGCGCATAGGCACGGGCGTCGTTGAAAGAGACGCAGACCACAGGATGATCATCAGACTGCGCAAAGCCGGGGTTGTGCCAGTTTGCGTCTTCCCGTTGCGAAAGTCCCGAACCATCCGCGTCCAGCGTGTAACAGCCGCCGCCACGCTCGGCATCGGTCCAGTAGCCGGTTTCCGCGACGAAGCGGCCGAACTCCCCGACCGTGGTCTCACAGCGGGCCAGCGCAAAGGGCCTGACCACGGCGACCGCATGTCGCGGTCCTTCATCATCCCAGCGGCCTTCCTCTCCCACGGGCGATCCCATCGTGAACCGGCCGGATTCGATCAGCACCATCTGCGGCCCTGCGCCGGGACGACTGACACAGGGCTCAGCCGGCAGGGTGCCGGGCGCAAAACCGCTGGTCTCCTCAGCGCCCTGGATCGGCAGCGCTAGGAAGAGTGTCAGGACCATACCGAGCAATGGATGCGTCCGGGACCTTCGGCGACGCCTACCAGCCCCGGACGCCGGCACTCCCGGCCCGACTCTTCGGCGTCCGCATTCCGTGCGGGGCGCCGGAGGACGGATCAGTCTCTGGCTCCCACGCTCCAGCGTGGGAGCAAACCCTTGACGCTCCAGCGTCACGAATGCTCACCATCGGGTCACCACCTCGATCAACCCCGCTTGCCGGGCGTAATTCCGTGCGCTGGAATAGCGCCAGTGTACCGGATCGTCCACGTAGCCCCGTGCAACCGGATTATTGTGAATTTCTGCCGCATCATCGCCTCCCCCTGGATCTGCTCCGGGTGAGAGCCCTCCTGCCACACTTGATGCGCCCGATCCACTTTGTGATGTGCCTTGTGGAATGCGAGCAGATCCAAAATCGGTGAATGGCGATCCTGCAATCGTTTCACGACCTGCCCTGCGGTGAAGGACTTGAAGCTGGCTATCGCCTGGCCCAGGTCCGGTCCGGCAGCAAGCAGGTGACAATGGTTCTCGAGGACGACGTAGCCATACAGGAGCAGGCGATCCTGGCTCTGCAGAAATCTCAACGAGTCGAGCAGGATCTGCACGTTCGCAGGCTGAGCAAACAGGGGCAGCCATTGAAGCACCGTGCAGGTGAAGAAATAGGGTGCGTCCGGGTCGTAAATTCGGTAACGATCTCGGCCCATGGTGATCCTCCTCATCTCTGGTCCTGTGTTACCTGGGTTTTCAAACATACCTTAACGCTTTTCGACGCTGGAGCGTCGGGGCTTGCTCCCACGCCGGAGCGTGGGAGCCAGATACGGGACAAAGTAAAAAGGATACAGGGTCAGAATGTCCTGGCGAGACGAATACCGACGTCGTAGTAGGCTACATCCGCGGCGATCCAGCCGCAGTAGGCGGAGCGCAGCCTCCCCGGGTTGTTGATCCAGCCGCCCCCGCGCACCACACGCCCGGCGCAGTCCCCACCCACGGATTCTCGCCAGGCGCTGCCGTCGGTCGGTGCGCCTGCGTAGCTGTCATGCCAACAGCCTTCCACCCATTCGTAGACATTGCCTGCTACTTCGTGCAGGCCGAAGGGGTTGGCCGGCAGGCTCCCGACAGGGACCGTCCGTCGCCGCCAGACACCGGTCCTGGCGCCGCAGTCGTTGTAGTCATAGTTACCGTCGTAGTTGGCCTGGTCGGTGTGGACGCATTTTCCGGTCCAAAAGGGGGTTCGGGTGCCGGCACGGGCGGCATATTCCCACTCGGCCTCGCTGGGCAGGCGGTAGCTGTGGCCGGTCTGCTTACTGAGCTACTCCGCATATTCTCGAGCATCCTGCCAACTGACATTGATCACCGGCCGGTCGCCACGGCCCCAACCCGCGTCGTTCGGCTTCTCGCGCCCGGTGGCCTCGGCAAAGCGATCATAGTCCACGAAGCGGACCTCCGTGCGGCCGATGGCGAAGGGCCGGACGGTTACCCGGTGCTGCGGGCCTTCATCGCTATCGCGTTCCGGTTCGTCGTTCGGTGAGCCCATCAGAAAGGTACCGCCTGGAAGCGAAACCATCTCGGGACCGTCGCCGCCGATCTGTAAGGGATCGCGGAATGTCCGACTAAGCGACTCCGACACCTGTCCCGTCTCCCTTGCATCCGGTTCCTGCGGTTCCTGTGGTTGTTGCGCTTCCGGCAGCGACTCGGGCGGAGTTACCAGCTCGGTGATCTGCTCCGGCGCAGGGGATTCACCAGCGGGTCCGCGAATTCACTACCGGTCGTGCCGGGGGTCCGGAGCAACACCCGTAGCTCTTTGAGGCCCGGCGATTGGGTAAGCTCAGTGACTTCGGGGGCCTGGCCCCAGGTGAGGTAGGCCAAACGCTGGGCGATAGAGGTGGCTGCGGGCTCGTCGGCGGAATCGCCCCATTGGATTTGGTTGACCAATGGTAGGGACTGGGCATCTTCCCTAGGCGGCTCCAATGCCGCCTCGATGATCGTTGCATCGAAACCATCGGCCGCCAGGGTCGCGGAAAGTGCCTGGGCAAGCGCGGCGGTCTCTTTTCGGTGCCGGATGGTGACCTTGTATTCGGCATGGGCGGTATTCTGCATAGCGAGCAGACGTGATTCTGTCGCTTCCCGGATCCACTGCTGCCAAGCGTATCCGACGAGCCCGGTACTCACAGCGGCCAGCGCCGCGGCGAACATTGCACGCACCAGCAGGGCCCGGCGCAGGGTCCCGCCCAGATAGGGGCGCAGCAGGCGTCTGGCCAAGACGAAATCGAGCAGCCGCGGGCGCCAACCGAACAGGACGCCGGCGAAGATGACGTCGTTGAGGGCACCGTGTTCGGCGGACAGAGCGCGCGACGCGGACAGCCAGCGGTCGAGCCGCCACCCCCTGTGCCGCAGCCAGTCCCGGAGCCTGGTCCAGATCCCGACGGCGCGCGGCAAGGCGACGGGCAACGTGGGGCGCCCGGTGCCGGTCTCCGACTCGGGAGACAACAGTTGGCGATAGAACTGGCGGAGTCTGTGTTCATCGGCGCGGTCGAGACGCTCCAGCAGATCGGCGCGCAGCTAATCCGGCAGCCAACCGGCACGGCTCCAGGGCAGACGCGCGACCTTGAGCAGCCGGCGCTCGCGGGCCACGGCGCCAGAATCGGAATCGGGAAACAGGCTCAGATCCAGGAGGCGGGTCAGGCCCCAGTGGAACTGGGGGTAGGCGGCCATCGCCGTGAGCAGCCAGATCCCGTCCGCTCCCAGGTAGTCGTCCAGCACGGACAGCAGCCTGGCCTGTTCCTCAGGCGCCGGCGCTACCGGCTGGGTCCAGCGCCGAGTGTCCTGGAGCAGACGCGGCAGGGATATGATGAGGACCGGCAGTGCCAGGTCCGCCGCGGCGGGTGGCTGGCCGCTCAGCTGCAGGGCGAGGGCCCGAACGCCGGCACTGTCGATCTCGGCGACGACGAAGCCGACCTCGGTCAGGGCGGTTTGCCAACGCTCGGGCGGGCGCCGGGTGACCAGCAGTCCCCGCTCAGGCCAGCTGGCGAAGGCGGCGAGCCAGGGCAAGGCGGCGTCGGAGAAGGGGTCGATCAGGGCCGCGGGCTCGCCGATCAGGAGCAGCCGTTCCCCCGTGTGCCGACCGGCGACCGCGGCCAGGGGGAGCCAACGACCATCATGGCCGATCAGCCGCCGGGGGCTGTCGCGATAGTCGTAGCGGTAGAGGTCGAGCCCGGCCTCACGCAGCCGGTCCGTGAACTCGCCCGCCAGACCAGCCATATCTGGTCGCCGGCGTGGTGCTGCTCGACCAGGACCACCAGCTCCGGCACCCGGCGGCGCGCCTGGCGCACCGGTTGCAAGAGCCCGGCATGGCGTGCGGTGCGGTCGACCGTGGCCTCGACATCCAGATGCCGGGTCGGCACTGCCACCAGAGTGTGCAGGCGCTTGAGGGTCTGCTGCAAGTCCGAGGCAGCGAGCGGATCGTCGCTGTGGGCAGCCAGGCCGATATGGGTGAGCGGATCGTTCGGATCGCCCCGGCGGCGCTCCAGCACTGTCTTCCAGGTCAGCCAGCGGATGAGCAGCCATATCAGGGCCAGGCCGCCCGGCAGGAGCAGGAACAGATCACCCAGGGTCTCCAGCCGGGCGCGATGGACAGGGTTCAGGGTCGGCCCTTCGAGGGGCGTGCGCGGTGGGACGGGCTGCAGCGTCAGCCCCTTTGTCTCCGGTGGCGGCGGGGGTTGAACGTCCGCGGACGGAGGCGACGGGGGCTGCTTGTTCGAGGACGACGGTGAGGGTGGCGGTTGAGATTGGATGTGATACCAATAGAGGGTCCCGGCCAACACGAGAAACAGCAACGCAAGGCCCGCTAGCCAGCGTCGTAGATGCGGCAAAGGTGGCGGCTACGGTGGTGCGTCGGTGTCGGCGGTCGTCGCTGCGGCTTCTGTTTCCGATCCACGCAGATCCGGCTCCAGACCCGCGAGCCAGTGAGCGAAGCGCTCACCGAACTGTCGCTGCTCCTCCACGGAACGGCACAGCAGGGGCGCGATCAGATGCTCGAGGTCGGCACTCCGTTGCGGTAGGCGGCCCTGGGCATTGAGTGCCAGCAGCAGGTTGTAGACATTCTGCCAGCGGTCGGGGCCCACCGGCAGACCGGATCCGCGCAGCAATACCGCCAGCCGCGGCAGCGCGCGGTGATAACGCGCCAACAGGCCGGACGGGGGCGGAGCCGGTGGGGCCTGATGCAGGGTCATAAGCCGTCTGTCAGAGGTTGTCTAGGAACTAACCGATTGATTTGCTCGTTCCCACGCTCCAGCGTGGGAACACCACCTTGGCCGCTCCAGCGGCCAGGCGGTGCGTCAAGGACTCGGCTCCCACGCTGGAGCGTGGGAGCCAGCTGAAAGCCGATGTGACCTGGGGCATGGTCACGGCGTCCGTCAGCGCCTGGCGCGCCAGTCGGTCAACAGCTCGTCGGTCCGACTCTGGTCGCCGGGGGATTTCAGCAGCAGGCTTTCGATACCGGCCCGCAATCTGGCAGCGCCTGCGCCTTCCCCCCGCCTCAAAGGAGGGTGTTGTAAAAGGCCCGGATCTTCGTCCTTCGACCCCCTCTCCCCAACCCCTCTCCCGGCTGGGAGAGGGGCTTTTGCGACATCCTCCAAAGCGGCCAGGGTATGCCACTGGCTGATCGGCAGATGCTGGGGCATGAGATAGTCGAGCCAGTCGAGGAGCTCCGCCAGGGTCGGGCGGCGCTCCAGGCCCGCCTGCTCCCGCAGGAAACGGAAAAAGCCCACCGCATCCCGGATGCGGCGGGAGATCTCGTCCTGGCCTTGATAGCGGGCACCGAGACGGGCGGTGACAATGGATTCCACAGTGACTTGATCCCCGGACGGCTCCCCTCGCGTCTCGGACAGATCCGCCTCGAACGGTGGGAACTGTTGGTGCAGGTGGACACAGCGGCGCATAAAGGGGTCCGGCAGGGATTTCTCGGAGTTGCTGGTAAAGACCACAATGGGCCGATAGCGGTTCTTTTCCGCCTCCAGACCCACGCGTACAGTGGGCCGCCCGGCGCCGCTCAGCTCCGGGATGTCGAACTGCATGTGCTCGATCTCGACCAGGATGTCGTTGGGCACGTCCCGCGGGGCCTTGTCGATCTCGTCGATCAGGACCACGGAGCGGCACTGCGCGCCGGGGTGATCGACGGCATAATCCGGCACCCCCAGCTTATCTGCCACATCCTTCGGCTTGGCCAACAGGATGGCGCGGCCCAGAGGCTCGAAGGTGATGAAGCGGCCGGGGTCGGTGCCGGGATCGCCTTCCTTCAGGGTATTGGCGGCATGGAAACGCCCCAGCGTATCGAAGCGGTAGGAAGCAGTAGAAGAGGTCGCGCGACTCGGTATCGGATTTGACCGGGAAGCGCAGCACCTCGCCCAGGCCCAGCTCCCAGGCGATGCTGGCGGCCAGGCCGGATTTGCCCGAGCCCGGCTCGCCGGTCACCAGCAGCGGCATGCCCAGGGTCAGGGCAACCTCGACGGCCGCCGCCGTGCGGGTGGTGGCACGATAGTCCTCCGGGGCCCGCAGGGCGGTCGGATCCACCGTGGGCAGTCTGTCCCCGGCCCTGGGATCGCGGTGGCCGAGGCCGGTGTAGAGGTGCAGTTCGCTCATGATTCGATCTCCTTCACGGCGGTCGGGGTCGGTTTGGCGATCATTGCATTGTCAGACCCCGGTCATGGATATGGATTGCGGCGTGCCCGCTGCAACGCGCCTTCATTGCTTCAATAACTTTAGTGCGCGAAGCGCATCATAGTTGAAACTATGGACTTTAAGTCCCTTCACTTTCAGTCCGTGGCTTGTCCACGGATGAGGACTTTAGTCCTCCAGACTATGG
>Ga0209458_1000664_pt1 | contig 9958 bp, 10 predicted proteins | sample WorMetLIZAISLAND_FD_187411 | JGI IMG/M metagenome (GOLD analysis project Ga0209458, IMG submission 187411) | Marine gutless worms symbiont microbial communities from Max Planck institute for Marine Microbiology, Germany - Inanidrilus manae... ...
ATTTAGAGATGCGCCCAAGGAGGTTAAATGGGAGGAGTCAGCATGACGTCATTGAGCTGAAGCCAACTGTGGGCGCTTGGCGGCCATATTGATAGACGCAAAACATTGGGCTGTTTGATTGTTAATTGAGTTGCAAAGTTGTTTAATGTGCATTGCGAGGAGAGTGGAGGATGCCGTCGTGTGCAGCATATGGGTGCACACGACGCCAGCGAACGGATAACATATCTTTTCATCGGTAATGATTTATTTGTTAGTATTTTTAAACATTTTTGTGATGCTTGTTACATCGGAGTTGCTTCTGTTAGCAGTGATAGGGCTTCCCTGTATCACAGTTTCGTGGCAAGTGAAGATTTGTAGTCCCTTCGTGGTCCCGTCTTGTCACTCCCTATAGTAAGCTTAGACAATTTTCCGTCGTCGTTTTAGCGTAGGCTGCGTTAGGCCTAATCCTGAACTGTGCTCTCGCAGAAGTTCCTCCCACAGCATCTGCTGAAGTCAATGTCATATCCTTAGGGTTAGCATAGCCTACAAGTTAGCCGTGTATAATGCAATGAACATTTCAACTAGGGTTAGCATTATTTTTAAACTCATTTATGCAACAAAAACTAGCACTAACCCTAACCTTAAACTAGGGAGTTTCAGTTTTAGGGTTAGGGTTAGTGTTAGCTGGACAGTGGACACAGATGTCGTGAGGCCCTGACAGCATGGGCGGCGCCTGGATTCTGACATAAGGGGGCAGCAGGGGGCAGAAGGCAGGGCACAGGGGGGCAATAGTAAAAAGAGAATCATACATAGCAGACTTCACCCCTGCATAACTTTGGTCTGAAAAGTGAGGTTACCAACCTCCCCCTTTATACCTGCCCTATCCCTTCCTTCTTCTGCCTTTCCCTCCCTCCCTTAAATCGAGGTAGGAGGTCTGGGGAGTACTGTAAGCTCCCCAGCAGGGTCTGGGGCAGAGCCCCAGCCAAAATCGTATGTTTGCTCGCATATCTCTATCTCTGCCCCTCTGTGCCCTGGCCCTTGTGCCTCCAGCTGCCCCCCCCCCACTCAAAATCATAGGTTCTTAAAGTGCCGTCTCCACCTGAGCGTTTTATGTGACAGATTTACTGAACTAACAGTAGTTCCGTGCCAAACAAACCCAAGCAAACAAACCGAACATCCTGGGCTTAAAGGCTATGTAAAATATCATTCTATAGATAACTGCACATTTCCAACCGAGTGTGTTTGAATAATATATGTATGTTTGCTCACATATCTCTATCTCGAAAACGCTCCCAGCCTTGACAGCGCCATGCAAGGAGGAACTCTGCGGGTGTGTACTATGGGGGATGAGGTGAACCCCTTTGTCGCCCACAGGGGGAGAACTTGCAGGAGGTCGAAGAGAGTAAGCGTTGCATATAGTCCAGCAGATGCCACTGCCACTCACTGTCTCTTGCTCCAGGAAATCTAGATTGGTTTTACCTTCCTGGTTTTTACCTTTCTGATACCTGCTCACCCGGGTGGTCCCGGACATATTCCAGAAGAGCAGTAAAACGGTTGTGTGTGTATGTTTAATGTAAAAGTAATCTAAAGAAATGTTCAGATGTGTTTATAAATTCTGTGGAAATGATTTGTTACATTGTCATCTTAGAAATTTAAGATCAATTCGACGATTCGTAAGAAACTTAATTGTAATTTCTGTCATTTTGCATATACTGGTTTACTTTTGGTGCAGATTTCCAAAAGATCCAGAACTGCGACAGAAGTGGATCAATGCTGTTAGACGGAAAGACTATGTGCCATCGTCTACTGCAGTGCTGTGTTCAGCCCACTTTCGAGAAGAAGACCTCGATCGAACCAGTGCATCGAAAATAGTTCGAGTTCGAGATAACGCTGTTCCAAGCTTATTTTCGGCCTTCCCAAAGCACCTGCAGAAGGAGACAAAGACAAGACGGCCACCTCAAAAACGTTCACTGCCGGTATGTTCAGTTTAAAACAGGTTACTAACTTACTACACTGTGTTTCAAAAATAATTAATTATCAGGGATGTTAACGAGACCAGAACCTTCGAGACCAAGACCGAGACCACAACCCTCGAGACCGAGACCGAGACCAAAATTCTCGAGACCGGTCTCGAGACTGAGACCGGTCACGAGACCACTGTGATCCTTAAGTTGTTATGGTATGAGAAACTTACACAGTCCATGATAAACTGACAGAGTCACAGCTTAAAAGCTTAAACTAAGCATAACAGCAAGCCAATGAAGACATCAGTAACATCAGTGCTAAAACTGCACTTGTAAACTCAACACTGTGGCACTACAGCCTGATACACACAATTAGCAACTTGGGCAGTTAATATGGTCACTGTTTGTCATAGTTTCTGTAAACAAATACAGTTCTGAGTGTCAGACTCAGTAGCAGGCAGCATGTGCTGTGCACGAGTCCAAAACCATCCACGATCAACTGGCAGAGTCACAGAGTCAGCTGCTGCATCAAACGTAACTAACAGATTAGTTGCATTTCAGAAACATCAAGAAGGGAATCTCTCATCTTACTTCTGTTGGGTCTCATTATCAAACCAGACTGAGAGAATATTCTTTCAACGGGTGCTGATGTGGCTGGAATACAGAAGATACACTCAAAATAGGGTCTTAGCTCAGTGTATCGTGTGTCAAAAGCAGTGGTTGTCGTGTCATCTCTGAGATACTGGCGAAGCAGAGCACTGCCGGTAACCAATCGTGCTGACGAGACCTCTTTGGAGTAATGTCCAAACAAGTTAGATGCACTGGTGACTGTAGCTGCTTTCTTTGCTGGTGGTGGTTCTGTGGGTTCAGATGATTCTGCGGAACTACGCTGCTGTGCATAGGCAAATGATGTGTAGTCTTGAACAATACGCTTTGGAAACTAAATGCAGCAAGGAGTATGTGCACGCAATTCAGAATTCTACGAATTCATGCTTGTGCTTGCTTATCAGAAATGCATGCATTTCCTGCTGCAATACCTGTCTGATCTCAATGCTTCTTGAGACCGAGACTAGAAACTTCGAGACCGAGACCAGAACCCTCGAGACCGAGACCGAGACCGAGACCATCAAAAAGAGGTCTCGAGACTTTAACATCCCTGTTAATTATGCTTATGCTTGGTGCACAAACAACAGTTTTGTAGATAAAAAGTTGTTTTCATGATGACAATGTTTACATGTCTGTCTGTTAGTGTCTCACTTTCTGTTAGATTGGTTTGCATTGTGGCCTGCAGAGAAAAACCTGTGCATGATTGGGACTTTGTATTTTAGGGAGACTGTTCTACAGTACTTTTGCATTATGCTGTATGCATTCTTGCCACCTGGAGAAGATGGGGGTGGGGTGAAGACCCCTTGGAAGGCACTGAATGGGACCCATGATTCTGGGAATAATGGGCTGTGTCGTTATGTGTAACATAGCAGTATTCTCCAGTACATGGTTATCTTCAGTATCCCTGATTTGTGGTCATTGCCTTCAGTGCTTTGACGCTGTTGGTTGGGCGGCAGGACGTGCATCCGGCCTGTACAAAACTGAGTGGTGGGATGTTGGCGTGGTTGTCTGGGATGAGGTGCAGACTTGCATATAGCCCAGCAGATGCCACTGCCACTCACTGTCTCTTGCTTCAGTTAATCCCGCTTGGTTTCAACCTTCTTGGTTTTACCTTTCTGGTACCGTACCTGCTTACCCGGGTGGTCCTGGACATATTCCAGAAGAGCAGTAAAACGGTTGTTTGTGTTTGTGTGTGTTAATTTGTCGTCAATTTCTGGTCTCTTTTTAAAACGGACAAAAAGGCTTTCACTGACCTTTGCCAATCGCTATGGACTACAGCCCCTGCACCTGCTTGAGGCCGAATTGCCAGATCACTGTCATAGGGTTAAACTCCATTCTGCACATGGGTGCTTGAATCCCAAATGCCCCACCAAAACATATCTCTGCCTATGCTCTTACTTGTCACCAATCACCATGCTGTTATACTACATGCGTAACAGCCAGCGGCATCGTCTGCTAAAAAAGTAGGAGGGGAATGAAGTTGCAAATTTGCAAAAGTCAACTGAAAATTACTGACAGAGGAGATTATGGGTGCACAGAAAGTAATTTTGCTTTTCATTTCTTCCCGCAAAATGGGGGTGCCTCAGCTTTGAAGAAAATTTTCAGAAGAAGTAATTTTTCCAGCAGCCAAAATTTTAGGGCGGGGGCATGACGTCACTGTCTGTAAATGGGTGCAACTGAGGCACTCAGTGTGTACTGTAGATTGTAGATTTAATGTGAACAGTGCAAACTTGTCAAACTCGCCTATACTTATTTGCATGTGTAGAATTCTACAAGCGCCGCCAGTGCTGCTACCACTGCCGATACGCAGCCAGTGCAGACTGCATCAACTGACAGCTCCACTTGCAAGACGGTGCTGCCAATTCCCGATCATTCCTACTCAGCTGCTGACACCAGCACGTCGCCTTCCAAGCAGTCACTGAAGCGAAAGATTTCAGCTGTAGAAAATAAACTTGCATCTACACGAAAGAAAGTGAAGGTCTTGCTGCAGTCAAAACGAAGGCTGGTCAGAAGAAATGCAAACTTGTCCAGCGTGATTGCCGAACTGGAAAAACAGAAGCTGATGGGAGCAGACAGCTTAGCTGTTCTAGAGAAGTCAGCTGGCGGAGTAAAAGACCTTATATTGCGACATATCAAGAAACAGCAGCACAACACACTGCCTACGTGTTACTCACCTGAACTGCGAACTTTCGCACTAACATTACATTTTTATTCACCACATGCATATAGGTATGTACGTAAAGTATTTAATACATGCCTGCCCCATCCGCGTACCATTGAAAGATGGTACAGTAGCATTGACGGTCGTCCTGGCTTCACTGAAGCTGCATTTTGTGCACTGCAGGCCCGCACGGCAGCCAACCCCAAGCCCCTGTATTGTGCACTGCTGATGGATGAGATGGCTATACGGCAGAAGGTAGAATACGATGGCAGGCAGTATCGTGGTTACATTGATTTAGGCACAGGCTTAGACGATGACAGTCTACCAGTTGCAAAGGAAGCCTTAACTTTTATGATTGTGGCCTTTAATGACAACTTCAAGCTGCCTGTTGGTTATTTCTTAGTTGATGGTTTAGGTGCTGTTGAACGGGCAAATGTAGTAAACCAATGTCTCTCAAAGTTGTTTTCAGTTGGTATAAATGTGTGTTCTTTGACATTTGACGGTGCTGCCTCAAACTTGGCAATGGCATCAAAACTTGGCTGCAGTTTTGACAGCAACAACTTCAAAACTTCTTTTTCTCATCCAGTGTCTAAAGAGCCAGTGGTTATTTTTCTTGATCCATGCCATATGCTGAAACTAGTCAGAAACACAATAGCAGATAAAAAGTCATTAGTTGATGATAATAATGAGTTTGTTAATTTTGAGTACTTTGAAAGACTGCATAAATTACAAGAAAGTGAAGGGTTACACTTGGGTAACAAGCTACGTGCTTCACACATGGCATGGTTTAAGAAAAAGATGAATGTTAAATTAGCAGCACAGTTACTTAGTGAGTCTGTAGCGACATCATTAGAATTTTGCTTGAAAGAAAATATTCCTGGCTTTGAGGGTTGCAGTGCTACGATTAATTTTGTTAGATTAATCAATGATTTGTTTGATATGTTTAATTCGCGAAACCTGCATGCATATGGTTTTAAGAGACCCTTGCAAGTGTCTAACTATAAGGAGTATTATAATTTTCTCAAGACTGCCAGGTCATACTTAACTAATCTGAAAGAATCTGTTAATGGAAAGTTGATGACGGATTCTAATCGTAAAACTGGTTTCCTTGGTTTTGTCATCTGTATAGACAGCTTGCTGCTTTTATACAGACTTTTAGTCAGTTCTGGTACTACAGGAATGTCATTCATTTGCACTTACAAATTTAGCCAAGATCATATTGAGTTGTTTTTTGGTAAAATTCGCAGCCTGTTTGGCTTTAATAATAATCCATCTGTAACACAGTTTTGCTCAGCATATCGGAAGCTACTTGTTCATAATCAAGTTAGTGACGTCCTGAAAGGTAACTGTGTTCCTGTAGAGCGTGTGCCTATATTGACTGTGTCCAGTTCATGCCCTGTCAGTGTTCTGCATGCCAATACGCCATCTGTGGTTGTGCTCAACGACTCTTCAACACGTTCTAGGCTGTTAGACGTCGATGATAACTCGTGTTGTTCAGACCATGACTATGTCTATGTTCCAAAACAAGCACATTTGTCACGTTGTTCAGAGAAAATTGTAGCCTACATAGCAGGGTTTGTTGTATTTAAACTGAAGAACTTAATTCAGTGTGAAGACTGCATTTCAAGTCTATCAGATTGTACTGGTTGTAACACATCATTACATTCATTGATCGATCTTAAGTCAAAGGGTGGGTTGATTTGTCCTTCTGACGACGTTGTCGATGTTTGTTTAACCTGTGAGAAGTTGTTCCGTAAAAACGTGTTTGACACTGATGGCTCAAGCTTGTCAAAAGTTACTGCTCATCAGATTGTTCAGTCAGTATTGAAAGTCTCCATGCATAGATCTGTTTTCAAAACGTTGACTAATCATGCGTATGATTGTGATCCATCTGCTAACCACATGTTGTTGTTGATAAAAGCAATTGCTGAAAAGTATTTACAGGTTCGGTATTATTATGCCGGTAGGCAGTTTACCGCTAGGCTGCATGAGAAACGTGCGAAAATTAGCAGACAAGTCTACACTAAATTAATACTGTTCTCTGGGCAGTGAACGTATCCTGCTATGTAGGCTAACCTTAGGGCTTAAGCCTATGCGTTAATTTGTCTATGATGAATGAACTGTTTCTTCACACTGTTGCATGTGCCTATCATGTTGTCGTGTTGTTGCTTTGTAAATGTGTCGTGAATCTTAGCACATTGCCTGTTGTCCAAATGACAATAGATATTGTTGGACACATGCTTCTTCAGTTATTACTTGGGCCTAATTTATTACTTGGCATTTTCATTTATTAGCACTGGATGCCAGAACTGGCATAGTCAGGGGGGGCTGTTCTCCGTTTCACTTTCATTAGCCCTCAGCCAGACAGCAGTGTACACTGCGAGACCACAGATACGGGATAGTGCATCGTGCGGTGTGCCTGTTTATGTCCCAGCCTTCGTTGGTACTCATTGCACCTATTCACAGACGGATGGCCAGGCTGAGTTGACGAGTAAATAATCATTCTTTACAGCGTTCTCCACACTTGACACACACAGACCACGTCACACGACATTCCAGTCAGATAACCATGCCAGTACCCCATCACTCAATTTTTTATGGGTCGGATGCTCTTCCTGATGCCCAACCAACAGTGTCAAAGCACTGAAGGCTATAGCACTGAAGTTAACAAGTTCTGCAGTCTCTTTTTGCTTGCTTTTATCACATACATTATTGTGCAGCAGAGTGGTATATGGTAAATATTCTGTCACAGATTTGAAACTTGCATGGTTATGTTTGAGATTTTTCATTGGTGATGTTTAGTATTCATACTGTGTTCACATGTCTAGTCACCCCATGTGGGCTTCCCCCTGTTAACCCTCCCCTCTCACAGTTCAAACTGCCATCCAAACTCCCCCAGGAAAGCCCCCAATGTAGAATTTAGGGGGCCATGTGGAGGGATAATGTGTTTTGGTTTTCTGTTTCCTTTAAGTATTTTTCCTGGTGAGTGTTTGTTGTATAATATTATGTTGAGTTTGTCTCTTAGGCAAGCTTTATTTTTGTGATTGTTTCTCCTGGTTTTGATTTTGATTTTTCAGTGCTAGCATTAGTCATTCTCACATTTGTTCTTGCAACTGCATATTGTGAAATAGAATACATATATGAATTTTGGTAAGTGACATAGATGCAGCTTTCATACTGTTGAATGGAGGACAAGTATTGTAGTAACAGTTATACTGCAATACTAAAAATTCTGATGCTGTTCAGTATTTATAATGAACATTTGTTTGTTAATTTTGTGAGTTGCTGGGTATACAGGGGTGTCCCAATAAAGAGGCCATAGAGTGTTTCACATTATTCTCATTATAACTAGGAGTTCTCAGTCCATAATTTCTACAGTAGTACTGTTATTACTTAGACACACTTCATGCTGTTTTCAGTTATGAATCTATTTTACAAATGTTAGTTATGAATGTTATGAATGTTCACAAGTTAACATTCAGTATCCAGTAACACATCTGTATATCTCCTTCACAGTGCCAAGGTTTCATTGCTTTTGCTTGATATGCTGCAACAGTGGCCTTTGCTCCAAGTTTCTGTTCTTACAATCTCTTCAGTATTGGAAGAGTCTTCCACTGAAACTTAACCCATGATACTGACATTCAACAACTTATATTTAAACCATAATCAACCAAAAACTAACACTTTTAACTAGCAGCTTGTATACAAATTGCATGTCACAATAAAAAAAATTGGCAGCTAGTTTCAGGTTTTCTCAGTGTATCTATGGGGATGAAAGTTTGATTTCAGAAATCTGTTGATGTCGCTTCATAAATAGGCACTAAAACTGCAAGAGATTTTTTCAGCAAACTCGGTACATTTATGTACTATTAGCTTAATAACCCCACAATAGTTTTACTTGCAAATGCTGGCCATTGCTGAAGTATTAATGACAAACCTTAGGGGATCCATCTATTGGTACACCTTTATTGTATGTGTAAAATTTACAATGGTCCATTTTACCTTTATTGGCAGTTTCTTGTAAATATATTGTGACTTTGACTGACGTGTTTGTTTACATGTCATTGTGAATAATAATGCAGTTCATTGTTTACACATTTAGTTTCTTTGCATGCATTTTCCTTGCTGTTTGATATACATGAATTTTCTAATGGGCCTGAAATTTCTATGCACTGTGTTCCGTAGTTTTTTGCATTTGGTTTACACTGTGCAGTGAAATACAATGAACTACAGCTAAATTAGTCTACATGCTTGTTTTATTAGCGTGGCATATAGTTGGTGCTGCCAGCTGTCGAATGCTTCTGAAGCGGCACCGGCGACGGCCCCGTTGCCGTTTCGGCCACTTCCGGTGTCGCTACGGCCACGACGACCAGTGTGTACTGTTCGACTTACAGCGTGTGATTTCCTGTGAGTGTTCCGTAGTAACCAAAGCCTCAATGAAATGCATCGTTGTTGAGCTATGAACATAGGAGAGACTTACAGACAGACAGACGGATCGCAGCGTCGCTTAATGCCCCTACCGTAGGGCGGGGCATAATAAAGCCTGTAGCGTGGAATGTGAATAGGTAGCCACCTAAATACGTCGGCATCACGTCGGGCCGACGTCGAAAACCTACGTTGGCATTACGTAGGTTTTCGATGTCGGCCCGACGTCATCGCCGACATAGGGCCGATGAGCAGCCACTCAGCGGCCCTATGTCGGCTTGATGTCAGAAACCGCTGCGTGCATTTTCCGACGTGTTGCCGACGTCGGCCTGACGTGTTCTGGTTAACTGGGCAGTGTCTCTATATGCATTAGGATGTATGCCTACTTCTCCATTCGTTGATTAGGCCTGCAGGGACTGTAGTCTATGTGCCCTGGCCTTGTAGAAGCAATCAGAGATCTTAAGTCCTCAAGGCCATGCTGGCCTCCAGACCAAAATTTTGCCCTTGGCCTCAACCTCGAAGTTTAGGCCTCGACCTCAGCCTCATAGATCTGGCCTCGGTCTTGGCCTCAAGATTTTGGCCTCATTTAACATCTCTGGAAGCAATCATAATCGCCGTGACGATGACATTCGGTTCTGCCTAAAATAATGGGATACAGCCAGAAGTGGACTAGCCATAGCCTAGGACCCGCAAATGTTAGGCCTGGATGTTTTAATTTAAAAAATTTACCCTTCAAGAACAACAACAACACAAAACAATTCTTGGGAAAATTAATAACATTAGTGCCACAAGTCGAGATGTCAGAATTCGGGCTATGCACCAA
>Ga0209458_1000666_pt1 | contig 9924 bp, 8 predicted proteins | sample WorMetLIZAISLAND_FD_187411 | JGI IMG/M metagenome (GOLD analysis project Ga0209458, IMG submission 187411) | Marine gutless worms symbiont microbial communities from Max Planck institute for Marine Microbiology, Germany - Inanidrilus manae... ...
GGCGCAATACTAAATACAGTACAAGGCTCTCTATCCCTACACATCACGCACACACACAGACACCTTAGGGCAGCGCAATGGGCCCGTTATGTGGCCTCAGCGTTGTGGCTTACTAAGGACAGGACAGGATGTTGGTCACTGTCACTTTAAAGTGGCAATTGGTGATGAAAAGGATTCTCACTACATGTTGAAAGCATAACCAAGGTAAACTTTTTATTTAGATTTTGAAGACACCAGGTATGCAAGCTAGCATATTTGGTGCCTGTCCCAAGCCAGGATACATCGGCAGGGTAGTAGAGGCATTGTCAGATAGAAAAGTTGATATGTCATGCATTCAAGAAACACGATGGACAGGTTGTGGTTGCAAGTTCTATGGAGCTAAAGGCAAAAGATATAAGCTGTTCTGGATGGGAGGTGACGAGAGATCGGACAGTAGCAGAGAAATGGGTGGACAGTGTTGTTAAGTGTCGAAAGGTACATTAAAAGAGTACTCATCTTGAAGATGGTCTTAGACACATGTACGCATGCATGCACGCACACATGCATGCATGCACGCACACTCGCATGGATGCACATTATCTTGGTACTGCAGCATGACAGGTTGTGTTGATATGGGCATGTGCTGTGAAAAGAAGACAATCAATGAAGAAATGTATGGAGTATGAAGTGGAGGGTCCCAGGCCAAGAGGTAGACCAAAGAAAACCTAGAGAGAGATTGTGGAAAAAGACTGTCAGGCATGTAAATTGAACAGGGAGGATGCCATGGATCGTCATAGATGGAGGAAGCAGATAAGGCATGACTGCTGACTGGGATAGGTGTGAGTGGGTTAATGTTTCTTCTGGTACCAGTTCACCTGGGTTGTCCCGGGCAAAATCCAGAGGGCTGTAAAATGGTTGTTTGTTGTGTGTGTTGCAAATTATGAAATATGGAGTTCATTTTATGCTGTTGTGAATGACAGCTGCATTGACAATTGTGTTTTGTTTTACTTTTTGACTGTAGGCTGATAAATTGTCAGTCTGAATTGTATTTCTAAAGGACTTACATTGCATAATGTGCTGAGAAACGTTTTGCAGTTAGGAAGGTAGGTAAGCAGAAATTATGTGTTAATTTTGTCACGATGTTGTGATATAAAGTGAATTTGTCATGATATGCATCAGTTTAATTTATCCAGTGAAACCGGTGTTTTGCCAGATCAGTTTTAAATAAGACATAAAGTTGTAGCAGTAGCATTTATAGACTACTCCCAACTAAAAAGTGAACTGTTTGGATTTGTAAGTCTGGTTTTGACAGGGGTTTCCTATCAAGCAGCAGCTTCAAAACACTGCAGGGACTTAATGCAAATGTTACGTTTGTGTTTGTTTTGTATTGTGCTAGTCAGTGAGTTGTTGTGGTGCTGATGACAGGTCCGACAGCACCTCGTCAGCTGACGTGGCTGATTATGGGCAGTAACGGTGTACATCTGAGCTGGCTGCCACCGGCTGAGCCCAACGGCGTGATTACATCGTACATTATATCATACTGCAGTGAAGCCTCTGAGCCATACACGACCACTGCAGGCATCTGCAACACTCAGAATGTACATGGTTAGTAGTTACCAGTACTTTCGGTGCTGATTATTGGAGAAGATTGTTGCCTGTTGCAGACGAGAAACAGTTATTAGGCTCACACGCTTATTTATCTGCTTCCTCCATCTATGACGATTCACAGCATCCTCCCTGTTCACTTGACTTCCAGTTCTCTGGGATGCAACCTTCTTTCACAATACCATTATGTAAATCCACCTGATGGGATTGAAGCCTAATCCTTAGGACCTATCTTCCTTCAGTGCTTTGACACTGTTGGTTGGGTCATTTGACCCGTAAAAACCCGTCCCCAATATGACCTACAGTGTGTTTGGTGGGACGTTAAACCCTGCTCAATCAATCAATCAATCAACCAATATCCACTGAGTTCCAGTATCCCCTGATACTTCTTTCATTGTGTCATACCAGGAACTAGAATGCTTAATTCTGGTTGTCTTAAATCAGCTCATTGTGGTGCCTGTAATAGAATTCCCTGTTAACTTGATCATGTTCACTTCACTTGGTTAGCAGTTTGTCAACTGCAGATATTTGTGCAACTGACTGTAGAATGCTGCCATATGCAACTGGGTGTAAGGTATTTGTTGCATTTATAATGCTGCCAGATCACAAAGAGATTTTTTTTACTGGTTCCCACTTGCCAGTAGTGTGTTTCTAATGTATTCTAACTGAAATGATTTGTAGTGGTAAAGTAAAGTAAAGTAGCTGGGTATAGCAGTTCGCAACATGCTTTACCGCTACAGGAACTCACATGCCGTATGGGATCACACAGTGTTACCTGCCACCCGGCAGAGCTGACATTCCCGGTTTTAACCCAGCCAATCAAGGCCTGTACTCGATTTAATAACCCAGGAGAGATGCAAGGCTGAGCTTATGTAGTTGTCTTGATTACATACCAGGGTGGTATACCTGCTTAAAGACCCACTACTAACCGGGCTCAATGTAGAGTAACTTTGTTCATGTGGTGAACGACTCTACCATGCAAAATTGGTGTGATTGTAAAATGTTGAACATGTCCAACGTGCAGGGTCATCCGTGCAGGCGTCGGTTCAGGGTCTTGAGACGAGTGTGCTTTATGAGTTCTGGATGCAGGCAGTGACGGGAGCCGGGCATGGACAAACAACCGACGTCATCCGTATTATCACGCCTTCTCCTTCAGAACCTATAGACACTGGTCAGTCGATGATGATTTCTTAGTGTAGCAAACTATTCTGTATATCTGTAATTTAATATACATTGTGGTTTAAAAAACCGGACCCCTACTATATTTTCAAATAAATTCAACAAATATTGGTCAATATGAACAATTTTTGGTAGAGACAGTCTACAAAAAGTCTCCAATGTTTACATATGTAGCTTGAGAATTTTGATAAAATATGGTACCAGCTTAGGTTAATTCCTCAGCAGCGATTTCACACTGTGTGTGAAAAACTGGACCCCTGCTTTATTAAAAGAAATCATGAAATGTTCAGGCCGCACTCAGACGCTGCTGCAGTTGCTCTTTCAAAAAGTTTCAAGTCATTCAAAATGGTCTTTGTCTGTTCTTTTGTTGCAACATGTACATTTACTGGTTCTCATCTGAGAGCGGTTACAGACACCGACAACGTCGACGACAACAACGCCGGACATCACAGTACAATCCCCAAAAGGCACACCCTTGCATGAGTCTGTGTTGTTTGAGCCATCAAGTGTGAAAATCCATTGAGTGGTGTGACCTGTAGGTGAGTTCCAAAAAGGGTATAAATAAAAACAAATTCTGTTATATTTCACCTATTTGCACACAAGCCGCTTTTCGACAGATTTGCACGAAATTTGTTTTGGGGGTAGGGGTCCCGACATAATCATCTGAGCCAACTTTCTTGGCAATGGTAGGTCGAAAATCACTAGTTCCTATTGACAATGCCAGTTGCCATTAATACTCTGCTGCCTCTGCCGAGCAGCAACACTACTACATTCGTTTAACGGCCTTTATTCCAGGACAACCTGGGTAAGCCGGCACCAGAAAAGCAGAACCATACTGGTAAAACCAATCTGGATTAACTGGAGCAAGAGATAGTGAGTGGTAGTGGCATCACTTGCCGAGCAGCAAGTGATGTATCATATTTGTTTTCCATGCCTCAGGATCTGTGTACCTGCCGAGTTATAAACTGGCTTATTATTGTCGACTGTCTGTTGCATGTAGGCGGGCCGAGTGACCGGTTGATGGGTATTGTTATTGGTGTCAGCATCAGCAGTGGATGTATTGTCATCTGCGTTATTATCATCTTACTCAGGAACAGGTTCGGCATCCTCCGCTAGTAACTGTGTGATATGACCTGTGTTTGGTGGGATGTTAAACCCTGCTCAATCCAATAGTGTGACGGCAAATGTTCAGCACGACGCTGAAAAATTTGGCCAATGACCACTGTGCTCATGTCCACAACTCTGCCAGCTTACTGACTGATTTTCATAATTCTTTCACTGTGTGACTCACCAGTATAAGTGAAGATCCCACCACACCTTAAATGTGTTGTAAAATAAAGACACTTGTTTAATGGCCTCTTTTCCAGGACAACCTGGTAAGCTGGTACCAGAAAGGCAGAACCATTCTGGATTTTAATGAAGCAAGAGATGATGGGTGGCATTCGCATCAGCTGGACCATATGCAAATCATTTGCACTTCTGTCCAGACAGATAACCACACCAGCACCTCATTACTCAGTTGTTTATGGGCAGGATGCTCTTTCTGCCAAACCAACGGTGTCAAAGAACTAAAGGCCATATCTTTTGAAATAAATTGCAACTGCTACAACTGTTTTATGGCTCTCTGGATTTTGTCTGGGATTATCCGGGTGAGCCGGTACCAGAAAGGTGAAAGCAATCCAGTCAAGGAAGAGACAGTGAGTGGCAGTGGCATCAGCTGGGCCATGTGCAAATCTGAACCTTGCCCCAGACAGATAACCACAGCAGCACCCAACCACTCAGTTTTTACAGGCCCGATGCCCTTCATGCTGCCCAACAAACAGCGTCAAAGCACTGAAGGCATATCTTGTGAAATAAAGTGATCTGTTAATTGTGATTGTTAGTTTCAGAGCCACTGACACTGTTGGTTGGGTTGGTGACTGAAAGGGAATCCAGACTGCTTCCGTAGTTTATCCCCATAGTTTTTTTGTCTGTTTCTGTGGATCCAGCTGTACAGTTATTTTGTTGCTTAGTTTATCAGTGTTACCATGAGACTGCTGTACATCTGTTACGTACTCATGCTATAATGCACCTCTGTGGACAGTGGTTGCTGCTGTAAAACCAATATGGATTTACTAGAGCAAGAGATAGTGAGTGACAGTGGCATCCGCTGGGCCATATGCAAATCTGCACCTTACAACAGACACATAACCATGCCAGCAACTCATCACACTTTTATTCATTTGTGATTTGAATTTTGTAAGTACAATTTTTAACACCAAGCAACTATAGAGGCTGCTAGAAAAATTGACATGCAGACAAGGTAGCATTCACTGGCTGATCTCCACTTGTCAACACATCTGCTGATTTCCTTAATTGTGCTGAGGCTCCATACATTTTCTTGGTTTGCTACAACAATGGCCTTTGCACCAAATTTCCGCTCTTGCAATGTCTGAATTCGGAGTTTTTCTTTTAGTAAAACTACTTGTGATACTTATGTGCAAAAATTGTATTTAATCTGTTATCAAGCAAAAAGTAATGAATTGTACACAAGTACTTTGTTTACCAATTGCTCATCACAAAAAACGTCTTTTTTAGCAGCTGTTTCACATTTTCTCAGTTCTCATTAAGGAGGCAGATTTTGACTGCCAAATTCTAATATGCTAGTGTCACTTTCATAAACAGGCAGTAAAACTGCAAATAAAGACGTATTCTCAGCAAACTTGGTACATTTATGTAATAATGTTAGCATAATAATTCCGCCAAATTATTAGTTTTAAAGCCTAACCATTATGAAAAGAATGATGAACCTTGGAGGATGTTATTACTGGCATACCCTGTAGTGTTTGTGCTGCTGTATAGTTATTGTGTGGTCATGTAACAGATGTGTGTCATCAGTGAATTTCTCAAGCTGCCAATCAAACGAGCCGGTGACTGCAAATGGCTGTGTATGTCACGACATGCCACCGGCGTTGTGGAAGTCACACAGCAATGGACTTACTCCAGATGCCATGACTTGTCCACTGTGTACCCAGCTCAAGGGACATTACCTTCATGGCAGGCACATTGAATCAAAGGTTTGCATCTCTCTGCACTCACACCCTAAATGATAGCTCGATTGCTGCATACACTTCTGCACAACTATGCAACAAAATCCCCATTGGTTACAATGGGATGCCCCAAATTCACCCAAAAACTGCCCTTCAGCTTTGATGATAACCACCCCATCTAATACACCCATCCCTCGACCAACCCCACTCACCATCCCAAATGGCATCCGGATTCATTCAGCCATTTTGCCGCACTTTCCAGACAGACAGACAGACCGACAGATGGGCTAGGCAACAGGTCCATAACACGAGTGCTCCGCTCACTGTGATGATAGAGAGCAACATGCTGATAATAAGAACAGTAGTTATTAGGTCGCATTGCTCTTGCACAGTGGCCTGTTAGTACAGGTCGATATCTGTAGTCATTCTGTCTGTCTGTCTGTCTGTCTGTCTGTCTCTACAGTTGTTATTGGTGGCTTTGCCACCATGGGGGTGGCAATATGGCCTGTTCCCATATTACTTTGAGCAGTCTTGTTATTGTCATTAGAACAAGACTTTTATTATTCAGATAACTTATACAGCTGTGTGTTTTAAGTGGCACGGCATGTCAAAAAGTCGTTGAATGTTAAAAAACTGTTTTTTTCTTCATTTGCTCTAGACTATACATTTTCTTGTTGCAGGCAATTAACCTCTCATATCCTGTGCTATTAAGTTGACACCAGCCATTTTCCAGTTGTTCTCCATCGGTTTTCATCCTCTACCTGTTACGGAAGAGAAGTTTTGGGGCTAAGTGGCACAGGTTATTTGAGGCTGGATGCTGTTCCTTTCAGCCATCTGCTACAACTATTACTACAGCTACTGTTTTACAGCCTTTTATCTGGGACTACCCGGGTGAGCCGGTACGAGAAGAAACATTCATCCACTCACACTTATCGTGATCATCAGTTATCCTTTATCTGCTTCCCCCATCTACTACAGTCCATAGCATCCTCCCTTTTCAATTTACGTGCCATCTGTTAGTGTTATTATAATTGATGAAACAGATATGTGATAACTGAAGAAGCTTCACCTGGTCATTAACTGCGCATGTGCATGTGTGCGTGTGCGTGTGTGTTTGTGTGTGTTGTCAGGGCTGTATGCCAAACGGCTGTTGTCACTCGGAAAGTGGCAAGCTGATTGCCGATCAGCAGCAGCAGCAGCTGGCACCACGTAACACGTGTGTTACTCACAATGGCCATGTCGCCAGCTGTTCGCTTCTTGACTCATCCGCATACTGCTCGTCTCACAAAGTACGCTTAATAATGTGCAAATAGGAAACTCCTCAGAATACTAAAATATGCCGAGAAATAATGCAGTATTTTAAAGTTAGTCTGGCAGGCTGTTCCAGACAGATGGGCCACCTACACTGAAACTTTGACCACCATACGTAGACAGTTTGACTGGTGGGACACCAAGCTGGTTATTGCTTATAGATCTGAGAGAATAGCGAGATGATGAGCTGTGTAACGATGGATGAAAGCACAGTTCAGATAGGTAGTCTGGAGCAGTGCCATGAAGACAGTGACATGTGGTCTTAGTATCTGTTACAGGATGCAGTCTGTCATATCCAGCCAATGTAGGTCTTGTCTCATTGCGTTATGCAAACCTCTGTTGTACTTCTGTGTGTTTGTGACAACATACAACAACAACAACACCCATTTAATGGCCCTTTGTCTGGGACTACCCGGGTAAGCCAGTACCAGAAAGGTAAAACCAATCTGGATTTACTGGAGCACGATACTGTGAGTGGCAGTAGCATTAGCTGGACCATATGCAACTCATTGCACCTCTCCTTAGACAGATAACCACGCCAGCACCCCACCACCCAGTTTTTTACAGGCTCGATGCCCTTCCTGCCGCCCAACCAACAGCATCAAAGCAGGAATTTAAAACCTGCGTCAGTTTGTGATAACCTGAACAGTACTACTACAGCCACTACCGTTTTAAAGGCCCTCTGAATTTTATCCGGGACTACCTGGGTGAGCCAGCAACAGAAAGGTAAAACCAGGAAGTTAAAACCAATCTGGACTGGAGCAAGAGATTTTGAGTGGTAGTGGCATCGTTGTTGGCGTCTGAACCGCTCTCAGATGAGAACCAGTAAATGTACATGTTTAATTTTTGGTGTGAGTATAGGTCTTGACCATAACTATAAATGCACAAAAGGAATTTTTGATAGAAATCATCGTTGGGAAGAAAACGAACATTTTTATAAAACTTTTGAATGTAAACAAACTTGTTGTAAACAAACTAGTTTTAACGAACAACGTGTCTGTCTATTGGTGCAGACAATATGGGCGCAGGTTCAAGGTCACACGCGACATATCGCCGACCATCTGTGGATGGCTTCTAGTTACTTCAGTGGGTTTGGTGTATTTCAGGGTTCCTCAAGGACAAGCATTAATGCTGACGAGCCTCATTTGGCTGTTGCCGTCTGTGAAGTTGTGGAAACGTAGCAGCAGTGAACCAATGACGTCTCACACCAAACTTGGCAAGTGGCATATCGTAGTGGTCAGCGTGCATCTCAATTACTCAGGGTCCAGTGCATTGCTGCTGCTGCTGCTGCGTTTGCTTGTCCGGTGCTAGACTGATACAGCCACAGATGCATACTTATTTGCAGCCGTCATTAATTCCAACATCGACAAGTGCGTTGCAGTTTGAGTTAGGTCGTCATCTGATGCAAACTTGCCATTCACTAACAGTATCAGGGATTCACATTGTACGTAGATGCATAGTCGTTGCTGTGTCTGACGACATGTCGTTTGCTGCAGACAGCACTTTGTGTTTGAGAGTATTGCGTAAGATTCAGGATTCATTTTGTCGCTGATGTATGTCCGCTCCGCCATGCCTTGCTATGGTCCACTCGGGTCATCGGTGGTCTCCACTGTTTTACGGGTAAAGCTCTGTTGTTGTATTTGTTTGATATTTTGTTAATTTTTATTTAATATGTTGCTGACTTGTCAACTGATTGGCGTTCGTTTGGTTGACTGTTGCAATACGCGTTTATGTGGTGTTTTTCTCTGCATTTTTCACGAGGTGCCGCCACATGCTAAATGTGAATGAGAGGGTAACATGATTCAGGTGGCATCTTTGATTAACCTAGTTTTAATTTTGTTTCCCGCACGAGAAGCTGTAAGGTATTAGTAGTTAATTTAGTCTGCAATGTTACTTAGTTACCATTGTTCTTAGTTTCACTGTCTTCTTGTATATGTTTCGTTGGCTTCCATGGTTCAGCCATATTGGTGACTGCAGTTACTGTGTTAGTTTAGTGGCCGCATATTTTTTTTTACAGATTTCTGAAATGGTGGTCATTGAAAGAAATATTTACCCATGTGGCTATAGGACATGACATTTCACTATCATTTATGAAAGGCAATTCTTTTTTTTACATAATCTGTGAAGTTTAGCTGTCTGTATCGTTGAAATGCCGTGCTCAAAATGCTGTAAAACCCTAACCATCCATCCATCCATCCATCCATGTTGAAATGCGTGTTTTATTCATTTTTTTCTTATTCTAACTTTTTTATTGCAAGATGGTATGATTCAAGATTCGTAATCTGTTACTTGGCTGTATTTTTCATGCATGTGGTTTAATGTTGTTATTTGAAGTTTGACAGATGATTTATGCTGAATCAGCATAATTCATCTGTATGGGTCAACAGAGTGGACGTTGTTTTCATAAAACACAGTTGCTGTTTAACAGTTTTATATATGCTTGCAATGTCTTATTTTGGAACTGGTTTAGTTTTTACCAGTATGTTTCGCGAACTTCTCTGTTACTTTTATTCAAAGTCAGTAAAATTTTCTTGTGTGCAAGTAAATCTAACCCTTGATGAAATGTGTACGCAAAATAAAAAATAGTCCCGATAGGGGACTGAGGTCATCTCCTCACCTTGACCCTGACTTCGGATGACCTTGAAAGTCAGTCATGAATGTTTCATCGACCTCTAACATCGTACTAAGTTTCATTAATATCGGACGAAGTCGATTTTTGGCAAACTTTGAAGTCACATGACTCGATAACTAGGAGGAAATTCAAAAATCCGTCCCGAGAGATTTTAGATACTTTGGTCTAGTATCAGAAACCGTTAGAATT
>Ga0209458_1000668_pt1 | contig 9920 bp, 12 predicted proteins | sample WorMetLIZAISLAND_FD_187411 | JGI IMG/M metagenome (GOLD analysis project Ga0209458, IMG submission 187411) | Marine gutless worms symbiont microbial communities from Max Planck institute for Marine Microbiology, Germany - Inanidrilus manae... ...
GAAGTCGAGACCGAGATCGCGATAGCGCTCGGGGTCGTCGCCCCAGCGCTCCCTCACTTTCACAAAGACGAACAGGTGGACCCGCCGTTCGAGCAGGGTTTCCAGTTCGGTGCGGGCGGCCGCGCCCAGCGCCTTGATCCTCTGGCCGCCCTTGCCGAGGACGATAGCCTTCTGGGTCGGCTTCTCGACGAAGATCACCTGATCGATTCGTACGCTGCCGTCGGCGTTCTCGGTCCAGGTTTCGGTCTCCACCGTGGCCGCGTAGGGAAGCTCCTGGCAAAGCTGCAGATAGAGCTTCTCGCGGGTGATCTCGGCGGCGAGCAGGCGTTCGGGCATGTCAGAGATCTGATCCTCGGGGAACAGCCACGGCCCCTCGGGCACGCGCTCGGAGAGCAATGAGAGCAGATCGCCGACACCATCCCCCGTCAGCGCCGAAACCATCAGCGTGTCGGTGAACAGACCCTCGGCGTCGAACGTCGCGGCAATGGCCAGGAGCGCCGGCTTGGCCACCAGATCGATCTTGTTGAGGACCAGCACCGCCGCCCGGCGGCTCTCCTTCAACTGGCCGATGATGCGCCGGGTGTCGTCGCCCTCCGGCGCCGTGCAATCGACGAGCAGGCACACGACATCGGCATCGGCGGCGCCGCCCCAGGCGGCGGCGACCATGGCCCGGTCGAGCCGCCGGCGCGGCGCGAAGATACCGGGCGTATCGACCAGGACGATCTGACTTTGCCCCTCGATGAGGATGCCGAGCACCCGCGAGCGGGTCGTCTGCACCTTGGGCGAAACGATGGAGACCTTGGTGCCGACGAGCTGATTGACGAGGGTCGATTTGCCGACGTTCGGCGCGCCGAGGACGGCCACGAACCCGCAGCGGGTGCGGCCGTTGCCGCCGGTTTCAGGACTGGCGGGCATCTCGCCCGAGTTCCCGGAGCATCGCCTCGGCGGCGGCCTGCTCGGCGGCCCGTTTCGACGGCCCCGAAGCGCTTGCCGGCGCCCGGTCGGCGACCGACACTTCGACTCGGAACACCGGCGCGTGCGCCGGCCCCTTGCGGTCGACCTCGCGGTAACTGGGCAACGCCAGTCCCCTGGCCTGCGCCCATTCCTGCAATTCGGTCTTGGCATCCTTCGGCGGACGGGCGTCCTCGGCCACCAACGGGTCCCACTCGGCACGGATGAATTTCGCCGCCGCGTCGATGCCGCCATCGAGATAGAGGGCCGCGATGACGGCTTCACAGGCGTCGGCGAGGAGGCCCGGATTCCGGCGTCCGCCGGTGTCCTCCTCGCCCCGCGACAGCCGGATGCACTCCGCGAGGTCGATCTCGTCGGCGACGCGGGCCAGCGCATCGCGGCGCACCAGGGAGGCATGCCGGCGGGCCAAAGCGCCCTCCTCCTCGTCGGGGAAGCGCTCGAACAGCATATCGGCGACGACCAGCCCGAGCACGCGGTCGCCGAGGAACTCCAGGCGTTCGTTGGTCCGCCGCTGGCGATCACCGACGCTGCCGACACTGGAGTGGGTCAGGGCTTCGTCGAGCAGCGCCGGATCGCTGAAGCGATGCCCGAGCGCCTGTTCCAGCCGCCCGATCGCGTCTGCCGTCCGGGTCATTCGATGCTTTCGAAGATGCGGCTGGCCCGCAGCGACTGAAACCACTGCCAGAGCTTCCAGATCTCGCCGTCGATGGAGAAGAAGATGAACTCCGCCCGCCCGACGAGGTTCTCCCGCGGGACGAAGCCGACCGCGTGGTCGCGGCTGTCGCGCGAATTGTCGCGGTTGTCGCCCATGGCAAAGTAGTGGCCCTCGGGCACCACGTAGACACGGGTATTGTCGTTGGGCCCCAGGTCCGTTGTTTCTTCGAGGATGTCGTGACGGCGCCCGTTGGGCAGGGTTTCGACATAGCGCGTGATGCGCCGGACGTGGCCAAGGGGCCCCTGGGCAACGTAGTCGGGGACCCGCTGGCGGGTGACGGCCTGGCCGTTGATGTGGAGCAGGCCGTCGATGACCTGGATGCGGTCGCCCGGCAGACCGACCAGCCGCTTGATGTAGTCGGTCTTGTTGTCGGTCGGCAGCTTGAACACGGCGACATCGCCGCGCTCGGGCTCGCTGAACAGGACCCTCCCCGGAATCACCGGCAGGCTCAGCGGCATGGAATAGCGGCTGTACCCGTAGGAGAACTTCGAGACGAACAGGTAGTCGCCGACCAGCAGTGTGGGAATCATCGATCCCGACGGGATGTTGAACGGTTCGTAGGCGAAGGTGCGCACGCCGAGCGCGATCAGCACGGCGTAAATGATCGTCTTGACCAGTTCCCTGAATCCGCTGGATTTACCTTGTGCCATGAACCGGTTGATATCTAACGCACTGATTTTGGATTTCTTCTCTGGCCGGGGCCGCGGCCCGCGCGATCAAGCCAGCCGCCTTCCCCGAAGTCAAGGCGGTTCAGGCGGGTTTCGCCACCCCCGGCCCGGCCGCCGACGGGACCGCATAGATCACCACCACCGCCTGGGCCATCGGGTACTCGTCGGTCAGCGACAGTTCCACCGCCGCCTCCATGCCGGGCGGGGTCAGACGCTCCAGATGGCGGAGGGCTCCGCTGGTGAGGGTGAGGTAGGGCTTGCCCGACGGAAGGTTATCCACCGCCATGTCGCGCCAGAATACGCCCTGGCGAAAGCCGGTGCCCAGGGCCTTGGAGCAGGCCTCCTTCGCCGCATACCGCTGGGCATAGGCGGCGGCGGGGTGGGGCCGCCGCTCGCTGCGCGCCCGCTCGTGGTCGGTGAAGATGCGCGCGAGGAAGCGCGCGCCGAAGCGGTCGAGGGTCCGCTCGATCCGGCGGATGTCCATGAGGTCGGTGCCGACGCCGATGATCATCCGGGCCTTGCCCCCCTATCGCGCCGGGCCGCCGCCACGGGCGGCGTCCATGGCGTCCCGCATCAGGCGGATGCTTTGCTCCAATCCGCAGAAGATGGCCTCGCCGACGAGAAAATGGCCGATGTTCAGCTCGACGATCGTCGGGATCGCCGCCACCGGGCCGACCGTGTCGAAGGTCAGGCCGTGACCCGCGTGGCATTCGAGGCCGATCGCCTCGGCGTGGGCGGCGGCGTCGACGATGCGCGCGAGCTCGGCGTCGCGGCGCTGCCCGTCGGCGTCGCAGTAGGCGCCCGTGTGCAGTTCGACGACGGGCGCTCCGAGCTGGCGGGCGGCGTCGATCTGCTCCTTCGCCGGTTCGATGAACAGCGAGACGCGAATGCCCGCTTCGCCCAGTGCGCGAACGAACGGTGCCAGATGGTTGCCACCGCCGACCGCGTCCAGCCCGCCCTCTGTGGTCCGTTCCTCGCGCCGCTCGGGGACGATGCAGGCGGCATGCGGACGGTGGCGCAGGGCGATAGCCAGCATCTCCTCGGTGGCCGCCATCTCCAGGTTGAGCGGCAGATCGATCTGCCGAGTGAGCTGGGTGATGTCGTCGTCGGAGATGTGGCGGCGGTCTTCGCGCAGGTGCGCCGTGATCCCGTCGGCGCCGGCGGCGGCCGCCATCCGCGCCGCGCGCACCGGGTCCGGATGCCGGCCGCCACGCGCGTTGCGGATCGTCGCCACGTGATCGATGTTGACGCCCAACCTGAGGTGGCGGGTCATACGTTGTCCTTGGGCCTGGGCGACGCGCACGAAACGCACACGCCGCCGCTGATACGCGCTCACCGGTGCCCTGATCAAGTAGTAGAACACGAACCACGCGGCGATGGCGGTCGGCACCGAGCCGACCATCATCGGCCACCACACCGGCCAGGCCGTCTCCAACAGGTACGCGAAGTCGAAGCTCAACACCGCGTCAAGCATGCGCCCGAACAGGGCCGCGAAGTCGAGCGAGTCGGAGCCGCCCTGCCCTTCGCCGAATCCGGCCCACCGGCCGAGCCTGTAGACCAAGATCCAGATGAACGGAAAGGATCACGGGTTGCCGACCACCGTTCCGATGATGGAAGCGACTACATTGGCGCGAAGCAAGAAGGCCAGCGCCACCGACAACAGGATGTGGGCACCGACAAAGGGCGTGAACGACATGGCCGCGCCGCAGGCGAACCCGGCGGCGATATCGTGGGGCGTTCCGGGGATGCGCGCGACGCGATGGAACACGTACCGGCTCGCCCGCCCCCACCCGGACCGCGGCCAGAAAAAACCGCGGACGCGCGCGGCAAAACTCAACTTCTGACGTCGCCGAAACATCTCGGCGGCGATAATAGGTCAAAGACCCTACCTCTGCGATTGCCTAGATGCCACCCGGTTCGGGTTCGCCCGCGCCGTTACCCGCGGGCGCGATCGACGGAGTTGATCACCGGCGTCGCCCGAAGCGCGGCGATGATGTCGGTGAGGTGGCGGACATCCCGGACCTCGACGTCGATGAGCATGTCGAAGAACTGCGGCGTGCGATTGGTGATCTTGAGGTTGGAGATGTTCCCCTCGTTCTTGGCGATCACCGTCGACAGGCTGCCCAGGCTGCCCGGTTCGTTGAGCACGGTCAGGTGGACGCGGCCGACATGGATCTTGGGAATGTCGGTTTCCACCTCCCAGGCGACGTCGATCCAACGCTCGGGCGTGTCGGCATAGGTCTCCAGGGACTCGCAGTCGATGGTGTGGATGGTCACGCCTTTGCCCGTCGTGACGATGCCGACGATCCGATCTCCGGGCAGCGGGTGGCAGCAGCCGGCGAAATGCACCGCCATTCCGGGGATCAGGCCGCGGATGGGGATGGCACGCTCTTTTTCCTTTTCCTTGCGTTTGCGCGCCCGGGCGAGCGGCACGACCTTCTCGTAGAAGCTCTTCTTGCGGGCACCCGGAAAGACCGCTTCGACGACCGCACGGCCGCCGAGATGGCCGGCGCCGACCTGGGCGAACAGGTCATCGACGAAATTGAGCTTGAAGTTCTTGAGCACGCCCTCCAGGCCCTTCAGCGAATACTCGTAGCCCTCTTCCCGGAAGGCCCTCTCGACGATGGACCGGCCCAGTTCCAGGTACTGTTCGCGTTCGCGCGAATGGATGAACCGGCGGATGCGGGCGCGGGCCTTGCCGGTGACCACGAACCGCTCCCACGTGGGCGACGGGGTCTGCGCCTTGGAGGTGATGATTTCCACCTGATCGCCGTTCTGCAGTTCGGTCCGCAGGGGCATCAGCCGGCCGTTGATCTTGGCGCCGACGCAGGTATCGCCGACCTCGGAATGGACCGCATAGGCGAAGTCTACCGGCGTGGCGCCCAGCGGCAGGTTGATGAGGTCGCCCTTGGGCGTGAGGCAGAACACCTGGTCCTGGAACATCTCCAGCTTGGTGTGCTCCAGGAAGTCCTCGGGTCCGACGGCATGCTCAAGGATTTCCAGCAGTTCCCGGAGCCAGCGGTATTGCCGGCCGTCGGTGTTGCCGATGCCCTGCTTGTAGTGCCAGTGGGCGGCGACGCCGTACTCGGCGATCTCGTGCATCTCGCGGGTGCGGATCTGGATTTCGATGCGCTGCCGTTCCGGGCCGAAGACACCCGTGTGCAAGGAGCGGTACCCATTCGGCTTGGGCGTCGAGATGTAGTCCTTGAAGCGCCCCGGAACGACCGGGTAGGCGCCGTGAACGATCCCCAGCGCCCGGTAGCAGGCATCGACCGAGTCGACGACGACCCGAAAGGCCATGATGTCGGAAAGCTGCTCGAAGCCGACGCTGTTCTTCTGCATCTTGCGCCAGATGGAATACGGCGTCTTTTCGCGGCCGATGACCTCGGCGTCCAGGCTGTGCTCCGTCAGGGTCGTGCTGAGCTGATGGAGGATGCGCGGAATGATGTCGCCGCCGTAGTCGCGCAGGAACTCGAGGCGGGCGAGGATGGACTGCCGGGCATCGGGGTTTAGCTCGCCAAAGGCCCGGTCATCGAGCTCGTTCTTCATCTCCTGCATGCCGATGCGCTCGGCCAGGGGCGCATAGATCTCCATCGTTTCGAGGGCGATGCGCCGACGCTTGTCGTGGCTCTCGATGTGTTCCAGCGTGCGCATGTTGTGGAGCCGATCGGCGAGCTTCACCAGCAGCACGCGGATGTCTTCCGACATCGCCAGAACCAGCTTGCGGAAGTTCTCCGCCTGCTTCTCGTGCTCGGACTGCAGCTCGATGCGGTTCAGCTTGGTCACCCCGTCCACCAGACGGGCGACCTCGTCGCCGAAATGGTCCTCGATTTCCGCCAGGGTGGCCGGCGTGTCCTCGATGGTGTCGTGCAGGAGCGCGGTGATGATCGAGGCGGTGTCGAGCCGATAGTGGGTGAGGATCCCGGCGACCTCCAAAGGATGGGAGAAGAACGGATCGCCGGACGCCCGCATCTGCGAGCCATGGGCCTTCATCGCGTAAACGTAGCCGCGATTCAGCTCCTCCTCGTCGACGGTGGGGTCGTAGGCCTTGACCTTTTCAACGAGCTCGAACTGGCGAATCATGGCGGCCGTCGGCCCCGGAGGTCAGGGGGCCACCACGGCGATCAGAGGTCCCCGGACTCGGGTTCCTCGTCGGCTTCCGCGGTGTCGCCGAAATCCACGCTCGTCGGCTTGAAACCGTCATCTTCGGGAATGTCCTCGGCGTCCTCGCCCTCGATATGCAGGAGGTCCTCGGAGATTTCCGCAGCCGGCGCGGGCTCGCCTTGTTCGGCGCTGAGTTCCTGCTGGATGGCGAGGATATCCATCTCGTCCTCTTCCGGCTCGTCGACCTCGACGTGCTTCTGCAGACCGCGAACCAGGTTGTTCTCCAGCTCCTCGAGCTCGATGGTCTCGTCGGCGATCTCGCGCAACGCCACGACTGGATTCTTGTCATTGTCGCGGTCAACGGTCAGCGCCGCCCCGGCCGCTATGTTTCGCGCACGCTGCGCGGCGAGCATGACGAGTTCGAAGCGATTCGGTACTTTGACGACGCAATCCTCGACGGTTACCCGAGCCATTTACGGTCTCCACGGAAACTACACGGACGACGTGGGGTTCCGCCCCACGTGACTTTATATATTTGCCGGGGCTCGATAACTCAAGGCCATTGCCGTCCTGGCGGCGCCGGTTCGAGGGGCTCGACCACTTGGCCCGGCGGCAGACGGTCGAGAAGGACCTCGACGCTGGCACCAAGCACGGGATGACGCCATGCGGCGGCGATCTCGGCGAGGGGGCGGAGCACGAAGGCCCGTTCGTGCAGGCGCGGGTGCGGCAGGACGACGCCTGCGCCGCCGTCGCAAACCAGCGATCCGTACGCCAGCAGGTCGAGGTCGATGACGCGAGGCGCGTTCCTCTCACCGCGCTCCCGGCCGAGGCGGTCCTCGATCCGGTGCAGGATCGTCAGCAGCGGTCCCGGACCGGCGTCCGTCTCCACATGGGCGACGCCGTTGACGTAGGACGGCTGATCGGAAACGGGAACCGGATCGCTCCGGTACCAGCGCGACCGGCGGACAACCCGGACCCCGGCATGGTCCAGGGCCTCGAGCGCCGCCGCACACGTCGCCATCGGTTCCCCATATCGGGGGCTCGGCAGATTGCCGCCAATGCCTACAAGAATCACGCTGTCGCGTTCCGCTTTCGCTCTTGCGGCACCTGCGCTGGAACCTTACGTATACCGGGTACGCCGGGCGAATGATCCCGCGTCGCCTCCCTGTCGGATTCCGGCTCCGTCGACGCTTCGGAAGCGGTGTTTCGCGCGGCGCAGACGATTGTCAACCAGCAAGGACATTTAAAAATGGTATTTTATCCCCAGGAGCGCATTGCTTTGTTCATTGACGGCTCCAATCTTTACGTGGCCGCGCGGGCGCTCAATTTCGACATTGATTACAAGCGCTTGTTGGAGCTGTTCGCCGACAAGGGCCACCTGATCCACGCCTTCTATTATACGGCGCTGGTCGACGACCAGGAATACTCGCCGATCCGTCCCCTGGTCGACTGGCTCGACTACAACGGCTACACCATGGTCACCAAGCCGACCAAGGAGTTCACCGACGCCTCCGACCGGCGGAAGATCAAGGGCAACATGGACATCGAACTGGCCATCGACGTGATGGAGATGGCCGACCACCTCGACCACGTCGTGCTGTTCTCGGGCGATGGCGATTTCCGCCGCCTCGTCGAAGCGGTCCAGCGTCATGGCGTGCGCGTCACGGTCGTCAGCACGGTGCGGTCCCAGCCGCCCATGGTCGCCGACGAGCTCCGCCGTCAGGCCGACAACTTCGTCGAGCTCCAGGACCTGCAGCCCGATATCGAGCGCGTGCTGGCAAACCGCGACGATCGCCATCACCTGCCCAACGGCAACACCTTGCCGCACGACGCCGACGCCGATCCGGATATTCTGGAAAGCGCCTGAACGCCGGAACGCCGGCGCCGTGGACCCGGTGATCGCTCCCGAACCGGACTGCGGGCTTTGCCCGCGTCTCTCGGCGTTCCGGGCCGCTAACCGGCGGCAGTTCGCCGACTGGCACAATGCGCCGGTGCCGTCCTTCGGCGGCGACGATGCCCGGCTGCTGATCGTCGGTCTGGCGCCGGGGCTGCGCGGCGCCAACCGGACCGGCCGGCCGTTTACCGGCGACTACGCCGGCGAGCTGCTCTACCCGACCCTCCTCGCCTCCGGACTCGCCGAGGGCGGCTATGGCGCGTCCCCGGACGACGGCCTGCGTCTGGTCGGATGCCGGATCACCAACGCCGTCCGCTGCGTCCCGCCCGAGAACAAGCCGACGGGCAAGGAAACGACCACTTGCCGCCGGTTCCTGGCCGAGGAGATCGCCTCGCTCGGCAACCTTCGCATGATCGTCGCCCTGGGCACCGTCGCCCACGGCACCGTGCTCGCGGCGCTTGGCGAGCGCCGGGCGGCCTTTCCGTTCAGCCACGGCGCCGTTCACCCACTGTCGGGCGGCCTTCACCTTGCGGACAGCTATCATTGCTCGCGCTACAACACCAACACCGGCCGCCTGACGCGCGAGATGTTCGAAGACGTGTTCCGAACGGCGGTCGTGGCCATCAGATCCTAGCATTCCTGTTTGCCGAAACCGGGCCAGTTGCTATACCCGAGGGCGGCGGCGATCCGTGGGGGGAAATCCGGTGCACCTTGTCTGTCTCGACCTCGAGGGCGTCCTGGTGCCCGAGGTGTGGATCAATGTCGCCGAGCGGACCGGCATCGAGGCGCTCCGCGATACCACCCGTGACATCCCCGATTACGACGTGCTGATGCGCCAGCGCCTTCGCCTGCTGGACGAGCACCGGCTGACGCTCTCCGACATCCAGGCGGTGATCGGCGACATGGGGCCGCTGCCGGGGGCATGCGAATTCCTCGATTCCCTGCGGGCCCGCGGGCCCGTTGTCATTCTCTCCGACACCTACTACGAATTCGCCGAGCCTCTGATGCGCCAGCTCGACTGGTCAACGCTGTTCTGTCACCGGCTGGACGTGGACGGGAACGATCGGGTGACGGGATATCGGCTGCACATGCCCGACCACAAGCGCGCCGCCGTCGTCGCCTTCCGGGACCTGAAGTTCGCGACCATTACCGTCGGCGATTCCTACAACGACACGACCATGCTGGCCGAGGCCGACCACGGCCTGCTGTTTCGCGCCCCGCCCAACGTGATCGAGGAGTTCCCGCAGTTTCCCTCGATCAGCGGATTCGATGAACTGGCCGCGGCGATCCGCGACCTCGATGCGGGGATCGCCTGATGGCCGAGATCGTCAATCTGCGGCGCGCCCGCAAACGCCGCGCGGCAGAAGACAAGGACGCCCGCGCGGCGGAGAACCGGGTGCGCTTCGGACGCACGAAGGCCGAGAAGACCGCCGATCAGATGCGCGCCGACCGGCTGAACGCGGACCTCGACGGCAAACGCCTCGCCGACCGCGACGACGATCGTTGATGCCGGATGCCGGAAGTGGCGTTATGAAGCGCCTTCACCTTCGGCTTCCGGGTCCATCAG
>Ga0209458_1000670_pt1 | contig 9908 bp, 8 predicted proteins | sample WorMetLIZAISLAND_FD_187411 | JGI IMG/M metagenome (GOLD analysis project Ga0209458, IMG submission 187411) | Marine gutless worms symbiont microbial communities from Max Planck institute for Marine Microbiology, Germany - Inanidrilus manae... ...
GGGTGTCGGCGTCGTAGTCTGTGCGTAGGGGAATGCCACGGGCCATGGAAAACTCCTCTGTTTTCCATGTTCAATCACGCCAAACCTAACAGACCCTTAAGGAGTCAGCCTTCTTGCAGGTTGGTATTACAACCACGACCGGCCGCACCAGGGCCGCAGCCCTACCAGAGGTCATTGGAGGGTGTGGCAAAAGATCGTACGCGGAAGCGGGAGATCGAGAGCTTGCGCGCCACCGAAGACGTGAACGCATCGGCCGCCAAGCCAGCGAGGCCCACGCTAAGCGCCAGGATTGTCCGCACTGCCGCCCCGCATTTGCGACCGGAAGCCCGCGACCTCGACGCTCCGCGGTTGATGTCGAGCAATTTTACAATCCTTGCGCGATGCCGTTGCGGCGTTTGTTGAAAATCAGGTGGTTATGCCGACGGCATCTTTATTGCATGGCGATGCATCAATCGGGTCGCTCTGAAGCGCGACTGTCAACATTTTCGACGGCTACGGCGACAGGCGTCGCACCGGACGCCGGCCTGCCTTGTGGGAGGCGCATCAATGATGCCGACAGAGCTGTCCTTCTTTCGCCGTTCGGCGGCTTGCGCTTTTACGGTCGTTGTATCGCTCGTTGCCGGCGCCGCGACGGCGAACGCCGTGCCGATCGTCTCACACACCGGAAGCGCCGATCCGACAACCGAAGGCTGGTCGACAGTGGGTGGCGGCGTGAATGTATCGACCGGTCCCGTCATCAATGACCTGGGTCTGGGGATTGACGCGTGGTCCGTAGACGATCTGACGACGACGACGGACAGCGTCCTTTTCTACCAGTTCAACCCGTCGCCGGGCGTCGTTGGCGCGGCCCTTTCCGGCGGCTGGACGCTGAGCACGCGTATCCGCGTCGTCAACGACGACGAAGACGCCGATCGGGCCACGTTCGCCGAGTTTATCGACGGCACGACGAGGTGGCGGATGGACTTCGGCGCCGCAGGCGGTGACCCGATCGTGCTTCTGCAGACCGGCGTCGTCAGCGGCAACGATGTTGGTCATGAGATCCAGCTTTCGGGCGGCGGGTCGGGTTATCACCTTTACGAGCTCATTTACGACCCCGTTGCGATGACCGCCGACCTGTTCATCGACGGCACCGAGCTTTTCAGCGATTTTGCCGGCATGCCGACGAGCCTGACCCGCGTGGCCTTTGGCGCCGGACAGGCGGCCCGAACCGGGCACGGGCATTACAACCTCGTCCAATTCGAGACGGAGCTTGCGATCTCCGAGCCGGCGACGCTCGCCACGTTCGGCTTCTCCCTCGCCGCCCTTGGCTGGATGGGCCGTCGCCGCAAGGCCGCATAGTTCCCTCCTCGAGTTCCAGGCCCTCTCGGCGGCGGTTCGCCCGCGCCGCCGTTCTCGCTCGTGCTCTGAATTTTTCGAACGGGTCACGTTCGGCCGGTGGCGCCGAGGTCGTCGAGAGTCCGCGTTCGCTCGCAACATCAGTTCCCGATGCAGCGCCAGATCAGACGCGCGAGGCAGGTCGTGGCGCGATTCTTGGGCGCGGGTTCGCTCAGGAACCGTCCGCCCCCCTACATCCCCTTGAACAACCCCTCCGTCTCCACCTGCCCCTGCTCGAAGTAGCGCTTCTGGGCGGTCGAGTCCTTGAGCGAGATGGTCATGCTCTCGAGCTGCGCGGGCCGCAGGATGTGGAGGGGCTTGCGGTGGTAGGTCTTGCCGTCGATGGTGACCTTCTTCTTCTTCATCGCTTCGAGCAGGCGATTGATGAGGATCGCCTGGTCGAAGATCTTGATGTTGGGGAGGCTGAGCTGCAGGTCGCTGACCAGCAGGTGCATGTCGATGCTGTTCAAGGGCAGGGTGAACATCGACGTCTTGTAGATCTTCTCCAGCTCGCCCTGGTAGTCGTAGTCGGTGAAGTCGCAGGCGATGATCTCGTCCACGTCCGGGTCGGCGAACAGGGTCCGCATGGGCGTGTTGTCCATGTAGCCGCCCTCGACGTAGAGGTCGTCGCCGATCTCCTGGGCCTTGAAGTAGGGGATCGTGGTGATGCCGGCGAGGAAGGCGTCCATGAACGCCTCCAGCCCGGTGTCGTCCACCGTCGCCAGCATCTCGTTGACCGAGAACGAGTGCGTCTGGCGCTCGCGCAGGTTGGTCGCCAGGATGTCCCAGCGCGTGGCCTCCAGGTTGCGCGCCAGCACGGCGCGGCGGTCGGGATTGTCCAGCTGCAGCGCCTTGCAGCAGCGGTCCTTGTCGACGGTGAAGAGGTGCGAACCGGCCGGTAACAATGAGGGTTGAAGCCCGAGGAAATTCTTGAACACGTGGAAGATGTCGCTGACGCCGAGCCGAAAGGTGCGGCCGAGGGTCGGCGGCAGGTCCTCCGCCTCGGCGTCCCAGATCATCGTGTCCAGGACGATGTTGTTGCCCGAGCTCGTCGAGGTGACGTGGATCACCGGGATGCGTTCTTTGTGCATCCAGACCAAGGCGCCTGCGGTATAGAAGCTGCGGTAGCCGCCGCCCGAGGCGACGAAGCCGTATCGCGTCATTTGTCGATCCCCCCTCGATCGCGATTGCGCATTGCAGCATAGCGGGTTCGGCCGGCCGCCGCCATCGCCATCTGGGCTCGCGTGGTACCGCCCCGCCTATGGAACGGCCCCGCGGCCGGTCCACGCGAAGGCGGCTCCGCTTAGACGCCGCGCGGGCTTGCCGTATACCGTCTGTCCAATGAACCGACCTTGCGGACGTTTCATGACAAGCCGGTTTCGCTCAGTCGCCGCGCCGGCGTGAAAGAAACACTCTGAAACAATTTCGCGAACTACGGACATCGGACTGAAACATCGGGCCGCTATGACCGGCGCCCAACGAACGTTGGCGTAGGGGACGGCACCCATGACGGAGACGGCGATGGCGGCGATGCGGATGATCGGCACGGTTCTGAGGGGCGTGGTGCGGCAGTACCGGCCGCGGTCCCGCCGCGGCGTCACCACCGTCGTCGTGCCGCCGCCGCCCTACGGCTGAGGGCGGGGCCACGCGAAAAGGGGTCGGGACGCTATTTGGGCGGGCCGTCGGCGTAGAGCTTGAGCGCCGCGACGATGGCCTTGTGGACGGGTGTCGGCACGCCCTCGCGGCGCCCGTGGTCGACGATGGTGTCGGACAGCCAGGCAAGCTCCAGGCGATGGCCATGCGTGAGATCGTAGAGCATCGACGAGCTGAACTCGGGATCGAGGTTGTCGAAGGTCGCCATGTGGCGGTCGACGGCGTCACCGGGAAGGGCGATGCAGCAGGCGCGGGCGACGGCGACCGCTTCGTCGACGGCGGCGCGGAAGAAGGCGCGTGTGTCGGGGTCGGCGCGGATGAGGCCCACGGGCATGCGCAGGAGCGTGGTGACGCCGCTGAGCGCGGCGAGGAAGGTGAACTTGGACCAGATCTCGCCGACGATGTTGCCGCTGACCTGGATGTCGATGCCGGCGCCGTCGCAGGCGGCCTGGAACGCCCTCGTCCGATCGCTCGGCTGGCCGTCCAGCTCGCCGACGATCAGCCGCGCGATGGTCCCGACATGATCGATCACGCCCGGCGACGCGATGGTCGAGAGGATGTAGGTCACGCCGCCATAGACCCGCTCGGCGCCGCCGGCGGCGGACAGCACCCGCGCCGCGCCGACGCCGTTCTGGAACGACACCAGCGACGTGTCGGGGCCGAGCAGCGCCTGGCACGCCGGCAGCGCCGCCTCGGTGTCGTAGAGCTTCACGGCGACGATGATCAGGTCCACGGGCCCGATGGCCGCGGGATCGTCCGTCGCCTGCACGGGCTTCAGGTGGACGTCGCCGAGCGCGCTGTTCACCACGAGCCCGCCGTTGACCATGGCCTCGAGGTGCGCCCCGCGGGCGACGAAGTGGACATCCTCGCCGGCAGCGGCCAGACGCGCGCCGAAGTAGCCGCCGACTCCGCCGGCGCCGAGCACGGCGATCTTCATGCCCCCTACCTCGTCGTCGTTGTTTTGCGTTCGCCGTTGCGGACGTTTCCGCTTCCTTTATGGTCTGGGACCCGGCGCCTCGTCCACCATCTCGCGTCGATCGCCGACCGGGGCATCCAAAAAATATGTTGATTCGATATATGCCAGACTGGTATATATCAAACAGATATATCGCTTCGAAATACGGGGCCGGACACCGACCGGCCCGAGAAGGATACGACCGAAGGACACGACCATGGATTCGAAAACCTTGTGTCTGGGCGTGCTGATGCTCGGCGACGCCAGCGGCTACGAGATCAAGAAGCACTTCGAGGAGGGGCCCTTCGCCTACTTCCACGCCGCCGGCTTCGGGTCCATCTATCCGGCGCTGAACGCCCTCAACGAAGAAGGACTGGTCACCTGCACGGCGTTCGCCCAGGATGGGCGGCCCGACAAGAAGGTCTACGCCATCACCGAAGAAGGCCGCCGGGCCTTCCGCCGCGCGTTGCACAAGTCGCCGGCCCCCGACGTCTACCGCTCCGAAACGGTGTTCATGCTGTTCTTCGCCGATCTCCTGGACGACAAGCATCTCCGCCGGGTGTTCGAGGACCACTTGGAGGTCTACCGGGGCCACATCGAGCGGATGACCGAAAAGGACATCTCCGAGTGCACGGCCGGCCAGCGATTCGTCCACGGCTGCGGCCTCGCCGTCTACAGGGCCGTGGTCGACCACATGGAAAGCAACCGCGAGATGCTGTTTGGCCCCGACGATGCAGCCGCTAAGGCCGCCGAGTAGGGGAACCCACGGGACAGAAACAATGAAACGCTCTTACGTTACCGCCGCCGCCATTGCGCTCGCCGTCGCCGCTTGGCTGGGCTCGGGCCTGATCTTCGACGGCGACGGCAACACCCCCGAAACGGGATCGCCCGATCTGCCGGCGGACACCGCCGAAGAGGCGCTCGCCCAGGTGCAGGTGCGGACGGTCGTGGCCGAGGAACACGTCCGCGCGCTCGCGATGTTCGCCCGCACCGAGGCCGTCCGCATGGTCGAGCTCAAGGCCGAGACCAGCGCCCGCGTCGTCGAGCAGGCGGTGCGCGAAGGCGACTGGGTCGAAAAGGGCGACCTGATCATCCGGCTCGCCATGGACGACCGCGCCGAGAAGCTGGACGAGGCCAAGGCCCTCGTCGCCCAGCGCAAGATCGCCTACGAGGCGGCGCTGAAGCTGGCGAAGAAGGAGTTCCGCTCCAAGGTGACGCTGGCCGAGGAGAAGGCGCTCCTGGAGGCGGCGCGCGCGCAGTTGGCGGCCAGCCGCCTCGACATCGACCGCACGCGAATCCGCGCGCCCTATCGGAGCATCGTCGATTCGTTCGTCGTCGAGGTCGGCGATCTCGTCGATGTCTTCGGCCCCGTCGCCCAGCTCGTCGATCTCGACCCGATCCTCGTCGTCGCCCAGGTGACGGAGCGCGATTCCGTGCACGTCCAGCCCGGAGCCGAGGCCGAGGTGCGCCTTGCCACCGGCGAGGTCGCGCGCGGCGTCGTCCGGCATGTCTCGCGCATGGGAACGGAAGCGACGCGGACCTTCCGCGTCGAGGTGGAGGTCGCAAACCCGAACGGCGCCATCCCCGAAGGCATCACCGCCCAAATGCGCCTCCCGCTGGAACGGAGGATGGCGCACCGGCTGTCGCCGGCGGTGCTGACCTTGGACGATACCGGCGCGGTGGGCATCAAGATGGTCGACGATGACGGGCGGGTGCGGTTCGTCCCCGTCACCCTGGTCGACGACACCTCCGAGGGCGTCTGGCTCGCCGGCCTTCCGCCCGAGGTGCGGGTGATCGTCGTCGGCCAGGAATTCGTCCGCGAAGGCCAGCAGGTGCAGCCGGTGCCCGAGCTGCGCGCGCCGGGCGCCGAGGCGGGCGGCCGGGGAGCCTCCTGATGCCGCTGATCGATACCGCGATCCGCCGCTCGCGGACAGTGCTAGCGACGCTGGTGCTGGTGTTGATCACCGGCACCTTCGCCTACGTCAGCATCCCCAAGGAGGCGGAACCCGACATCAACATCCCGATCATCTACGTCTCGATGCATCACGACGGCATCTCGCCCGAGGATGCCGAGCGGCTGCTGATCCGGCCCATGGAGGTCGAGCTCCGCACCATCGAGGGCGTCAAGGAGATGCGCTCCAAGGGCTACGAGAGCGGCGCCTATGTGCTCCTGGAGTTCGAGGCCGGGTTCGACGCCGATCAGGCGCTGATCGACGTCCGCGACAAGGTCGACCAGGCCAAGCCGGAACTGCCCGAAGAGACCGACGAGCCGACGGTCAACGAGGTCAACTTCAGCCTGTTCCCGGTGGTCGTCATCACGCTGTCGGGCGACGTGCCGGAACGCGCCCTGCTGCGCATCGCCCGCGACTTGCGCGACGAGATCGAAGGCGTCACGAGCGTGCTCAAGGCCGAGATCGCCGGCGACCGCGAGGAACTGGTCGAGGTGCTGATCGATCCGGTGCGGGTGGAGAGCTACGGCCTCTCGCCCCAGGACGCCATCGACATCGTCAGCACCTCCAACCTTTTGATCGCCGCCGGCGCCCAGGACACCGGCAAGGGGCGGTTCTCGGTGAAGGTTCCGGGCCTGTTCGAGACCACCCGCGACATCATGACCCTGCCGGTGCGGGTCGATGGCGACGCGGTGATCATGCTGTCCGACATCGCCGAGGTACGCCGGGGCTTCAAGGACCCGGACGGCTTCGCGCGCGTAAACGGCCAGCGGGCGCTGGTGCTCGAGGTGTCGAAGCGCACCGGCGAGAACCTCATCGAAACCGTCGATGCGGTGCGCGCCGTCGTCGCCGAGGAGCAGGCCGCTTGGCCCGAGGGCCTGCGCGAGGCGGTCAAGGTGTCCTTCGCTCAGGACAAGTCCGAAGAGATCCGGACAATGCTCAACGATCTGCAGAACAGCGTGCTGTTCGCCGTTCTGCTGGTGATGATCGTCATCGTCGCCGCGTTGGGCACGCGTGCGGCGGGCCTCGTCGGCGTCGCCATTCCGGGCTCGTTTCTGACCGGCATCCTGGTGCTGACCGTGATGGGCCTGACCATCAACATCGTGGTGCTGTTCTCGCTGATCCTCGCCGTCGGCATGCTGGTCGACGGCGCCATCGTCGTCACCGAGATCGCTGACCGCAAGATGACCGAGGGCGAGCCTCGCCGGGTCGCCTACGCGCTGGCCGCAAAGCGCATGGCCTGGCCGATCATCGCTTCGACGGCGACGACCCTGGCGGCGTTCCTGCCGCTGGCCTTCTGGCCGGGCGTGGTCGGCGAGTTCATGAAGTTCCTGCCGATTACCGTGCTCGCCGTGCTGTCGGCGTCGCTTTTGATGGCGCTGGTGTTCGTGCCGACGCTGGGCGCCTACGTCGGCAAGCCGGGTGCGGCCGACCCTGAGACCATGCGCCACCTCGCCGGCGGCGAGACCGGGCCGCTGGACGACATCCGCGGCTTCACCGGACTCTATCTCCGCGTGCTGTCGGCGGCGCTGCGCCACCCGGCGAAGGTGCTGTTCACCGCGGCATTCCTGCTGTTCAGCATCTGGGGCGGCTACGCCATGTTCGGCAAGGGCGTCGAGTTCTTCCCCGACGTCGAGCCGGAGATCGCCAAGCTGCAGGTCCGCGCCCGCGGCAACCTCTCGGTCTACGAGCAGGATGCGATCATGCGCCAGGTCGAGAGCCGTATCCTCGACATGGCCGAGTTCGAGACCGTCTATACGCGCACCGGCACGCCGGAACAGGGCGAGGAGGCCGATGACATCATCGGCACCATCACCCTCGAGTTCGTCGACTGGGAACAGCGGCGTCCCGCGTCGGAGATCCTCGCCGAGGTGGATCGACGCACCGCCAACATCGCCGGCGTGTTCGTCGACCCGCGCGAACAGGAGGCCGGCCCGCCCATCGGCAAGCCCATCCAGATCGAGCTGTCGTCGCGGTTCCCGGAGCTCCTGGAGCCCGCCGTGGAAAAGGTGCTGACCGGCCTCCGTGGGATCGACGGCCTGATCAACATCGAGGACAGCCGGCCGCTGCCCGGCATCGACTGGGAGCTGAAGATCGACCGCGCCCAGGCGGCGAAGTTCGGCGTCAGCGTCAGCACGCTGGGCCGCGCCGTGCAGATGGTCACCACCGGCATCAAGGTCGGCGAGTACCGGCCGGACGACACCGACGACGAGATCGACATCCGGGTCCGCTATCCGGTCGCCTACCGCACCATCGAGGAGCTGGACCGCATCCGCATCAACACCGACGTTGGCCGGGTGCCCATCGGCAACTTCGTCCAGCGCGAGGCCCAGCCCAAGGTGGGCTCGGTCAACCGCACCGATTCGCGGCGCGTGATGACGGTCAAGGCCGACGTGCTCGAAGGCGTGCTGCCCGACCAGAAGGTCACCGAGATCCAGGCCTGGATGGCGGGCGCCGGGCTGGATCCGCGTGTCAGCGTGAAGTTCAAGGGCGAGGACGAGGAGCAGAAGAAGGCCGAGGCGTTCCTCGGCAAGGCCTTCGGCGTGGCGCTGTTCATGATGGCCATCATCCTGGTCACCCAGTTCAACAGCTTCTATTCGGCGTTCCTGATCCTCTCGGCCGTCGTCATGTCGACCATCGGCGTGTTCATCGGCCTTTTGATCACCAGCCAGTCCTTCGGCATCGTCATGGGCGGCATCGGCGTCATCGCCCTCGCCGGCATTGTCGTTAACAACAATATCGTGCTGATCGACACCTACGATCGGCTGGCGAAAACGACGACGACGCCGTTGGAAGCGATCCTGCGCACCGGCGCCCAGCGTCTGCGCCCGGTGATGCTGACCACGATCACCACCATGCTCGGGCTGCTGCCTCTGGTGTTCCAGATCAATATCGACTTCATCTCGCGCCACGCCACCGTCGGCGCGCCCTCGACCCAGTGGTGGACCCAGCTCGCCACGGCCATCGTCTTCGGGCTCGGCTTCGCTACCGTGCTGACCCTGGTGGTGACGCCGTCGGCACTGATGGTCCGCGCCAACGTCCGCGCCTGGCGCCACGCCCGCCGCGCCCGCAAGCTCGAAGTCGTCGAGCCACCGGAACCCGTGAAGGCAGCGGAGTAGGGGAGCGGCGCCCGATTTCAGAGTGACGCTGGGCCGGGTGCGGGTCGCGGATTACTCCGCGACGGCCTCGAGGACGTCCCTCGCCTCCGCGTCGCCGGCATCCGCTGCGGTCCGCAGGTGCGAGAGGAGTCGCTCGAGGCGCTGACGCGAGTCGGTCTCGTCGCCCATCTCAATGGCCTTCCGATACCATTCGACGGCCTCCGCCAGCGCGGCCCGGGCGCCCCGAACCCCCGATCTTTGGAAGTAGATGGGATCGAAGGTCTTGCCTATCCGCGCCGCGGCGGCGGCGCTGCCCCGCTCCGAGGCTGCACGGTAGAGAAGCCGCGCCGAGGCGAGGTCGCCGAGCTCGAGGAACCGGTTTCCCTTGCGGACAAGGGAAAGCACGGTCGGATCTTCGGCCCGTTTGGGGCTCTGCGTTTCGGGGTCTTCTGCAATCGTTGCGCCTGGGCTTGCCTGCGAAATCACCGGCGACGTCTGAGCGACGACTGCCACGGGTGGCGCGTCCGCGGGTCCATCATCGCCGTCGCGGAGCATCCTTTCGGACGGCTCGACCGGCCGGCTCGACCGGCCGGCTCGCCGCGGCCGGTTCAAGATCGCCCCGCGCCGCCGGATCAGAGGTCTGCTCGACCGGCTCCACTGCATCCGCGATTGCTGGCTCGGGCATCCGGTCGTCACCGCTATCGACCGCGACGGATTGATCGCCGCCGGGATCGGCGGCCGTCTCGGGGGGCGGCACGCCAGAGGCGGGTTCCGGGGAACTGGGTTCAGGATGCGGAACCGAACCGCCCGCCCCGCCGGACGCGCTCGGCTGAGAGGCGGCAGACTCCTCATTTGCGGGATCGCCGGGCTCGGAGGAGC
>Ga0209458_1000671_pt1 | contig 9904 bp, 5 predicted proteins | sample WorMetLIZAISLAND_FD_187411 | JGI IMG/M metagenome (GOLD analysis project Ga0209458, IMG submission 187411) | Marine gutless worms symbiont microbial communities from Max Planck institute for Marine Microbiology, Germany - Inanidrilus manae... ...
CGTAAAGTCACGTTTTTAGATTTGCAAAAAAAACGTAAGGGCCTTCGCACACTTTTAGAGACCAACCTGACCGAGCAGTCTTGCCATACAGATATTACGTACTCTTGCATTCGGCAATGGCTCGGGTCACGTTTGGGAGCAGGAAACTGAACTACTGTGTTGGAGATTTATTGTTCTAATCAATCACTGAAGTAGTGACTTCATTTTGTATGATTTAGAACTAAACTTCTGCTAATAACTTTTTTGACACGTCTGTTCAAAAAAGGCAAGAAAACGAGGTTTTTTTGAAATCTGAAAATGTAAAAACGTATTCTCGAACACTTTCCCTCCCTATACCCCACACTAAAATCCGCAACCTCGCCTCTATCTGCTACTGATTTAACTAGGGCTGCTAATGTCTAATTCTTTTTCACAGCCAATTAATTGTTAAACTGCAAATTTTGATCAAATGATAGAGAAAAACTAAGCTACAGTGTTTAACTACACTTAATCTTGATCAATTTTTTTGTTTATATTTCATTAACTTAAGTCTTTTGCTTAGAAAAAGACATCACAGGTGTACAGAAAATATTTCTGTAAGCAAAACTAATGAAACTTGTTGGCCAGCATTAGTACTGTGAAAACTGATGAATTTTAAATCAAAAACTTGATTAATATTCATTAATCTATGCAGCCCTAGTTTGCAACGCTATGCCCGTGTGATGTATGTTGTTATTCAGTGGTGCAAAAATTGAATACTGATAAGTGACACAGTGTACATTCCCCTTGTTTTGCAAATGCGAACTAATTTTCACAATTACTGCCAACAGATTTCTTAAATAAATACATATGACTCTAAACAAACAAAACACGATACTAGTATTACGATATTCTTAATGAATGCTGTCCAGGTTCCTGTGCTGAAATACAATATGATTGGACTAACAGTTCTGCAGTAGCCCTAGGCTAAACAGCTTAATTAATGGCTCAATGCACATACACCATTTCAACAGACATTTTCTTGTTGAACACGGGTTAAGCCAGGTTCCCCTTGATCCCGATGAGTCACTGGTAGAAATTTTTAAAGCAGACATAATTCAGAGGAATTTGTCACTGGACTTTGTCCTTTCTGCATCCAATAACCAGATGGGCAGTTTGCTGGTGCAGGTTTAAGGTTTAATAACCTTCCTGTCACCTGATTAACAGATCAAAGTATAGAAGGCAGTGAAGAGGAGTACCATCAGCCACGGAAGCCCACCCACAGATCCATGGCTGAAAACCTGAGGAAAGAGAAAATGCTCTCTTTATGCCGGCCCAATATCCTAACGAACATGACTAGCACAAATTATGTTAGATTTCTAATGTAAGACATTTCACAAGTAAACAGTTTACTGATTAATTCAGTGCCTGGTAATTCATTAACAAGCCACAATTAACTTTATGCTGACAGTAGCATATGTTCATGTCACCATGCAAATTGATATTATCCTGTAAATGCAAAAGGTGCTCTTCACTAAAGAAGACGAAATGTCTTTTACTGAAAGACAACACAAACACCGAATTACATTGCAGTTCTGCCACAGTTAGGAGGTGGGGTAAAGTTTTAACTTGTGTGTTTGTCTGCCTGTTTGTTTGCAGGATACTAGTAACTCAAGAAGTTTTGAGTAGATTTTGTCAAGTTCAGGAATAGGGATGAGGTAGACTATGCACCAGAGCTGATCAAATTTCAAAAGTGATTCTGGACTTTTTATTGTATTTAAGATATTCTAGTGGTTGACTGATGCACAAAGTGTGAAGTTGGAAAAGCCAGTTATGTTGCAGTGCAAGAGAATCTAAGCTGATGTACCTGATGCCTACTGCTGCTTGCAAGTAATTACTGTGTTAATTTCAACATGGCGCGGCTGAAGTATGCACCCAGAGTGCATTCTATGCTCACTTTTTCAAATTTTTAGCACAGTACAGCAATAGAGACAGTCACAGTATGCACTGGTCATAGCTCAAAATAAGATTCTATTTACAATCAATAAACAGAAGTCCAAACAATTCCCTACAACCACACAGATCTGTACACCATAATCTGCCTAAACTTAATGAACACTTCATGCCTGAAGTTGAGCCAACAGACAGTGGAAAATGCCTGCACAAACTTTACATGGATATGGAATTGTGGACAAATTGCTTGGGCCAATGAAAAGTGCATCTTCCGAAGGAAAGCACTGATAGATGACAATGCAGATCATCGCATCTGTTTGCATGACAAAGAAACCACTGGTCAAACGCTGGCCACGAAAATTCTTATAAAAGATGTGAGGAGTGCTGCTGTCACTTGGAGGAAGGCATGCCAACTTCAGGATGACGATGGCGACGATACGTGTAGTGCATCAAAAAGGCCTCGGATTGCACGGACTTCTTTCGGCTCAAAACTGGTCTTCACCTAACATGCAAAATTTGCAATCATCGATCACTTCAATGAAACAAAACACCGAAAGTATTCAAGGTTCATAACTCTAAGAGAGATAGATAAGTGAAAATGAAGTCTACTATTCAAAGCTAAGCAACTGCAAAAGGAGAGGGATGAAACTGCTTTACAATGAAAAAATCAGTATCTGTACAATAGTGCAGCAAGAGCCAACATCATCCATGAATATATAGGCTTCTAGTTCAGGGCTAGATGTCCATGGGCTGATCTGGATCCACATCTGACAAAGTATCTGTCAGAGTTTATGAGAAATCTAATAACACGTAACAGTGACTTCGAAATTTTTGCTTTGCAAGTAGCAAACTGCAGCAGCAAACTGGGGTATTGATTTTTTATGCAGGCTATTAATGCACAAACTGAAATTATTGGCAAAAAATAATCAGCTTGACATTCAGCATAGCGATTTCTTGGAAGTTGGAACCAAAGTTAGAAATACACAATAATGGCTTGCCAGGCAAAGATGAAATCTAAAGTTCATGTCTGTATGTAGGCAGAATTATACACAATTTTCATTTTCCAATAAGAACTTTGGCGGTTAATATCTCCACTTAGGAAAGGGGTAGGGGCATGATGCTATGCCAGCGTGGTATATGCCATCTTCGTGTGTCTGTATGTGTGGTGTGGAAGTAGCGTACCGATGGCTGAGTGACTGGATTCGTCTGCAGTGAGGATTGCACAGCTAGCACATGCAACAGGCATGAGGGTTGGCAATGCGGCTCTTCCCAAATGACTTTGGGGAGGACTTATTATTGCTACACACAAGATAAACCAAACTGCTAACAAGGTGTGCAAAAACGAGAAATGTACAAAGTGGGCATCAGTACAGACCTGATATCTAGCAACAATTTGTTTCCATGCAGCTGCGGCATATTCAATGTTTTTCTTCTTGTCGTCCGCCTTTCCACTTTTCTGTGACTGGGCAAGATTGTTTGCAGACTGCAACACAGACAATGTGCCTGTGCAATTGATCTGCATAACACTATTTTTAAATCATCGTAGATATTCTTTTTTGTACCTCTTGAAAAACAAACCAACAAGAGGTAGGAAAATGCTACATAAGATAAGTGATATTATGGTGAAAAAATGTATGAGATGGTCAAAAATGTCAAAAGAGAAGCAGAATACAGAACAAACTACTACCGCCATTTAATGGGCATTTTTTCCACATGAACCCAGGTGAGCCAGTTCCCACTTGGTGATTCCTCCTCTACATCTTCCAGAAGATAACCTGTAACGACTGGTGGAATGGAGTTTTTCACACGCCCATCGGTTGTCCTCCCTGCCACCCAACTATTGCTGTCAAAACACTGAGCTTTAAAAATTGAAGATTGCAGGCATGGTAATATGGTCAGTCTGACCTTGATCCTTGATTGAGGAATGTTTTTCTAATTATTATTATGAATTTGCTGTAATATAAAAAATTGTACATGAAGTACTGGTATGGAATAGTATCATCATGACTGCATAAAATCAACATCTTAAAGTCCATCAGTCATTTTGTGTCCGCATGTACATACCAGTGGTTTAACACTGTTGGCTGGGTGTCAGGAAGAGCATCAAGCCTGTAAAAATTGAGTGATGGGATACTGGCATGGTTATCTGTCTGGAGCGAGGTGCAAATGATTTGCATATGGTCCAGCTGACGCCACTGCCACCCATCATCTCTTGCTTCATTAAAATCTAGAATGGTTCTGCATTTCTGGTGCTGGCTTACCCAGGCTGTCCTGGAAAAAAGGCTGTTAAATGGGTATAATGATGATGTACATACCAAGTAATATCCAAACAATGCTCGCATATTATTCGAGTTCAGCTTAATTGCTTGGCCGAAATATTTCCGTGCGACCTCCATATCACCTTGTGTGTATTTGATCTAAAAACAGTTTACAACTGCTTTTCAACAAGTACACAGAATCACTACTGCTACAATAGAAACTACATACTACTGCAAGTTTGCAAACAATACTTGAAGCCATCCAAAAAATTACAAAAGAATTCCTGTCTATTTAATGTGTACAGTAACTGCAAATTAATGGCACTATATTTATTTGGAATGAATGTTAACAATGAATGATACATAAACTCAGCAACTGCAACCGATTATAATGTAAACTAGAGGCTTCACCCCGACATCCACCATCTACTGTCACACTGCAAACTCTCCTCCCCCTTTTCTTCTTTTGCTTCTCGTTTTGCAACTAGTGTTAGAACAGAACAGAGCTCTACATCTGAATCAACGACAACTTGATAGGTCAGAGATCGGACTGGACCGGTGGAGAGCTCAGGTTTTGATCCATACTTGCTGATCTGCAATAAGTCTGCATCACTGGTGTGCTTGTTTCCAAGAAACAGGTAGTGGCCTTCAGTGCTTTGATGCTGTTGGTTGGGTGACAGGAAGGGCATCCAGCCTGTACAAAAAGTGAGTGGTGGTGTTCGCATGGTTATCTGTCTGAGGCGAGGTGCAGATTTGCATATGGCCCAGCAGATACCATTGCCACTCACTGTCTCTTGCTCCAGGAAATCCAGATTAGCATGGCAGAGTTCTGCAATCTGTAGAACGACAGTTCAAGGATAGAGAGACAGCATGTGACTGTGGGAGGCAGAGAGAACAGAGGGGCAGGAGATGTCCCACAGCACAACGGCTAGACCACCCGGCGCACAGAGGAGGCCACCAGCTGGCCACCATGTGTGCCTGCATGCGACATTAACTGGCCTGTCAAAAGTGACATGACACATGCCGCTAGTCTGCAATGCAGTGTGTATGTGTTCACAGAGGTTTGCAGGGAGAAACATGCACCACTGCAATGCATTAAAGATGGCTCAGGCAAGTGTTAGTGAAGTACACCATTGTGCTGTGTGCTGCTGATGCACTTGAGATGGATACCCACCATAACCGTGAACGACTTCACATCTCCATACCGCTGTGCTCTAAAACAATAAACTTACTGAACCGCGGGCTCTGACTCAGCCGAGCCAAGTGATGTAAAATTACTGACTGGTCTGATCTGCTTTCTCGAGGACCGTTCTAACTCTATTTGCAATTTTATGGCATTTAACAGTCACATGTATTCCTGAGTGGTGAAAAAATGACACAATAGTCCAGCATGCCTCGGTGGTGGGATGTGGAGTAACGGCCTTAAAAGGTTGTGTGAAGCAATTCACAATAACGCATTGCAGATGGCATTTACTTGTGCCCTTCACACAAAATAGTTATTGTAATAAAAGACAATTTAATGACCTGTTATAGCAGTGCTTTGATGCTGTTGGTTTGGCGGCAGGAAGGGAATCTGGCCTGTAAAAAACTGAATGGTGGGATGCTGGCATGTTATCTGTCTGGACAAGGTGCAGATTTGCATATGTCACCACCACTCTGTCTCTTGCTTCAGTAAAATCCATATTAGTTCTGGTACTGGTTCCCTGTTATTATCAGCAATCAAAAAACATAGAACTATTAGCGAAAGTGACATATGACAAATACCTCGGCATATTTTTGATGTATGAGGTGATTGTATGGTTTGGACAGCAACAATTCTTCCATGCAGAATGCAGCTTTGTCGTACTCATGCTCTTGCAAGTAGATGTCACACAGCTCTAGCCATGCTTCAGAATCACTCATGTGTCTGCAATATTATAATGAATTCACTGTTACTCATTCACGAGTGGTTGTCTGCTGTGTCCCACCCAAAATAAACAGTTCTGAGACGTTCTTCCAAACCACTTAGCATGGTATGGTACTAAAAAGCTAAATCTAACACCAAAAAGCAACCATGCACCAGTAAATCTAAAACACTGACATAAAATAAACATAAAAAACAACAGCAATATTTGGTTACCATGCACGATGACTTAGCTGAGAATGTGCTAGGCTTATTTTTACAATCCTGGGCCCTTACTGGACTATAAATTCATGATCAACAGCAATCAGTCAATCAATCAATCAATCAATCAAAAATTTTATTGTTCATAAGGAAACACAAAACAAGCTGACATTATGACATGGTTCAAAATATGCTCCTTGGGATGCACATAATGTACAATGTATTGCATGCATGACAATTAAAAAGTTTCACAACTTGACATAATTATTAGCCTTTACATGAAACAATTTTTGTATCTCTGTAATAAACAAATATTATCCTGCACTGTAACACATTGGTGCAAATGATCAAGGGTTGTTTCCATAAAAATATCTGCAAAATGCACATATTGGATACGAATTAACAGAATAACATCACAAATTTATAGAAAGATCTCAGTAAAAAATGTTCGTAAGCATAAGTTTTCAACTGCATTATCTAAAAAAACAACAGGTGAAGCAGCTCTGAGAACTAGGGAAGGCAAATATCTTCACAATACAATCAAATGGCATGTAATGTACACTAAATGTGCCTAAAATGCAACTCTATATGAGCAATTCATGCCCATAAAGTTCACAAAAAGACAAATCAGATAAAGTACCTACATTGTATTGTGTACATAACTAAGTCAGCATATCAAATCGTAATTTTAGCAAAAAGCAACCACAGGCCACATACTGCTGAATGTAGCGATTCATCTCCACTATGGTTTCTCGTATGCGACCCTGAGACTTTAAGACGGCAATTTTTCTTTTCCAAGCGAGCTGTTATTATTACACACCACATAAGCACGTAGTTTTAGTTTCACAGACTGACTACTTGCCTATAGACATTCCTGGTGTCAAAGTTCTGTAAACATAAAGTCTGCTAGAATACATAAAGTAAACCAGCTAATACGAATGCAATAAAGTATACAGCTAGAGAATTCAGAGTTGCCTTACCACAGAAGTTGTTGTATGCAGATGACCAGGTTGTGTTAGCTGAGACTGAAGATGATCTAATTAAAACGCTTAATGAGTGGATGGATAATGTGGAAAACAGAGGCATAAGACTAAATATGAATCAAACCAAGGTTATGATTAGTGGGAATGTCAGAAGGTAATGCAGAAGGGTGTAAGATGGCCATGTGGTGTCTGTGATAGAGGCATTGGTAATAAGTATACTAGTTGTCAGAAGAGGGTACACAAGAAATGTAGTAAGAGTAGCATGTACAAAATGATGAAGACATTTGTTTGTAGAGGTTGCATGAATCTAGCAGTGGCGTAGCCACGGTGGGGCACGTGCCCACCCTACCTCGGCCAGGGTGGGTCGCGAGATTTGCACAAATTCGAAGAGTTTTATGGAGGAATAGGGTTAGGGGGGGAGCAGACTCCACGAGCCTGAAGGTACACCGTATATCTCCTATGAACACATCACGAAAATGCGTTTGTCCACTGCAGATTGTATATGCATATCTGGCTTCTAGGGGCTTCACCCCAGACCCTGACTGGGGCTGTGCCCCTGGACCCCACTGGGGGACTTCTGTCCCCCAGATCCCTGTGCCCACCCTACCTCCAAACCCTGGCTACTCCACTGGAATCTAGTAACTGGTACAGGATACACAAGTGTAGATATTGGTGTCAATGCAAATCTGGATAAGTTTTGTTATTTAAGTGACATGTTGAGTATAGACGGAGATGTTGATGCAGCTCTGGAGACCAGAATCAAATTGGATGGCGGTTGGTAACATTGCTTACCAATAAGGATATATCACTGATAGTAAGAATTCCTTCAGCGCTTTGACACTGTTGGTTGGGTGGCAGGAAGGGCATCCAGCCTGTAAAAAACTGAGTGGTGGGATGTTGGCGTGGTTGTCTGGTATGAGGTGCAGACTTGCATATAGCCCAGCACATGCCACTGTCACTCACTATCTCTTGCTCCAGTAAATCCAGATTGGTTTTACCCTTCCTGGTTTTACCTTTCTGGTACCTGCTCACCCGGGTAGTCCCGGACAAATTCCAGAAGAGCAGTAAAATGATTGTGTGTGTGTGTGATAGTAAGAGGACAAAATCTATAGAGCTGTAAAACAGTTGTGTGTGTGTGGGTGTATTCAGTGCTCCGATACTGTTGGTATGGCAGCAGGAAGGGCACCTGGCCATTAAAATAACTGACTGGTAGGTTTCTGGCATTGTTGTCTGTCTGGGGCAAGGGAGGTGCAGATTTGCATAGCTCAGCTGATACCACTGCCACTCACTATCTCTTGCTCCAGTAAATTCAGATTGATTTTACCTTCCTGGGGCCTAATTCACAGCCGGTCTTAGGATATATCAGAAGCGAGCATCTCTGATAACGAATTTTCTCAATGAATTTTCTACACTAACGAACTCTATACGGATGGTACAGATGGTTAAAAGGGTTATATTTAACCATCTGCACCGTCCATATAGAGCTTTGATCATTAGAATATTTAGTGTCATGATCATAAATTCATGATCACAGATGCTCCCTTACGATATATCCTAAGACTGGCTGGTGAATCAGGCCCCTGGATTTTACCTGTCTGGTACTAGCTCACCATGATTGTCCCGGACAAAATCCAAAGAGCCATAAAATGGTTGCAGTAGTAGTAGATATTCTCATTGACATCATCATAGTATATATAATCACATACAGGAAATTAGCATAAAACATTTAATACCATTTCCACTCAAACTCTCTATTTTACTACTGCCAGTATTATAGATGATTGAATCATCCTAGGTGGCGTAAGCCGCATAAAACAAATCTGCCATACGTTTCGATGTAAAAGTGCAAACATTACTCAGAAGTTCTAGTCTTGTTAGACAGTGAGTTCCGAACACAAATCTGAACCAAACTACTCACTGCATTTGTATCATCAAGCTTTAATAAATCGTCATACAACTTCAGTGCTTCGTCGCTCCTACAGCAAATAAACAGCAATAAGATTAAATGCAATAATTACAGCAACTGACAGTAATTTGTTTTTACATTTACATACACATTTATCACATCAGTATTTTGCTTTCCTACAAAGCCCCTATTACGTTGAAACTGTGGAAGTTTGGTCTCTCTAGTGATAACAGTATTTATTACATTAAGGGCCGGTTGCACAGAAATGCAGTTAACCATATGGTGAGTTGAATGATGGTTTTCTCTGACCGCGAAGTTAACTCGGGTGCACATTTCCAGACATCCCGTCAGCTGACCGTTCAGTTAACTGATCCGTCAATTTTGACCTTTGTGACCTGACCATTTCTGTTTTTAAAAATATGCCATTCAAATCAATGGGGGCGATAAACTTCCAAAACTGCCCCTTTTGCTTGGGGCACATGGATGTCCATCTAATACACCCCTCCCTGCGCTGATCTCCATTCCATTGGCCCCCAGCCAGACACCAGCTTACACTGCAAAGACCGCGGTTACGGGGCCAGTGCATCGCGCGGTGTGCCCGTTTACTCCCTGGTGGCTAGGCCGGTACCAAATTATACTGCTTGGTGACAGAGGCACATGGGTGTGAACAACTTGCCCAGAGTTGTTACCTGATAGCGGCGCGGCCGGGGATCGAACTCACGACCTCTCGATCACGAGTCCG
>Ga0209458_1000673_pt1 | contig 9878 bp, 7 predicted proteins | sample WorMetLIZAISLAND_FD_187411 | JGI IMG/M metagenome (GOLD analysis project Ga0209458, IMG submission 187411) | Marine gutless worms symbiont microbial communities from Max Planck institute for Marine Microbiology, Germany - Inanidrilus manae... ...
GTCGCCATCAATGCGGCGATGCCGGTGCCGGCCGGCATCGCCGCATTGATGGCGACGATGCGCGGGTCTTCCTCGGCCTCGCGGATCAGCGCCCGGGCAAACACGCCGGTATACGACGGCGCGTTGGTCGCCGGCTTGACCTGTTCGCCGGTGACGACGTCGAACTTGCCGACGCCGTGATACTTGTCGGGCGATTTTTCGGCCGGCGCGTATCCATGTCCTTTGTGGGTCACGACGTGCAGCAGCACCGGCCCCGGCTCGCGGTCGTCGCGCAGGTTCTTGAGCACCGGCAGCAGGTGCTCCAGGTTGTGGCCGTCGATGGGGCCGATGTAATAGAAGCCCATCTCCTCGAACAGGGTGCCGCCGGTCACCATGCCGCGGGCGTATTCCTCGGCCTTGCGCGCCGCCTCGCCGAGGCTGCGGGGGAACTTTTTCGCCACCTCGGCGGCGAAATGGCGAATCGAGCGGAACTGCTTGGACGAGATCAGCCGCGACAGATAGGCGCTCATTGCGCCCACCGGCGGCGCGATGGACATGTCGTTGTCGTTGAGGATGACGATCAGCCGCGACGCCATGGCGCCGGCGTTGTTCATCGCCTCGTAGGCCATGCCGGCGCTCATCGAGCCGTCGCCGATCACCGCGATGACATGGTTGTCATGGCCGTCGAGGTCGCGGGCGACCGCCATGCCGAGGCCGGCCGAGATCGAGGTCGAGCTGTGCGCGGCACCGAAGGGGTCGTATTCGCTCTCCGAGCGCTTGGTGAAGCCCGAGAGGCCCCCGCCCTGGCGCAGGGTGTGCATTTGGTCGCGCCGGCCGGTGAGGATCTTGTGGGGGTAGGCCTGATGGCCGACGTCCCAGATCAGCCGGTCGCGGGGCGTGTCAAAGACGTAGTGGAGCGCCGTGGTCAGCTCGACGACGCCGAGGCTGGCGCCGAGGTGGCCGCCGGTGATCGAGACGATGCGCACCGTCTCCTTGCGCAATTCGTCGGCGAGCAGGGGCAACTGGTCTTCCGACAGTTGGCGCAGGTCGGCGGGCTCACCGACACGATCCAGCAGGGAGCCGGTCTGTAGCTCGTTCACGTCGGTTCTCCTCCCGACAGCCGCGCGGCGGGGCCCCCGGCAACGTTTCAGTTGCGCCGGTTGACCACGAACTTCGCCATCGCACGCAACGAGTCGGCTTTCTCGTTGAAGATGTCAAGGTGTTCGACGGCCTGGGCGGCCAGCATGTCCGACTGGGCCCGCGCCCTTTCCGGCCCGAGAAGCGAGACAAATGTGGCTTTTCCGGCCGCCGCGTCCTTGCCGGTTTTCTTGCCGACCTCCTCCTCCGTCCCCTCGACATCGAGGAGGTCGTCGGCGATCTGGAACGCCAGACCGAGATCGTGGGCGTAGGCGCGAAGGGCTTGCCGGGCTGAATCCGGGGCCTTGCCGAGGATCCCTCCAGCCTCGCACGAGAAGGCGATCAGCGCCCCGGTCTTCATCCTTTGCAGGCGCGTGATCTCGGGCATCCGCAGATGATTGTTCTCGGCGATCAGGTCGAGCATCTGTCCGCCGACCATGCCATCGGCACCGGCCGCACGGGCCAGCTCGATGACCAGGTCACTGCGCACCCGCGGGTCCGAATGGGTCGCGGGGTCGGCCAGCACCTCGAAGGCGCGGGTCAGCAGCGCGTCGCCGGCCAGAATCGCCGTCGCTTCGTCGAACTTCACGTGACAGGTCGGCAGACCCCGGCGCAGGTCGTCGTCGTCCATCGCCGGCAGGTCGTCGTGGATCAGCGAATAGCAGTGGACCATCTCGACCGCCGAAGCGGTGCGCAGGGCATACTCCTCGCTGACCCCGAACAGACCGGCGCTGGTGGTTACCAGGAACGGCCGGATGCGCTTGCCGCCGGCGAGAGATGCATAGCGCACCGCCTCCATCAGCCGTGCCTCGAGATCGTCGTGCAACGGCAGCAGGCGGTCCAGCACGTCGTTGACTGCGCGGGCGTTCTCCGCCAAGGCGGCATGGATGTCGAACACGGCGGGCCTCAGTCCAGATCCGCCGGCTCGGTGCCGACGCTGCCGTCGGGGCCGAGAACGATCTTCTCGACGCGGGACTGGGCTTCCTGCAACTTTGCCTCGCAATGACGCTTGAGCGCCGCGCCCCGTTCATAGGCGTCGATCGCATCGTCGAGCTTGCCCGAGCCCTCCTCGAGCCGGCGCACGATGCCCTCGAGCTCGGCAAGCGCGTCTTCGAAGCTGAGATCGGCGACGTCCGTCGCCGCAGGCTCGCTGGCCATGGAAAACCCCCTTGGAAAGGCGCGAAGCATAGGCTTCGGCGGAAAACGGAGCAAGAGACAGACGGTTGCCGGGTGATTCGGACGTGCGGGCGGCGTCAGCTCCCCATCATCGCCTTGACGTGGACACCGACGCTGACCGCCAGGGCTTCGAGGTCATAGCCGCCTTCCAACGTCGAGACCACGCGGCCGCCACACTGCTTCTCCGCGATCTCCATCAACTCGCGGGTGACCCAGGCGTAGTCCTCGGTGGTCAACCGGAGTTGCGCCAGGGGATCGCGGGCGTGGGCGTCGAATCCGGCGGAGATCAGGATCATGTCGGGCGCAAAAGCGCGAAGAGCCGGCAGGATTTGGTCGACATAACCGGCCCGGAACTCCTCCGATCCGGTTCCGGGACGAAGCTGGACGTTGCAGATGTTGTGGTAGACCCCGGTCTCGTGCGCCATGCCCGTACCCGGATAGCACGGCCACTGGTGGCTGGAGCCGTAGAACAGGTCGCGATAGCGGAAGAAATGGTTCTGCGTTCCGTTGCCGTGGTGGACGTCGAAGTCGACCACCGCCACCCGTTCGAGGCCGTGTTTGGCGCGGGCGTGCTCGGCAGCGATGGCGACGTTGTTGAACAGACAGAAACCCATGGCCGCCGACGTCTCCGCGTGGTGCCCCGGCGGGCGGACGGCGCAGAAGGCGTTGCGGACCTCGCCGTTGAGAACCGCATCGACGGCATCACAGATGCCGCCCACCGCGCGCAGGGCCGCATCCCCGGAGGCGTGGTTCATCGCCGTGTCGGGATCGAGATGGACGTGGCCGCTGGCCGGCACCTGCTCGAAGATCGATTCGACATAGTACGCCTGATGCACGCGCTCGATCTCGGCGACCGTGCCCACCGGCGCCTCGCGGCGCTGCAGGTTGGCAAACGGCTCGGCGTCGAGCACCTGAAGGATCGCCTTGAGGCGGGCCGGGCATTCGGGATGCCACGAGCCCATTTCGTGCTCCTGGTAGACGGGATGGGTGTACAGCGCGGTGGGCATGTGGCTCGGAGGTTCCCTCGTTTTGCTGATCGGTTCTTGTTGATTTGCCGGCATTGTCGGCGATCACGCCGGTGGTTGCCAGTTGAAATGGCGGCGATGACGCGGAGCGAAGTGGTTGCGGTTCTCAGCGCGCCCGATGGGCGCCGAGGAACGCGCCGACGGCGTGGGCCACGGTCCGGTCAATATCCGCTTCGGTGGGCGGCTCACCGAGTCCGAGGAGGTAGCGGATGAAGATGTCGCCGCGGAGCGCGCCGAGAAACTGCCCCGCCGCCATCTCGGGGTCGGGAACGCGGAGCACGCCGCCGGCGTCGAGCGCGGCTAGGTAAGCCGCCAGGCGATCGGCCGCGCGGCGCGGTCCCGAGCGGTAGAACACCTCGGCGAGTTCGGGGAAACGCCCGCTTTCCGCCATGACGACGCGGAACCGCGCCACCGCCTCGGGCGCCAGCAGGACCTCCAGATAGCGCCGGGACAGGCCGTCCAGCGCCGCGGCGACGTCCGGGGCGTCGCCGACGGCTTCCGGCAGCGGCTCCAGGAAGTGATCGGCGCGGGCCACCATGATGGCACCGAACAGGGCGTCCTTGGCGCCGAAATGGGCATAGATGGTCTGCTTCGAAACCCCCGCCTCGCGGGCGATGGCGTCCATGCTCGCGGCACCGTAGCCAGCTTCCAGGAACACCCGCCGGGCGGCGTCGAGGATTGCGTCGCGCTTGCTGGGTGCGCTCCGCTCCTCGGTCACGTCTTCGTGCCTGTCCCTTGCCGTTGCGGCCTGCGGTCCCATATGGCTTCCGGCGATTGATTAGTGGAGAAGTTTACTCTACACTGGACTGGACGGTCCAGTCCAGTTGGTTCGTAACCGCGCGCTGCGGCTGGCATTTGCTTTAAAATCGCCCATCGGCGCTTGACCAGGACCCGTTCGGACCGGAAACCGACCATGCCGCGCCTTCGCACCATTGCCGTCGCCGCGCTCTGCGCCCTCGCTCCGTCGCCCGCGCCGGCCCAGGAGGCGATGGTGGTCGGCGTCGATGCTGCGCGCAGCGAACCCCTGCGCCAGACGGTGCCGGTGATCGGCCGGCTGGTTGCCCGCCAGTCCGGCGTCGTCGCGGCCCGCATCCGTGGTCCCGTCGGCGTCTTCCAGGTCGAGGTCGGCGACCGGGTCGAACGGGACCAGATCATCGCCGTGCTCGACATCAACCGCCTGACCGCCGAACGGGACCTGCGGGCCGCTGCCGTGGCGGAAGCCGCTGCCGCCGTGGTCACGGCGCGGGCCGAGATCAAGCTGAAGAAGCAGGAACTGACCCGGATCGAGGGACTGCGCGCCTCGGTGGCGTTCAGCCAGGGCCGCTATGACGACGCCCGCCAGGAGGTCAGCATGGCCGAGGGTGAACTGGGCGAGGCCGAGGCGGCCCTGGGCCGGGCGCGGGCGCAGTTGCGGCTGGCCGAGATCGACCTCGCCTATGCCGAGGTCCGCGCACCCTATGCCGGTGTCGTCTCCCAGCGCCATGTGGAAGTCGGATCGTGGGTGGACATCGGCGATCCCGTGGTCACCCTGGTCGACGACCGGCACCTGGAGATCGAGGCGGACGTCCCGGCCGAGCGAGTCGGCGGCCTCGCCCCCGGAACCCGCGTCACCGTCGACATCCCCGGCGTCGAGGCGGACGAGGCCGGCAAGGCGCTGACCGCCACCGTCCGCGCCGTCGTCCCCGACGAGAACCCGCTGACCCGGACCCGCACGGTACGGTTCGTCCCCGAGTTCGACAGCGATGGCGGCCTCGCCGCCAACCAGAGCGCCACCGTGCACCTGCCGGCGGGCACGCCGCGCACGGTGGTCTCGGTGCACAAGGACGCGGTGATCAACCGCCGCGGCAAGACCCTGGTGTTCCTGGTCATCGACGGCGCCGCCCAGATCCGACCAGTGAGCCTGGGCGAGGCCGTGGGCGGGCGCTTCGAGGTGCTCGGCGGCCTCAAGCCGGGCGACATCGCCGTGGTCCGCGGCAATGAGCGCCTGCGGCCGGGCCAGAAGGTCGCCACGCGCGAGGGCACGCGGGGATGAACATCATCCGCGTCGGCATCGATCGGCCGATCGCCGTGATCGCGGCGGTGCTGATGGTGGTGATGTTCGGGCTGGTCGCCCTGGAGACCATCCCCATCCAGCTCACCCCCGACGTCAACCGGCCGGTGATCAGCATCCGCACGCTGTGGCCCGGCGCCGCGCCGGCGGAGGTCGAGCGCGAGATCGTCAACCGCCAGGAAGAGGTGTTGCGCGGCCTCGAGGGCCTGGAGGAGATGTCGTCCACATCCGAGGACAACCGCGCCACGGTCACCCTGGAGTTCAACATCAACCAGGACATGGACAAGGCGCTGCTGCTGGTCGCCAACCGCCTCGATCGGGTATCGGGCTACCCCGACGAGGTCGACGAGCCGACCCTGGATACCGCCGGCACCGAGGATACGCCCATCGCCTGGTTCGTGCTCAAGCGCGACGAAGGCAACGAGCGGCCTATCCACACCTACCGCGACTTCACCGAGGACGTGATCCAGGATCGCATCGAGCGGGTCGCCGGCGTCACCCGAGCCAACGTCTATGGCGGCGCCGAGGGCGAACTCCGGGTCATCGTCGATGCCGAGCGCATGGCGCGCTACGGGCTGACCGTGCCCGAGGTGGTGCGGGCCCTGCGCGCCGCCAACGCCTCCGTCTCGGCGGGCGACGTGGATGAGGGCAAGCGCCGCTACGTGGTCCGCAGCGAAGGCGAGTTCACCACTCCTGAGCAGGTACAGGCCGTTCTGCTGCGCTCCATCGAGGACCCGGCCACCGGGCGGATCGCCCGGGTCACGGTCGGCGACATTGCCGAGGTCCGGTTCGACTTCAAGGAACCGACCGCGTCGATCCGCCATCTGGGCAAGCCGGCGTTGGCGATGAATGCCGTGCGCGAGACCGGCGCCAACGTCATCGAGACCATGACCGGCCTCCACGCGGCGGTCGAGGAGCTGAACCGCGACCTGCTGCCCAGGGAGCGGTTGAAGCTGATTCAGGTCTATGACGAGACCACCTACATCAATTCCGCCATCGACCTGGTGCGCCAGAACATCTGGGTCGGCGGGACGTTCGCCGCCATGGTGCTGCTGATCTTCCTGCGCTCCGGGCCGGCGACCCTGATCATCTCCATCGCCATCCCGGTGTCGGTGGTTGGATCGTTCGTCGCCATGGCGGCCCTCGGCCGCTCCATCAACGTCATCTCGCTGGCCGGCATCGCCTTTGCCGTCGGCATGGTCGTCGATGCCGCCATTGTCGTGCTGGAGAACATCTACCGCCTGCGCCAGGAGGGCAGATCCACCGCCGAAGCCGCCTACCGCGGCGCCCAGCAGGTGTGGGGTGCGGTGCTGGTCTCGGCGCTGACGACGGTGATGGTGTTCATCCCCATCCTGACCATGAAGCTGGAGATCGGCCAGCTGTTCCGGGACATCGCCGTGGCCATCTCCGTTGCGGTCCTGCTGTCGCTGGTGGTCGCGGTGACGGTGATCCCGGCCCTCGCCAACCGCCTGATGAAGAAGCCGGTGGCCGACATCGCCCAGCGCCGGCGCATTCCGGGGCTCGACCATTTCGCCCGAGGCTTTGTCGCCGCCGCCCTCGGCTGGACCCACCGCGTGGTCGGCCACAAGGTGCTGGCCTTCGGCGTCGTCGCGCTGATCTGTGGCACCGCCGGCCTGGCGACGTGGCTGTTCCTGCCGAAGCTCGAATACCTGCCCGAGGGCAATCGCAACCTGGTGTTCGGGATCATGCAGCCACCGCCCGGCTACAACCTGGACACCACGACCGGCATCGCCCGTGACGTGGAGGAGGCCATCCGTCCGCTCTGGGCGTTGGAGACGGGACCCGAGTCCGAGCCCGGCCAGCCGCCCAAAATCAAGAACTTCTTCTTCGTCGCCCGCAGCGCCAACACCTTCCTCGGCGCCGCGGCGGTCGAGCCCCAGCGGGTCGCCGAGCTGATCCCGGTGCTCGACGGGCCGGCCTTCAAGGAACCGGGAACCTTCGGCTTCATCACCCAGCCGTCCCTGTTCGGCCGCTCGGTCGGCGGTGGGCGCGCCGTCGATGTCAACATCTCGGGACCCGATCTCGAGGACGTTCTCGAGGTGGCGCTGCGCGGTGCCGGCCTCGTTTCCCGCTCCCTGCCCCGCGAGGAAGGTCATCAGATGCGGCCCAAGCCCGGCCTGGAGCTGGGCGCGCCGGAAGTGCGGGTCTATCCCGACCCGCTGCGCCTCGCCGACAACGGCATCACCGCCCGCGAGTTCGGCGACACCGTCGATGCCTTCAACGACGGTCTGCGCGTGGCCGAGATCACCGTCGGCGGCAAGCGCATCGACCTGACCCTCGCCGGCCCCCAACGTCGCATCACCGAGACCCAGGGCATTGCCAACCTGCCCATCGTCACGGGCGAGGGCGAGATCCTGCCGGTGAGTTCGCTTGCCGACGTCGAGGTGACGTCCGGCCCGACCCAGATCCGCCACCTGGAGCGCGAACGCACGGTCACCCTCGGCGTCCGGCCCGCGCCGCAACTGCCGCTCGAAGCGGCCATGGAAACACTGCAGACCGAGGTTCTCGACAAGCTGGCCGCCGAAGGCGTGCCGCCGGGGGTGAAGATGCGGCTCGCCGGCACCGCCGACAAGCTGACCCAGACCTGGGATGCCATGGTCGTCCAGCTGGTCATCGCCATCGCCATCGTCTACCTGGTGATGGTGGTGCTGTTCGAGAGCTTCGTCTTCCCGCTGATCATCATCCTCTCGGTGCCGCTGGCCACGGCCGGCGGCATCGGCGGGCTGACGCTGTTGAACACCTACACCTACCAGGCCCTCGACATGCTGACGCTCCTGGGCTTCGTCATCCTCATCGGCATCGTCGTCAACAACGCCATCCTGCTCGTCCACCAGACCCTCTATCACGCCCGCCACGACGGCATGAACATCGAGGACTCCATCGTCGCCGCGACCCGCAACCGCATCCGTCCGATCTTCATGTCGACCCTGACCAGCGTCTGCGGCATGCTGCCCCTGGTGCTGTTCCCCGGCGCCGGGTCCGAGCTCTACCGGGGCCTCGGCTCGGTGGTCGTCGGCGGGCTGGCGCTGTCGGCGGTGCTGACCCTGGCGATCATCCCTCCCCTGCTGACGCTGATCGGCCGCCTCGTCGAAGTCGGCCCGGCCCACGCGGCGGCGCCCGAAGGCCATCCCGCCGAATAGCCGGCGGGGAGGCGCTGCCATGGACACCCGATACCTGGTTGTCGGTGCCGGCATCGCCGGAGCCTCGGCGGCCTTCGAACTGGCGCACGCGGCCGGCGGCCAACACGTGCTTCTCGTCGAGCGCGAAGACCACCCCGGCTATCACGCCACGGGACGTTCGGCGGCGCTGTACACGGAAACCTACGGTGGCCCCGACTCCCGCGTGGTCATTGGTGCCCTGACCCGTGCCAGCCAGCCGTTCCTTGATCGGCCCCCCGCCGGCTTCAGCGACCATCCGATCCTGATGGCTCGCGGGCTCGTGCTCGTCGCCCGTGCCGACCAGCGCGCCGCCGCCGAGACCCTGTTCGGCGAGTGCCGCGACCTCTGCCCGGATCTGACGCTGATCGATGGTCGCGAGGTCGAAACCATGATCCCCGTGCTGCGCCCAGGCCACATCCAGGCCGCCGTGTTCGAGCCCGGCGCCAAGGACATTGACGTCGATGCCCTGCACCAGGGCTACCTCAAGGGATTTCGCGCCGCCGGCGGAACGGTGCTGACCGCGATCGAGGTCCAGCGCTTGGACCGGCGCGGCGGGCGTTGGCACGTCGGCACTACGGCCGGACCCATGACCGCCGACCGTGTCGTCAATGCCGCCGGCGCCTGGACTGACGCCGTCGCCGAACGTGCCGGGTTGCAGCCCCTCGGTTTGCAGCCGCTGCGCCGGACCGCCATCACCTTCGATCCGCCGCCCGACGTCGACGTGGCGCGTTGGCCGATGGCCGTGGACATGGACATGACGTTCTACTTCAAGCCCGACACCGGACGCATTCTCGCCTCACCCGCCGACGAGACGCCGTCGCCGCCGACCGACGCCCAGCCCGAGGAGTGGGACGTGGCCGTCACCGTCGACCGCCTTCAAGGTGCAACCACCCTGACCATCGAACGCATTGCCCACAAGTGGGCCGGCCTGCGTTCGTCGTTCGCCGATGACGTGCCGGCGGTGGGATCCGATCCGGACGAACCGTCGTTCATCTGGCTGGCCGGCCAGGGCGGCTTCGGGATCATGACCGCGCCGGCCATGGCGCGGCTGGCGGCGGCGCTCGCCACGGGCGCCGATGTGCCGGCGGACATTGCCGAGTTCGGTCTCGACGCCGACACGTTCGCACCCAACCGGCTGCGGGGATGCGCGCGTTCGTGAATCGCCGTGATCGGGCAAATGCGCTAGGTTCAATCGACATTCATGCTTCACATTGAGGGTATTGTGTGATTCATGGATCTCCAACTGAATCGCAGTTGGAGATGAGGCATGGCCAAGCGCTACGAGCTGTCCGAGCGGCAATGGCGACGCGTCGAAGGGCTGTTGCCCGGCAA
>Ga0209458_1000675_pt1 | contig 9853 bp, 9 predicted proteins | sample WorMetLIZAISLAND_FD_187411 | JGI IMG/M metagenome (GOLD analysis project Ga0209458, IMG submission 187411) | Marine gutless worms symbiont microbial communities from Max Planck institute for Marine Microbiology, Germany - Inanidrilus manae... ...
GAGGTCGTCGGGGCCGGCGAGGCCGCTCTCGCAGACCAGTATGCGGTCCGCCGGCACCTGCGGGGCCAGGGTCTCGGTGGTGGCGAGGTCGACCTCGAGGGTCTTGAGGTTGCGGTTGTTGATGCCGATCAGGCGCGCATCGAGCTTGAGCGCCCGTTCGAGCTCCGCCGCGTCGTGGACCTCGGCCAGCACGTCCATGCCGAAGTCGGCGGCGGCCGAGGCCAGCACCGCCGCGTCGGCGTCCTCCAGCGCCGCCATGATCAGCAGCACGCAGTCGGCGCCCAGCACCCGCGCCTCGGCGATCTGATAGGGCTCCAGCATGAAGTCCTTGCGCAGCACGGGCAGATCCACCGCGCTCCGCGCGGCGACCAGATAGGCATCATCGCCCTGGAAAAAGGGGATGTCGGTCAGCACCGAGAGACAGGTGGCCCCGCTGGCGGCATAGGCACGGGCCAGGGCTACGGGGTCGAATTCTTCGCGGATCAGGCCCTTCGACGGCGAGGCCCGCTTGATCTCGGCGATCAAGCCGTAGCCGGTTTCGGCCGCGGCCGCGAGACGGTCGGCGAAGCCACGCGGCGGCGCCGCGCGTTTCGCCGCCTGGACGACCTCGGCATGGGGCCACTCGCACCGGCGCTCGTCGACGTGAATGCGCTTCTTGGCGCAGATGCGAGCGAGGACGTCGGTCATGCCCCAGGTGGTGCTATGCCGGTGCCGGCGCGTTGGTGATCGCCACCAGCTTGGCAAGCGTCTTCCGGGCGCTGCCGTCGTCGATGGCCATCGCCGCCATCGCCGTCCCTTCGCCGAGGGTGGCCGCCCGGTCGGCGACCATCAGGGACGCCGCGGCATTGAGCAGGACGACGTCGCGGTAGGGCCCGGCCTCGCCATCGAGCACGGCCCTGAGCGCCGCGGCGTTGGTCTCGGCATCGCCGCCCTTGAGGTCCTCGGGCTTGGCCTCGGGCAGGCCGGCATCGCCCGGCGTGACCTCGAAGGTGGTCACCGCGCCGTCCTTGAGTTCGGCCACGTAGGTCGGTCCCGTGGTGGTCAGTTCGTCAAGGCCGTCGGCGCCATGGACCACCCAGGTCCGTTCGCAGCCCAGGTTGCCGAGCACCCGCGCCATCGGCTCGATCCACTCGCGGGCGAAGGCGCCGGTGAACTGGCGCCGGACTCCGGCCGGATTGGACAGCGGACCCACCAAGTTGAACAGGGTCCGCGTCCCCAGCTCGACCCGTGCCCCGGCGACGTGGCGCATGGCACTGTGGTGACGGGGCGCCATCATGAAGCCGATGCCAGCTTCGGCGATGGCCTTTTCGATCAAACTCAGATCGGCATCGAGGTTGACGCCGAGGGCGGCCAGCACGTCGGCCGCTCCCGACTTCGAGGACAGCGCGCGGTTGCCGTGCTTGGCGACGGGCACGCCGCAGGCCGCGACCACCAGCGAAGCGGCGGTCGAGATGTTGTAGGTGCCGGAACCGTCGCCGCCGGTGCCGACGATGTCGATGGCGTTGGGCGGGGCGCTGACGGCGAGCGCCTTGGCCCGCATCACCTTCACTGCGCCGGTGATCTCGTCGACGGTTTCGCCGCGGACCCGGAGCCCCATCAGCAAGGCGCCGATCTGGGCCGGCGTCGCGTCGCCCGACATGATGATGTCGAAGGCGGTCTCGGCCTCGGCCTCGGTCAGGGAGCTGCCGCCCGCAACCTTGGCGATCAGTCCCTTCATCGTCGTCAATGTGTCGCTCATGCCGCGATCCTGCCGTCGGTCGAGATGTCGAGGAAGTTGCGGAGCAGGGTATGGCCGTGCTCCGTGGCGATGCTCTCGGGGTGGAACTGCACGCCGAAGATGGGCAGCTCACGGTGGGCGAGGGCCTGGACGACGCCGTCGGCGCTTTCGGCCGTCGCAACCAGGCACTCGGGGAATCCGTCCCTGGACACCATCAGCGAGTGATACCGGTTGGCGGTGAACGGCGAGGGGATGCCGGTGAGGATATCGGTGCCCCGATGGGTGATGTCGCTGACCTTGCCGTGCATGGGTGCCGGGGCCCGCACGACCTGGCCGCCAAAGGCCTGGCCGATGGACTGGTGGCCGAGGCAGACGCCGAGGATGGGTAGACGCCCGGCAGCCTTGGCGATCAATTCGAGACAGATGCCGGCCCGGTCGGGATCGCAGGGGCCCGGAGAAATGACGATGCCCTGGGGCGCCATGGCCATGGCCTCGTCGGCGCTCAGCGCGTCGTTGCGCCGCACCTCGATCTCGGCGCCAAGCTCGCCGAGAAAGTGAACGAGGTTGTAGGTAAAGCTGTCGTAGTTGTCGATAAGCAGAAACATTTCAAAAGAATATACGTTAGTTCTTAGAAAATGCTCGAACGTGTTCGCGTGGCGTGGATGGCGCCGGCGGCGCAGGAGGCCACAATGCCCCCGCCTCCCGCCATCGTCAAGGCGGCGGGCTTGACCTTCCCCCCTCTGGAACCCCCATATTAACATTCCAGTTTGCTGGAGGGTTTAGACGTGGCGACAGCGGAACCGATCAGACTCGCACCGGACAGAGACGAGACCGCCGGGCCGTCCCCGGCCATCGGCCGGGTTTCGCTGCCGGTTCGGGGCATGACCTGCGCCTCCTGCGTGGGCCGGCTGGAGACCGTGCTCGGCCGTGTCGCCGGTGTCTCCGAGGCCAGCGTCAGCCTCGCCGCCGAACGCGCCGACGTAAGCTATGACGCCGACGCGGTCTCGCCCGGAGCCCTCGCCGATGCCGTCGCCACCGCCGGCTTCGAGGTGCCGAGCGAGACACTGCGCCTCGCCGTCGGCGGCATGACCTGCGCGTCCTGTGTGGGACGGGTGGAGAAGGCGCTGGGCCGGGTGCCGGGCGTCGCCTCGGCCAAGGCCAACCTTGCCGGAGAATATGCCGAGGTGAGCTTTCCGGGCGGTGCGGTCGCCGCCGCCGACCTGGTCGCCGCGGCGAAACGCGCCGGCTACACCGCGGCCGTGGTGCAGGCCGACGCGGAGGCGGGAGGCGAAGACGCCGCCCTCGCCGGCCGCCACCGTGCCGATGTCGTGGCCTTTGCTGTTGCCGCAGCGCTGAGCTTGCCGCTGGTGGCGCAGATGGTGTGGCCGGTGTTCGGCGTTTCCTGGACGGTTCCGCCGCTGGCGCAGCTTGTCATGGCCGGCGTCGTGCAGTTCTGGGCCGGGGCGCGGTTCTACCGCGCCGCCTGGGGCGCGCTCCGCGCCGGCACCGGCAACATGGACCTGTTGGTCGCCGTCGGCACCAGCGCGGCCTTCGGTCTCAGCGCGGTCTACGTCGTCACCGGTGCCTCGGCGCACCTCTACTTCGAAGCCTCGGCGGCGGTGATCACGCTGGTGCTGCTCGGCCGCTGGCTGGAGACGCGGGCCAAGCGCGGCACGACGGCGGCGGTGCGGTCGCTGATGCGGCTGCGGCCGGAAACGGCGCGGGTGGTGCGGGACAGCGCCGAGGTCGAGGTGCCGGCGGCGCTGGTCGCTCCCGGAGACGTGGTCGTCGTGCGTCCGGGCGAGAGGCTGCCGGTGGACGGCGTGGTTGTCGATGGCGCCGGCTCGGTCGACGAGTCCCTGCTCACCGGCGAGAGCCGGCCGGTGGAGAAGGCGGTCGGCGATGCGGTTACCGGCGGTGCGGTCAACGGCACCGGGCTTTTGCGGGTGCGGACCACGGCGGTCGGCGCCGAGACCGTGCTGTCTCGGATCATCGGCCTGGTGCAGGGGGCGCAGGCCAGCAAGGCGCCGGTCCAGCGACTCGTCGACCGTATCGCCGCGGTGTTCGTGCCGGTGATCATCGTCATCGCCGCCACCACTGTCGCCGGCTGGCTGCTGGCCGGGGCGGACATCGCCCAGGCAGTCATCGCCGGGGTCGCGGTGCTGGTCATCGCCTGTCCGTGCGCGCTGGGCCTGGCGACGCCGACGGCGGTCATGGTCGGCGCCGGTGTGGCCGCGCGCCACGGCATCCTGATCAAGGACGCCGAGGCCCTTGAGCGGGCGCACCGGACGACGACGGTGGTGTTCGACAAGACCGGCACCCTCACCGAAGGCCGCCCACGCGTCACCGAAGTCGTGGCCGTCGATGGTGATACGGAAGGATTGCTTCGCCTCGCCGCGGCGGCCCAGCAGGGCAGCGAGCATCCGCTGGCCAAGGCGGTTCTCGACGACGCCCCGGCCGATGGGCCGTTGCCGGCCGTCTCCGCCTTTCAGGGCCGCCCCGGACTTGGCCTCGAAGCCACCGTCGGCGATCGTGAGCTCGCCCTCGGCAACCGCCGGCTGATGGCCGAGTACGGCATCGGCATGGCAGCCCTGGAAGATCGCGCGGCGGCCGCTGAGGGCCGCGGCGACACGGTCATGTGGGTGGCCGAGGTCCAACCCGAAGCCCGGCTGCTGGGCATCGTCGCCGCCGGCGACACCGTGCGCCCGGCCGCGCGGGCCGCCGTGGACCGGCTTCGGGCGCGCGGCATCGAGACCGTGCTGCTCACCGGCGACAACCGGAGAAGCGCCGGCGCCGTGGCCCGCACGGTCGGCATCAATGCCGTCATCGCCGAGGTCTTGCCCGCCGACAAGGCCGCGGAGATCGAAAGGTTGAAAGGGGAGGGGCGGACCGTCGCCATGGTCGGCGACGGCGTCAACGATGCCCCGGCGCTGGCCGCGGCCGATGTCGGCATCGCCATGGGCACTGGCGCCGACGTCGCCCTGGAAGCGGCGCCGGTGACGCTGATGCGCCCGGCACCCGAGCTCGTCGCCGAGGCCATCGCCGTTTCCGGCGCGACTCATGCGAAGATCCGCCAGAACCTGTTCTGGGCGTTTGTCTACAACGTGCTCGCGGTGCCGGTGGCGGCGGCCGGGCTGCTGTCGCCGGTCATCGCCGGCGCCGCCATGGCGCTGAGCAGCATTTCCGTGGTCACCAACGCGCTGGGGCTCCGGCGCTGGCGGCCCGGCGCTGCGGGATCGGGAGAACCATCATGAACATCGGAGCGGCGGCGCGGGCCTCCGGCGTGCCGGCGAAGACCATTCACTACTACGAGGACATCGGCCTGATCCCGCGGGCGGCGCGGGCGTAGAACGGCTACCGCGACTATGCCCAGCGCGACGTCAAGACGCTTCGGTTCATTCAGCGGGCCCGCGGTCTCGGCTTTCCGATCAAGGACGTCGCCAGCCTGGTCCGCCTGTGGCAGGACACGGGTCGGGCCAGCGCCGACGTCAAGGCCCTGGCACTGCGCCAGATCGCCCATGTCGAGGCGCGCATCTCGGAGTTGGAGGCCATGCGGCGCACCCTGGTCCATCTCACCGAACGCTGCCACGGCGACGACCGCCCCGACTGTCCGATCCTCGACGACCTCGCGAGCACGGCGTCCGAGCATTGACCCACCTGCCGCTGGAACCTCGATGATGGCTGCCGGTGATGCCAACACGGAGGACGCCGGATGAGCAAGGGTGGGGACCGGAGGTTCCGGTTGCTTGTGGGCCTCGCCGTCGTGGCCGGTGTGGCGGTGTTTATTGGCGCCTACGCGGGCGTCCTTCTCGACGCGGGCGACGAGGTCGCGGCAATGGACCCCAACGATCCCCGCCAGGTCTCGGCCGGCCAGCAGCTCTACGCCGAGTACTGTGCCGAGTGCCACGGCGCCAACCTGGAAGGCGAGCCGAACTGGCGGCAGCGGCGCGCCGACGGCACGCTGCCGGCGCCTCCCCACGACGCATCCGGCCACACATGGCACCACGGCGATGATCTGCTGTTCCGGTATACAAAGCTCGGCGGCGCGGCGCTTCTTCCCGAAGGTGTCGCCAGCGGCATGCCCGGTTTTAGCGAGGTTTTGTCCGACGCGGAGATCATCGCCGTCCTCGCCTTCATCAAGAGCCGCTGGCCCGAGGACATCCGCGACCGACAGCGCATGATCGACCAACGATCTCGCTAAAACAGCGTTCCTAGTGCCCCTTTCAGGGCACCCCACCGGGTATTTGGGGCCGCGTGACAACGATCACTGCAAAGATGCGACTATGGCGATAAAAGCGGTCGCTATGGACAAGTCTTAAAACAACACAGCGTTGACGGGTTTCACGGTCCTGTATTCTCTCGATATTTGTATGCCGATTGGGCATAATCCGGCATCGAACCGGTGCATACTCTTGGTTTGCACCGGAAGACCGTGCCGAGGCCTGATCGAGGACCTGAAATGGTGTACGTCGGCCATAGCCGCCATTCCGATTCGGCAACCGCCGGGCGTGAGTGTGCGGAAGAGGTGCGTGAAGCGATGATCGGCGACGAAGCCGCCACATGGGCGCTGGCGTTTTGCGGCGGCCGGCATGATCCCGAAGCCATGTTTGAGGCATTGCGCGAGGAGCTGGGCGGCGTTCCCGTTGTCGGCGGATCGGCCATCGGCACGATCACCGGCGGCGACGTCGGTTACACGGGGTTCGAGTACGCCGTGGCGGTGTTCTCCGGGTCGTTGCCCGCACCCGCCATCCTCGTGGAACGGGGTCTCGATGCCGGCGAACGGGAGCTTGGTGCCCGCCTCGGCGCGCGTCTTCGCGACGCGGTGGCTGGCGACAATGTCGTCTTGCTGTTCTACGACAGCGTCGCCTCGCCGCCGCCGCCGATCCTGCATCCGGCGAGCCTGCTGCTTGACGGGCTTTACGACGTCCTGGGTGTCCATCTGGTCGGCGCGGGCACAGTCAGCGATTTCCAGATCGAGGCTGCGGGCCTTTCGGACCGGATCGTGGACCTCGGCGGCGGGTTCGGCGATTTCGCCGCCGCCGTGGCCGCACTCGATCTGGTGGTCTCGGTCGACACCGCCGTCGTCCATCTCGCCGGCGCGATGGCCAGGCCGGTCTGGACCCTGTTGCCCTTCGCACCCGACTGGCGCTGGCTCCGCGACCGCAGCGATAGTCCGTGGTGTCCGACCATGCGGCTGTTCCGGCAGAAGAAGGCCGGCGAGTGGAAGGGTGTGTTCACCGCCCTCGGCCGGGCGCTGAAAGCTCAGGCCGCGCCACCGCGCAAGCCGAGGCCGAAGCGGAGAAAGAAGGGGTCTTGATGCCAAATTGCGTCGATGTCTCAACCGGCTCCCATTCGCATAGTCATTCCGACGCAATGGAACGGCTGATGACGATGCGCTGGACGTCGGAAGTGCCTTCGTAGATTTGCGAGACCCGAACGTTGCGGTAGATGCGTTCGACCGGAAAGTCGGTGACGTATCCGTAACCGCCGAATACCTGGATCGCCGTCGAGCACACCCGCTCGGCCATCTCGGAGGCAAACAGCTTGGCCATCGACGCCTCCTTCAGGCAAGGCCGGCCCGCGTCGCGGAGCTGGGCGGCCCGAAGAACCAAGAGACGTGCCGCGTCGATCTGCGTCGCCATGTCGGCGAGGCGGAAAGCGACCGCCTGATGTTCGACAATCGGCTTGCCGAATGTCTCGCGTTCTTTGGCATATCCGAGGGCCGCCTCGTAGGCCGCCCTCGCCATTCCCACTGACTGAGCGGCAATACCGATGCGGCCGCCCTCCAGGTTGGAGAGCGCGATTCGGTATCCTTCGCCTTCATGACCAAGCCGGTGTTCGGCCGACAGGTGCATGTCCTCGAAGGTGAGCTGCGCGGTATCCGATGCGTGCTGGCCCATCTTCTCTTCGATGCGCGTAACGGCATAACCGGGTGTGTCTGTCGGCACGATGAAACCGCTGATCCCCCGTTTGCCGGCACCCGGATCGGTGACCGCGAAAACGATCGCGATGTGCCCGTTCTTGCCGAAGGTGATGAACTGCTTTACGCCGTTGAGCACGTAGCCGCCGCTTGCAGGGGTCGCCTTGGTGCGCAGGCTTGCGGCATCGGAGCCAGCCTGCGGCTCGCTGAGGCAGAATGCCCCGAGCAGTTCGCCGCGAGCCATGGGCCGCAGGAAACGTTCTTTCTGGGCGTCCGTACCAAACTTGAGGATCGGCATGCAGGCCACAGAGTTGTGTACGCTCATGATGGTTGAACACGATCCATCGCCTGCGGCGACCTCTTCGATGGCCAGTGCGTAGGCCACGTGATCGGCGCCGGCGCCGTCCCATTCTTCCGGCACCAACATGCCGAGCAGACCGAGGTCGCCCATCTGACGGATGGCATCGGCGGGAAAGGTGTGTGTTCGGTCCCATTCGGCGGCGTGGGGCGCCAACTGCTCCTGAGCGAAGTCCCGCGCCATGTCTCGGATCATCGTCTGTTCTTCGGTCAGGATCATCGGCTATTCCCGGTCGCTCGAGGTTGCATGAATCGGGTTTCGGTTGAGGGACGCCGGTTTGCGCTGTTGGTGCTCGGCGTCACCCTGACCACCCGCACAGGGACCTTCCCACGGCCGCCGGTGGCGGCCGTGGGAACAGCATCGATCAGGCGGGCTTCCTGAGCTCCGGGAAGTCCTCCTCCCAGTACTCGAGGGCGCCGCGCGCATCTTGTGCCCGCATGTCCTCCTCGTGCTTGCGCAGCTGCACCCGCCGTATCTTGCCCGAAATCGTCTTAGGCAGCTCGGCGAACTCGATCCGCCGGATCCGTTTGTACGGTGCGAGCCGGTCGCGCGTGAAGCGCAGGATGTCTTCCGCCAGGGCGCTGTCGGGTGAAAAACCCGCCACCAGGGTCACGACGGCTTTGGGCACGGCCAAGCGAACGGGGTCCGGACTGGGGACCGCCGCCGCCTCGGCCACGGCTTCGTGTTCGATCAGCACGCTTTCCAACTCGAACGGGCTGATCCGGTAGTCGGATGCCTTGAACACGTCGTCCGCACGGCCAACGTAGGTGATGTATAGCCGTCGGCATCCCGTGCCGCCACGTCGCCTGTTCGGTAGTAGCCGTCGGCCATAACCTCCGCCGTCTTCGCCGGATCGTCCTTGTAGCCGATCATCAGGCCCAGCGGTCGGGGATCGAGGCGCAGGCAGATTTCGCCTTCGTCGGCCTCGTTGCCTTCCGGATCGAGAAGGACCACCTGGTAGCCGGGCAACGGCCGTCCCATGGAGCCGGTTTTGAGCCTTTGCCTCGGCGAATTGCCGATTTGGGCAGTGGTTTCGGTCTGGCCGAAGCCGTCCCGGAGCGTCAGGCCCCAACCCTGCTCCACCTGTTCGATGATCTCGGGGTTGAGCGGCTCGCTGGCGCCGATGACCTCCCGCAGCTTGACGGGATGGTCGGCGAGGTTTTCCTGAATCAGCATCCGCCAAACCGTCGGTGGCGCGCACAGCGTGGTGACGCCGCATCGGGCGAGGGTGTCGAGCATGGCCTTGGCATCGAAGCGGGCATAGTTATAGATGAAGATCGTCGCACCGGCGTTCCACGGTGCGAAGAAATTGCTCCACGCATGCTTCGCCCAACCGGGCGAGCTGATGTTCAAGTGGATATCGCCCTCCTTCAAGCCGATCCAGAACATGGTCGAGAGATGGCCGACGGGATAGCTCTGGTGGGAGTGCTCGACCAGCTTGGGCTTCGACGTGGTGCCGGACGTGAAATAGAGAAGCAGTGGATCGGTGGCAGGCGTCGGCCCATCGGGAACGAACTCGGCCGAGGCATCGGATGCGCCGGCGTAGTCGGTCCATCCCGGCACGCTGTCGCCGACGGAGATCCGCGTGTAATCGCCTGGAATGTCGGCGAACCTCCCCGTTTCCGCTGACGCGACGACGACATGCCGGACATTGCCGCGATCGAAGCGATCGAGCAGGTCGTCGCGGGCCAGGAGGGTGGTCGCCGGAATGATGACCGCACCCAGCTGGACGCCCGTATTAACCTCCACATTTTGCACCCCAGGGCCGGCGACGGCGTCTTTGGCTGCTTTTTCTCTGGATTTTGACCGCCGATCACTTCGATCAGGCGGTTTGGTGAGGAAAACCGGTAATCTGAGC
>Ga0209458_1000676_pt1 | contig 9847 bp, 8 predicted proteins | sample WorMetLIZAISLAND_FD_187411 | JGI IMG/M metagenome (GOLD analysis project Ga0209458, IMG submission 187411) | Marine gutless worms symbiont microbial communities from Max Planck institute for Marine Microbiology, Germany - Inanidrilus manae... ...
GCGAGGGAATCCCAAAACGCCTCCGATATCGCAAGAAACCAAGGGCACAACTCCCGGTTTTCTGCAATTCGGAATACTTGGGAAAGCCGAAATCCGCCACCCAATCAGGACGTTAGGGGTTGTTCACGGACGACAAAATAAGGACTTTCGATTCGATGGCCAAAGCTCACCCCCATCATGTCTCGGTTGCCGCCCCGAATGTCCGTCAACCCCAATCAGCATAGGCATTCGATTGCGTCCGATCGTTCAGGTCACCGACAGCTCTTTTCGCAGATCGAGGATATCGCGGGTGCGTTGTTCGGTCGTATTCCATGAGAACTGCAGAGAGCGCTCCGCTGCCTTGGCTGCGATCTCGGTACGGCGCGTGGGGTCGCCTAAGAGTTCGGCAAGGACTTCGCGCATGTCTTCAACGTCGTGGGGGTCGAAGTAAACCCCGGCGTCACCGAGCACTTCGGGCATCGCGGTCGAATTCGAACAAGCGATCGGAGCATCGCTGGCCATAGCTTCGACGAGCGGATTACCGAAAGTCTCGACCGTTGACGGAAAAACGAAAACCCCACATCTTCGATAAAGGTCGCTTAACGCCTCAACGTCGACGGCGCCAAGGAACTGGACCGTGTCTTCTAGGCGTTCCGATAGAACCAAATCCTTCAATATCCTGAAATAGTCTTCGTCGACGGGACGGCCGGCGATCTTGGCTTTCAACTTCGGAAAATCACCACGTAACCGTGAAATGGCCACCAGCAAGTTCCGGAAATTCTTCTGAACGTAGATATCCGAGACAGCAAGGATGAGATTGGGGTCCCGATCGACCGATGGATCATCACGGAAGGTCCGGTTGACGCCATGCGGAACAACTGAAATCCGCTTGCGGAAATAGGGACCAAAAATGCCGGTACCGACCCGCCGTGCATAATCCGATACGGCGATCGCTCGCCGGCAAGTGACCAATGAGAGCAATGTCGCTAGGTAGAGGAGGAACCAATAGGCAAGTTTCAAAGGGCGCCGTTCGACGAATCCGACGCTCACTGCGTTGCGCACCATGACGACGGCATTGCGCACGAAAATGGGGCCGTAATTCGCCGGCGAGAACGTCACGTCGGTCCGGAGTCGCCTCGCCAGCGCCGGTAAATCGATCTGTTCGCGGTAGAGAACATTCCAGAACCCTCTCTTGAACTTCAGAAAATGGTAGGTCACGCCCGCCAGGTGCGTTGGCAGGATATCGACTTGGTCCTCATGGGCGCAGACATGGACGTCAACTTTCTCGTCACTCGCCAAGAGCGGGAGCATGTTGGCGAAATAGGTTACGCCGCCGCCGGTTCTCGCATGCAAGGCATTTATAAGCACACGCAAGGGTCTTACTGCCAGCACCTCTCGGAACAAGCCATAGAGCGAATCAATGTGATTTTTCCAGGTAAAATACTCGGCGGCGCGACGCTTCCCGCTATCGATCAACTTGCCTCGAAGTTCCGCATCTTTGTCGAGTTCTTGTATTCTCTGGGCGAGATCCTTTGGATCCCCCAACTTGAAATAAAGCGCCGAGTCGCCGCAGATTTCCCTGTGGACGGGAATGTCTGAAACGACAAGGGGAATGCCTGCGCGCATAGCTTCGACCATCGGAAATCCGAAAGTCTCGGCCATCGATGGAAATACGAAAACATCGAATACATCTAGTGCTCGAGCGAGATCTGCATGATCGATGCGTCCGATCTTCAGGCACTCCTTGAATTTGACCGACAATAACTCATCAAGTTCATGGCGGCATGTCGGCCACGGGTCGAAATCGTGAACCTCCATCGTAATATGAGCCTTCGCCGGGATTCCCATTTGGTTCAACACGCGGGCCGCCGCCGCCAGGGTAACCGGATCCTTATGCGGATAGTAGACAGACGCGTAAAGCAGCTTCAGATGGTCGTCGGCACCCCAATTTCGTTGCCTTTCTTGGAGACTGAAGCTGGAACTGACACCCAGGTAGTTGACCCTAGATTTTTCCCGTACATCCGGCCCGTAGTCGAGGGCCGCCTCTAAGGCCACCTGCGATGGAAACACGGCGAATTCGGAATGGCGCGCCGAATACAGCATAAGATTTCGACGGAAGTAGGCCGAGACCCTCTCGGTCAGGCTTAGGTGCAGGAGTACTTTTTCGCGGTAAACAGGGTTAAGATAGATCTCGCCTTGCACCAGAAGGATCTGCGGAACGGGCGGGAAGAGAACACCGTAGTTAGCCGAGGAAAACAGGAGGTCGGCTCCGCTTTCCTTGACGATCCTTCGCCAAACGACTTGCTCCCAAAAAAAACGGTGAACGGGGCCATAGAGGCGTTTTACGGGTACAGGAATAGTCTTGATGTTGGGAGAGCTGATCGATTGCGCGTCGAACTGCCGTGGCACGTAGATGATCGCCTCGAGGTCGCGGTCAGCAAGCGACTTAATGAGATTGGATGTGTAAGTGACGATACCTCCCGTGTTGGCCGATATGGCGTTGACGATTATCCGCATAGAATGTCAGTTCCCGTTATTCAAACGTCTGAGGCCAACATAAAGATGAAAGCGATAGTTAGGGAGTACGCGAAGCTAGGCCAGCAACACGTCCGGTTCAACACTCAGTTGTCGTCGCGTGTCTGGAAGATGTTGACGAGCCATGCTGAACCGCCATATCTGGGTTCGATCTGAAAACCGGATGAAGCAATGAGCTTTGGCCATCTCGTTAAATACGCGGCGACACTTTCCCTGGGCGTCGCCGTTCGCAAGGCAATCAAGTTCGGAGTCGGATCTGTAACCGGCCGGATCAAGGACGTCCTCGCACGAAATCGCGAGACTATCCCTGTGCCGGTGACCGAACCTATCGGTTCTCCAATCCTCTCCGTTCCCGGCGTGTCGGCCTCATCGACAGTCTCGGATACGTTCGATCGGATCTGTGAGAGATATATTGAACATCAGTTCGACCTTCTGGGTTCCGGATGGACGGAAGTCGCTTATGGACTCGACCGTGACGGCATGATCAATCCGCACCATACTCCTCATTGGCCCGACGAATCCGTGGCCACCTTGTCGGTGAAGGTTTCTCCTGGCAACCGGCAAAGGGCACGGGAAATCCGCAACCGCATAGGCGCGGGATACCGCCCCATAGATTGGCAGTTGGATTTCAAGTCCGGTTACCGTTGGCGTGAAGATCGACGTTCCGAAACCGTGCGCTGGGGGCACGAGCCTGGTGTCGACATTAAGGTTCCCTGGGAACTGGCGCGTTTACACCATTTGGTGCAACTCGCTCTCGCGGGGATCAGCGTCACCAGCCTAGGCAATGAAAAACGCGTTGCCTACGCCGAAGAATTCCGCAACCAAGTCCTTGACTTTGCCGCCGCCAATCCCCCGGGCTACGGCGTCAATTGGTCATGCACCATGGACACCGCAATCCGGGCGGCCAATTTGGTTCTGGCGTTCGATCTATTCAGACTCAATCGATACCGGTTCGATGATGGCTTTATCACCGAGTTCCACGCTTTGATAATGGCCCACGGCGAGCACATCGCCTCAAATCTGGAATGGCACCAGGAGCACAGAGCCAACCACTTCTTTTCCAATCTCACGGGCTTGTTGTTTACTGCCGCGTGGCTGCCGTCCGGCCCCAAATCGGATCTCTGGCTAGCCTTTGCCGTCTCCAATTTCGTTAAGGAATTTGACCGCCAGTTCGCGGCAGACGGCACCAATTTCGAGGCCTCGACCAACTATCACCGGCTGTCGACTGAGATGGCCGTATTCGGGACGGCCGTGATCCTCGGCCTACCCAAGGAACGCCGGCAGGCATTGGCGTCAGTCGCTCACGAAGAGTGGCTTCAAACGCCACGGATCGACGGGTCGCTGCTTCCCCGTTTGGCGGACGATACAATACTAGGCGAATTGATGGCCGCCAAACTCCTGGCGGCGGCGGAGTTCACTATGCACGTGACCAAGCCCAATGGCGCCGTTGTGCAGATCGGTGACACCGACAACGGGCGATTCTTCAAGCTCTCTCCCGGAAACCGCGGCCCAAATCTGGCTGAAGACCATCTTGATCACCGCGCAGGCGTCGCGGCTGCGGCTGGGCTTTTCGAACGGCCCGACTTTCAGGCATTCGCCGGAACATCATATGGTCTCGAGACGGCGGTCGTGGCGGCGATGGCCGGCGGGAAGAAACTGCCCAACGCCGCAACCCACCAGTCTGCAGAGTCCCGGCGGATAAAGGCCACCGAAGAGCCTCAACCAGCTTCGCGCGTCAAGCGAACTGTCCTGGAATTGCCTGACACGTCGTTGACGAAAGGATTGACAGCGGTCGCCTACCCCGAGTTCGGTCTATACTTGTGGCGCGGACCACGTTTTTTTGTCAGTGCGCGTTGCGGACCGATCGGACCAACTGGCCCCGGTGCCCATGCCCACAACGACCAACTCGCTGTGGAAATTCAGATCGACGGCACCGATTGGGCCCGGGATCCGGGAACATATATTTATTCGGCGGACGCGGTGGCGCGAGACCGGTATCGTTCGCACCTTGCCCATTCAGTCCCTCGTTTCGAAACCCGAGAACCATCGCGGCTCGATCTCGGTATGTTTGCACTTGAGGACAATGCCAAGGCCCGCTGCACCCACTTCGACGAATCGCGCTTTCAAGGATTTCACACGGCTTATGCATACCCTTTGTTCCGGGACGTCACCATCGAACACGAGCGGATCGTCATTACCGACGGTATCGGTGGGATCGTACCGGCGCCCGGCATTTCGATCGATGAGACAGTGGTCCGCTCGGCCTCGGAACTTCAGGATGCCTGGAGTCTCACTATTCCGTTCTCTCAAGGGTACGGGGTGATTGAGTGAGTGACGGCGAAAGGAGGGAAGCCGCCACGTTGGTCACGACTTCTGTCGCCGTCCGCAAGTCGTCCAAATCGAGGAACTCATCTGGTCCGCCAACGTTGGCGTCACCGGGCGTCTTCGGTCCGGCCCCGAATAATACGGTCGGGATGCCGGCTGCGGCGTAGTGCCGGCCTGCTGTGTCCCCCGGCATACCAAGCACCGGTAAAGTCGACCCAATTCGCCGTTCCGCGTCATCTTGAAAGACGACGACGAGGGATTCCGTCTCCGCCGTTGGCGACATTGCCGGCGAAAGGCCAGTGACCCGGACCTTACACCGGACACCGGGAACGTGGCTCATGCACGAGCCAATCACGGTCGTCAGATCCCTCTCGACGCGAACCGGGTCCTCTTCGGGTATCAGCCGCCTTTCAATCTGAAGGCTTACGCCCGCCGCGACAGTTTGCGGGCTTTCGCCTCCCGAAATACCGGTGACGACCAGTATCGGGTGGTCGATACCGGGCGTTTTTGAGGTCACGGTCTCATAGGAGCGGCGTAGATCGTAGAGCGCGGTCAGGATTCGACCGGCGGCCTCGATCGCATCGGCACCGATTTCCGGCGCACTTGCCGGTGCCCCGCGGCCTTTCAGAGTCACTTCGAGACGCATGTAACCACATGCCGATGTTATAAGCGCATGGGTGCCCCCAGATGCGATTGCGTAGTCCGGCTTATTGTCCATGGTCTCGAATAACCAGCGCACCTAAGTCGCCGCCGCTCTCTCCGTCGAAGGTGACGTGCACCTCCAGCGCGCCGGACAAGCCCGTGCCTGCCTCGATCAGTGCTAACAAAGCGAACACGTAAGCGGCAATATCACCCTTCGAGGAGGCAACACCACGGCCGTACATGCGGCCATCCTCGATCTCGGCACTGAATGGGTCATGCGACCATTCATCGCCCGCCGGTGCCGTATCTCCGTGAGCGGCAAGAACCACCTTGGGGCCGGGTCCGAAATCGTGGCGAAGAACGAGGTTAACGGCCGAACGCCGGTTGTGTTTTCCACACTCCGCTTCCGGCACGTCGATCTGCTGGAGAAAAACTTGGCGCGCACCGGCGAACTCCGACAGACATTTGATAACGCCGGCGAATTCCCCGGATACAGCTTCCGAACGCACGCGCACGATTGAAGCCAGAAAACCGAACTGCTCGGCCCTATGTACGGTCAAATAATCCCTGATCCGGTTTTCAAGAGTTTCGTTCACACCGCCCCCTTTTCATCGTGAAGCTTGCAAACTAAGGGCGATCCGTCAATTTTGTTTATGCGATCGAAAAAGGGCGCGCGCTCGCCAGACCACAATTGACAATCGAATTTGGCATGGCGTGGGCGTTGCCCGTGGGGGGATGGAGTACCAATGGCCGATGCGAAGGTCCTCGAACTTATCGAGAAACTGATTTCCTTTGATACGACCAGTCGCGAATCGAATTTAAAGCTGATCGAATTCGTGAGCGACTACCTCGGGGACCTGGGCGTCGAGAGCATTCTCGTACCCAATGACGAAGGGACCAAGGCCAACTTGTTTGCTACGGTCGGCGATCCCGGAACGCCCGGTATTATGCTGTCGGGGCATACTGATGTGGTTCCCGTCGACGGTCAGTCATGGGAGACGGCGCCGTTCACGGTCACGGAAAAATCGGGCCGTTTATACGGACGTGGCACATCCGACATGAAGAGTTTCATCGCCATTGCCTTGGCGAAACTACCCGAATTCATGGACCGGGGTCTGAAGATGCCGGTGCACCTCGCGTTCTCCTATGACGAGGAAGTGGGATGCATCGGCGTCAGGAGACTGATCGACAAGATCACAGCTTTCCCAATCAAACCGGCCATGTGCATCGTCGGCGAACCCACGAACATGGAGGTCGTCGTCGGTCACAAGGGCAAACGGTCATACATCGCACGCATTCGAGGGCTCGAGGCCCATTCGAGCCTGGCCCCAGAGGGAGTCAACGCCGTCGAATATGGCGCCGAGTTGATTACCCATATGAGGGGCATGGCGCGACGGATCAGCGTATCTGGTCCGCATGACCCTCTCTATGACATCACTCACACGACGGTCCATACGGGAATTGTGAGTGGCGGTACAGCCCTCAATATCGTACCCAAGGACTGCCGGATCGACTTCGAATTTCGTTATGTCGGCGACGAGGAACCCGATTCCATTGAAAGGGAAATCTACGACTACGCGAAAAAGGTTCTGGAACCCGAAATGAAGGCGATTTCCGCCGATACCGGAATCGATATCGAGTGCGTCAACGACATGCCGGGCCTTGATATCGGTGCCGACGAAGAGGTCGTGACTTTCGTCAAGGCCCTGGCCGGGCGCAACGATCACGCCAAGGTCGCCTTCGGGACGGAAGCCGGGCTTTTCGAGAAACGCGGCGGAATCCCTGCCGTGGTTTGCGGCCCCGGCGCGATCGCCCAGGCCCACAAACCCAATGAGTACATCGAGATTTCGCAGATCGAGGAATGCGAAGTCTTTTTCTCTCGCCTCATGGACCGGGTTTGCGCGCATCCGTAAGGAGCGCCGGCCGTTTCAATCGAACGGCACCGGATTGACTGCGATCAAGGTAAGAACCGGCTGACAGGTGTAGGACTTGCCCAATCGGCGATACCGCCTGGGGAGGAGGTCCAGCGCCCGTCCGGTATGGAATGAAAGTTGATTGAGGCACCAATGTCTGACAATGATCCGCTTGCGCCCGTCGCCGGTGATGTGCCTGTAGAATGGGTAGATGGCGTTCCCCGGCTCGACCTCCGCGCCGTCGACACGCCGCCGAAACCTCTCGTCGCCATCATCGAATTGATCGAACGGCCGACGACGGGCAACTGCGTCCACGTTGTGATGGCCCGCGATCCCGTCCATCTCTACCCGGAGCTCGTTGAGCGCGGTTGGGCGTGGAGCAAGGAACAACCGGAAGACGGTGTGTTCTTTTTGACCTTGACCCGGGACTCCGATTCGCCTGCCGGAACGTCCGGATGAGCCTTCCCGGGACCATTCTCACGGGGGCCCAAGACCGCCTTCTAGACCCGACCATTCCCTACAGGTATTTCGCCACGGCCTTCGCCTTTCACGTTCTGCTATGGGCGCTCATCGCCTTCAATCCGGCGGCAATCGCGGAGTTTGTCGGCGGTCCGGGACCGGCGTTGGCAGCGTTGCACGGATTGACCCTTGGCGTCCTGTCAGCGACCGCTCTCGGGGCTGCGTTTCAGATGCTGCCGGTGGCAACAGGCGTGCCGCTTCGCAACACCGTGGCAGCGCGCCTTGCTTCGTGGTTATACATTCCTGGAACCGCCGTCCTCGTATGGGGCATGTACGAGGGCGGGCATGTTCGAATGGCGATGGGCGGCATTGCCGTCGTTTCTGGGTTTTCCGTGTTCGTCGTTCTCATCGGCGAGGTCCTTTGGAAGGCGGTCGCTTTCGACGCTGCCCGCCATTTCGGCCTTATAGCCATCACCGGTCTCGTTATCGCCGCCGCGCTTGGCATGATCCTGATCGTCGATGACGGGCACGGGATCTTGGAAGATCGATTGGGCATCGCCGGCGTCCATATGATTGTCGCCGCTTTCGGATTTGTAGGCATGTTCGCCATTGGTTTCAGCTATGTCCTGATTCCTCTCTTCGCCCTCGCCCAGGGTGTTCCAATATCGGAAAGCCGGGCGGCTTTCGGACTCGCCGTCGCCGCTGTCGTCACCGGCGCCCTCGGTACGTACAACGGTGCGATGATTTTGGTCGCTGGCGCCGCCGTCGCCGGGCTCGTCGGTGGCGCCATCCATTTTAGGAGCATGTGGCGATGCCTGCGCGGCGGAATGCGCAAGAACCTGGGCGTGTCTCTAGTGATGATCTTTTCGGGATGGGGGTTTTTGACGATCGGCCTGTGCTTGATTGTCGCATTTACCGGCGGTTGGCTTGAAGAACGGGGCCTTCGTCTTGCGATGTTTTTGGTTCTGTTCGGCTGGCTGTTGACGTTTCTTCTCGGCGTCCTACAACGCATCTTGCCATTCCTTGGCGCCATGAACGCGACCGGTGCCGGCAACAAGCCTCCACGGCCGAGTGAACTGGCACCGGAGCCCTTGCTCCGCACCCATGCCGGTCTGCATTTGCTGGCCATTATCGTGCTTGGGCTCGGTTTGGCCTTGGAAGAAGTGCTTATCGTAAGAGTTGGCGCTATCGCCGGTGTCATTAGTGCCCTCGTGTTCCTGGGGTTCGCCGCTCGAGTTTGGTGGATGGTTCACGGCCGCACTCAATTAAAGACGAAAAAGGAAATCGCCTGATCATGTTCGCCCTTAACCTCCAGATCTTACGCACATTGCACGACGAACACGCCGCCATGCTAGACACCCTGGAAAGGCTTGAGAAACTCCTCGCCGCGCAGGGCGCCGGCGATGCTCCGGATGCCACCGCCGGCGCCGTTGCCGGTTTGCTCACCGATATCGCCGCGGCGCTTGGAGACGATGTCTCCCACCACTATGCCTTCGAGGAAACGCACCTCTTTCCCCGTTTCACGGAGCTCGCAGACGCTGGAATACCGGAGATGTTACGCCAGGAGCACGATACCATCCGCCCCCTCGCCGAACGATTGGTCGCAATTATCAGCGACGCAAAAGCGACAGGATTCACGGCCGAAAGCTGGGCCGAATTTCGCGACATCGGTGGCGAAGTGATCGAGCGAGAAATCTTCCATATCCAGAAGGAGGAGATGGGGTTCCTACCCGCCCTCGATCAGATGCTCGACGAGGAGGAAGACGGTCCCCTGCAGATGGCCTACGTCGAGATGAAAGCGGCTTGAGGCGCTTTCTAGTCCTCGCTAGCCCGGGCCTGAAGCGTCGTCAAAATGGGCCAGAAGATGAGCCCCACTGTCGAATAGGCCGCAATCCAAAGTCGTCCGTGAACAACCCCTAACGTCCTGATTGGGTGGCGGATTTCGGCTTTCCCAAGTATTCCGAATTGCAGAAAACCGGGAGTTGTGCCCTTGG
>Ga0209458_1000677_pt1 | contig 9824 bp, 11 predicted proteins | sample WorMetLIZAISLAND_FD_187411 | JGI IMG/M metagenome (GOLD analysis project Ga0209458, IMG submission 187411) | Marine gutless worms symbiont microbial communities from Max Planck institute for Marine Microbiology, Germany - Inanidrilus manae... ...
GGGGACGAATATCCCCCGTTCCGCATCGAACATGGCCTTGCCGCCGGTATGGGAGTGGAGGTGAACGGCCGGGTTCCATCCGCCTGACGAGGCGACCACGTCGCAGCCGATGGTACGCGGCGTACCGATGACGGCGTTGCCGTCCTCGTTCAACGTCATGATCTCAACCGACTTGATGGAGCGCCCGCCGACGACGCCGGTGATCGCCGCATTGTCGATGATCTCGATACCTTCGGCGACGGCCGCGGTCGCCAACTCACCGATCGGGTCCGGCCGAAGATCGACGATGGCAGCGACAACCGCGCCGGCCGCCTTGAGGTCGAGTGCCGTCCGGTAGGCGTCGTCGTTATTGGTGAAGACGACGGTCCGGTTGCCGGGCGCCACACCGTAGCGGTTGACATAGGTGCGCACGGCATTGGCGAGCATGACGCCTGGCTGGTCATTGTCGGAAAACACCAGCGGCCGCTCGATGGCGCCGGTCGCCAGAACGACCTGTTTGGCGCGCACCCGCCACATGCGTTGACGCGAGGCGCCGTCACCTTCGGGCAGTTTCGGCGTGCGCGTTTCGACGAGGCCGACGAAATTGTGGTCGTAAAACCCAAAGGCTGTCGTTCGCTTCAGGATGGTGACTTCGGCCATATCCGCCAGTTCGGTTTCGGCCGCGTTGACCCAGTCCAGGGCCGGCGACCGGTCGATCTCATAGCGCTCACCAAGCAACTGACCGCCGAGTTCCCTCTGTTCATCGGCCAGGACGACGCGGGCTCCGGTCCGCCCTGCAGCCAGCGCGGCGGCCAGGCCAGCCGGACCGGCGCCGACGATGAGCACGTCGCAATGGGCGTTCATCTTGTCGTAGTGGTCCGGGTCCGCTTCGACCGGTGAGTTGCCAAGCCCGGCGGCGTGGCGGATGAAGTGTTCGTATAGCTTCCAGGCGGAAGCCGGCCACATGAACGTCTTGTAATAAAAGCCGGCCGGCATCAAGCGATGGAACCAGCTGTTGACGGCCATCAGGTCGAAGTCGGGCCCGGGCCAGCAGTTGATGCTGTCGGCGTAGAGGCCCTCGTAGAGTTCGACCCGGGTCGCCTGCTGGTTGGGAAGTGTCCGGGCGCCGGTCTCCAGCTGGACCAGCGCATTGGCCTCTTCCGAACCGGCGGCCATGATGCCGCGCGGCCGGTGGTATTTGAAACTGCGCCCGACGATCTTGACGCCGTTGGCAAGCAAAGCGGACGCCAGGGAGTCGCCGGCGTAACCCTGCAGGCGCCGCCCGTTGAAGGTGAAGTTGAGCGGATGCTGGCGGTTGACGCGTCCGCCCTCGGGGAGTCTGTTCTTCTGCACCATCAGCGGACCTTCTTGGGCGGCTTGGCCCCCATCTTGTAGACAGCGAGGATCTCATTTGTCGCGGTATTGCGCGCCACGTTGAACCAACGCCGGCAGCCGGCCTGGTGGACCCAGCGCTCGAGGAAGACGCCCTTGGTGTTCTTGCAAATGAAGACGTAATCCGCCCATTCGGCGTCGGTGAGCTTATCGCCGTCCCGCGGCCTTTCGATATGGGCTTCGCCGCCGTATCCGAACTCCGATTCCTCGCGTTCACCGCACCAGGGACAATCGATCAGGAACATGGTTGCGTCCTTTTGGGCATCTCTAGTGGGCGACGGCGGCGGCGCCGTGTTCGTCGATCAGTGCGCCCGACGTGAAACGGTCGAGGGCAAAGGGCGCGTTCAATGGGTGCGGCTCGTCGCGCGCGATGGTGTGGGCAAAGGCCCAGCCCGAGCCGGGGGTCGCCTTGAAACCACCGGTGCCCCAGCCGCCGTTGATGTAGAGCCCGGCGACCGGCGTCTTCGAAATGATCGGGCTGGCGTCCGGGCAGGTGTCAACGATGCCGCCCCACATGCGCATGATGCGGAGCCGGCTGAACAACGGGAACAGTTCGCAGACGGCGGACAGCTGGTGCTCGACCACGTGCAGGCTGCCGCGTTGCGAATAGCCGTTGTGCGAGTCGATTCCAGCACCCAGGACCAGTTCTCCCTTGTCCGACTGTGACACGTAACAATGCACGGCGTTCGACATGACCACGCAGTTGATGATCGGCTTGACCGGCTCTGAAACCATGGCCTGCAGCGGATGGCTGGTGATCGGCAGACGGATGCCGGCCATGCCGGCGACGACACTGGTGTGGCCGGCCGTGACAATGCCGATCTTCGGCGCCTTGATGACGCCCCGGGTGGTCTCGACGCCTGTGACGCGGTCGCCTTCGCGCAGAATGCCGGTGACCTCGCATTGCTGAATGATGTCGACGCCGCGGGCGTCTGCCGCGCGGGCCAGGCCCCAGGCGATGGCGTCGTGCCGGGCGACGCCGCCGCGCCGCTGTAGCGAGGCTCCGAGGATCGGGAAGCGGGCTTCCGGATCATCGTTGATGATTGGCACCATCTCCTTGACTTCTGCGGCGGTCAGGATTTCCGAGTCGATGCCATTTAGGCGGATGGCGTTGACGCGGCGCTGAAGTTCCCGGAGGTCGTGGAGGTTATGGGCCAGATTGAGTACGCCGCGCTGGGAAAGCATGATGTTGTAGTTGAGGTCCTGGCTCATGCCTTCATAGAGCTGCACGGACTTCTCGTATATTGCAGCGCTTTCGTCCCAAAGGTAGTTGGAGCGGATGATTGTCGTGTTGCGCCCGGTGTTGCCACCGCCGAGCCAGCCCTTCTCAAGAACCGCGACATTGGTGATGCCGTGTTCCTTGGCGAGGTAATAGGCAGTGGCTAAACCGTGGCCGCCACCGCCGATGATGATGGCGTCGTAGTTGGGCTTCGGATCAGGGCTGCGCCAGGCCTTTTCCCAGTTGCGGTGGAAGGAGACGGCATTTCGGACCAGGCTGAAAATGGAATACTTGTTCATCGTCTGACGACCATTTCCCCTGAAGGCGTTTCCAGGGTTGTTTAAGCACCACCGGAACGTCCTTCGAAACCCTAGCTAAGCCGCTTCAATTGACAGCGTCAAGGAGGCCTGTCTGTTCCCTGAGCGACGCCGTTTCTCGGCATCGCGACGGGGTGCTGCGAATTCACAGACGAGATTTGGCAGCATCCCATAAGTTCTACAAGATATGGTGTTTTACAGGTAGTGTCTCAGTTTGAATTTGATTTTTTGTACTTGCCGCGCGGTCCTGGTTTCGGTGCTCGCGCGTCGATCAAGCCGACGATCCATTCCATGTCGTGAAGGGTATCGGACACGCCAGCAACCATCGCGGGCGAAAGCCCATCAAGGGACTTGTGTTGGCGACAGAAGTTGTAATGCACGAAATAGAGCGACAGCATGTGAATGTGGTTGTCAATCTTCTTTGAGAACGCATTGGTGAGCCGAGTAAACCGGCGCATATGCATCCGCATCGTGAGGTTTTGGCGCTCGACATAGGATGTGCTGACGTCCTCTTTAGAAGGCTTGCCTTCGATATAGCGCTTGCGAGTGCCGGTACACTCTGCGGGGCTGTACTTGCCTTTCATATTCTCCGGTGCGGAGCCATATAGTTTCACAAGTTGCGCGTAGTCCACATCGTCCATGAACTCGATGGCGTATTCCGCATCGCGCCCACCGACCTTGTAGGAGACGATCAGCCGGCTATCGGCGTCCAGCCCCGTCCATGTCCACACGTCGCCGGCATCTTCCGGCGCGGCCTTCGCCGTCGCCACGTTCTTTTGCTTGGTGTAGCAGAACGACCAGATTTCGTCGCACTGTATCCGCTGGGATTTCACGTCGCGCACATGCTCGTGATGATAGGCAGCACAAGCCTCGCCAGCGTCAACAAGCAACTTGGTCACGGTGTTGATAGATACCCCTATCACACGAGAGATTGACCGCATGGAAGAGCCCTCTACCAACATGGAGAGGATTTGAACACGCTTGTGTAAGGGCAATTTGTTCATGCCCCATTATATGAACTAATATACATGACGTCAAGCACATTAGTTCATATATTTAATCCTCATTGTTAGTTGGTGTAGTAGAATACACCCCCTTCTTACCTGGGATGCTATAAATCAATTCCTTTTGCACCATTCGGTAAAGACGCGCATTAAGGTTTGTACGCTTCGTCACCGTCTCCGTTTTTTTATATATTTCCACAAGAAGCCTGTCGAGAGAGGCAACTCCACCCAATTCCTCAATAAGGGCTATAAGATTGAATTCGCTCTTATCGGATTCTGAGATGTTGAGTTCGTCCATCAACTCATTGGGGAGCCCCTCAATTTCGCCCCATGACAGTGAAGTCGCAGATTTCGAGGGGGATGGAGGGCTACTCATTTTCTCAAGTTGGCGTTCAGTTTCTTCGATTGTAGCAGCTAACGCACGAAATTTATTTGCGATACGGCTATGAAACTCTTGCCGCCCTGGCTCGTCCTTAAAGTCCTCTGATCGACGCTCGTGAAAGTCCATTTGTTGATTGACAAAGTCCACAAATTCACTTAGCCTAGGCATGTCTTACCTCACTATAGGGTATGATGGAGGAGGTGGGATTCGAACCCACGGTAGGTGCGATAACACCTACACCAAGATCTAAGCTTGGTGTCTTTGGCCACTCGACCACCCCTCCATACACACTCAGCACCATAGCTGAGAAACGATGCTTTTAGAGAACGGTCAGATCCAATGGGTCTGACCGTTTTCATGGGGGAATGGGGAATAATGCAAGATTTACACGCGCCAGTCAAGATAAACTCAAGGAAATTCCTCGAAAAATGCCCGAGAAGCGCACGAAACGCTAATTAATTTAGTAAATTCAACGCCTTCACTCAGTCGTGAGAATTTGTTGCCCATCGCTTCTCCGCCGCTTTCTTCGCGATTTCCGACCGCTGCTTCTTGGTCAGCTTATCAGCACGCGCCTTACCACCCATGCGTCCCAATTCCTGCGCGGCCTTGTTTTTGCCGTCGTCCCCTGTCGGTTCATCGATCTCGCCAGTAGCAATTCTGGCCACCATGACGGCGGCACCGATGACATCGGCGGGGCGTTTCTCTCCTTTGGGACCTTTAGGCATGACCACTCCCATATATGCTTAGTGTAAAGCATATCATAGACGTGAGCCAATGCCCCGAGTAAAGTCAACCTCACCTATTTTCAAACTGAGACACTACCGTTTTACAGAGGTACTTGACGCATATAATGCGTTTCCATGGATAGAGACTTGTGGACAGCCTGTGCCCTGGTATTCGTACTGGCGGCCGGGTCCGCCGTCGCCCAAGAGAAGGCGGAAAACAAAGCGCTTTTGGTCGTCCCCAATCAGGAAGAGAAGGCCGGCGCCGGCACCAAGCCCGTTCCTCCTGAGTTTCGCGAAGCCGTGCGGGCCTACCAGGAAGGCGACTACGCAGGCGCGCTGATTCGTTGGTCGGCGCTGGCCGATCGAGATTACGCACCAGCCCAATTCAATTTGGGCGTGATGTACGAGACCGGCCGCGGCGCCGGACCCGACTTTGAGAAGGCCGCTCAGTTCTATGAGAAAGCCTCCGAACAGGACATCCCCAACGCATACCTCAATCTCGGCCTTCTCTATGCGCGTGGTGCCGGCGTTGAGAAAGACGACGAAATGGCCGCCGAGTTGTTCGAGGCTGCGGCCGAACTCGACCTTCCCGAAGCCCAGTACAATACCGGCATCGCCTACTTGATGGGCCGGGGCGTCGCCAAGGACGAAGCCGAAGCGGCGACCTGGTTCCTGGCCGCCGCTAAAGCCGGTTACCGAGCGGCCCAGTACAACATCGCCGGACTCTATCACCGGGGCGTGGGCGTCGACCGCAATATCGCTGAGGCGGCACGCTGGTATAAAACGGCAGCCGAAGGCGGCGATGCCATAGCCCGCTACAATCTCGGAATGCTGGTCCTCGACGACGGGAGCAGCAAGGCAAATACGGAAACCGCGGCCCGTCACATCGAGCTGGCCGCGGAACAGGGTGTCACCGCCGCACAAAACCAGATCGCGATCATGTACGCCCGAGGCGAAGGGGTGAATTCTGACCCGGAAACGGCCCTCACCTGGTTCGAGATCGCCGCCGGCATGGGGGATGATCAGGCCGTCGGCAACCGGGACCAATTCGCCTCGACCCTGTCGCCGGACACCCGCGCAAAGGCAAAACTACGGGCCCGCGCGTTCCGGCCGCGGAACGCATTACCTTAAGGGGAGACGGAAATTGGTATTTCAACTGGACGGTGGGCTGTTCCGGATCGTATTTAAGCTCAGCCTTCTAGCCATCGGAATTGGCGCGATCATTGCCTTTGCCAATCTCAGCGACGTCGGCGGGTGGAAGCAGGATCTCCAGGACCGCGTGCTCAACCTGTCGGGGCGGCGCCTAGACGTCGATGGCCAAATCGATTTCGAAGTGAGCTATCCACCGCGAATAGTTGCCGAGGGCGTGCGAATTGAGAATGCACCCTGGGGTAGCAAGCGCGACATGTTCAAAGCCGAAAAACTGATCGCCGAGGTTGATCTATTGCCGCTGCTGGTCGGTGACGTGGCGGTGCCGCGAATCCGTTTCGTCGGCGTCGACATCCTGATCGAAACCAATGCTAGCGGTGAGACCAATTGGGACGATCTCAACAGTTTCCAGACGGCGGCCGGTGGGCCCGCAGCGGGCCCCAGCTTTCCTGTTTTCGGACCGACGTTGGGGTCCGGAGGCATCGGTTTTTCCAGCGGTACGGTAACGCTCGCGAATATCGCGACGGGTGTCGTCAATCAGCTTACGATCCCCGAAATACCTGTCGAAATCATCAGCTCTGGATCCGGTTCAAATGTAAGTGTGCCTTGCAGTTGCTGACCCAACGTATTTGCGCGTTAACCATCACCTTTGGCAAATTCCGGCAGGTCATCGGCGAGGACCGGTACCAGGTGATGTTCTCTGCACCCGCCATGTCGAGGTCGGCATCGTTGGCGACCGAATAGGCCGCAACGTTGCCATGCGTCCGGACAGGGAACCTGTCAGTGCTCAGCTGGAATTTTCGCCGGAATAGAGGGCGAACACTTCTTCACCGGTCATCATTCGCGTTTCGTTGACGAAGTCGTAATATGCAGGTTTCTCGTCGATGAAGATCTGGCTTTTCAGCTTGAAGTAGTCCTGATCGTCGAAGGCACCGACGGACATGATGAACTGCCCGCTCTCGACGATACGGTAAAACAGGTTGGTGCCGCAGACTTTGCAAAACCCTCGCTCGGCCCATTCGGACGACTGATAGCGACCGATGTTCTCCTCGCCATCGAAATGCACGCCCGTCTCGCAATCGACCGCCATGAACGGGCCGCTCGTCCAGCGTCGGCACATGTCGCAATGACAAGCACCCATTCCTGATTTGAGTTCGTCGACCGTGAAGCGTACGCCGCCACACAGGCAGCGGCCGGATTTTTGTTCCTTGGCCATCAGATTAGCTCCTCCCGAACGTTGTTTGTTAGTCAGGTCTTATAAACGGAGATGCCCGTGGCGTCACTCAGAATGGTCGAGAAGGAAGGGGAGGAGTTGTTCCAGCACTGCATCCGGTGCTTCTTCAGGCAGGAAATGCCCGCCTTCGATTGGGCGGCCGAAAACGTTACCGGCGACCCAGTCGCGCCAAACCTCGAGCGGACTGCGCCCAGCACTGTTGCCAAATCCACGGGCAGCACCCCATAGGCAGAGCAGGTCGCATGCGATCCGGCGTCCATCCGCCTTGTCCGCATTATCGTGTTCGGCATCGATGGTGGCGCCGGCCCGGTAATCGGCGCAGGTGGCCGCAATGACCTCGGAATTGGCAAAACAGCGCCTGTACTCGGCCATCGCCCGGTTGTCGAACTGGAACCCGGGTGCGGCCCAGCTCTCCAGCAACCACTCTAGAAAGAAGGCCGGGTCCTGGCCGATCATGGTTTCCGGCAGCGGAGCCGGCTGCGCCAGGAACTGCCAGTGAAATGCACCGACGGCGCGTTCCCTGTCGAGGTCCGACCACATTTCGCCGGTCGGCACGACGTCAAGTGAACAGATGGCCGAAATGGCGTCCGGGTGATCCAGTGCCATTCGATAGGCAACCCGAGCGCCGCGGTCGTGGCCGACGACAGAATACCGATCGAAACCGAGATGATCCATCAAGCCGACAAGTTCATCGGCCATGGTTCGTTTCGAATAGGTGACATGGTCCTTATCATCCGGCGGGGCGCCGCTGTCTCCATATCCGCGCAAATCCGGTGCGACCACCGTAAAACGCTGGGCCAAGACCGGAGCGACACGGTGCCAGGTCATGTGGGTTTGGGGATAACCGTGTATCAGCAGAACCGGCGGTCCGTCACCGCCTGTCCTTACGAAAATGGAATTGCCGGCGACGGATTGGTGGCGGCTATCAAACCCATCAAACATTCACCGCGCTCCCCGAGCTTGCTCAAAGGTCACTCCTCGGTCCCGGTCACCTTATCAAACTGCCGGACAGGAGACACCCGACGTTTGGGTGTTCAAACGAATCCCCTTCCTGAACCATTGGACGAGCCATTTGACAAATCCATGGGCCTTTTCACTGCGCAGGGCATGGGCGCGACGGATGCCTTGCTCGATGGCCGCGCTCGTGACTTTCGAAGAGTGGTCAAAGGTGGCTCTATGCATGGTTGGTTTCCTTCGCTAGCATGTATCCGATTACAGAACAGCATGTTGAAATGTTGACAAGAAATAAAAAATACGGAAAAAATAACAATATTAATGAAATTAATTCACTAACTGGGGGCAAAATTGGACAGACACAGACAGAGTGAAATGGCCGTCTTCGTGAAGGTCGTTGACGAAGAGAGTATTTCCTCCGCGGCACGAGTCATGAAGCGGACTCCGTCCGCGGTCAGCAAATTGATCAGCCGGTTGGAAGACCGATTGGGCGCGCGGTTGCTCAACCGGACCACGCGGCGTCTCAGCATGACCGAGGAAGGGCACGCGTTCTACCAACGTTGTGTGCCCATCCTATCGGCCATCGATGAAGCCGAACGTGCAGTCACTGAACTGCATGCCGAACCCCGGGGACTGCTGAAGGTGAATGCCTCTACGGCCTTTGGGCAATACCACATCGAGCCCCTGATCCCCGAATTTCTCGCCATGTTCTCCGACCTTCGTATCCAGATGACGCTCTCCGACAGCCTCGTCAATCTTGTCGAGGAGGAAGTCGACGTTGCCGTTCGCATCGCCGATTTGCCGGATAGTTCCTTGATCGCGCGAAAGTTGGGACCGGCCCGGCGGATGGTGGCGGCGTCGCCGAAATACCTCGAAATGCACGGTGAGCCGGCAACGCCAGACGATCTCAAGGATCACAACTGCCTGACGCTTAGTTTCGAGACCAGCCTTAACCAGTGGGAGTTTGACGGTCCGGGCGGGCCGAAACGGATCCGCGTGACCGGCAATTTCGAGACCAACAACGCCACCGCGCTTCACGAGGCGGCCCGCGCCGGGCTCGGACTGATCCGGGCCGGGAACTTCATTCTGCAACCAGATATCCGCGAAGGGCGTTTGATTCCCGTGTTGCAGGAATTCGAAGCGCATGGCAGCGACACCAACATCTACGCCGTCTATCCGCACAACCGCCACCTGTCGCCGAAGGTGCGCGCGTTCGTCGACTTGCTGACCGATAACTTCCTGCCGGTGCCGCCCTGGGAGACATGACCACCATCTAGGTATGCGCCTGACGCAGGGCTGCTCTTCCGAATTATATATTGATCTGATATATCGATCCTATATAGTCGACCGTGAAGAATCCACGTCAAGCTGCGCTGAGCGGCGCTGGACGTTTGTATTTCTCGGAAAAAAGAACCGTGATCCAGACACAAAGAAGCCTGATCCACTTGAGGATGAGCCGGAAGTTGTAG